>WNFX01000288.1_pt1 | contig 46748 bp, 42 predicted proteins | sample 5400111 | NCBI WGS metagenome assembly WNFX01 (sample SAMN13153363, study PRJNA577476) | soil metagenome | isolation source: 40 cm soil or saprolite under grassland replicate 1 | place: USA:California | collected 2016-06-15
GCCCAACCCTTGGGACCTACTCCAGCCCCAGGATGCGCCGAGCCGACATCGAGGTGCCAAACCTTGCCGTCGATGTGAACTCTTGGGCAAGATCAGCCTGTTATCCCCGGGGTAGCTTTTATCCGTTGAGCCACACTCCGTCCACTTGGAAATGTGGGATCACTAAGCCCGACTTTCGTCCCTGCTCGGCCCGTCCGCCTCGCAGTCAAGCTCCCTTCTGCCTTTGCACTCTTCGCGGGTGATGTCCATCCACCCTGAGGGAACCCTTGGGCGCCTCCGTTACCTTTTGGGAGGCGACCGCCCCAGTCAAACTACCCGCCTGGCCCTGTCTGGGTGCCGGCTCACGGCCACCCATGAGACACAAACCACTGGCAGAGTGGTATTTCATGCTTGCCTCCCCTTGACCCACAAGCCAAGGTTCTCCGGCTCCCACCTATGCTACGCAGCCACTGCCTCATGTCCAGACCAGGTTGTAGTAAAGCTCCACGGGGTCTTTTTGTCCTGTCGTGGGGAACCCGTATCTTCACGGGTACTTCAATTTCGCCGAGTCCTCTGTCGAGACAGTGCTCAAGTCGTTACTCCCCAGTTTCCTGCGGCCCCCTCACCCGCTGTGCGTGCGCACAACCAGCTACTAGGGCACCCCTTCTTCCGAAGGTACGGGGTTAATTTGCCGAGTTCCTTGACAGAGGGTCGCTCGTCCACCTGGGGGGCGTTCCCCCGGCCTACCGGTGTCGGTGTGCGGTACGGGCAGAACGGCGTCTGGCTAGCGGCTTTTCTGGGCGGCGTGGGGCCACGTGACTTCCGGGTGCTTGCGCACCCTCGTGCCAGCCGTCAGGATCCATGAGACCGGGCTTTCCCTCGGTCTCCCCCTTCGGCCTGGCAGCCCATCCTGTCCATTCGATGGGTTCACGCTCCCTACCGCGTCCCCGCTTCGCTCGATCACGACGCGCTCTGGTGCAGGAATCTCCCACCTGCTTGCCATCGCCTACGACTATGACGTCCTCGGCTTAGGTCCCGACTCACCCTGGGACGACTGGCGTTGCCCAGGAACCCTCAGGCTTACGGTGTGGATGGTTCGCACATCCATGACGCTACTCATTCCGGCATTCGCTCTGGTGTGCGCTCCACCAGTCCTCGCGGTCTGGCTTCTCTGCGGCACACCACGCTCCCCTACCATCGCCCTGCTCACGCTCCTAGTAAGGAGCACGACTCAGACGATCCAGAGCTTCGGTGCGATGCTTGAGCCTCGCTACGTTGTCGGTGCACGCGCACTCGACCAGTGAGCTATTACGCACTCTTTCAATGATGGCTGCTTCTAAGCCAACATCCTGGCTGTCTGGGCGCACGCACGGCCTTTGACACTAAGCATCGACTGGGAGACCTTAGCTGCTGGTCTGGGCTGTTTCCCTTTCGACGATGAAGCTTAGCCCCCATCGTCTCACGCACACGCGCACGGCTCCTGGCATTCGCAGTTTGGTTGGGGTTGGTAACCAGCACTTGGCCCCGAGCCCATCCAGCGCTCTACCTCCAGGATCGCTACGTGTGGCTGTACCTCAATACATTTCGGGGAGAACCAGCTATCTCCACGTTCGCTTGGCATTTCACCGCTATCCACCGGTCATCCCCCAGTTTTGCAACACTGGTGAGTGCGCGCCTCGACGGCCTGTCACAGCCGCTTCACGCTGCCCATGGATAGCTCACGTGGTTTCGGGTCCCATCATCGCCACCCTTACTCCTCGCCCTGTTCAGACTCGGTTTCCCTCTGGCTGCCCAGCGTTAGCGCTGGTTAACCAGGCGACGATGATGCACTCGCCGGATCATTCTACAAAAGGCACGCCATCAGTCCTTGCTTGCACGCTGCAAGAGTGACCTCTGACTGCTTGCGAGTACGGGGGTTCAGGCTCTCTTTCATCCCCCTTGCGGGGCGCTTTTCACCTTTCCCTCACGGTACTGGTTCACTATCGGTCGCTGAAGGTGTTTAGCCTTGGAGGGTGGTCCCCCCTGCTTCCCACAAACTCACCGGGGTTCGTGGTACTCAGGATATCAGCTGGCTTCCCCTCGCCTGCCCCTACGGGACTCTCACCCGCTCTGGTGGCACGTTCCAATGCCTTCGGGTCGGCTCCGGGTCGCGCGTGGTGCTGCTCCTACAACCCCAGCCTGCCTCTCGCGAGACCTGCTGGTTTGGGCTGTTCCCGCCTCGCTCGCCACTACTACGGGAATCTCGTTTGATTTCTCTTCGTCGGGCTACTGAGATGTTTCAGTTCGCCCACGGCCCTCCGACCTGCCTATACATTCAGCAGGTGGTGTCCAGCCATCACGCTGGACGGGTTGCCCCATTCGGATTCTCAGGGCTCACAGCTCGCATGCAGCTCCCCCTGAACGTTTCGCCGGTCTCCGCGTCCTTCTTCGGCCTTCAGCGCCTAGGCATCCACCCCGTACTCTCACTCGCTTGTACTCCGCTTCCGCTTCCTTCTCACTCCTCCCTCCCGCTCCTCACCTCACCTCTTCTCGCTTCCCTCTACTTCTCTGGCTTCTCTTCGCTCTTCTTGCCCTCGGCAAAATTGAAGTAATTATTCTTATTCAGTTGTAAATGTACTGAAATTAGTGATGCCACGGTAATATGCCATATTTTTCGGGACTTGTCAATCGCTTTTCGAGCCAATTTTATTGGGACTTCCGATTATTAGCCAGAATGTACTGGATTAGTTCAGATAGTAACCACTAATTGTGAGCAAATGGTGATATAAATTACCTTGACGTTTATATAAACGTAATGGTAAACTTAGGTGGTGTGATGCAAGGTTTACATAGTGTTAACTCGAGCTTTGCCGTAAATCGTTTTGCAATTTGACAGTGCAGTCCACCAAAGTACAATGATCGTCAATCTCCAACTATCTCAATGGGAGGAATCAATGCGGGCCACGTTCAGTTATGGAAGCATCCTGCACGCTGTTGGTCAGGTGCTAGATCAAATCAGCGTGAAAAGCATCGCAATTCATGAGGAAGAGGAAGGTCTCTTCGTTGAAGGGTATGACGGAGAGGGTCAACTCCAGGTACAGATGCGTTATGACATCGCCAGTCTCTATGACCTGGTATGTCGTTCAGAGGGTCAGATAGAAGAGCACAGTGAGCATGTAACAGCAGAAAACGACGGAACGCTCCATCGCTTCCTCGCTGACCACAAACTCGAACTGGTTGGCGCTTCCCGTTAATCCGACATAATCGTACCTTGAAATTGATCTCATTTGACCCGAGAGAGCAAATGAGATCAATCGAAGTTTGTCTTGTCAACGATGTTACGTATCTACCCTGCTGTGTCAGGCGAAATGAACCGAAGTGATTAAAAAAGCCGGGGTTTTACCCCGGTTTTTGTATAGAGAAAAGTTTTACTTTTGTTCTTGCGAGTTACCTACACTGGTAATTGGTCGGCATCACATAACCACTGTTTGCCGTAACATCGCATGCACTCTACTACATCAACAAGGTCGTGACCTTTCTCACTGAGAGAATATTCTACGCGAGGAGGGACCTCCGCGAAGGTCTGACGAAAAATGATCCCTTTTTCCTCAAGGTAACGTAGACGCTCAGAGAGAGTTTTGGGGCTAATACCATGCAAAGAACGTTCGAGTTGATTGAAACGTTTGACACCAGAAGCCAAATCGCGGATAATAAGCAAAGTCCACTTGCCACTGATAATTTTAGCAGTGCGAGCGACAGGACAAACCGAATTGTCAAGGGAAGGTGTTGTTAGTTCCATAGTATTGTACTCTTGACACTGAGGGTGACCGCATAGACAAGCTCTTACGTATCCCTGATAAAAAATATATCATAGTTACTACTTATTGTAAAGCCGCAGGCTCTCGACTTTGCCAATAAAGTATGATATGCTCATAGCTATAGGATAGCATTTGAAATATCCGAGCACCTGAACAATCATCAAACATCTTGGCCTGCGCGGTTTCTCCCTATGAGAGGAGAATATTGTGCCCGAAGAAATAGCTCTATTCATCGACTTTGAGAACATCCGATATAGTATGCTGAACATCCAGCGGCGGGAACCAGACCCACAGGAACTAATAGCGGTTGCACGCCGGTATGGGACTGTTATGGTAGCCCGCGCTTATGCGGATTGGTCTCGCCAACCAGAACCATTTAAGGGGAGCTTGACGGCTGCGATGATCGACCGGGTTGATTGTCCGGCCAAACAGCGAGATCGTATTCGAATGGGGACGGTTCATTATACAGGTAATCCGCCTACGGGGGCGTTAGGTTCATCGACATTTGTTTCTGAACAGGGAACTGGCAGCTTTGCAGCAACCCCTAACCAGCGCCAATGGCACAGTGGACCACTCACCAATTCTGGTCCCTTACCAGCACTCTCTGCGCAAGGGGTCGGAAACGAGTGGGCGCCATATCAGGATACTCCGGAGACTGGACGGCCTGAAATCAATGAGAATCTGTTGTCAGAAGACGAGCCATTGACTGACGAAGGCTATCAATTGGCCGAATATCAGCAACGCGATCTTTCTCAACAAAATGCACCGTACCAGAATCCCTATGGTCAATCTGCACCTACAGGCCCACTTGGCTCGAGTAGCAGCACTGGTCCTCTGGGGTATACCACTCCTGCCTCGACTCAGTCCACAGGTAATACAGGTAATATGCCTGCGATTAATGTGAGTGGTTCGAATACGATTGTCCAAAGCACTGTGGTCCAAAGTACCGTTGACTTAAATATGCTGATGGATATTATTGAAACTGTTTTTGATCGTCCTACTATCTCTACATTTGTTCTAATGACTGGCGATAAGGATTTCACCCGTATCAGTGCCCGTCTAAAGCTACGTTTAAACAAAACTGTGATTGTTGTTGGTATACCAGGAACCGTCAGCCGAGATCTAATAAGCAGCGCTAATCAGTTTGTGCCTCTAGTGCCGGGAGGAAGCGGAAACCCGCTCTCAATGGGAGCAGGCGATAGTGGATTTGGCTCGATGTCTATGACTGGCAATACTGGAAGTATGCCTGCTATTTCCCTGGGCACGCCTACCTCGCAACTTCAGCCATACTCAATGGATGCCCTTGATCCGCAGTTACTCCAATTTCTAGATTATATTGACCGCAACTGGTCCTGGCGCACAATTATCGGCGTGTCTAACTTTATTGGCGATCCAGTAAATCCTAAAAACCGTTTTCGAGGCCGCCTCACACGCGAATCTGCCCGTGAATTGCTCAATACCTGCATACAGCAAGGTATTCTACTCGTACAAACAGACCCAACCGGGGCAGAGGATCTCAGGTTGAATCGTGCACATCCTGGGGTCGATGAAGTACTCAAGCAATTTGTGCGGTAGGCAGTATATGGATGAGTTGCCTATAGAGTTATTATGTCGTTTGAGTGCCAACCCAGGTCAATCAGGTTAACCCGTAACCGCTGCTTTTCTAAATAATATTGTCTATGAGACGAGTGGAATCAATATGCACAGCAACCATGAGTAGCAAGTCAGACAGGTCAGTTCCCAGTGTCTCCTCCATTGTTTCGAAGGAGAATCTTATGCAAAAAACAGTACGTGACAGAAGTAGAAGTGGAACAATAGCCAGATTGTTGGGTCTGAGTTTCATAAGCGCGCTTATTTTTACTGTCATCGTCTCCTTGCGACATATGTTAGTAACTCCCCTCCGACAGGAAAGCCCATTACCGGGAGAATCCCATTACTATAAGTGGAAACGTGGCTATATTTTCTACAAGGTTCTGGGAGCGCCAGAAGCCCCTCCACTGCTTCTCCTGCATACGCCTGAATTAGCTGCATCTGCATATGAGATGCGTAAAATTATAGAGCCACTGGCGCAGCATTACCACGTCTATTCACCGGACTTGATCGGTTTCGGTTTCTCAGATCGTCCCGCAATGGACTACACGGCTGAAACCTACGTGACACTCTGCCGGGATTTTCTCACGGAGCTTGTAAAAAAACCAGTAACAATAGTTGCAAGTAGAATCAGTTGCAATTATGCCGTCGTATTAGCGGCAACTTTTCCCCATCTCTGTGAGCGGCTGGTATTGATATCACCAGTGGCCCTGGAAGGAACACAAGAGCGAGTATCTCTTTTACCTGTGCTAAAAACTGAGATTCCATTTACGAATGCTTGGTCACAGTTACTCCAGATAGCGCCAGTGAAATGGCTTCTGTATCCAATGCTCAGCACTCGTTTTGCCCTCCACTCAATACTGGCAAAACAACATGCACTCATAAACACTGCCGACCTTGACTATTATTATGCAGCCAGTCATCAATTTGGCGCTCAACACGCGTCTATGGCTCTGCTTGCAGGTAAACTTGAGCAGGATGTCTCGCAACAATTAGCAAGACTACAGCAACCGACCTTGATTATTTGGGGAGCCAGGGGACTCAACAATGCCAGGCATATTGCAAGCCAGCAAGACTTGCCTTGGATGAAGGCACATTCTCGCCTTGCATTGCTACCGGATGCAGGCCTTGCTGTCCACGAGGAGCACCCTGAGACAGTTATAGCCACTATCCTTGCATGGAGTGAAGAGGAGAGGACAGTTGCCCCTCTTGAAGAGAAAATCACGGTTGAAGCCTATTGTGCGAAATGCAAAACGAAGAGAGGGATGTTAAACGCGATCGAAGTCACTACAAAAAATGGGCGTATAGCCGTACGAGGAACCTGCGAGGTATGTGGATCGAATCTGCATCGCTTCGGACGGATCAAACAGCAGGGTGGTATGTAGTTCTGGCGAATAAGCAAAAAAGTGACTTCGATTACTTGACGGGGGAACGATTAGAACGTATAATCACCTTCGTGTCTTTAACAAGGTTTCACAGGGGCATAACCCCTGTGCGGGGTTTTTTGGGGATGCCGGGTCAAGGCCAATAAACACGGTATACTCTCCCCATTGTCCCTCCCCTTTTAGCATTTTATCGTATTCTTATCGGGGTACGGGAATGAGTTTCCTGCGAATTTCCCCATTTTCCTTTCAACACCAGGGAGGAGTTTACTATGAGTATTGGTGGACAGAGTGAAGCTAGTCAGGCAAAGCCCGAGCAGAAAATCTATCGTTTAACTCCTGAAGGCTTTGCTAAGAAGCAAGAACGCCTGGAATACTTGCGTACTGTGAAGCGAAAAGAGATTGCTGATTATATTCATGAGGCAAAGGAAGCTGGTGATATCAGCGAAAGTAGCGCATACGAAGACGCAAAGAATGAGCAGGCCAAAGTTGAAGGCGAGATTCTACAACTGGAGCGCTTGCTCGCAGTTGCCGAGATAATGACATCTAACATGCATGACGCTATCGACGGACCGCTCGTTGTCCGTGTTGGAACGCAGATTGATATCGAAAGTGAAACTGGGTTGAAGCGTACCTTCAAGATTGTTGAGACATACGAAGCTGACCCGAAATCCGGTTTGATCTCCGATGAGTCTCCGGTGGGAAAAGCGCTCATAGGACATCAGGAGGGCGATTCAGTAAGTGTATCGACCCCCGGTGGCGTAACAAATTATACCATTCGTTCAATCCGCCCCATGCTTTGAGACGGTAAACTCAAGCTAGATGGAATCTGGCGGGAGGGATAGATAGTAGCTCTCACCAGGTTCCTACTCCAGATGCAGACATTTGCCCTTAGCAAGTAACTGCTCCAGGTTTGTACGATTATAACCCATTGTATTGACACGTTCTGCTTGCATCGGTAATATAGAAGCACGCCGTAGCAGGAAAGCCATCGAAAAGTCAGATGTGAAGATGGGCGGCGAGGAGTAAATTGATGTTGACATTTGAAGATGTGACGGGGTACTTCCTAAAGGCGGCAACCAGCCTCGACCTTATGGTCCATGCTGAATACTGGGTCAATGCGCGTTCACTAGAGCGTGAATTTGCTTGCACCTGTCATACGGGAAGTTGCGAAGATGCCGAAGCACATAGTGCCTGCGCCCTTTCATTTAGCTGGAGCACACTCGATACGGCTCTTTCACTTGAGGGACCCGTGGGGGTATGTGACTTCTTCCACCAACCGGAAGAGCATTGTCCGCATCTGCATACTAGGAATATTCCTCCTCTTGTGCTCGACCTGACTTATACAGCGCCACTCATTATGAACGGGGCTAGCGTATACGATTCAGCCCTACTTTCGCTGACACAAACTCTGAAACTACGCGCGAGCGAGCAGAGCAGTAGGGCGATAGAGACACGTCCTGGTGTCACCTTTACGCTGCAAGAGAGTCGCTTACAACCTGAGTCATTGACCTTACAGCAGAGAGTAGAGTTGCCGATCTGGCATCCTGAGGGGATGCGCGGATTGCATGATGAACAGCATTATCGTTCTGGACGCTTTGTGCAACGTCGCCATCGCATTACCGATGAAGAGGACGAGGTTGATGAGGTTGTGGCCGATAATCCACGACCTGAAGAGTGGCTACCAGAGGTAATGGAAGAAGTATGCCAGGATATCCTTAAGGTGCTGGAGGCGCTGGAGGCGGTGCGTTCTACGGGTTCGCTGAATTAAATAAATCAGTACATTCTTGTGGGTTTACGGCGTCGCTCGTTTGGCAGAAGTACATCCAGTGCATCATCCACAGTAACAATGCCTTCAAGTATTCCTTCTGGATTAACGACTGGTACCGACAATAGATTATACTTCGCCATGATCTCCGCAACTGTTCGCGGCTCGGTATCCGGTTGCACAGTAACCAAATCAGTTTCCATAATTTCCTGCAAGAGCTGTGTAGGGGGAGCTACCAATAGTTCCCAGAGAGAGACCACGCCAAGCAGTTTACTTTCATCCTGTAGCTCATCAGCGACACAATAGACGTAGGCGGGACGGACATCCCGCTCGTGTATACTGGTGCGAACGGCCTCTAATGCTTCCGCAACGCTCTTTGATGCACTTACGACAGTATAATCAGTCGTCATAATGCCACCGGCGGAGTCTTCTGCGTATGTCAATAAATCTTGTACATCCTCAGACTCTTCCGGTTCCATCAAGCGCAGGAGCTTCTCTGCACTCTCCTCGGGTAACCTGGCGAGAAGATCGGCGGCTTCATCAGGCCCCATAGCCTCGAGGATGTCGGCGGCACGTTCGGTGCTTATATTCTCCAGGATGTGGCTCTGGCGCTCGGTGTCAATTTCTTCAAGGGTATCAGCCGCAGTTTCGATGTCCAGACCCTCGAGCAGTCGCGCTCCCTGCCCCGGGGTAAGTTGATGCACAATATCAGCGATATCAGCTGGATGAAGTTCCGCGAGTTGCCCGCTTTGTATACGCGTTGGGGGAACTGACTGAACACCCTCTAGTGTACCCGCATGAGATATCTCTGCACGTTCAGCGCTTTCAGGAATTTCACTTAGATCGGGTTGTTGAGAGCCAATCAGTTCGATATGTGCCCATGGAATCAGATTGGTAGGGGGCCGTTGGGATCGATTCACCACCCCGCGGCGCGTACCAAGCAACCAGTTTGGTGCGAGACGACGAACCAGGCCAAGGGTACTACTATCGATACCTAGAATATGCCAATCGTCAGTCAGGCATACGTCATTGACACGCACGGCCTTTTTACGTGCAATATCGATCACCTGTTTATCTAGCACATCCTGCGCCAAGCTAATGGCCACAATTAATTGGTTTTCTTCTGATGGCGGAAAGGGATGCGTTGAAAGCTGTTGCACTGGCACAAGCAGGCGCAAGGTGTCAGCATACCATTCAACATCTTCGACTGAGACATACCAGGTTTGTTCAGCATGTCCCTCTATGATGAGCGTTGGCAGGGGTGCAACATGGGAAGCCAGGGTAGATGCAGCAATTGACTCGGAGAGGGGCGAGACAAATCGCGTCTCTTCGATATCTATAATTTTACCTTTACGCACGCCCTGGGAATCTTCCACAGGTGCGCCAAGTAACTGACTAAGGTAGAGCATTGTTACATCTCGATGCGGGTATCTGACAACTCGGGCGTGACAAACTGTGCCCCTATAGCCTCCCGTTCAAAAGCCTCGTATGCCTCGTGTTGCTTCTCTTCCTCGACCTTCAGGCACGTCCCAATGAATTCGCGGAAAAGCGGATGTGGACGAGTGGGACGACTCTTGAACTCAGGGTGGAACTGCGAACCAACGAACCAGGGATGGTCTGCCAGTTCGATGATTTCAACCAGGCTATTATCAGCCGAACGCCCACTCACGATTATGCCGTTGGCTTCCATCCGTTTACGAAACTCGTTATTGAACTCGTAGCGATGGCGGTGCCGCTCAAACACAATCGGCTCACCGTAGGCTTGAGAGGCTTTCGTACCTGGTGTCAGGCAACATACCCAATTCCCCAGGCGCATCGTACCACCCTTGTCAGCAACGTGACGCTGTGTTGTCATCAGATCGATCACCGGATAGGGCGTCTGGGGATCAAATTCCGTGCTATTCGCTTCAGGAAGCCCCAGGACATTGCGGGCGAACTCGATTACAGCAACTTGCATCCCCAGGCACAGACCCAGGTATGGAATGTGCATGCGACGCGCGAAGTTGGCGGCTTTCACTTTCCCTTCAATACCGCGATGACCAAAGCCACCTGGCACCACAATACCTGCTACATCTTCTAACACTTCGGTATACCTTTCGCCCATATTTTCCAGCGCTTCGGAGTTGATCCATTTGATGCTGATATCTACATCGTGATACCAACCAGCATGACGTAAGGATTCTGCCACGGAAAGATAGGCATCATGTAATTCGACATATTTACCGACCAGGCCAATGGTTAATTCAGGACGAGGGCGTTTGATCGTGACAACCAGTTCGCGCCACTCGTGCATCTCCGGCTCATGTTCAGGCAAGCTGAGTTCTTGGACAAGAAATTGGCCGAGCCCAGCCTCCTCGAGAATAAGCGGCACCTCGTAGATGGTCTCAGTGGTGAGCATGGGAACGACGGCCCGTTCTTCGATATTGCAGAACAGAGCAATCTTCTCACGCAATTCGTCACTAAGAGGGTAGTCTGAACGGCAGAGAATGACATCAGGCTGAATACCCACACGCAGCAATTCTTTCACGCTGTGCTGGGTCGGCTTCGTTTTGAGCTCTGTCGTCGCCTTGAGATAGGGCAAGAGGGTCACATGCAGGTAGAGTACATCACGACGTCCCACGTCTTTACGCATCTGGCGAATCGCTTCTAAAAATGGCTCGCCTTCGATATCACCAACGGTACCTCCTACCTCTACGATCACCACATCGGCATCGGAACGACGCGCGACGTTATGAATGCGCTCTTTAATTTCATTGGTGATATGTGGAATGACCTGAATCGTGCCACCCAGGTATTCTCCCCGGCGTTCCTTTCCGATCACGGCGGCATAGACCTGGCCTGTGGTGACGTTATTGGCCTGGGTGGCAGGTTCATCGGTAAAACGCTCATAATGGCCCAGGTCAAGGTCGGTCTCTGCTCCATCATCAGTGACAAAGACTTCCCCATGCTGGTAGGGTGACATAGTGCCGGGATCGACATTGATATAGGGGTCTAATTTCATGAGAGAGACGGAGATTCCGCGATTCTTAAGCAATCGGCCCAGGGAGGCTACTGTTATACCCTTTCCCACTGAAGATGCCACACCGCCTGTGACAAAAATGAACTTTGACATTGGACCCTCCAAGTATAGACGAGGCACTCGCTAAGAGTACCCCTACAGCAGTTCTTTGCTGTAGAAGCGCCACAAAATGCCTGATGAACGAATCGCAATCTACCGTTCTATTGGGCACAAAATGAATAGTAAGCACGCAATTAAACTTAATCACGTTAAACTATTAGCCGCGACTTGATAAGATGACGACCTGCGTTTCGGCAGGCAACGCACTACGGGTTATCGACAATTTTGGTTGTGGGTTTATAGCCTCGATGCCCATCTCACGACAAAACTTGTCCAGCGGATTTGGGGCATCACCTACCGAGGGACGATAATGCATAGGAATAATAATATGAGGTTCCACCTGGCTGATGACTTCTGCAGCCTGTGCCGCATTGATAGTATTCTGCCCTCCAATTGGGACCAACAATATATCAGCATCAGCGACTTCTTCTAGCTGTTCTTCTTGCAGGATATGTCCCAGGTCACCTAGATGGCAGATGACCAGATCATCCATATGAATAATATAGATTGTATTGCGACCAAGTTCCTGACCTCGTTTATTATCGTGGTAAGAAGCAACGCCAGTGATTAAAACATCGCTGATCTCATATTCTCCTGGACCACTTACGATACGTGGATTGCCACTTACGCCAGCAGCATAATTATGCCCAGGATGGTTGTGGCTGATGGTAACAATGGGGGCACTGATCTTGCCCAGCGAGTATCCTAGCTGAGGAGAAAAGGGGTCAGTAATCAGAGTAACATTCTTGCCACGCAATTGAAAGCAAGAGTGACCAAGCCAGGAAATTTCCATGTATTATATAATCGCTTTTCTCACAAGTTCGGGCGGGGACTTCTGTCCTCGCCCGGATTCTATTGTACCACAGGGATAAGTGTTCTACAAGAGGATAGCGACATTTTGTTCACGGTGTGTGAATTATTGCCAGGGCGACTCTACTCCTCATTAGTGGCCGTACCCGAAGCAATTATTTGCTCATCAAGCAGTGGACCACTTACGGTCATGTTCCCATCTGGCGCTTTTGAGGCAAAAGTTAGAGAACTATAGGCAATCGTGACTTTGACTTCACGCCCACGAGTACCAACACGTACCGTAGACGATTCAACCGCAGTTTTGATACGTTGTGCAACAATTTCGGCGCCCTGCTGCTCAGCGCGTATGACCGCTGTCATAACGCCAGGTCCATTGATTGAGAGCTTATCTTCTTTGCGCACCTTCGTGCGTAGATAAGGCAACAACTTTCGTGCTGCCTCTGTTGCCTCGTGTTCTTCGCGCTCACGATTGATGTCGTTATGTTTAGCGCCTTCGATGATAAAGCGAAAGACGATAACGCTCTGGGCATTGCAGATACGACGCACTTTGCGTTGTCCTGCTTCCAGATCTTTCGTCGATTCCACGGCTTGCCAGATGTGGTGTTGACGCTTGCGCCGATAATCGAAGTAGCCCTCTACACGTGCATAGCCTTCAAGAGCTATTGCCCCAGTGGTCCACATTACCTGCCTGGGTGTGCTGAGGGCAAAGTGACGGCAGGCGATGAGCTGGCGCGCGATAGGAGTAACCTTCATTGTCGAAGCTTCATAGTTCTGTTGCTGGAGCACTTTGAGATGCCCTGCATAAATTCGACGGCGTTGTTTGACAAAGTCACGAACAGTGACAGGGCCTTTGTTATAGACGACACAATCCGGTCTATAAATGAGTTGATAACCAAGCTGAGATATAAGCGCCTGGATGGAGATTTCGTCAACGGCGCTATCAGTTGGAATACCTGAAATGACATTGCGAAATGCGATCACCTCGCCCAGTTTAGGATGCACACGCGCTACGCGGTCGTGCAAACGCCAGAGGAGATGAACTGCATGTCCCATGAAGGTATTAGCATCGTTGACAGGGACAGGTCGACCGCCAACCATACCAATCTTGGGAACTTTAAAGGGAGCGCACAGGTTCTCTATAGCAAAGTCTTCGGGAATAACATCAGCGCCGATCAGCACAACAACAGGACTGGTAGCCTCCTTGAGAAACAAATTAATCGCGGAGGCTTTGCCTTCACGTTTCTCCTGGATACATAGGCGTATACGAGGCTCATTCTGGGCCATTTCATATACAATGGGAACAGTGTGGTCAGTACATCCACTGGCAACGACTATCACTTCTTCAATTCGAACGGTCGGGCCTGTCTGATCAAGTACGGCGCGCAGGGTACGCGCAATATTTGCTTCTTCATTATAGGCCATGATGCCGATACTACACCCGATAAACTCCTCCGATCCCTGCTCAGACTCATTTGCCTGTTCCAACCGTATATCATTCACGATTTTTGTCGCCATTAAAGGCATCTCCTTTATAAGATGCAGGCGCAGGATAGATTAGCTTTATCGCTGCCCCAAGCTTATGCATAGTATCTCAAAATACTTGTTATTGATAAGTTCCGCCGTAGCATGAACATACGCCCCTGGTATCTGCAACTTATTCATACATTGATTTGCTTGTATCTCAATAAGTATGTGTACTACCCTTACAGGATTTAGGGGAAGGTTATCATTTAGTTGCTCAGGTCTGAATAGTATCCTGGTTAAGAAACGGTTATGAATTTGCAAAAGCAGTTGTAGAATCAAAACATAAAATTTATTGACGGTACCTTCCGTAAAGCTTATACTCACCTTGCCAGGGAAAACCTTCTGTCGGAGCAATCCCCACCAGGAAATCTTACCTGAGACGATGCAATAACAACCCTATAAACAAGCAAAACGCAACAAGAAACAATTTTGGGTTCATTACCCGTTCAGGTTTGGGCGAGTTTTAGGAAGGGCAGGGTATTGGGACGCCTTATGCTCCTTCAAACCATGTTCAACCTCTAGATTGTCAAATAATGCGAGTTCAGGAACACGTAAAATTATCGACTTTAGCGGCGGCGGTGGCATTCCCTTGGCTGGGAAAAGATGTTTGGATACCGCTGACCGCAAGTATATTGATCGATGTAGACCATTATTTGTGGCACGCCGTGACATATAGAACACCTAGTTTGCGAGCAGCCATTCAATACTTTGGACAGGCCGATCCTCCACAACGTCAAGAAGCGCGGCTACTGCATCACCCGCTAGTATCTGGTATACTGCTACTTATTGCACTTCGCACCCGCTCGCGAATCCTCTTGTTGATTCTCGCTGGTTTGCTCTTTCATGTGAGTCTGGATATTGTGCATGCGACACAGATGAGATCTTTGAAACAATCACTCAGTGAAAAGGCTAATGGCATATGTCCCGAATGTGGGGAAGAGTGTGAGGCACTGCAACTGCATACCGTTTACTTCTCCCCCAATATACTCGACCGCTATAATCCAGGGCATTTTGTGGTACTTTGCCCCATATGTCATGAGCTAGCGCATAGTTAGTGAAATGAACCTGCGCAAAACGTTGTAAAGTCTCGAAGAGGTATGATATAATCGTTCCCTGTAAGAGTGGACGAAAATCCATACGAGATATGATTGGCATTATCTTTTGGAAAACTTGCCCCCATGATGGGTGAAATACGAAAGCGAGGAAGAATTTGTCACAACTGTGGCTTCCAGCAATCCGCATTATACAAATTATTCTCAGTATAGCTGTAATCGTTTTTATCTTGCTTCAAGCGCGAGGGGCAGGTCTGGGAAGCGTTTTCGGCGGCAGCAGCGCAGGCACAGTGTTTAAGACACGGCGCGGTGTGGAAAAATTAATTTTCAATCTTACTATCGTGTTCGTGGTCCTCTTTGCTGTTGTTTCCTTGCTCAGTTCGTTGGTTCAATAAGAGACTCGCTGGCTTGTTGTACTGATACCTCAAATGAACGATGCAGGAAGATATGAGAGCGCGAGTCTGAAGAGTTACGATCTCACTCTAAGAATGTAACATAATTCACATACAATACTGAAGTTTCATGCTATGCTATGCCTCATAAAGGCCTATATAAAAGCTCTTTCATCATCTCTGTTGAATAAGGGAGGTATGAATCAATGCATGGAACGTTCTTACAGTATGCTAAATCTCTCTTCATTGGCACTTCTTTTGTCTTATTACTAACCTTTACGCTGGCCGCATGCGGCGGAAGTAGTAACAGCGGCGGAGCTACACCAACAACTCAAGCAACAACACCTGGTGGAGGCACAACTGCAACAACATCTCCAGTTATAAGTTTGGGTCCCCGACCATGTCCCGACGCGGTGAAAGCGCCCGCTCATTGGGATGCTCTTATACCTACGCAAAACGGTGTTACAAAGGTAGAAAATGTGACTTGTGGCAACCTGGTAGGCAACGCGACGTTACAGGCGTTGGTGACCGTGCACTATCAGGGTACAGGCCAGAATCTGGATGTCTATGTGTATAGCGATATAACTGGCCCCAACCCTACACAACTCTTCAAGTTACAAAACCTGTACAAGGGTGACGCTAAGATCAGCGGGTACAATACGGTTCTGACGGCTGAAGTGGATCAAAATTCCAGTATAAACGCCGGTAAATCTAATGCAGACCTGACGCGGGACCTCTTCCGCGAATTTAAGTGGTCTGATGGTGCCGGAACATTGGTGCCCGTGTCCTTTCCTGGCATGTATCCCGACCTGACACGTTACCAGGCCGAAAATGACCAGGCCCAAGTCAACCAGGGACAGGACCCCTGGAAACTCAATGCCGCACAGGTTGCCAACCACATGGCTGCAGACCCACACCTGCTCAACTGGCCTAGTAATGCTCCAACGACTGTTGTAAGTGGAGGTGGCTCCAGTGATAGCGATGCAGTAGTGACGGTGAAAAACCCGAAGCCAGCCGGAAATACGATCAAAGTTTCACTCCAACGCCTCGAGGGAAACACCAATGGTGGCATCTGGGAAGTTGTGTCAGTCACAGCAGATGGGATGTCTATCACTTCTCCGCAGAGCCGTGACCGCATTACCAGTCCGGTGAAGGTGACCGGAACAGGCAACGCCTTTGAGGCAGTGATCGGCACAGTGGCCATACTGGATCACTTATACACTGATATCGGCCATGCCAGTGCCGGAGGAGCGACAGGAAATGGCAATACCACGTTTTCTACCTCTGTGCCATATAACTCCACCTTCAAAGGCGGAAGCCAGGAAGGGATAGTGGTACTTTTTGCCGCGAATAATGCGGGCAGCGGTCCCGCAGCAGCAGTAATGGTAAAGGAATTATTGAGTTAAGCTTTCACAGCCACCAGAATATCACGTTTTTTGATAACACGATCCACCGTATGCGCAAACTGCGTGAATGGTGGATCATCACGTACGCGCAATTGCGAATGGCGCTCTACCAACTCCGTGATGGCTGTGCGCTCGATGCGTGTGGCATTCCAGGCCAGTGCTATTGAGCCTCCTGGAAGTAACATGCTTTCCCAGACAGGAAGCGCCTTGCTTAACATACCTGAGATTTCGCCGAAATGCTGAATGCCATATGGCAAATCGCCAACGATAGCATGCATATGCGGACCACCGGGGATTTCCTGCATATGTAGATTGGCCTCACATGTATCTCCATGAGCCACGACCAGGCGATGTGTAGTGCCCTTACGCCCAATCTCGAACTGATAGCGACGACCTGCCCGGCGGCCGCGCTCATCCAATTCCTTGTAGGGCATGTGGATGCTGTTCAGATACTGTCGAATATAGACAACAGTGGTTTCTACATCTTGCTTTTGATGCTCTATACCAAAAGCATCATAGCCAGCCGCCAGGGCCAGAAACAATGTTGTCCCCCCACCGGCGAGTGGATCAAGCACGCGCAGTCGCCCGGTAAACTGGTTACTATAAGCGCCAGCAAAAACGGCGATGTTGAGTAACACGCGTGTAAAAACTTCGTTGGTTTTACCCTTATAACGGCGAACCTCCGCCATTTCTAGCGGGAGAAAAGGAGTGAACGGTGTCTCTAGCGGGCGTAAGAACGGCCCCTCTACCTCTCCAATATGCTCGAAGAATTCATATGCTTCGCTTGTCGCGCCCAGCCGAGAGAGGATCTCTTCTAACGCCGGGGATATCGTGTTGTTATCGTCGAGGGTCACTAACAGATAGCTCTGACCTGCAAATGTCACAGGCTCGATCTGTCTGATAGCCGAACCCAGAGGGCTGGCGAGTAGTTCTGGCTCCGCCAGTTTCCTGGTCATGTTGGCGTATTGGGCACTGCGTTGTGGTGTTATTTTGAGCGCGAGTTTTTTCATAGATGGGAGTATAACACAGACTCTTCCTTCTTTTCCCCCGAAAGATTACAATTAGAGATGAAAGCACACACAAGAACCCATTTACTTCCATAAAAACCAGGAGAACATCTATGCATATCGTAACTGTTGCCGAAATGCGCGAACTGGAAACCAGGGCCGAGCGCGAATATGGTCTTACTTCTCATATATTAATGGAGAACGCGGGAAAGAGCGCGGCTGAAATTCTGGCCGAACACATTCGCCGCAAACGCGCTGTTACTGACCTTGAGTTTTTAATACTTGTTGGCCCAGGTAATAATGGGGGTGATGGCCTGGTTATGGGACGCTACCTGGAAAAGTGGGGAGGTCTGATCAGTATCTATCGCTGGAAAGAGCAGAGGCTTACAATCTTTGGAGAGGAAGTACCAGAGAAAGATATTCACGAGAAATTAGAAGAAGTCATCCAACGCGCCAGGTATATACTTGATGCCCTGCTAGGTACAGGAGTCTCACGCCCACTTCCCGAAAGTATGCGCAGCTTGTTAAGCCGCGTGCGCCAGGAGCGAGCGAAGCGCGAATCCCTGCGTGTTATAGCGGTTGACCTCCCAACCGGCATGAATGCGGATACGGGCGCAGTCGATCCCGGCACTGTCCCTGCTGATATTACTATCACTCTTGCCTGTCCCAAACAGGGCTTTTTCTTCTTTCCTGGACGTGATTATATAGGCAAATTATATGTTGGCAATATTGGTCTGCCTGCCGAGTTGGAACAACATTTACAAACAGAGATGCTGACAGACGGCCTGGTAAAAACTATGCTGCCAAAGCGACCTCTCAATAGCAACAAAGGGACCTTTGGCAAGGTAATGCTGTTTTGCGGCTCACCCGCTTACCCTGGATCAGCATTTTTGGCCGGAAGTGGCGCGGGACGTATTGGCGCGGGTTTGGTTACGTTAGCTGTTACGGAGCAAATGCACCCTATCTATGCCAGTGCGCTACATGAAGCAACGTTTTTACTCCTTCCAGACGAAAGTGCCGAGAGCTTTGAACGAACAAACGCGCTCATGAATCACCTGGGGGGATATCGTACTCTTCTGATGGGACCGGGCCTGGGTCAATCTCCCTCTATTCGCGAAGTTATCCTCCAGGTTTTAGAGCAATTACGCGCCATGCCAGATGAACTACGACCGCACCTGGTGATTGATGCCGATGGCCTGAACAATCTTTCGGCGTTGGAACGCTGGTGGACATTGCTACCAGCAGGTACGGTAATTACACCACATCCTGGTGAAATGGGGCGCCTTTGCAACGGGCTAAAAGTATCTGGAGGCAACATAGATCGCCTGGAACTGGCGCGTACCAAAGCCCGGGAATGGCAGGTCACGTTGGTGCTCAAAGGGGCCTGTACAATCGTTGCAGAGCCGGATGGGCGGACACGCATCAACTGGTTATCTAACCCCGCGCTGGCCACGGCAGGCACTGGCGATGTACTGGCTGGCATGCTTGCTGGTTTGCTCGCGCAGAATATGACGCCTTTTGACGCCGCCAGCGCCGCTGTCTACCTGCATACTGCCGCTGCTGAATTGGTTAGCGCTGAGATCGGGCACGCAGGTTTGCTGGCGAGCGATTTACTACCGAAGATTCCACGTGCGATGCTTCGTCTCGATGACGTTGCCTATGCGTAAGAAGTCCCATATCATCCAGGAACGAAGAAAAACACGACACAAGCCATGAAATAGACGGACAGGAGTTGCACTCCTTCTAACCAGGTCGATTCTCCATCCAGGCTCACCAGCGGGAAAAGAATGGTTGCTATCCCCAGGATAGCTAGTTCCAGCGGTGTGAAAACCAGGTTCAGCCGGGTTGGATAGAAGAGGCTGATCAGCACCAGCATGGGCGCAACGAGCGTAGCTACCTGAATTGATGAGCCGGCCGTAATCGCCATACTCAAGTCTACTCGATCCCTCAGCGCAATATACACCGCACTTGAATGTTCTGAGGCATTTCCTACAATAGGAATAATGACCAACCCTATAAACACCTGAGACCACCCAAATTGCTCGGTAACAGGCTTGATAGCACCGACTAGCAATTCACTGTTCACTGCGATACCGATGGTAGCTATAAGCAGTAACAGCACCGCAAGCCATCGTTTAGGAGGTTTTTGCCCTTCAACCTTGAGCGCTTCAACTTCAGGAAGCTCCTCCTCAGCTTTTTCCAGTTCTTGTGACTCTTCTGCTGGTACAGTCTGAGAGGCGGTCTTCTGCTGACCCTTGGGACGACGGCGTTCCGAACGCAGATGAAACACATGCAAGGCAAGATACATAGCATAGACGAGGAGCATTATTACGGCTATAGCGTTGCTTAAGGATTGAATGCGCCCTGCATCTTGAACGACAAATGAGCTAGTAGAGGGAATCAGTAACCCGGCAACCGCCAGCACCATCATCGTAGAATATTGCCCGGCATCACGCGCACTGAAGTATTGTTTGCCCCAATGCCATCCTCCTATAGCTAGAGAGCTACCAAGCACGAGCAAGGAGTTGCTGATAATTGAGCCGGTAATCGAAGCTTTCACAACGGTAATCAGCCCGTGTTGCAAGGCAAAAATGCCGATAATAATTTCAGGGGCATTGCCAAAGGTCGCGTTGAGCAGACCTCCAGCAATCGGCCCAACATGATACTCCAGGTCCTCAGTCGCACGCCCGATGAGCGCTGCAAGCGGAATCAGAGCGAGTGCTGAAAAAATAAAAATGGCCGTTTCTTGCTGTGGTCCCCAGATCAGCTCGATGAGAGGAGCAATAACAGCCATGATGAGTAGATAGTAGAGCCAACGTGACATAGCATCCCCATAAATAAGGGCGGAGTTTTTACCGGGATGCGAGATACCGCCCTGCTCGTTTACTCAGAAACAGCGCTTTCGGCTTCTTCGACGCCACTCTCAGATTCATCGACGACGTTTACCGTGATTTTCGGCTCCATCTTAGATGCAATCTTTACCGGCACCATGTAGGTACCTAACGCTCGAATTGGATTGGGCAGATCAATTACACGCCGGTCAATGTTAATACCCTCGCTCTCGCGCAGGCCAGCAGCGATATCCTGGCTGGTGATGGAGCCATAGAGTCGGCCCTGCCTTCCAACGCGAGCTTTGAACGTGAGCGAAATCTGGCTCAGGCGATCTGATTGCTGTTGGTTCTGTTCTGCGATTTTCTCGCGTTTACGCTGCTCAGCAGCTATCCGTTGCTGGTGATTTGCTAATAGTTGTGGTGTTGCTCCAGCCGCCAGGCGGCGTGGTAAAAGAAAATTTCGGGCGTAGCCATTAGCTACCTCTTTTAAGTCACCGGCCTTTCCAAGGCCCTCAACATCTTGTAAAAGTATTACTCTCATTCACTATGCTCCTCGGTAGGGCAAAGGAATTGGGTGGGGGAAGACAAACAGGGTGGGGCAAGCCCCGCCCCGACTATACTAACAAATTCCCATGCCTATCGTAATTTTGTGTGTGGGGCTTATTCCCACCCTGATCTCTCGACCTTGTCTTAATATTACGGGGCTTAGTATACACCTTGCAGGTAGTGAAGGCAAGATTTCGCAGATAGTTGGGGTGAATAACCCCATTGTCAGATAGCCCAACCTCCTCTATAATAATGCTGAAAGTATTGCATTAATACAAAGGATTCATTAATGGATATCGAAGGAACGTATACACTTCAGGCTGCACCGGAAGAAGTGTGGACTAGTTTGATGGATATACAAACGCTTAAACACACTATTCCAGGGATAGAGCAGTTGGAGAAACTTGAAGAAAATACGTATGCATTCACTATGCATATAAAGCATGCTCCACTAAGAGGCTCGTATTCTGGACACGCAGTCACTGCTGAACTGGAATATCCTCTCTCATACCAGGTGAGCGTTGATGGCGAGGGGATTCCGGGTAAATTTCATGCCGAATGGAGTATAATACTAAGGGCACACGACGAATATACAGTGGTCGCTTATCAAGGCACGCTGCACCTTGCCAAAGCTGGCGCGCTGCTCCCCGTACCGCTGGTCAAAGGCACAATTAAAGTACTCATACAACAATTTTTTACAGCTCTGGCTGATTACTTACGCACTACCAGCTACTCGTATCTAGCTACATTTGAAGATACTCGCTCCCAGTCCGAACTTTCAGAACTCTATAATAGTCGCAACGATGTCTCGACTTCTCCTGATCAACCCACGATTCTGCATGCTATTGTGCGACAACTGCGATTAGGGGGTAACGACCCATTACTTGAGGAACAATGGGTAATCCGTTTAAGACGTATTGGTGCTGTATCGATATTGCTACTGCTCGTCTGGATCGGCACGAGGCTGCCAAGGAAAACTGGCACATCTACTCGCCGATAATTGACCGCAGGCGCGCTTTCCATTCACTCTCATCGGAACTGCCAGTTTCACCAACTGTCCAACTTCGTGCCCCATAAGCAGACCTGACACGCGTAGCCAAGTTGTCCCGTGACTCTTTGTTCATGGGGGTACGGAGAGCGATGTGCGCTGCCTTGCGCACATCTTGCACAGGGTCACGCAATAAAGGTTGAATCAGCACTTTGCTCTGCTCAACATTAAGACGGTTCAAAGCGCGTATGGCCGCAGCGCGCTCTTCTGCAGTTTGCGCTGATAAAAGCGGCTCAATCTCAGGTGAAAGTTCCACAAGCGATAGGTCGGCAATCAAACGTAACAAACGACTGCGACGCATGGGATGCGTCAAAGTCGCCAGGGCGTTGCGACAATCTAACAACACCTGTTCCTGATTCAGAATACTGCCGCGCTCCATCGCCTCCGCTACAGCCAAATCCACCGGAACGGGTGATGATCCGCGCAGAAATGGTTCAATCCATGCAGCCACCAACTCCTGTTGGTTGGTACTCTCATGGATTTTCAGGGCCCAGGGAAAGTGCTCATTCAACCAGTGATAAAGAGCGAGTGTCATCTCAGCATCACGAGCAGCATACGCCACCATTGCGGGAGGCAGTGGGCGGCGTGTCCAATCGGTACGTTGTAAACTTTTATCTAACCGAACATGAAATGCTCGCTGTAACATTGCTGCCAATGAGGATTCGTGCTGGCCAAAGAGCGAGCGACATATAGCCTCAAGATCATAATAATGAGCGGTATGCAGACCCCGTTCGGCCATGACACGCAAGTCAGCTCCCGCGCCATGTAACAAGATGATAACGCCAGGATTCTCAACAACAGTAGTGAGAGGTGAGAGGTCGTTGAGGCGCAAAGCATCCACCACAAAACAGTGATGGTGAATCGCCAGTTGTAAAAGCGCAAGACGATGAGGGGAAGTCGAAGCACCGGCTTGTGTATACCCACGTGCCTGAGCAAATTCTGCATCAATGGCAACGATATTCGACCCTTTAAGCACATCGACGGTATGAAGCAACTGCTCTGGGCGATCAACCCAGGCACGTTGGCCTTTCTCCGGAAGTTGCCCTGGTGGAGGAGTTATACCAAGATAGCCTGGCTGTGCCTGTCCAGGGTCAGATTCCGGCACAGCTCGTAGCACATTATCGTTCAATGCTCTACCTTATCGATTTGAAACAAATTTCTCATACATACACAAATGAACTTATGAGCAACTATAGCAGATTTTCAGACAAACGTACAGAGAAAATATGCTTGTCTGAAGAGTCTCCACTATGCTAAACTGAATCAACAAATAAGACCAGTTGATCACTAGATTACACAGGAAGAGATACGTTCATGGCAACAAACATACCCATTACAGTAGCATACGGGGATGGCATCGGGCCAGAAATTATGGCAGCCACCATTCACATTATTAAAGCAGCAGGCGCACGTATCGACATCGAGGAAATCGAAGTTGGCGAAAAGGTGTATCTGCGCGGGATCAGCGCGGGTATCGAACCGAGCGCGTGGGAATCACTCCGCCGCACCCGGGTATTTCTCAAAGCGCCCATCACCACTCCACAAGGCGGCGGTTACAAGAGTCTTAACGTCACAACACGCACAACTTTTGGTTTGTATGCGAATGTTCGCCCTTGCGTCTCCTATTATCCATTTGTTGAAACCAAGCATCCTACGATGGATGTAGTCATCATTCGTGAGAATGAAGAGGACCTCTATACCGGTATCGAATATCGTCAAACCCACGATATGGTCGAGAGTTTAAAACTCATCAGTCGACCAGGCAGTGAAAAGATAGTACGCTACGCCTTTGAGTATGCCAGGAGTCACAATCGCAAGAAGGTTACATGCTTCATAAAAGATAACATCATGAAGCTTACCGATGGCTTGTTCCACAAAGTATTCAATGAGATCTCGGTTGACTATCCTGACATTGAAAACGAAACCTGGATCGTTGATATTGGCTCGGCCAAACTTGCCGATACACCGGAGGCGTTCGATGTTATTGTATTACCCAACCTTTATGGCGATATTCTATCTGACGTCGCTGCCCAGGTAGCAGGATCGGTTGGCCTGGCGGGTTCAGCGAACATTGGTGACCGCTGCGCAATGTTCGAGGCCATTCACGGCTCTGCTCCTCGTCGCGCAGGCAAGAACCTCGCCAATCCTTCAGGACTACTGCTCGCAGCAGTCATGATGCTGGTCCACATCAATCAGCCAGATGTCGCGACGCTGGTGCATAATGCCTGGTTGCGAACTATCGAAGATGGTATACACACATATGATATCTATGTTGAGGGGGTAAGCAAACAGAAAGTAGGCACGAAAGCGTTTGGCGATGCAGTCATTGCACGTCTTGGTCAGCAGCCACAGATGCTCAAAGTGGTTAGTTATACAACAGCCCCGCAACATCAGGCGTATACTCCCTTCGCTATTGAACAACCAGACGAGCGGAAAGACCTGGTAGGCGTGGATGTATTCCTGGATTGGCACAGCGGAACTGCTGATGAGTTAGGCGAGGTATTCAGCAACGTCAGTGGCGAAGACCTCGAATTGATGATGATTACCAATCGCGGCGCGAAAGTGTGGCCTGGAGGCATGCCTGAAACCTTCTGTACCGATCACTGGCGCTGTCGCTTTATGGCACCCAATCGAGGGGCAAGGATCAGCCACTCCCATGTTATCGCTCTCCTGCAGCGTATAGATGAAGCTGGCTTTGACTTCATCAAGACAGAAAACCTGTATAATTTCGACGGCAAAGTAAGTTACTCCGCGGTTCAGGGGGAGTAGGACGCTTTCTCACGATACTGTTTCTTGATCGGGGTGCAAAAGGGCAGCAAATTCCTTTGCACCCTTGATAAATGTTCGCGAAAGATTGAAAAGATGAGAGGAATATATTGAGCATGGTAATTGATGAGATACTGGCTTACAACGAGCGATTCGTACAGCAAAATAGATTGCCGATCATTGGACATACACCGCGCAAACGCATGGCTATAGTAACCTGCATGGATTGTCGGCTGGTACAAATGTTCGAGCAAGCGCTTGGCCTGGAACGTGGTGATGTTCTCGAACTACGAACGGCCGGTGCAACTATTTCCGCTCCTGAACGCGAAGGTGGCTTGAGTGACCTGATACGTTCACTTGCAGGAGGAATTTACTTGCTAGGAGTGAGAGAGATCGCGGTGATTGGGCACACACAATGTGGGTTGGCTCGCGCCGACCCGAACGTATTGATTGCTTCAATGCAAGCTTTAGGAGTAGATCCCCAACCACTGATAGAGAGAGCGGGTCCGAAAAGCTGGATTGGCGCATTTGACGATGTGCATGTCAATGTGAAAGAGGTTGTGAACGTGATACGCAACAGTCCTTATTTGCCAAAAATCCCGGTGCATGGCCTGGTAATCGATATCGAGACAGGCAAATTGGAGATAGTTGAAAGAGGGTAAAGTTTTGCTTCAAAGCCCGAGCAATGCCAGATTGTGATGATGCCCAACTTTCCCACAGCCATGCTCACACCCATATGATACAATATGACATACATAAGAAACTCAACTAGAAATTTTCATATTCATATGATGGACATGCCTGAACGGACACGACGGCTTCATTTCCAATGGATTTTCGGGCTATTTGTCGCTCTCACTCTCATCATTTCAGCCTGTACTACGATCGCACCTCAGAGTAACAGCAACCATGCGCAAACAGGGCCACAAAGTGTAACGGTGCAGTCAACGCCGATGTTCACGCTGACTGCACCTGTAATCTATGTTGCGCTCGGTGCATCCGATGCCGTTGGCATTGGCAGCAATACCCCAGGATCACAAGGCTATGTGCCTTTAATCGCCGCTCATTTACCAAAGGGATCGCATCTAATCAACCTTGGCATTAGTGGTATTCACTTGCACGAAGCGCTTTCGGAAGAATTGCCACTGGCGCTGACAACATCACCAAACCTGATTACTATCTGGCTCGTCGCCAACGACTTTGTTGGTGGTGTGAGCTACAGTGACTATATGCATGACCTGAACCTGCTTTTGCAGGAGTTACACACAAGCACACGCTCACGCATTGTTATGGCGGATTTGCCTGACCTGACACGACTACCCGCTTTCTCGAATGAAACAGCCGCCCAGAAATCACACATGCTCAACGCAATTCAACAATGGAATACAGGCATTGCTCAATTGGCGAAAAGATATGAGGTAGTACTGGTTGATCTGTTCAGCCAGGGAAGCAGCTTAACAGCACATCCTGAATATATCAGCATCGATGGATTTCATCCCAGTCCCTCAGGATATGTACAGTTGGCAAATTATTTCTGGCAGGCAATCAAGGGATAAGTTCGTCCTACCTATTCCTGTATGTGCCTCATACTGGTCTCACCCTCAACAATGAAGACGAGGCGTTCACAGATATTCGTGCAATGGTCTGCGATTCGCTCTAGCTTATGAGCTATCCAGAGCAGATAAGTCGCGCGTTGCAAGATGCGCGCATCATTCTGAAGCGCGGGGATAGCACGCGCACCCTCCAACATAGCCATCAGATCATGACGAACCAGGTGGTAACGCACATCTACTACATCGTCTTCCTCCCAGATAAATCTTGCTGCTTTGGCATCTCGATTAGCAAAAGCCTCCATGGTACCTTGCAAGACTCGTCGTGCCTCTCGCCCGAGTTCAAGCATACCATTTAAGATAGACGCTTCAGTAATCTGACCATCTTCACCTGCAGACTCAGCAGGACTTACCTCAACCTCTATTTGAGACACATTACTACTACGCAGCGGGGCCATACGCAGGAGGATTTGCGCAATGCCAGCAGCGCCATCGCCTGTACGTTCAAGATCACCTGCGATTGATAGTGTGGAGGTCAGCAAGCGTAAATCTCGCCCCCCAAGTGGTTGTTGCAGGGTCAACAAACGAATGGTATGTTCTTCAATAGCCGCGCGCAGACTATCAACGATCGTATCGGCTTCTATCACCATTCCAGCTTTTGCCAGATCGCCCGTTTCGAGGGCTTCAAGAGCCAGTCCCAGGGCCTCGTCTACAAGCGATCCCAGGTGTATAATCTGAGTATCCAGTTCATGAAGTTCTTTATCTAATATTGCCCTTGTCATATGCAATCTCTCCTTTACTCTTCTGATTCATCGATAAAGCCGTCTCTGTAATATGAGCTTTGCTACTACTTCCAAAGCAATCTCTTGACTTACCAGCTAGCAAGCTAAATAAACTATAGCACATTTATCACAGAAAAGATAGATTTCTAGCGCAAATACTCGTTCTATTCTTAAAGGATAAGCATTGACAGGTTCTCTAATTGACAGGAATTCTCTCAAGGTGTTACAGTAGCGTTGTACCTTGAGTTGCAAGGTAAACAAGTAAGAACAGGACGATCCATGTCAACGAAACGATTATTGGGTATTTTCGCTCACCCCGATGACGAGGGAGTGATGAGCGGTGCATTGGTACAGTATAGCACATCAGGTGCTGAAACAGGACTGGTATGTGCCACACGCGGTGAGGTTGGTGAAATTGCCGATCCTGCACTGGCAACACCAGAAAACCTGGGCCAAGTGCGCGAGGGAGAAATGCGTGCAGCCGTTGAAGTATTAGGAGTGCATAACCTGTGGTTCCTGGATTATCGAGACTCTGGAATGGCAGGCACACCAGAAAACCAGGATCCACGCTCACTTGCTCAGGCGAGTGCAGCCGAGGTGGTGGGAAAACTTGTAGGAATCATTCGCCAATTTCGTCCACAAGTCATGGTGACATTTGACGAAACCGGGGGCTATGGGCATCCCGATCATATTGCCATCTATCGCCATACCACCAGCGCCTTTTATGCAGCGGCAGACGCTGCGCAATATCCTGAACACGGACCAGCGCATATGGTCTCGAAGCTCTACTATTCTTCCTTTCCACGCAGCTTTATCCGCCAAATTGGTGAATGGATGAAATCGCAGAATTACGAGGGCTCATTCAGGAATCTTGATCCCGAAAAGCTTGGCATGCCCGATGAGCTTATCAGCGTCCAACTAAACGCAGAGCCCTGGCTCGAAACGAAAAACCGCTCGTGGTCCATGCATCGCACGCAGATGGATCCGAACACCCCTATAGCCAGGTTGCCGGAGGAGATCCAGCGCAGATGGCGCAGTAACGAGTACTATCAACTTGCGGCCTCGAGGGTCGGCCCCGATGTAAAGGGAGAGAATGATTTGTTCGCAAGGGTGTAAATAGCGTGAAAGACTACCATATCAATATATTCTACAGTGAGGAAGATGAAGGATATATTGCCGATATCCCTGATCTGAAGTATTGCTCTGCCTTTGGCGATACTCCTGAAGAGGCTCTTAGAGAGGTCTTAATCGCTAAAGAAACCTGGCTTGAGGCTGCACAAGCTGAAAGCAAACCTATCCCCTTGCCCAGATACAAGCCAGTCATTTACCAAGTTGCATTTTGACTAAACTCACCCAAATCGCAGTCTGGTCCCACGCTCGCCTGCACATATGCGCCGCCAGGCAACTGGTGCGCAAGTTCATGTGTGGCTTTCCAGCCTGTACACTGTCTGGGCACGATGATAGCTGGACCAATAGCAATCAACTCTGCGATGGTGCGCGGAGTATAATAGGCTCGAAGAGGCCTCCCTCGAGATGGAAGCCTCCAACAAATGCTTATACCTTGTCGATACCTGTCAAGTGCTTCGCGTGTCGCAACACATGGATTGCCCCTGCATGGCTGCAACTTGAAAGCACAACTAGTTTTTCCTCCCAAGCTTCGCCATTACCGCCCCTTTCACCAATCCCACCTCCTCAACTCGCAACAACAGCGCTCCGCCGAGATACACCACTACCGCCAGTCCCCCTGCTACTGCGACGGTCAGCAACTGTCCCAACAATCGGTCAAGCGAGAACAATCCAATATGCGCAAGAAATACCTGAGTGCCCCATGCTACAGCCACCATTACAGTAGTGGCTGCAAGTATCTTAAGCAGTGTAGGGATGATCTCCCGTATGCGCAGGTGTCCTATGACCATTCTTAACAACACTAACAGAATGACAGCATGCAGCGAGTTCTGCACAGTATTGGCAAAAGCAAGCGCAGGCATGCCAATTGTGCTCCAGAAAGGCAATGCCACAGCAAGATACCCCAGGATGCTTACCATACCTACTACCACGGGTATGATCGTATTTTTACGCGCATAGAAAGCGGCGATCAAAAGCTGGTCCATAGCTACAAAAGGGAGTTGGTAAGCATAGAATTGCAGGGCAATCGCGGTGCGAGCGGCATTCTCTTGAGTGAAATTGTGGTGTCGGAAGAGCAAGTCTACAATCGGCTCACGTAGGACAATGAGACCAGCAGCAGCCGGAATCATCAGCAACAGGCCTATGCGGAAGCCAAGCAAGAGTGTCTCTTTGAAACGCTCGGTGTCTCCTGCCCTCACATGCTCTGAAAGCGTTGGCAACACGGCAAATGAGAGCGCCGCAGCAACCAATCCCACCGGAAATTGTATCAAGGTCGTTGCCAGGCGCATAGCAGTATAGTTCGCTGCACCACCACCGGGCGTCTTAGATGCCAGGCGCTGATCAAGAAATATGAGGCCCATGCTTATCAGAAAGCTCAGCGCCACCGGTATATAGAGCTTTACAATTCGTCGTAAAGCTGGATGCTTCAGGTTTAGAACAAACATATAACGCAGATGTTGGGTACGCATTCCCGGAATAAGCAAGGCAATCTCTCCAACGGCGCCAAGCAGAACACCAAAAGCGAGTCCTAGATGTCCGAGATAGCGTTCGCCAAGTATCCCCCCAATAAACGCGCCAATGATGATACCAACATGATAAGAAACGGTAGCGAATGCAGGCCAGCCGAACTCTTTGAGCGCATATAATGCCGCCAACAATACGGCAAACGGCCCTAGTGCAAGAAGCGCGAAGAAGATAATTCGCGAAAATTGTAGCGTGAGTTGTTTCTCAGCATCAGTATATCCCGGTACCAGAAAGCTTTCGACAAACCAGGGCGAAATGAAAAGAAAAATGACTGCTGCAATGAACATGATTGTTATCACGACATTTACCAGCGTAAAGACCAGGCGGCGTAGTTCCTCGCGTTTCTCAGGGGCAGCGTAGTCATTGAAGGTGGGGATTAGAGCGCCTGGTACCGAACCATTCACCAGGAAGTCATTGAAGGTTTGGGCAGGTAACAACGCGGAATTGAATGGACCGGCTATATTAACGCCAAGCGCTGCCACAACAATCTGCCGTACCATGCCCATTACGCTGCTGCCCAGGTTACCGAGCATAACTAGCGTGGCAGATTTGGCGATGTGTCGCCTCTCGCTTGAAATCAATTGATCCGGCGATTCTTCGACGATTAGCTCAGTAGGTACATCCTGTTCTACTACCCCGGCTATTGCCAGGGGCACCGATTCAACAGCTTGCGTTGAGTCGCTTGATTCAGGCTGGTTTTCTACAGACTCTTTTGTCATGTAAGGATCATCTCCCGGTGGGATGGTGTGTGTATTATACAGGTTCTATGTAGTTAAACGATTTAATATGGTCATAGAAAACATCAAGGCAACTGCTTAATTGCTTTTATCAACTCGGTCGTTGAGTGGTGTGGGAGATAGGGTATTAGGCGCACAGTCCCTCCGTATTCTTGCACCACCTTTGCTTCAGATAAGCGGCTCGTATCCGGTATGTCGCTCTCCAGACCCGCGTAATCGGCGCCCTTGACGTAAATGGCGGGTTGCAATAATGCAACCAGTGGACCAGCAGTTGGTTCATGAAAGATTGTTACATAATCAATACAGGTTAAGGCGGCCAGTATTTCGGCTCGTTCATACTCAGGCACCAGTGGTCTCCCTGTGCCTTTCAATAGTTGCACGCTACTATCGCCATTGAGAGCCAGGATCAAGAAATCTCCTAACGCTCGCGCCTCTTGTAAATAACGTACGTGCCCAAGGTGCAGCAGGTCAAAACAGCCATTCGTGAAAACACCGCGCTCTCCTGCTGCTTGTCTATGCCGCACTTCTTCGGCAAGCTTATCCTGAGCAAGTATCTTATACCTAGTAACGTGTGTACTACACATAATCCTTTTCTTACATCCTCGCTCCTCGAAATGAAGCGTTTCACCATTATCGCAAACAATTCCTACTGTGGTAATATATTACTCACATCTGCAATTCGGAATACAGTATAACATGCCCTCCAGTCATTTGTGATAAATGTACAATAATCTTTTAGAGCTATTTACCAGTACTCAGCGCTGCAGCTTGTCTACTGCACCGTGAGGATTACAGCACCTTAATATAAACTGCTTGCTTGTTGTAATTCTTTTGTCTTTCAGGTAGTCTTTTCTTGTCTACTGGTTTTCTATAAGGAAAAGAGTAATGCACAACACACGCAGCTACCCATGCATTTTTCTTTTTATCATCTGTTGTATTGCCATCATTGTAACCTCCTGTTCGTTTGTTAATACCAACACTGATTCTCCCTCCCATATTTTTCCTACTACTATAGGAAGTACTCTTTACACCTATCATGGTCACCATAACGGTGTGTCTGCGGTGGCATGGTCTCCCGATGGCAAGCTTATCGCTTCTGCCAGTTATGACAAGACTGTACAAGTTTGGAATGCTTTAACCGGTCAACTTGATTCTGTCTATCGGGGACACTCCAATTGGGTCACTGCGGTAGCATGGTCTCCCGATGGCAAGCTTATCGCTTCTGCCAGTTTTGATAAGACTGTACAAGTTTGGAATGCTTTAACTGGAAGGCATATCTTAACTTACTACGGTCACTCGGACGCTGTAACCGATGTAAAATGGTCACCTGATGGGAATTATCTTGCCTCTACTAGTTATGACAAGACAGTGCAAGTTTGGAGTATAAGGAATAATGCCACAGCAGACACAATCTTGATCTATCGAGGCCATTCCAATTGGGTCATGACAACTGCATGGTCTCCGGATGGAAAATTTCTTGCTTCAGGTGGTCTTGATGACACTGTACAGGTCTGGAATGCTTCAACTGGTAGCCCCCTCTTGAGGTATAGTGATCATGTTAGCATCGTGACTGGAGTGGCATGGGCTCCAGATGGCAATCGCATTGCCTCTGTTGGCATGGACAAGACGGTGCAAATGTGGAACGCCTTCACAGGCAAGCCTGTCTGGATTTCTTGCTGTCGGTACGATTGGGTGAATGGTATTACCTGGTCTCCCAGTGGCACTTATGTAGCTACAGCAGATACAAATAAGACTGTACAGATTTGGAATGCTAGTACGGGTACTGCTTTAACTACCTATGTGGGACATAAACGCGAGGTAGTCGCTGTTAGCTGGTCCCCTAATGGGAACGACATTGTATCTGGAGATAGTGACGGTATCGTACAAGTTTGGCGAGCTGCATAATAGAGATCAACAGAATTCAGATGATTGCCTTCATCAATTCATCTGGCGTGTTGCTGGCACACCCCAGGCGACGTACAACGAGCGCCGCCGCTGCGTTAGCAATGTAGGCAGCTTCGGCGAAACTTGCGCCAGTCGTGAGAGCCAGTGTATAGGTAGCCGCAACGGTATCACCCGCGCCATTGGTATCAACAACTTCGATACTATGATCCAGGCGATGTACGGGCAGGTATAGTGGTGGTTTACCTACCTCGAACAGGCTCATGCCCTCTCCACCACGAGTAATCAGGACACTCTGTGCATGGCTACCATCAAGCAAGCGTTGCCCTGCTTCTTCAAGCTCATCCTGTGAAGTAATAGTCACACCCAGTGTGAGTTCTGCCTCCGGTTGATTTGGCGTAAGCGCTGTGACGCCTTGAAAACGGAAGAGCGAGCCATGCGAATCAACCACCACCACTTTATCCATTTCTCGTGCCATAGGAATACACGTTTCAATAATTTCGGGGCTAATGACACCGTTCTCATAATCCGAAAGGATAATCGCGTCGATCGAGGGCAACATGCGCTGGATATAGTCGCAGATGTATCTTTGGCCCGGTTGAGCAACTTCTGAGGTATCAACACGATCAATGCGCACTATATGCTGCTGAACTATCTGAGGACTACCGGCAAGAATGCGTGTCTTCGTGGAAGTGGGGCGCTGAGCATCGGTCACAAGACCATCCTGGTGCATCTTTAAATCAGCGATAGCACGTCGTAAACGCTGACCGGGCAGGTCGTCTCCGACAACACCTGCAAGAAATACCTCTGCTCCCAGACTGCGAGCATTGACAGCAACATTGGCCGCGCCGCCAGGAATAGTACGTTCCTCGTTCAGTTCCAGGATCAAAACGGGCGCTTCACGAGCGATACGTGTCGGTCTACCTATCAGGTATTCATCTGCAACCATATCCCCAATCACCAGCACACGCTTACTCGCAAAGCTAGAAACGAGCGTATGCAGCCGTGATTCGGCTATATGAAAATCATGGGCCATGCTTTTTTCGCCCTTTCAGTAGAACCTGGATTATAAAACGAGGTATCGCTAACATCCGTTGCCAGCGCCACGGCTCGCGATAGAGGCGGTATAACCATTCCAGACCAATGCGTTGTATCGCTCGCGGCGCACGACGTTGGCGACCCGAGAGAAAATCGTATGCTCCTCCTACACCCATCGCTACTGCTGCGGGCAACCGCGAGAGATTGCGGTGTATCCAGAGTTCCTGCGCAGGTGCGCCGTAGGCCACACAGAGTACATCTGTATTAGCCATACAAATACGCTCAATGATAGCATCTTCTTCGGCTGGAGCAGGGGAACCGGCGTAAGTACCAGCAATTTGTAACCCAGGCGCGAGTGTTTCTAAATATAGACCTGTTTGTTCCGCAACTCCTGGTGCAGCGCCAAGCAAGTAGAGACGATAGCCCTTTTCCGCACAACGTTTAGCTAATGCTACTAATGTATCGGTGCCGGTAATACGTTCGGGCACAGGAAAGCCCACAAAATACGTTGCCCAGACGACACCGATTCCATCGGCAACGACGAGCGCGGCACTATTGATAGCTTGACAAAAGTCAATATTCTGCTGAGCGGCCATTACAAATTCGGTATTGACGGTGACGATTTGCTGGCAGGACAGCGTATTATCACTGGCACGACACGAGGCGATCATCTGCTCGATATGATCAAGTGCCTGCTGTTGAGAAAGCCGATCTACCCGCACGCCAAGGACATAGGCCGACGCAGGAGGGCTTTGCTGAGGCATATTTTCTAACTGTAACGGCATCCTTCTTTTTCTACCAATTGATTATTTCCACTTCGGTATCGGTCACAATAATATCCGGGCGTGTTTCCTCGATATAGCGACGGACGCGACCGAGTATTTCGTCAATATGCTGACTATTATTGCTAACGCAGCTCACGCCAAGTCTAGCGATTTGCCAGCGGTCTTGTTCATCGACTTCCGCAATCGCCACCTCAAACTGCTGGCGAACCCGTGCCATGATCGATTTGATTACCTGGCGTTTATCTTTTAACGAGTGACACCCTGGCAGGTGCAGTGTGATCTGGCTCACTCCAACTTTCATGACGCTAGTATAGCATAGTTCGATATAGCAGCCGCAATACTATTACGATATACTGGCGATTTGGGAGTCACTCGTTCATACTATTGATAACGTTTGATCCCGGCATCAGATTCGACGCTCTCTAGCCAACTCTGGTAAAATGTGTTGAGTATAATAGTGAAAACAAAGGAGACTGTTCCCATGACAGAAACGACTACATCAAGTGGCGGGCGTCCCAGCCTGCCTATGCAAGGTATACCACAGCCAAGACGCGATGAAGTGCTGGATCTGCCCCGCGTACATATCTCTACACACCCGGTAATGGCCCATAAAATGACGGCGTTACGAGATAAAAACACGCCGCCTCCAGAGTTTTATCGCCAGGTGAAGGAGATTGGTGCACTGCTGGCTTATGAAGCAACAGCTAACTTGACGCTTGAGACTGTCCCAATAGAGACACCTATGGGTCCGATGGTTAGCGAACGCCTGGCTGGCGGTATCGGTGTAACACCAATCTTACGCGCTGGCCTTGGACTGGCCGAAGGATTTCGCGAGGTTATCCCAGATGCGCAAATCTGGCACCTGGGCCTGCGCCGTGACGAGCAAACATTGCAGGCGATTGCATACTATAATCAACTTCCCCACCGGGTAGACCTGCAGGTGTGCTATGCAGTTGACCCGATGCTGGCAACCGGCGGTTCTGCCATTGACGCCATCAACGTACTCAAGAGGCGCGACATTCCTCGCCTCTGCTACGTGGGCATTATTGCGGCCCCCTACGGCTTACTCAAGCTCTCTCAGACCCATCCCGACATCGACATTTATATCGCGGCCCTCGATGAGAGCCTGAATGACATGGGCTATATTTTACCAGGATTGGGTGACGCTGGAGATCGCCAGTTTGGGACATTTTAATCAAGCTCTTCAATAGCTAAGAAGGTAGTTGATGGCATTTCCATTCTCATCAAGAAAAGAAGGGGACGACGAGGAAGTACTAGATAGTTCAGATGAAGGACAAGTACATCTTTCAGGAGACCAGCTTACAGCAGAAGAGCACCCCTCACCAGAACTATCCCACGAAGCTCAACTTCCACCAGAGGCGCAGGGAGAGGTAAATGGTGGGCCGCTTGGTTGCTGCCTGGGAGTGACAATTGGCCTGCTGCTCAGTCTAACCGTGGCCGTATTGAGTCGCTTTTACGCTGATCCTCTTGCTCAAGTGTTTCATAGCAGCCTCTCTTTGATTGTTCGTATTGTCATGTCTATTCTTGCAATTGCAGGCGCAGTACTCTTTGGTTACATTGGTTGGAAAATCGGCAAACGCTTCTACCGTGAATATGAATTAAGCCCGAGACAGCAGCGAAGGCTTGCACAACTGGAACAAAGGCAACTTCAGCGCCAGGCAAGAAGACATTAGATCTATCTGAAAGAGGTAGTGTATGCGAGTCGTTATTTTCTGTGATATGGAGGGCGTCTCTTGTATCGAGCATTGGGATCAGGTTTCAGCAGGTACAGCTCTTTATGCGGAGTGCAGAAAACTCTACACAGATGAGATGAATGCTGCCGTGCGTGGCGCTCGTGCAGCAGGCGCCAGGGAGATCGTCGTAGTCGATTGTCACGGAGCTGGTGGAGCATATAGCTTTAAAAGCTTCAATCCTGAGCGATTGGAATCCGGGGCGCAATACGTCTTCGGTTATCCCTGGGCGCGTTATATTGCTCCTTTCGAACAAGGCTGCGACGCGATATTATTTGTTGGCGCCCATGCGATGGCCGGTACGCCTGATGGCGTTTTATGTCATACAGTTTCTTCAGAGGCCTGGTACAACGCCTGGATTAATGATACGCTGGTTGGTGAAAGCGGCATCCTTGCGGCAATTGCTGGCTGTTGGGATGTTCCGGCAATTTTCGTCTCAGGTGACGAGGCGACCTGTCGTGAGGTTACGACGCTTTTAGGGGAAGATGTTATTACTGCTCCTGTCAAAACCGGCCTGGGACGCTTCTCCTCGATCAACATGGCTCCCAAAGACGCCTGTTCATTGATTGAAATGCGTGTGGCGCAGGCAATCAGTATGAAGCATTGGCCAAAACCGCTGAAATTCACTGCGCCAGTTACCTTCAAGGTGGAACTTGCAACGCCAGACCGTGCCGATGATTTCAAGGGACGTACGGGGGTAAAGATCGAGGGACCACGCACGGTTTCCTCAACAGGCGATACTTTCTGGCAGGCCTGGGATCAGTTCTGGTATAGAAATTAGCTAAGGCTCAGCAACGCGGAATATCGACATACGCGAACGAAGGGAATTAGTCAATTCAACAAGATGGGCCAGCGATTGATTCAATTTACCGGATTGCCCGGCAATTTCACCTGTCATACGTGAAATTTCTTCAACAGCGTAGACTACCAGGCGCGAACTTTGCGATTGGCTTTCAGCAGCAGTGCAGATATTCTGCACAAGGTCTGCCATCTGTTCGGTGACAACACTTATTGCTTCCAGGGCAACACCAGTCTGCGTAACTAACTCAGTTTGGATTACTACCTGCTGAATATTCTGCTCAACACTCAGTGAAATAGCAGTAGTCTCGTTTTGAATAGCTCGGAGACGAGCAGCGACTTTACGCGATGCTTCAGCACTATGTACAGCCAGGGCGCGGATCTCCTGGGCAATCTCTGCGAATCCCTGGCCTTGTTCGCCTGCTCGCACAGCCTCTATTGCTGCATTGAGAGCAAGCAGGTTCATACGCGTCGTCAGATCAGTTATTTCCATGACGGTATCATTTATTTCCTGGCCACTTTCTCCCAGGCGTTTCATAATACGGCCCGATTGCATAGTAGTTTCCCGCACCTGGCGCATCCCTTCAGTAGCGCGAACCACCTTCTTCTGTCCTTCAGTTGTCACATCAGATGCATCCCTGGCTACTAAAGAGACCTTTTCGGCATGTTCCGAAACGCTTTTCATCATCCCAGCCATTTCATCGACTACTTGCGAGATATGCTCCACCTGCCGTTCCTGCTGCGCGGCATCACGTACCAATACTTCTGAACTGCGCTGCACATCCTGTGCATGTTCATCGACTGCCCGGGTCACCATTTGCACACTGCCCAGTATCTCACTAATCTCCTTGATCATGATATTCATTGCTTCTACTACAGGCTGTAGCTTTTCATGCGAGGATTGAACACGAACACGCAAATCACCATGCTGGATCTGCTCCAGGTCGTGACGCAATAAGTCAATCGATTCCTCCAGGATCACGCGTTCGGCTTCACGTTCCTGAAAGATTCGAGCGCTATCAATTGCTATGGCGGCCTGATTCGCAAAAAGCTCGATCATCTCGATGCTTTCAACAGTGGGTATTCTGCCATCCTCTGGATCGTCTAAGGAAAGGAGGCCCAGGAGTTTCTTCTGGCGCGGGCTAAACAATGGCACCATCAACATATCCTGAGGGTGCCACCCTCCTGGTTGATAGTCATCCACTGTTCTATCAACACCTATTGCTACATCAGCATATAGATAGACATATTCATGTGGGATAAAATAACTTTGGCTGATGCGAAATTCGTGGCGCATGAACCTGTGCATCTGGTCCACAGTTAGAGGTCTCTCTTTAATCATGCGCTGTCCCTCTACAGATGCTCCCGCAAAAGCCACTGGCGACGTTTTATCACTATTGTCTTCAACAAGATTGATAACTGCTATACGAAAACCTGTACAAGTACTGATCGAAGCAACAATCTGCTGAAGTACTTCATTGAGACCCAATTCTGCGCGCAGGACATTGCCGAGTCGTATCAATTCTTTGATCTGTCGTGTGCGAGTCGGTGACTCCATTCCCCTGGGCAGAGGTATCATGGGTGATTCAAGAGCATTGTCATCCTCTGTCGAGGAGTAAGAAGGCAGAGTAGGAGCAGCATGTTCTCGCTCCCATTGCGCCTGTTCAGCAGATGAGCGAAAACGTACACGCAAGGGCACAAACAAGTTCTGCTGCTTCTTCTCTGACATAACCTGTCTCTTTCCTTTTTCTAAACAGCCGTCACGTAAAGCAGAATAGCACATCGTGTCCTTGCCTACAAGGTTGGTAGGAGAAAAGGGATGAAGTCTGGCAGAATTCTAAAACTTGATTTCTAGCAAAAACTCATGTAATCTTAATAGGTGTTTCCTGCCCTGAAGCCAATACTCAGCAACGTCAAGAATCCTTTCGCGCTATGGCTTAAAGCGAAATTCTGAGAAAGGTAAAAAAAGATAGCACTATCAGGAACCAGAATTCGAGAGGTGAACTATGGCCATACCAGGTGAGGCATTTGAGAACCCGGTCACAGGTGAAAGAATGGTGTTCGATAAAACAGGGAGTGACACGAATGGGGCGCTGCTCGAAATCGAGTTCCTTATTCAACCCAACAGGGGAAAAGGCTTAGCAGCTCATTTTCATCCATACTTCGACGAGCTCTTCAATAGTTTACGTCCCTTGAGGAGGCTTTCATGCGTAGCGAACGAACTGCAATACGATCTCCGGGTAGGGGCCGCCAAATAGACACGTTTCTCTTTGTTCTTAGAGTAACCTCGGGTCTATCAGGACTTATGTTTTTACTAATATTTCTACTTGCAGCATGTGGAGGAAGCAGCACTACACCACCAGATGCTAACCAACTGATAAAAAATGCGCAGGCTGCTATCCAGCGAGTCACCTCGTATCATTTTAAGCTCGTGACAGATAATCCAGGTACCGGAGGAAAACTTCCGATTATAAACGCTGAAGGTGATATTGTTGTCCCAGATAAGCTCAAGGCAAAAGCGAATACGCTCTTCGCTGGTAATACTGTTCAGGTACAGATCATAGCAATAGGTAACCAGCAATATTTTCTTCTCTTTGGCGCCTGGCAAGCAACAATTGGACTGCTCAACCCGCGAACTCTCTCGGATCCACAACGGGGAGTGGCAGCTATACTGGGTCATATTCAGAATCCCAGTACGCCGGGCGACTCTACTGTTGGCGGGAGGGCATGTTGGAAAATCGATGGGAAGCTCGATCCTGCATACCTGGCTGGAATTACAGGTGGTGGAGCGCCCGCAGGAACTAACGACGATTTCTCCACGTGTATAGGTAAGAGTGACAATCTGCCTTACCAGATTATCATCAAGGGTCCAGCAGCGGCAGGCGATACCGATAAGACGGTGCGCACCTTTACACTGTCAAATTTTGGTGAGCAAGTTACAATTGAGGCGCCGATTGTTCCTGCTTCGACACCTTCATTGACACCCTCCCTGACTCCCTAACCTGAAAGCGAGCAAGCACACATATGAGCGAAGAGAACGATACATCACAAGAGCCGTGGGAAGAGCCAGAAGAAGACAGCAATGAAGGTGAAACCCAACTTCGGCAACGCCCACGCGCATCTCGCGACGATTACGATAATCCCTCTGCGCATCCGAGGCAACGTCCGCGTCAGGCTGGAGGCTCACGCGAAACAGGCAGAAATAAGCCTCGATATTACGAGGGGCGACCAGGACGTCGTCCCGGTCCCGACAGAGCCTATGAGTCTCGTCAAGGTTACGATGCCTATGGTCGCCCCAGGCAAAGCACACGCTCGCCACGCGACTCTTATGAATATACTACTGAACCTCCGAGGGAACGATCTCGTCAAACCCACGACTTTCATGAACGTCCTGACCCCTACGATGAAGTTGATGAGAGATATCATCAGCAACACCACATGTCCAGGCGTTCCAGGGAGGAAGCCGAGGCACGCCTACGGCAACGCCAGCGTCAGCCTGAATATACGTATGATGAAGTCAATGATGCGTATATGCACCCACAGCAGCGCAACCGCTACTACTCAGATCCCGGAGTTCAAGAGTATGATAGACGAGCGTATCGTCCGCGACCACGAACTCAGACGACACAATTGCCGGTCAGGAGACAGAGGCGAGTGTGGTCTACACTACTGATTGGCTGTGCAGGTGGTGTGATCACGATTGCACTGATATTAGCCGTTGTCGCATTCGTGTTTTTGCGAAACGTTCCCGTTCATTTTGGAGGTATTGGCAAAACCAGCTATTCAAAGCAGTTAGCCCAGCAGACACTACCCATTACTACCACTGTCACTCAATTACAAATACATAACCGTGTGGGTAGCATCAGCATTATGGTTGACCCTTCTGCGACACAGGGAACACTCACTGGTGTTATGAAGGTACAGGCAGGAAACAGTAGCGATGCTGATAAAGAATTTGGACGCATTAAGGTAGATGTTACTCCCACTAGTGACCAGAGTACGTTGATCGTGAATGCGACTGTACCTGATACAAGTGGAGGTTTACTTGCCAGTTCAAGTGATTCCGTTGATCTGACAATTGTCCTGCCTACATCGGTAAATCCTAGTCCACCTTTTAAGCTTAGTATCAGCGCGGACATTGCAGCATCAGGAAACATTTCAGCGCAGAATTTTAACGGCTTGCTTACACTTACGGATAACACAGGCAACATTTCTGTAAAAGGGGGACTACAATCGGAGGGTTCCTGTTTACAAACACATGTCGGAAATATCACATTTGAAGGAAACCTGGTCACCGGTCAAACAGCAGACACAGGACTCATTCCTTGTACCACGAACACCACGCAAAATTCTCACCCATGGTTCAGCTTTAAGAGCGGAACAGGTAGTGTCAATGTAACGTTAAGCTCTGTAACATCAAATCTAATCCTCGATGCCAGCACGAATAATGGCAAAATCAATGGTGGTGAATTTGGCTTGAATGTTCCGCAGAATAGTGATGGTTCGTCAAGTTATTATGGCCCACTCACGCCAGGGACATCTCCTACAGCCGTGTTGGCTCTGACGGTGAGTACAGGGAACATCAATTTACATAAGGCAACTTAGGCAATTGAGAGCAAAATTGGCGTTGTATAGAAAAATTCATTGCACGAGCGGCACAGTCTTAAAAGCATGGCATTTCCTGTTTAGCCGCTCCTCTGGCAAATGGATGAGCATTATTGTAGGAAGCAGCATTCTCTTCACCTCGTATCTCCTCATCAGTAGGATCGTCATATATAACTCAGACGATGCAAGCATTATTCTTGAAGCACAATCAATGCTGCATGGAAACTATATCCTTCGCGGATGGTATATGCCAGCAGATAATTTTCTCACAATTGAAATTCCCTTGTATACTCTCGGTTGTCTTCTCGGTTTTTCAATGACTTCATTACTCCATATCATTCCAGCACTGCTGTATACTCTTGTAGTTATCTTTGGCGCGTACCTTGCCTCGATGCTACTACAAGGGAAACAACGAATATGGAGTTTGCTTGCTTTTCTTGGAATAGCGGCATTTCCACCTCTTGATTCGGTGCAAAGATTACTAGTAGGACCTATACATATAGGCACAGTATTTTTTATTTTGGTAGGGATCATTGCATATAAACATTTTTTGACGGTAGAAAGAGGAAAAGGAAGTGCATTTGCAATTGTTATGCTTGTGATTGTTTTGACTATCGTGGGAGATCCATTTGTCCTGGTATTATTGGTACTGCCACTCATCTTAACGGAGAGCTTGCAGATGTTTGTATCAAAGCGGATATCCTTTCCGGAAAACTTAGTAATTTTAGGCATTCTGCTGGCAGTCATTCTGTCATTCGGGATACGGTGGATATTAGAGATTGCAGGGGTACATATTCCTGGTGCAGCAGGCTTTGTTTTTACAGATATAACAGGGATGATCAACAATCTTACCTACGCCATTACATTTGTGTACACTATCTTTCATGCAAATATTTTCATGAAAAGCTCCTTTTCGATATCCACCCTTCCATTACTTATAAATGCTATTGTAGTATCGACTCTCATTTATGCAATCATAAAATGGAGTAAGCATGCCTTATTTCAAGCAGCAACGCCGGACACGAAAATAATAAAAGTATCGGTTTGGAGTTTTATCGGGATTTTGACTGCATTAACAGTGAGCACATGGGGTGGAATCCACGGGATAAGATACTTTTACCCTATATTATTTCTTATCGAGGTTGGAAGTTTTCCAATCATATTTGCTTTTGTAAATAGGTATGTACTCATTGTCGCAACGATTCTCGTGTTTGTAATAAATGCAGCCCCATATGCAGTATCTTTATATCAAGCTCCTACGTCAAAGCCTCCTGAAACCCTATTGATAGCAGTGTTAAAAGAGCACCACTTAACACAAGGATTAGGAGCATACTGGGTATCTTCAATTGTGACGGTTCAGAGCGAAGAACAGGTTGTTATTCGTCAGGTTACTATTAGTAACTACCAAATACATCCATTTTATTTTCTTGCAGATGAGAAGTGGTTTGATGTATCAAACTTGCAAAGAGCAAACTTCATTGTGTATAGGAATAGCGATGATCCTCAGGCTTATTATGATGCATCTGAACGATCCTTTGGTATTCCAGATCATCAATACAATGTAGGCATATATACAGTGCTTACATGGAATACTCCATTGCTGACTCATATGCAATCGGGATATTCTTTTTGAGAGCCTTGTAGGTTTTGGTGATTACTAACAACTCAAGTCCACATAAAGCCTCGTGAAGAACAACCGTCGTATCGCCTCCTTGACGAATATATTAGGGCATGCTAATATCTGATTAGAAAGGTCGGATATTAGCATACCTTTTGTATGATATGTAAATTTTTTCGGTTACCATTTGTTTGAAGGAGAATGGAACGATGAGTCATTCCAGAACCCCTATAAAATGCTCTTTTTGCAATAGATCAGTCACTTTTTGGAACATAAACACCTGTACTAAGTGCGGGAAAAAGATGTGTAGTCATCATACCCATTTTCTGAGAAACCCCCACAGCTTAGTGATTTCTTCAGTTTGTTATAACTGCACAAATCATCCAGCAACGCTTTCACATTCAGCATTCTCTTCTCAACAGATAAAGCACTCAGCCAGGACATAAGAGAAACTCGCTCGTGCTCTTATGCATTGCCAAAGATTAAGGCAGCCACAAAGACGAGTGCACCTCCTCCTACGACCTGCAAAATTGAAAGGAACCAGTTCGTTCCGAAATAACGGTGACGAATGGCAGCAATTAACACCAACTCGAAAGCGACCACTACATAAGCAACAATCAAAGCTAGATGTATGCTGGAGATCAGGAAAGGCAAAGTGTGCAGCGAGCCACCAAAGAAAGTCATTATACCTGTGATCCCCCCTCGAATAGCCGGACTCCCGCGACCTGTGAGTTCTCCAGTATCCGAGAGCGCTTCCGAAAACGCCATACTGATACCTGCACCTGTTGCTGAAGCCATTCCTACGAGGAAAGTAGTAAACGAGTTGTGAGTGGCAAAGGCCGTCGCAAAAATAGGTGCCAGGGTCGAGACAGATCCATCCATCAAGCCTGCTAAGCCAGGTTGTACCACTCGTAGTAGGAAATCACGCGAAGAGTCATCTCTGGATCTCACTGCTTTGAACAGTTCCGCTAGCTGTCCTTTTACAGTTGGTGGCACCTGCTCAACATATTTTGTAGAGTCTGAAATCCTCTCCAGTTTATCAGGTATAGAGGTCTGATTCTCTACACTATCTGGACTATTTATTGGTGTATCTTGTTCCGGGGACATTCAGCACCCTCCTTATCATAACCTTCAATAGAAAGAAGTGCGAAAAACTGGCGCTCCTATTTCCTATTAGTTATCACGTTACTCAAATGGGCAGCAGCAACGATATAACTATACCTGATCGCGCAAATCTTATTGACATCTCCTGGGTCGTGGTTTAAAGTAAGTACTACCCTACAGTATAATTGCCTCGGAACCAAATACAGCGAGGAGAGTCTATTGCTATGAATGGAGTGAACATGTCCCCAGGAGCGGGTTCGATCAGGTTCCTTACAGGCCCCCTGGCGGGCAGCACCTTGCATATTAGTAAGCCGCTTACTACCATTGGACGTGAACCGACAAACGACATTGTTATTTCCGATCCATCTGTCTCACGTCAGCACGCTCGCCTGGTGAATAACGGTGGTCAATGGAGCATTGAAAAGCTCGCACCACAAAACGTTGTCACCGTCAACCAGCGTACTGTCCAACAAGCTGTCATTTCTGACCATGATACAATTGGCTTAGGGACAGGCACTACATTCCTCTTTCTTCTATCGTCATCTCAGTCATCTGGCGCCCGGCGCCCGGTAGCCTCTATCTCCGTTCAACCCACTCCAACTTCACCACAACAAACACCTCCCGCACCACCATTTAGTGGACAGCAGCAGGTTCAACAATCTTTCACAGAACCATATGCGCCACAACTATCTACTGCCACACAGCGTGGACCCACGGATGCATACCTCACTGGTGGTACTGCCGACAGTTATAGTACACCTGGAATTCCGACGCTGGAGATAAGTTCTAATGTACATGCGAATAAGCAATCAGTGCCGCTAAACAAACAGGTCATCAATATTGGGCGCGATCCATCAAACGATATTGTAATCAACGAGCTGGTGGTTTCCGCATTTCACGTCCAGATTATACGCGAAGGTACTCAACTTGTATTCATACATCCGCATCCGACACGTGGAAAGACTCTGAATGGTCTGCTCTACCAGGGACGACATATTCAAGGAAATGAACCATTTCGCAAACCATTAACTCGTGGTGATATCTTCCGTATTGGCGATGAACATGGCACACTCGTAACTCTTACCTACAATGACGGGAGTGGAGCGGTCCAGGATATCGTCCCCGAAGTGCGCCCCATTCCGCTGGGCGCTCCCGTACTCACGATTGGTCGCTTGCCGGAGAACATGGTCGTGCTAAGTCATCCGCAGGTTTCTGGGCGACACGCTCGCCTGGAACAGGTGCAGGGAGGCTATCGCATCATTGACGTGGGCAGTACGAACCATGTTTACGTCAATGCGCAGCGCGTGACTAATCAAGTACTCAGGCCAGGAGATGAGATACGCATCGGCCCATACAAGTTCACCTATACGGGAACACAATTGACACAGCAAGATGAGAGTAAAGGCATACGTATCGATGCGCTCCACTTGCAAAAAGTTGGTTCTAAACAGACCATCCTCATAAACGATATTTCTATAGCCATTCCTCAACGCAAATTTGTAGCCCTGGTAGGCGGCTCCGGCGCAGGTAAATCAATGCTGATGGATGCTCTCAACGGCCTGCGACCTGCTCAGAAAGGCCTGGTGTTGTATAACGGCCAGGATTACTATAGTCACCTTGCCGCTTTCAGCACTCAGCTAGGCTATGTACCGCAGGATGATATCATCCATCGAGACCTGACTGTCGAACGCGCACTTTATTATACAGCTAAGATGCGCTTGCCAGTGGATTTCACAGAAGCACAGATCAAACAACGCATCGATGAGGTATTGGAAGATGTAGAGATGAAGTACCGGCGTAGCCTGCTCGTCAGTAAACTCTCAGGTGGCCAGCGCAAGCGTGTCTCTATCGCGCTCGAATTGTTGTCCAATCCCAGTCTCTTCTTCCTGGACGAGCCAACTTCGGGCCTCGATCCCGGCCTGGATCGCAAGATGATGTTCCTTCTGCGCAGGCTCGCCGACAAAGGGCACACCATCGTGCTAGTCACACATGCCACCAATAATATCAATGCCTGTGACTACGTTTGTTTCCTGGCCCAAGGAGGTCGCCTGGCATACTTCGGACCGCCCAATGATGCAAAAGCCTATTTCGGCAAAACCGATTTTGCTGAGATTTACAGCGCTCTGGAGCCTACTGAGGGGAATCCCAACATTCCAGATGAGGCAGAGAATCGATTTAAAGCATCACCAGACTACCAGAAGTATATAGTTGGTCCACTGAACCAGGGTCCCGCTGGACGCACTGATGCAAATCAGCAGACAGTTGCAGTCAAACCACCCAAGCGCGGCAACCCATGGAAGCAGTTTTCTTTGCTCTCATGGCGCTACCTTGCAATACTTAAAAATGACAAAGCTAATCTCGCGTTCCTGCTCCTGCAGGCTCCACTTATCGGACTGTTATTGTTGTTCTTTAT
>WNFX01001341.1_pt1 | contig 46680 bp, 44 predicted proteins | sample 5400111 | NCBI WGS metagenome assembly WNFX01 (sample SAMN13153363, study PRJNA577476) | soil metagenome | isolation source: 40 cm soil or saprolite under grassland replicate 1 | place: USA:California | collected 2016-06-15
CGGAAACAATCCCAACGCCGGCGGCGCCAACGCGGGTGGAAACGGCAACGGCAACGGCAACGGCAACGCGGGCGGAAACAATCCGAACGCAGGCGGAAACAATCCCAACGCCGGCGGCGCCAACGCGGGTGGAAACGGCAACGGCAACGGCAACGCGGGCGGAAACAATCCGAACGCCGGCGCGAACGCCGGTGGCGGCAATCCAAACGCCGGTGGGGGCAATCCGAACGCCGGAGGCGCCAACGCAGGCGGCAACGGAAACGGAAACGGAGCCCCGAAAGGGTCGCCGAAGAAGGGACCGTAAGTGGAAAGCCGCTTTCGTTCTCGCTATGGCCGGCTGGCCGTCACCAGGGCTGCGCTCGTCGTCTTCCTTCTCCTCGCGACCGCCATTGCCGCGGTCGTCTTCACACTCGACCTGAGCGCAAGACACTCGAACCGGCAAGAAGCCGGGACGGAGCTTGCGAGCACGGCGCGAGTCGCCGCCTCGACGTTCTCGACCATGCGGGCCAACCTCCGGACGCGGGTCAGCGAACTGGCGGCGTCCGCGGCACTCCAGCAGGCCGTGCTGGGGAAGAAGGCAGCGCAGCTGAGGTCGCTCGCGGCCTCACGTGATGCGCGCATCGAGCTGCGGGGTCGCATTTTCGGAAAGCTTCCCCCGGAGCCGCGAGTCATGGCGACGGCAACTCTGGCACGGCGCAGTCAAGCCGTCGCGCGGGTGACCATGGCCGTCCCAATGGATCGTTCCCTCCTCGCCGTCCTGCAGAGCGCGACGCCAATGCCGAAGCACGCGGCGCTCATTCTGGTTCAGGACGGCCGCGTGATCGCCGGAGGCCCTGCCGGCGCGCACGTCGACGTGCACGCTCGGCGCATCGAACTTGGAGGTGTCCCGTTCTTCTCGACGCCCACCAAGCTCGTGGCCGGAAATGCGTCGCTCGTCGCGGTCGAGCCGGTCTCAGCCGTCGCTGCCCGAGTGAACGCCTATCGGAGACGTCTGCTTTTCGCCGCGGCGATCACCCTCGCACTTGCAGCCGGGCTCGCGACGCGCCTCGCGCGTCCCGTTGCCCGCGTCTTCGCCGATCTGGCGCGACTGACGCGGCAAGCACAGACCGACAGCCTGACGAATCTCGCCAACCGGCGCGCGCTCGACGAGCGTCTGGATGACGAGGTCGACCACGCCCGGCGACTCGGGACCAACGTGGCTTTCGTGATCGCGGACATCGACAACTTCAAGTCGATCAACGACACCTACGGCCACCAGACCGGCGACGAAGTCTTGCGGCGCGTTGCGCGAACGTTCGCCGACGCCGTCCGCGAGCTGGATCTCCCCGGCCGCTACGGCGGCGAAGAGATCGCCCTCGTCCTGCCCGGAACCAATCTGACGGGAGCGCGAGCGCTCTCGGAGAAGATCCGCAAGGCGCTCGAGGAGCTGTCCCACGCGACGCCGGAGGGGATTCCCTTCCAGGTCACTGCGAGCTTCGGTGCGGCATGCTTCCCGGCCCAGTCGAACGCCGAGGATCTGGTCGCCACAGCCGATGCCGCACTCTACGAGGCAAAACGAACGGGCAAGAACCGCGTCGTCACCGCGACGGCGAAGAGGAAGGCCCGCGGCCAGGCGACAGCCGCCGATGCACCCGCACCAGCCTAGGCTCGTCTAAACCGACGACAAAACCGCGGCGCCCGGCGGCTGTGGAATCATTCTCCCGATGGGGCGCCGGGGTCTGCCTTTCACTATCGCCGTCCTCGCGGTCTCCGCCGTGCTCGGAGCGTTCGGCCCGTCAGCTGCCAGCGCATCCTGGGATCAGGTCCGGGTGAAAGTCGTGACGTTCCACTACAGGACGCACGACGGTCACCGCCGCGCGGCGTACGTCGTACTGCCCGACTGGTATGGGCCCGGCAACAATCCGCCGCTGCCGCTCGTCATCTCGCCGCACGGACGCGGCGTCTCGGCCGAGGAGAACGTCGACCGGTGGGGCAACCTGCCGACACAGGGCCCGTTCGCCGTCGTCAACCCGCAGGGACAGGGCCGGAGGTTCGAACGCTTCTCCTGGGGCTATCCCGGACAGATCGAGGACCTCGCCCGCATGCCGGAACTCGTCCGCCGCGCGATTCCGTGGTTGCAGATCGAACCTCATCGTGTCTATGCGTTCGGCACGAGCATGGGCGGACAGGAGACCTTGCTGCTCGTCGCCCGCCATCCCAAGCTCCTCGCCGGCGCCGCCGCGTTCGACCCCGTGACGGACATGGCCCGGCGCTACCGCGACTTCGCTCGCCTCCCGTGCAACGGTGGCTGTCTCAGGAAATGGGGAGACCCGCTCGGTTTCGGGCTGCGCAAGCTCGCGCGGGAGGAGATCGGCGGCACCCCGCTCAGCCACCCGCGCGCCTACGCACGCCGCAGCCCGATCACCTACGCGCGCGCAATCGCAAGCTCGGGAGTGCCGCTCCAGCTCTGGTGGAGCCGAACGGACCGCGTCGTCAGATCGGCGGACCAATCGGTGCCCCTCGCGCGCAAGTTGCGCCGGCTGAATCCTTTGGCGCCCCTCCACACCGTCGCAGGGTCGTGGCCGCACTCCGCGGACATGCGCCCGTACTTCATGCTCATTCCCGCGCTGCAGAGGTTCGCTCTGGTGAGCACGCGCAACCCTTCCTCGCTCAAGGCTGCGCAGTCAGGCCCCGTTCACCGGCTGCTGCCCTGGCATCGCGCTGTGCGCGATGCGCAGGGAAGGCTGCTCCCCTGGTACCGGCCGCAAGTCGGGCTGGGCTACGACCACGTCCTGCGCATCGGGTGGAAGTTTATCGAGCAGCGCGTCCCGCGCGATCCACGCACCGGGGCGAAGGTCTATCTCCACTACGCGGTCTTCAACGGCCGGACGCTGCACGGTGCGTACTGGCAGCACAACCCGGCTTTCCTCAACGCGTCATTCGTCGACTCGCTCGTGTCCTGGTACCCGTACTCCGGTGACCGCCGCGCGGTGCGGGCGGTCCGAGAAATGTTGGACTACCAGCTCGCGCGGGGCACATCGCCGGCAGGTTGGGCGTGGCCGCGGGTCCCGTTCGCGACGAGCTGCGCGGGCGAGCGCAGATACGGGCGCTGCCTCGCCGGTCTCCCCCGGAGCTTCTACGGCGGCATCGAGACAGACAAGGTCGGGCTGCTGGGTCTCGGTTACCTCCTCTTCTACGAGCTCACCGGCGGGCGCCGTTATCTGGGTGCGGCTGTTGCCGCGGGCAATGCGCTTGCGCGCCACGTTCGCCCCGGCGACGCCACGCACACGCCGTGGCCTTTCCGCGTCAACGCGCGGACAGGCGCCGTCCTGGACGGCGCACAGTTCGGTGGGCTCGTCGTCGGGCCCGTACGGCTGCTCGACGAACTGATCGAGCTCGGAGCCGGGAACACAGGTGCGTACACACACGCACGCGACCTCGCCTGGTCCTGGCTGTTGAGGCATCAGCTGAATCCGGACAGTCCCGCTTGGAACCGCTGGAGCGGCTTCTATGAGGACGTCCCCTACAACCCGCGCAGTCTCAACCAGGCATCGCCGACCCTGACCGCGCAGTATCTCCTCAGCCAGAACTCGCCCGAGGCCCTCGACCCGCTGTGGGACGAACACGCGACAACAGTCCTGCGCTGGGTGCGCACCTCGTTCGGTCGAGGCCCGTTCGCCGGTGCGTGGGGGATCGACGAGCAACGCGCGCCGGGGAGACCCGGCTGCTGCTCACGAGTCGGGCTCGGCAGCACGACATCTCGCTGGGCGGCGGCGAACGCACTGTTGTACGCGCGCACCGGCGACGAGGCTGCGCGGGAGCAAGCGGTGCGCTCGCTGAGCTACGCGACGTACTTCGCCACGCGCGACGGACGCATCTCCTGCTGTGGACAGCGGCCCGGTAACACGTTCTGGTTCAGCGACGGCTACGGGGACTATCTACGCAGCTTCAACTGGGCGATGGCGGCCATGCCGGAGCTGGCGCCCAAGCGGCAGAACCATCTGCTCGGTACCGGCTCGGTGGTCCAATCGGTTGCGTACTCGCGCAGCAGCGTCGCCTACCGGACGTTCGACGCGGCCAGCACCGAGGTCCTTCGTCTGCGGTTCCGTCCTCGCCGGGTAACGGCCGGAACGACACTCCTCGAGCGCGGGGATCTCGGCGCAGAGGGCTACGTCATCCAGCAACTCGGCGGCGGCGACTACGCGATCCGGATCCGCCACGACCGCTCGCGGCAAATCCGGATCGACGGTTGACTCCGTTAGCTCGTCAGTTCCTACGGGCCGTTGCTTTGCCGCCCTTGCGTCCTGCGGCTTTCTTCTGCGCCGTGGTCCCTCCCTGGCTGGACGAAGAGCGGGATGAGGCCGAGTGCGACTTCTTCCCACCGCGACTCGAGGCACCGGGCGAATTCGCGATCTTTGCGGCGCGCTCCTTCGACATCCCCTTCTCCTTCAGCGCCTCGTACTGCTTCTCGTTCTTGACGTTCGCACGCTTGCTCGGCATCGGAACCTCCTTGGGTCGTTTGGCCCGGCTGGTTTTCCCCTGCTCTGAGCGACCAAACCCGCCTGGAAGCGCGCTACGCTCTAGAACATGGAGTCGCCGGGGGACTCGTGGGAATCGGTCGGCTGGGAGGCGGCCTGGCAGCAGCCTGAGGAGGACGCCGACCGCGATCAGGTCCTGCGCCTTGCCCGGCAACTGGCCGAGGCTCGAGAGCGCCAGAACGTCGAGGCCCTCCTCCAGTCGAGGAATTCGACACACGCAGCCGCGAGGGCCGCGGTCTACGCCTGCGCCGCTCCGAGCGGTCGCACGGAGCGGACGACGGCTACGCGGAAGAGCTGGTCAGCCGGCGCGAGAAGGAGGTTCAGCAGCGGCTCGACGCGCTGATTCCGCGGGAGCGCGAGGTTGCCAAGGGCGAGACGGCGCTGCGTGCGCGCGAGCTCGAGGTCGAAGAGGCCGAACGCGCGGTGGCGGGTCGCGAGCAGGAAGTCACGGAGTCGAAGGCCTCGGTCGAGCGACGCAGGCTCGAGCTCGAGAGCTCGTACGCGCGGCTGCGCGAAACGGAGGCCGCGTTCGCCGAACGACGGGCCGGGCTCGAGGAGCAGGAACGATTGCTCGAAGCGTCGCGCGTGGAGATCTCGCGACTGATGGACGAGCATGTGGCGCGCGTCGCGACCCTGGAGGCCGCCGAGCAGGAACTGGAGGCAGAACGCAGCCGGCCTGCAGCCCCCTCCGGACACGAGCGCGGCGCCGACGAGCGAGAGCGACGGTTTGCCGCTCAGGCGAGAAAGCTCGAGGAGCGTGCGAAGGCTGTCGACGACCGGGAGCTGCGGCTCGCTGCCCGCAAACGAGAAGCTTCCGCCGTCGAGGAGCGATCGACGGCGGAACGCCAGCGCAAGCTCGCCCAGCTCGAATCGCAGGTCGCCGCGCGCGAGGCGGCGCTACTCGCGCGCGAGGCAGAGCTCCTGCACATTCAGTCCGGCCTGGCGAATCAGCAGGAAGGCATTCGAAGACGCGAGCGCGCACTCGAAGACGCCGAGCGCATGCGCGAGCGTGAGACAGCGCTGCCCGCGGCTCCGTATGTCAGCTTCACCGAGGGACTGGACGCCTTCAGCGGCAGCCGGCACCGCTAGGACTGGGGCCGCTAGAAGCTCTCCGCGAGCACAGGCTTGCAGACGTCGACCACCCTGGGGTCGAACTGCGTGCCGGCGCCTTCGTCGAGCCGCCGCAGCGCCTCTTCCTGCGGAAGCCGCTTACGGTACGGCCGGTCCGTGGTCATCGCGTGGTACGCGTCGCACACCAGGATGATCCGCGACTCGATGGGAATCTCCTCGCCGCGCTTGCCGTCGGGATAGCCGGTGCCGTCGTAGCGCTCGTGACAGTGGCGCACGATCGGCCGGACCTCTTCGAGCCGGTCGATGGGCGCGATGATTCGCTCGCCGAGCTCGGGGTGCTTCTCGACGAGCTCGCGCTCTTCTGCCGTCAGCGGGCCCGGCTTGGAGAGGATCGCCTCGGGGATTCCGATCTTCCCGATGTCGTGGAAGAGTGCACCGAGCTCCAGCCGCTTGAGGGAGCGCGTGTCGAGACCGAGCCCTTCGCCGACCTTGAGCGCCAGATCGGTGATCCAGCGCGCGTGTGAGGACGTGTACTCGTCATTTGCCTCGAGTGCGTTGGCCAGGGCCTCGACCGTCTCGAGGAAGGTCTTCTCGAGGCTTTGGAAGTTGCCCGCATTCGTGAGCGCAAGCTTGGCCTGGTGGGCAACCCCTGCGAGCAGCCGCAGGTGCCGTTCGCTGAACCCGCCGTCCTCGGGAGCGGCGACCGCGATGCAGCCCAACCGGCCCCCGTCGAGTGTGAGCGGTGCGATGGCGAACGGCGTCCCTGTTCCGACCTGGTCCGCACCCTTGATCGCGCGCCGCTGCTCATCGGTGACTACGAACGGCTCCTTTCCGGAGAAGAAAGCCTCCGCGGACTCGTGATCGAAGTGCATCCGGGCGAGGCGTCCGTGGTCGAGCTCCGAGTAGCCGTGGGTCGCGTGGACCCTGAGCTCGCCGCCGGTCGTTTCCTGGAACCACACAGATGCGCGCGGAGACCCGAGCGTTCGCGCCGACCGCTCGACGATCCGGTCGACGACCTCGTCCATGCCCTCCGCCGTCGAAAGCTGCCGGCTGAACTCCAGCAATGCGGTCGCGCGCTCCGCTTCGCGGCGCGCGGCCTCGTAGAGCCCGGCGTTCTCGAGTGCCACGGCCGCGTGACCGGCGAGCACTTCCAGCAGGCGGACGTCGTCCTCGTCGAACTGGTTCAGGCCGAGCTTCGAGATCACGATGATGCCGACGACGCGCGTCCCGTACGTCAGCGGGACGACGACCTGCGACTCGTCGATGGCGTCGGTGCCGGGAAGCACGCGCGCGAACTCGCAGTTTGCGGCATCGCTGATCAGCAGAGACTCGCCCGTCTCGGCGACGCGGCCGGTGATGCCCTGGCCGACCTTGCACGCGAGGATCTCCAGCGGCTCCTGAGTCTCGGACGTGAATTGGCCGACGAACGCGATCGGAATCACGTCGTCGCCCTCGACCACCGAAACTCGGCAGTTGTGGTAATCGATGAGCGAGCGCAGCTCGGTCGCGATCACGTTGCCGATTCGGCGCACGTCGTTGAGACGGTTGAGCTTGCCGCCGAGGCTCTGCAGCATCTTCATGTGCGCAACGGAACGCACATCGCGTGTGGACGGGACCTCTTCGCCCTCGGGACGCTCGAGCTCGGCGTCGTCGTAGAGGATGATCTGGTTCTTGCCGCGCGCCTTCGCGGTCATCATCGCCGCCTCCGCGCAGGCGATCAGCTCGCGCGGGTTCATCGCGTGCTCGGGGCCGCGCGCCAGCCCGACCGAAATCGTGATGCGGCCGGCCGGATCGAACTCCGTCGCCTCAACACGCTGGACGAGCCGGTGCGCCAGACGTTCGGCGTTCTGCGGCGAGCGCGAGGCGATCACGATCGCGAACTCCTCGCCTCCGAGGCGATACACCACATCCGACGTGCGCATCGCGTCCTTCAACGTGTCCGCGAGGCTGCGCAGGATCTCGTCGCCCGCACCGTGGCCGTAGACGTCGTTGACGCGCTTGAAGTCGTCGATGTCGAGCATGAGGAGCGAGACCGCGTCGTGCGACCGGCTCGCGTTCGCGAGCGCCTGCCGCAAGCGCTCGTGGAACGCGCGATGGTTGAAGAGGCCGGTGAGCGGATCCGTCTGCGCCTGGTGCTCGAGCCGCGCCCGGATCTGGGCGTTGTCGAGCGCAAGCGCGGCGGCATCGCCGAAGCGCTTGGCCAGCTCGAAATCGTTCTCGTCGAACGAAGCGTCGTCGCCGAGGCGATAGATGTTGAGCGCACCCTTGATCGAATCGCGCGCAATCAGCGGGATCGTGATCAGCGCCTCCGGTTCGTCCGCAGGCGTGCCCGCCACGGTCATGACACGCGGGTCGAGGTGCGCCCGATTGACCCACACCGGCTCGCGATGCTCGACACCCCAGCCTGTCAGCCCAACCCCGAAGGGACAGCTATCGGCGAGGATCTTGTCCGCCCACTTGTCACGAGCCCATACTGGGATCAGGAGACGACGTGGCTCGTCGGCCTCGTAGATGGTCAGCGAGTCGTGCGGGACGAGCTCGGCGAGGGCATCCGCGATCCGGTCCAGCAGTGCGTCGAGGCTCTGCTCGGCGAGGACGTCGTGGAAGACGTCCGCCAGGCGCCGGTACGACTCGACGCGCGCGGTCCCCTGCGACGCATCGGCGAGGAGGTCCTGCTCGATCAGGCGGAGTGGGAGAGCATGGTCGCTCATCGGCAAGGTTGGATTCGCTTGTGCAGCCGCAGTGGAGCCCCCTTTTCAGAACCGACACACAGCAAAGCGCCGCAGAAAGCGGCTGGTATCCCCCGGTCGAGGGGTTCCTCTTCCTCGCGAGTGGTCATAGAGGAGGCATGGCCCGGGCTCGGGCGACCACATCGGCCGCGAACTTCCTCCCGGCGGAGCCGTCCCTGCAGGCGCTTCGCGAGGCGGCGGCCGGCTGCCAGGGCTGCGACCTGTGGAAGCTCGGCACCCAAACGGTCTTCGGAGAGGGCCCAGAGTCAGCCGGGGTGATGTTCGTCGGCGAGCAGCCGGGTGACCAGGAGGACCGAGCGGGGAAGCCATTCGTGGGCCCGGCCGGACGGCTGTTGGACAAGGCGCTCGCGGAGGCCGGAATCGATCGCTCCGCCACTTACATGACGAACGCGGTGAAGCACTTCAAATGGCAGGAGCGGGGGAAGCGTCGGATCCACCAGAAACCGACCTGGGCGGAGATCACTGCGTGCCGCCCGTGGCTCGAGGCCGAGCTCGCTGCCGTGCACCCGCATGTGCTCGTTCTGCTCGGCGCGACAGCGGCGCAGTCGCTGCTCGGCCGTGAGTTCCGCGTGACGCAGAACCGGCGCACTCTGGTCGAGTCGAATCTCGCCGAGGCCGTCACAGCGACGATTCATCCCTCTGCGATCCTTCGCGGGGAACCTGAGCAGAGGGAGACCGAGTTCGCTGCGTTCGTCGACGACCTTCGGTTCGTCGCGAGCCTGCTCTAGCTTGCCCTAACTCGTCTGGGCTTCTTCTTCGGCCTGCGCACCCTCGGCTACGCGTGCGCGCTGTGCGAGGTCCTGGCTCAAATCCTCAGGATCGTTGTCGGTCTCGTCCCAGCTCGGTTGCGGCTGAGGCTGAGGCTCCCCGAAGAGTTCGCGCAAGGCATAGGCGAGACCCGTCGCGAGCCCGAATCCCAGCAGTAGTCGCTTCATGTCGAGCCTCCCGTCGTCGTTTTCCGAAGGACCTACCCTACGACGCCGGGACCGAGCTGACGAACCGCTAGTCGCCCCAGTCGAAGTCGCGACTGCGGCCCCAGAGGCCTTCCTCGGAATCCGGGCCGGCCTGCTCCGCGGTCTCCTCGCCGGGCCACGCGAGCACCGGAGGCTCGGAAGCGGCGACCGGCTCCTCGCCGTCCATGGTCTCTTCGAGGCGTGCCTGCTCTTCGGTCTTGAACAGTGGATGATTGTCGAAAGGATCCGCGGCCTTGTAGTGACCGAGCGGCATCGCCTCCTCGAGCTTGGCGTTCCGCTCCTTCAGCTCGAGATGGTCCTGGATGACCTTGGCGAAGATCGACGGCGTCTCAACTTGCATAGAGGCTCCTGGAGTAGGGGTCAGGTGCTGCGGGCGAGATTGTAGCCCTTCAGCCCCCTTTTTCCACAAAAACTGCAGGAGGCTTACGAATGCGAGACGGGCTCGCGCGCCGCCTCGACCCGGTTCTTGCCGGCCCGTTTTGCCTGGTACATGGCCGCATCGGCCGCCGCGAAGAGCTCGGAGGCGGTCTTCGCAGGGGGGATCGCGGCGACCCCGAAGCTGGCCGTGACGGGGATCGGGCTGCCGTCGACGGCGAGGACGGCCCGCCCGGCGAGGGCCACCCGGATCCGCTCGGCCAGCTGGACCCCGCCCGTGAGGTCGGTGCCGGGCAGGACGAGGACGAACTCCTCCCCGCCCCAGCGCCCGGCGAGGTCGACGTCCCGGACGGTCTCCTCCAGGAGCACGGCGACCTCGCGCAGGACTGCGTCGCCGGCGGGATGGCCGTGGCGGTCGTTGATGTCTTTGAACCAGTCGAGGTCGGCCACGACCACGGCCAGGGAGCCGCCGAAACGCTCGACACGGGCGAACTCGTCTTCCAGCGTCTCCTCGCACTGGCGGCGGTTGGGGAGACCTGTAAGGCCGTCGACCAGCGCCTGTCGTTCCACGATTCGGTGCAGCCGTGCGTTGTCGAGCGCCACTACGGCATGCGAAGCGAGTGAGGCGGCTGTCATGCGGTCCTCGTCGCTGAACTCGGCGCCGAAGAGCAGGAGCGAGCCGAAGCTGATCGACCCGGCCTGCAGAGGCACCTCGAGACGCTGTGTGCCTTTCTCCGGGAAGCCGGCCTTGACGAGCGAGCCGCTCGTCCCGACGAGCACGCCCCCCGCGGCACTGGTCGCCTCCATTGCAGCCTCCACGATCAACGGCATCAGTTGCTCGGCATCGTGCGTCGCTCCAAGCGCCTCGCTGAAGCGCGAGGTCACGTCCCGCAGGCGTCCACGCTCCGCCTCGAGCTCCTCGAGTCGAGTCTGGAGCTGGAACGCCATCTGGTTGAACGTTCGGCCGAGCAGGGCGAACTCGTCGCGGCCCTGAACGGGGACCCGTTCCTTCAGGTCGCCGCGGGCGATTGCGGCGGCGGCGTCCACCAGGCGCCGGATCGTTCGCACGATCGCCCGGCCTTCGACATAGGCCACGCAGCCGACGAAGACGAGCGCGGCGACAAGGCCGATGAGCAGCTGATTCGTCGCCTTGCGGTTGGCGGCGTCGATGAGCCCCTGCGGGCTGATCACGCCGAGCGTCGCGCTGGGTCGTCCTTCGAGCGTGCCCGCGACGAGAGCCCGGTACCTCGTTCCCCCGACGGAGACGGTCCGCGGCTTGCCGGAGAGGAGATCGAAGCGGCCGCGAATGCCGGGAGGCCCGGCCACGATCCGGCCGTCCTCCACGACGAGGACGTGGTCCGCCCTTTCGAGCCCGGAGCGGGCCTCCAGACGGTTCACCAGGGCGCCGTCGAGGGGCACGGACGCGATCACGGCACCCTGAGTGCCCCCGGCCCCCAGGACGGCGACCTGCCGCGTGGGCGCCATCGGGTCGCGCTTGCCGACGTGAAAGCCGCCAGGCGCCACAACGGTGAGATGCGGCTGTCCTTTGAGCATCCGCTGCAACTCGGCCCGGTTGTGAGCCAGGAGCGCCCGCTGGAAGGAGGGCTGACGGGCAAGCCTCTCGGCAGCCTTGTCGGCCGAGCCGAGCGCCTCCTGGTAGGCGGCCAACGTCGCACGGAGCCCTGCCTGCAGGCGCGCGTCGACCCGCCGGGCCTCGCTCTGAGACGCGACCGTGGAAAAACCCCAGAAGGCGGCCGCCAGTGGAAGCAAGGACAACAGCAGGAAATAGGCGACGAGCTTGACCTTGAAACTACCCACGACTTCCCTTCAAGCCTTTCTCCCCACGTGCCGATACCCTTGATTGAGCCAGGTATCGACAACCCCGGGGAGAAACATGAGGGAAAAGTGCGCGCGCGTCCTAGCCGCCGCGCTGATGACCGGAGCCATCGGTTTCACACTCGCGATGCCCGCGTTGTTCGCCACGGCGCACGACGCCATCCGCTCGTTGACAGCACCACCGTCATCCCTTCAGCGCTCCGTGCAGCTGGTCGCATCCGCGTCGTCGCATCCGTCGCATCCCGTTCACGCGGGGCGACTCGAGGACAGAGGTTCGATCGTGCGTGCCGTCCCCGTGGCGGTCGCTCCGGCTTCCGGTCGGGGTTCCAGTCCCACGCGCCAGCCGAGGCCGGCCCCGAAGCCCGCTCCGGAGCCGACGCCACCGCCCGTAACCGACACGCGCACCCTGGCGAACGACACCTCGGCGGCTCCCGTCACGCAGCCCGCCCCGAGCCAGCCGCCAATTCGCGCCGGCAAGGTCAACGGAAAAGGCAAGAGGCACGACAAGGACACACAAACGGCTAAGCCCCCGGAACCCGTGCAGCAGGCCGCGCCCGCGGCGACGACGCCGCCGGCGGAAGAGACCCCGCAGGCCGAGGGCGACAAAGGTCACGGCAACGGCAACGGCAAGGGGAAGGACAAGGACAAAGGGCACGACGACTAGTGCCTGTGCGAGGATGCTGCGGTGCGGCCGCGCCTCACCAGACGCCTCGGACCCGTCGGTCTTGCGCTGACCGCGTGGGACATCTGGCGACGCCTGCCACCGAAGCAGCGCAAGCAAGTCTTGAACGTGGCGCGCAAGCATGGGCCGAAGGTCGCGTCGCGCGTGCTGAAGGCGAGTGCGCGGGCGCGTTCGCGCCGCGCACGTAAGCGCTAGCCCGTTCCGAGAGCAGCCCGGACGATGCGGTCCTGCTCGCGCAGGTGGGCGGTGGGATAGCCCTCGCTCGGGGATGCCCGCCAGGGTCTGCCGGCATAGCTGAGCGGGACTCCCGCTTCCTTCAGCGGCACCTCCAGCCGATGCCGGATCGTCCGCCAGGCGCCCATGTTCTGCGGCTCCTCCTGCGTCCAGACGACCTCGCGCAGGTTCGGGTAACGGGCGATGAGCTCCGTGTAGGCGTCGACGGGGAACGGATAGAGCTGCTCGAGCCTCGCGACCGCGACCTGCGTGGCCTGCGCGCGTGCTTCGTGCCCGGCGATGTCGTAGTACACCTTCCCCGAACAGAAGACGAGCCGCGTCACATCCTCGTGCTTTGCGTCCGGATCGTCGATCACCTGCTGGAACGAGCCTTCCGCAAGATCGGCGAGCGTCGAAGAGGCCTGCTTCAGGCGCAAAAGCCCTTTCGGCGTCATCACGACCAGCGGGCGGCCGGCTGCATCGAGGGCCTGACGACGGAGCAGGTGGAAGTGCTGGCCGGACGTCGACGGATTGGCGACGCGGATGTTCTCCTGCGCTGCAAGTTGGAGGAACCGCTCCAGCCGTGCGCTCGAATGCTCGGGACCGTTCCCTTCGTAGCCGTGGGGTAGCAGGAGCGTCAGCCGCGTCGTCTCACGCCATTTCGCCAATCCCGCGACGATGAACTGGTCGATCACGATCTGCGCGCCGTTGACGAAGTCGCCGAACTGCGCCTCCCAGAGCACCAGCGCTTCCGGCGCGGCGATGGAGTACCCGTACTCGAAGCCGAGACACGCGTATTCCGAGAGCGGCGAGTTGTAGATCTCGAACGAGGCCGTTGCCTTGTCGAGGTTCTGCAGCGGCGTGAACGTCTCGCCGGTCTGGACGTCGTGCAGCACGGCGTGGCGATGAGAAAACGTGCCGCGCTGGGTGTCCTGACCCGTGAGCCTGATCGGGATTCCCTCGACGAGCAGGGACCCGAAGGCGAGAGCCTCGGCCTGGCCCCAGTCGATCCCGCCTTCATCGATCGTCTTCAGCCGCCGCTGAAGCTGACCCAGCAGCTTCGGATGGACGGTGAAGTGCTCGGGGACGCGCAGCAACTCGTCGTTGAGCTCGCGCAACCGATCGGCCGCGACGGCGGTGGCAACGCCGTCGCCGCTGGAGAACGGAATCTTCTCTTCTGCAGGATGCGGCGCGCCGAAGGTCGCCTTCAGCGCTTCGTGAGCCTGCTTCAACTCCGAAGTGACCTGCGCAAACAGGTCGTCGGCTTCGTCCTCCGTGACGACTCCCTCCGCGACGAGCAGTTTTGCGAACTGGTCGCGCACGGTCGGGTGCTCTGCGATCTGCGCGGTCATCAACGGCTGCGTGTAGGCGGCCTCGTCCTGCTCGTTGTGACCGTGCCGGCGGTAGCCCACGAGATCGATGACGACGTCGCTCTCGAAGCGGCGGCGGAAGGCCAGCGCGAGAGAGACCACGGACATCGCCGCCTCCGGGTCGTCGGCGTTGACATGGATGATCGGGACGTCGAAGCCCTTGGCAAGGTCGCTCGAGTAGCGCGTCGAGCGTCCTTCGCTGGGATCAGTGGTGAAGCCGACCTGGTTGTTCGCGATCAGGTGGAGCGTCCCACCGGTCGAGTAGCCCTCGAGCGCGGATAGGTTCAACGTCTCCGCGACGCCTCCCTGGCCGGGGAACGAGGCGTCCCCGTGGATCAGCACCGGTGCAGCAACATTGGGATCGTGCAGGCCGTAGCGCGTCGAACGATCGGTCTGCTCTGCACGAGCGCGTCCCTCGACGACGGGATCCACTGCTTCCAGGTGACTCGGGTTCGCGGCAAGTGTGACCGTGATCTCCCCGGCGGGAGTCGAACGCGTTCCGGCCGCGCCCAGGTGGTACTTCACGTCACCGGTTCCGCCCTCGTCGGTCGCGACGACCGCCTCGATCGTGCGCTCGCCTTCGAACTCGCGGAGGATCGAGTCGTACCCGAGCCCGAGCGTGTGCGCGAGCACGTTGAGCCGGCCGCGGTGGGCCATCCCGATCACGACCTCGTGCGCACCGTTCTCCGCCGCGAGCTCGATCGCCTCGTCGAGCATCGGCACCATCACGTCGAGCCCTTCGATCGAGAACTGCTTCTGTCCGAGGAACGCCCGGCGCAGGTACTGCTCGAACGCCTCGACGCGTGACAGCCGCGCGAGCAGCTCCTTCTTCTTCTCTGCGGAGAGGGGCGTGCGGTACTTGCCGGACTCGATCGCCTGCCGCAACCACACGCGCTTCTCGTGGTCGGCGATGTGCTCGATCTCGTACGCGATCGTCCCCGTGTACGTGGCGCTCAGACGGGGCAATGCGTCGGCGAGCGTGTTCCCGGCGACGTACATGCGCAGAACGGCGGCCGGCACCCTTGCCTGGAGCTCCGGGGTCAGCTTCGGAATCAAGCGCTCGGGCTCGAGCGCGGGGTCGCCGGGGGGCTCCGACCCGAGTGGATCGAGATGGGCCGCGAGGTGGCCGTGCATCCGGTGCGCCTTCACCAGGGCCATCGCAGCGGCGACGGCGCCGAGTAGCTCGTCGGAGACCGGCTCGGCCTGGGGTGGCGGGGCTGCTGCGACAGGGCTGGCGGCGGGCGCCGGAGCCGCGGCCGCCGCCGGATGGCCGTTTCCTGCCGCCTCCAGGAGGCGTGCGAGGCCGGGATGGGTCGCGACGATCTCGCTGTCGCCGCTCTCGAAGAGCAGGCGCCATTCGCTCGGGACCGCTTCTGGATTCTCGAGGTACTCCTCGAAGAGGTCGCGCGCGTAGCCTGCGTTCAGGCCGTCGACGTCAGTCACTACGTCCTTTGTAGCAACGAGGCGTGCTACCAGAGGGGATGGCTCGTGATCACGGCCACCGCGAGCCCGATCGCGAAGGAGGCGGCCCCGATCGCAACCGCGTACGTCGCCAGCCGTTCGCTCCGGCCGCCGATCCCGACCGCGATCAGCGAGATCAGGATCGCGAAGGGGATGAGCCGTAGCGGCCGGTAGACGATCCCCACGAGGCTGACGAAGATCCCAGCGGCTGCGAGAAAGCCCGCCACCGTCTCCGCCGGCCGGCTCTGCCGGTAAGGCGTCGCGCTCACGTCCGCACGGTAGCGCGACGCGTCCGCGCGTAGCCGCGTGAGGGCCGACCGTGCGGCCCGGGCCTGCGCGGGCGAATGTGCCTTGGCCGCCACGGCGTCGGGTCGGTGTCGTCGGAGGCCTTCACGAGCGCGGCCGACTCCTCGGGTCGCGGCTCGGATTTGATCGCCCAGTAGACGACCCAGCAGAGATAGAGGATGGGGATCTTCATGATCACCATCAGCCAGATCAGCTCCCACACTATGAGCCGAGTGTACCCCTTGAAATCAGCCTGCAACCTGGGCCTCGAGCCTTCCCTCGATCACCTCCTTTCCGTGGTTGTCGTACTGCGTCACGTCGAAGGTCGCTCGCGCCCGGCCCATCTGGATCCCGCGCGTGGACGCGATCCGGACGGGTAGCCCCGCCAGCACTTCGTAGATCTCGGTGTATGCGCCTTGATCGACGCCGATCCAGCGCACGCCCGCGGCCGGCTCAACCCATGCGTAGGCCAGCGCACGTCCTTCGCGGTCACGGCACAGGATGTCGAGGCGCGGGTCGAGCAGCTTTCCGGCCAGGAGGCGTCCAGCCGAACTGCCGCACCAGGGGAGCTTGCGCTCACCCGCCGGATCCGTGCCCCCGTCACAGGCATACACAGTCTCGTGACCGGAGTCCGCGAAGGTCAGGCTTTCGCCGAAAACGCCGATGCGTTCCACCACGACGGCGTCGTTTCCAATGTTCGCTCCCGCCGGACGGCAGCTCGTGAAGCGGCGGCCGAGAGTCGTGCCGTCGAGCACGCGTCCGATCGCGACCACGCTTCCCGAAACGGCCTTGAACTCCGGCGCGGCTTCCCCGTAGAGCAGGCGCTCCGGGCGAGCGCCGCCGCTGTCGCAACCGGCGAGCAGCATGAGGGCGACCAGCAGCGTGGTGAGTCTCACCCCGTCCAGCCCCACCTGGCCACTCCGCCGTAACTCGGATCGCTGCGATAGGTGCGATAGAAGATGTTCGTCCCGCAAGCTTCGCACTTCGCCTCGACGATCTGATCGCCGCCGTAGAGCGAGCGGGCGAAGATCATGCCGATGTGGGTCGAGCTTGCGAACGCATCCATCACACCTGCCGTGGACTTCGCGACGATGTGGTTTGGGGCGCCAAGACCATTCTTGAAGTCTCCGGCGGTGTACGGGCCGTGCACGTTCCGTAGGGCACGCCAGTAGTACCGGCCGTCGCGCCAGCCGTCGGTCGACTCGCGCCACGTCTTGAACGTGAGACCCGAGCAGTCTCCGCCTTCGCCGTGCGCCGAAGGATCGCCGGGAGCATCGTAGGGGTACGAATCGACGTCATCGTAGTTCCAGCAGCCTCCGCCCCACTGGTAACCCTCGTAGCGTGCGGCGTTCGCGTAGTCCTGGCCGGCGTCGCGCGTCATCGTGGTCATGAACGTCGGTGCGTCGTAGTTGCAGTTGGTCCAGAAACGATGGTATGCCTGAGCACCGGTCGCGCCTGCAAGCACGAAGCCGACGCCGAAGGCCACGAGAAACATCTTCATCGGGACACCTCCACGTCGAAGCGGTCGACGAACAGACCGGCACGAGTCGAGCCGAGCCGATACAAGGAAGAGCCGGCGAGCCGGAAGCGCGCCAGCGGTGCAGACTCGGCCCACTCGAGCGACTCCACTGCGAAGCTGTTCGCGACTCCGGACCGGTCGAGGACGAGCACGACGTACTCGCCGCGATCGTCCGTGTACGTCTTCGTCACGACCACGAGGCGATTTCCGTGCGGCTCCGCAAGCTGCACCTCGCCGAGCGGTGTGGCGCTCGTGATGCGCCAACTGCGTACCACCGCGTTGCCCACGAGCTCGGCCAGCCGCAGCTCGCCTGCACCGACGCGCTCGACCACCACCTCGCGCCCGTCGGCGAACGGGCGACCGGGGCGGCCCCGGCCGGCTTGCGCCGGCCGATCAAGGGCGGCGCCGTGCTCGGCGACGGGTAGCCACTGCTCGGACGGCTGCTGCTGAACCGTGGGCCCCAGGGGCCCGGCGGCAAGCTTGGCCCACGTCCGGTCGGAGAGCCGCTGCGTCCAGCGCGGCGACCCGTCTCCACGAAAGCTCCGCAGCACGGGTGCCGGGGTCGTCCGGTTCGGCGGCTCGAGGACGTCCATCGTCCCATCGGGCTCGAGGGCGAAGTCCGCCAGCGCACCACTGACCTCCAGGTTGGTCGCCTCGACGCCCCCGCGTGACCAGCGTTCAACCCGAGCGTTCACCTGATCGAGCACCGCGACCGTGCCGTCGGCGGCGACGTCGAACGACGAAGGGCCGCTGAAGCCGAGCGCGCGGGAACCGGCGCGGCCGACCTCGCCGACGTCGCTGCCCCACGGGGCCGTGACGACCCGCTCATCCGGCGCGCGGCCCCGGCCGAACGTGTGCGGGCCGAGGACGACCTCGGTTGCATCCGCCAGCGGGAAACTCCGTTGCGGCGCCGTTTCGCCGCCCGCCGGCATGGTGACCGTCGCTCCACTCGCCTCGTCCCTGAGCACCGCGAAGTAAGAAAACCCCTCGCGCGAGGACGCGATCTCGCGCGGCAGCGCGACGGAGTACCGGCCCTCGCCGGAGACCTCGCCTCGGCTCAGCGTCAGCCGGCGGAACGCCCCGCTCTGGCCGGCGCGGACGTAGGCCGAGCCGGAGCCGTCACAGGGCTCGCCGTCGGCTCTCGGGGGACAGACGATCGCGTAGCGCAGAGTGACCGGCTCGCCCCTCGTCGTGAGGACGGGCGGGATGTGGACGGCATCGAGGCCTGGAACGGCGGGCGCGGGCCCGCTCGCAGTCGAGGTCGAGGTCAGGGCGATTCCCCCGATGACACCTGCAACGATCCCGGCCGCTCCCCCCGCGAGCGACCGGATGCCTGGTCGGCGCATGGGATTCCTCCTGGTCGGGATCGCTCCGACGGTACGCGGCCAACTACGACGCCCGGGTGACGTCTTTGGAAGAGAAGTGCAAAATTCGCGTTAGGCCAGAGTCCAAAAAGGGGAGACGCCGCGAGATGGTCGTAGACGAACGCCTACAAGCTCTACTGGAACAGGGGGAGGAGCTCGGCTGCCTCAACCTGTCCGCGGTCAGCGAGTTCCTCCAGGAGGCGGACCTCGACGACGATCAGACGACCGGCTTCTTCGAGCAGCTCGAAGAGAAGGGCATCGCGCTCACCGACGACTGCGCCCGCCCGGACGCGACCGGGAGCACGTACGTGAACGGCGACCTCGCCGTCGCCACCACCGATGCGCTCCAGCTCTTCCTCAACGAGGCCGGCCGCTACAAGCTGTTGACCGCCTCCGAGGAGGTGGAGCTCGCCAAGCGCTTCGAGCGGGGCGACAAGGAGGCGAAGGATCTCATGATCAACTCGAACCTCCGCCTCGTCGTCTCGATCGCGAAGAAGTACCAGGGTCACGGCATCTCGCTGCTCGACCTGATCCAGGAGGGCATCATCGGGCTCATCCGCGCGGTGGAGAAATTCGATTGGCGCCGCGGCTACAAGTTCTCGACCTACGCGACCTGGTGGATCCGGCAGGCCGTGCAGCGCGGCGTGGCGAACAAGTCACGGACGATTCGCATTCCCGTTCACATCGTCGAGCGCGAGCAGAAGATATCGCGCGCGGAGCGCGCGCTGATGGCCAAGTTCGAGCGGGATCCGACGGACGAGGAGATCGCAGAAACGTCGAAGCTCTCGCTGAAGCACGTGCAGGAGGTTCGCGCCGCTGCGCGCGCGGTGACGAGCCTCGACAGGCCGGTCGGCGCGGAGGGCGACACGAGCTTCGGCGAACTGATCGCGGGCGAGGAAGCCGAGCCGTCCGAGGAAGTGCACGTGAGCCTCGCCGAGAACGCGGTCCGCAGCGCTGTCGAAACGCTGCCCGAGCGCGAGCGCGAGGTCGTCAAGCTGCGCTATGGGATGGACGGCGATCCCGATCCGAAGTCGCTCGAGGAGATCGGGCGGCAGCTGGGCCTGACCCGCGAGCGCGTCCGCCAGATCGAGGCGCGCGCCTTGCAGCGCCTGGCAGAGCGGCGCGAGGTCGCGGCGCTCGGCGAGACCGCCGCTTAGGGCCGGCGAGCCCGGCCACAGTCACCCGCCCGGGCCTTGCAAAAACGCCCGCTCTGGATCTAACTGAGCACGAGATGGACATCGCGCCGCCACCGGCGGGGTCGCGAATCCAGGAGCTCGGCGATCGCCTGATCGTCCGCTTCCGCCCACCCCGGTCGTGGGTAGTGCTGGTCTTTCTCGCCTTCTGGTTGACGTTCTGGACGGCCGGAGGAATCGCCGCCTTCACGCAGCTGCTGGACGCCCGTTGGAGTGAGCGTGCGTTCCTGATCGTGTGGCTCTGCTTCTGGGCCTTAGGCGAGTCGGCTGTGACGGTCGTCATGGCGTGGCAGCTCTTCGGGCGCGAACTGCTGGTGGTCACCACCGAGCAGCTCGAGCTGCGGAAAGAGGTCGGACGGTTCGCGCGGACGAAGCTCTACGACGTGGCGCTTGTCGGTGATTTCAAGGCCGCGCGGGTCCCCAACGGCGAAGACGAGCAACCGCGCAAAGACTTTTGCCTCGAGTTCGCACACGACGGCGAGACGGTTCGCGCCGGCGAGGGGATGGGCGAACGGGAAGCCGAGCACATCGCCGCTACCGTGTCGATGCGGATCCACCCACGACGGACCTGGTGGGGAGAGGAGAGCCCGGCCGAGCCCGACGTAACTCCAGTCGAAGCCGCCGCTCCGGCAGCGCCGCGACGACGACGGCTCCGCATCCTGGCGCAGATCGTGTTTCCGCTCCTCGTGCTGGCAGCAATCGCAAGCCTTCTCGTGGTGAGCAGCGGAGACTCCGACCAGCGGTCGGAGCCGCAATCGCCCGCAGGTAGCGCGCTCTCCGGCGAGCCCCTCGGGCCTCCAGACCCGTTCGCCACCAGGCGGGCTCTCGCATCGGCAAAGGCGTTCTATGCGCTCGCGTCCGCCAAGACCACGGTCTTGACCCAGCCGGTCTGTAGACCACGCCCGACCTGGTCGCAGTGGACCTGCACTGTCACGGCCAGATCCACGCTGCCGACCTTCGCAGGGCGCACGCTTCGCTACCGCTGCTCGGCTGTCTCCACCCCGCAGCCAGGCGGAAGTTCCGCCGGCCCCGGCGTCGTCTGCGGGCCTGACCCGCCTCTGCCGCTCGGAGGCTGACGAGTGGAGCCAGCCGGGATCGAACCGGCGACCTTCCGGATGCCATCCGGACGCTCTCCCAGCTGAGCTATGGCCCCGTGCGGCCCAAGTGTAGCGGCGAATTCGAAGTCTCTCGCCCAGTTGATTCCGAGCAATTGGTTGTTCCCTGCAGGAGTCAACCGAAGGTGGATCTGACGTCGACCAGACCACACCTCAACCGGCAAGAGATAACACCGATCCAACTCATCGCAGTAAACCGCGACTGCATCGATCTCGGCCTCGGTGTATCGCCGAGAGACAATCTTGCCGCCCGCGACCCGACGCGTTGAATAGCAGCGTACGACGAGAATGTCGTCATATCGGGTCGACCACTTGCACTGAACGCGCAGCAGTCGAGAGTGGACGTCGAAGATAAGGTCGTATCTCTGACCTTCGCCGATCGGTCTGTAGACCTCGACTCCGAGCTTCACTGCCGCAGCTGTGATCGCTGTCTCGGCAACGTTGCCTTTCTGGTCGGTCGTCAGCACAGTTCGAACGTATCCGTCCCCTCGGCTGGGCCGTGTCCTGTTTGGACAACTTGCGGTGCGTCAACTTCGTGCGCACCCTCGGACGATGTCGACGCGCACCGCGCTCGTCACGATTGCGCTGCTGCTCCTCACGATCGCGATCGTCTCGCCGCACGGCTCTTCGTCGAAGGGCCCGTACCACGCCGACATCGCGCGCACGCCCGGGGTGCTCAACCCGGACGTCACGCAGGCGAACATCGACTCCACCATCTGCGTGCGCGGGTGGACGAAGACGATCCGGCCGCCGACCTCGTACACGAACGATCTGAAAAGGAGACAGATGCGTGAATACCGCGTCGGCGGCTCGCTGTCCGATTACCAGGAGGACCACCTGATCAGCCTCGAGCTCGGCGGCCATCCGACCGATCCGCGCAATCTCTGGCCCGAGCCTTATCCCCGCGCGTCCGAGGTGGACTCGATCGAGAACGACCTCAACGGCAAGGTGTGCGCGGGAGAGCTCTCGCTCGACGACGCACAGAGAAAGGAGTCCGAGCTCAAACACATCGACGGGTGAGCACCGTTAGGGTTCGCCGCCTTGAGCGCGGCTGTGAGCGAACCACACGAGGTCCGGGCACGCAGCGCCGTCGCGTCCGGGCCCGCCCTCGCGCTCATCGGGCTGACGGCGTTGCTCTGCGCACGCTTGCTGCCTGACGTCGCCGGGAAGCCGCTGCACGAAGACGAGGCCGTCGCCGGGTTGATCTCGGCCCGGCCGCTGGGAGACCTGCTGCACACCGTCGTCCTCGATCGCGGTGGAGCGCCGCTGCACTTCGTCCTGGCCCACTTTGTCCTCGCGATCGACACGACGCCCGAAGCCTTGCGCTGGGTCTCGGTCGTCTTCGCGCTCGCAACCGTTCCAGTCTGCTACGACCTCGCGCGACGCATGGCCGGTCGCTTTGCGGGGCTGATCGCGGCTGCGCTCGCAGCGACGTCACAGCTGCTGCTGATCTACGGGACGTTCGGGCGGATGTACTCGCTCTTCGCGTTCGCGAGCGCGCTCGCGGCCGACCTGTTCGTGCGCGCGCTCGCGCGGCCGCAGCGTGGTGCGGCCCTCGCCGCCGCGGCAGCCGCATTGCTGCCGCTGGCCGTGCATCCGTTCGGCGCGTTCCTGTTCGCCGCGGAGGCGGCTGTCGCGCTCTGGCTCTGGCGCGGCCGGCAGCTCCTGCCGGCCGTGCCCGTCGTCGGGGTGGCGGTGCTCGCCCTCCCGCTCGTCCTCGCAGACCTGCGGCTCTCCGAGCGCTACGCCCCCGAGACAGGCCAGACCCTCGATAGCGGCACCTCCCCGGGGGCAGCCATCCTCCACGCGCTCGGCGGCGCGGCGGGAGGCCGCGGCCCGGCGCTCGTCCTCTTCATCGGACTCGCGGCAGCTGGGCTGCTCGCGCTCGCACGCCGCCTGCCTGCGGTCGCGGCCTTTGCAATGCTGACCCTCGCAGTCCCCCCTCCCGTCCTTGCCATCGCGAACGCAGCAGGGATCGCCGGCGACCGCCTGGGTCCCCGCCATCTCATCTTCATGCTCCCGGTCTGGATCGCGCTCGTCGCGACAGGGGCAAGCCGTCTGGCAGCACTGCTGCCGGCGAAGGCGCGTGCGACTGGCTTTGCCGCGGTCGTCGCCGTTGCAGCACTCGCTCCGAGCGCCGTCTCCGAGCCGCGCACGATGCCGACGGGAGCGGAGCGAGCCGTCGCGGCTCCCGCAGCCTGGCTCAGGAAGGAGCTCGCTCCACGCGACGTGCTCTATCCCTACTCCCCGGTCTTCCTTGCGGCACTCCCCGTCGCGAAGGAAGCGCGCGCGTACTCGCGCGAACCGGTCGCGCTCGCCCGCGCCTTGAAACGCACGGGGCCGGCACACGCGGTTTTCGTGTCAGTTCCTCTCCGTGAGCCCGTCAAAGAGGACGCGTTACGGCGAGCAGGTGTGCGGTTCCGCGCGTTTCCCTCGTGGCTCATCCTCGAGTCACGAGGCCCGTTCACGAACGGGTCAGCCGCGCTCGAATCGACGGTCGAGCTCCTGCGGACCGTCGTCCCGCTCATCCGCGAACCGGTTGCGCGTGCGTACCTCGAGCAGATCCGCGGCGCGGCGTGCGTCGCGCTCGGGCGACCCTGTTAGCCGGCCGCGACCTCGACCGGTGGGGCATCGCCCCAAAGCTCTTCTAACCGGTAATACGCACGCGCTTCCGGCGTGAAGATGTGGAGCACCACGTCGAGGTAATCGGCGACGATCCAGGATGCTTCGCGCTGACCGTCCACCGAGCTCGGAAGGAGTCGCACGTCGTGCTTCATCCCGCCGTGCACCTCGTCGTAGATGGCGGCGGTCTGACGCGGGTTCTGTCCCGTGCAGACGACGAAGTAATCGGTGTAGGAGCAGGCGGGCCGCATGTCGAGGATGACCACGTCCTGTGCCAGCTTTTCCTGGGCCAGGCCGGCGATGCGGCGGGCTTGTTCGAGAGACGTCAGTGTGGCTTCAGCTCCGTTCGGGATACCGCCGAAGTGTAGCCGCCGTCTTAGCCATCCTGGTAGAGCCCGAGCGACTCGATCACTTCGGCCACAGCAGGAGGCACGAGACCGTCGATCGACTCGCCGCGGCCGACGCGGTCCCGGATCTGCCGCGACGAGATCGGGACCGGCTCGATCTCGAAGAGCTCGACACGGTCCGGCCGCGACAGCTGCCGCAAGACGGAGTCCAGGCGCTCCCCCGGAAACCCCGGCCGCGTCGCCACGCCGATCCGCGCGAGGGCGAGCACGCCCTCCGGATCCTTCCACGTGAGGAGGTCCGCGAACTGGTCCGCGCCGATCAGGAACAACGGGTCGCTCCAACGTCCGGCGCGAAGCAGGTCGACCGTGCGCTCGTAGGGATCGGGCTCGACCTGGTAGTCGGGGAAGGCGGCCCGCGCGAGCTTCAATCGCGTGTCGGCATCGAGCTGGACCTCCTTGTGGCCCGGCCGCTCCGCCACGAGCACTGCGAGGCCGTCGAGGTCGAAATGCTCCTGTGCAGCGCGCGCGAGCGCGAGGTGCCCGTTGTGCGGTGGGCTGAACGTGCCGCCGAGGAGACCGGTCACTGGACTTCCAGAAATTCGCCGTCCACCTCGACCTCGTCACCCGTCCGGGCGCCTGCGGCCTCGAGCGCGGCCGCCAGCTCCTCTTCGTCCGTCGGCGCTTCGCCGGAGATGCGGAAGCCCCGATCCGTGCGTAGCACCCTGAAGCGGCGGCCGCCGGGCTTTGGCCGGTAGACGAGGAAGTCGACGAGCCCGTCTTCGGACGGAGCGGCCGGAGCCTGTGCCGGGCAGAGCTCGAACAGCGCACGCCGGAGCTCCTCGATGCCCGCACCCGTGGCGCAGGAGACGTAGAAGACCCGCGCGATGCGTTCGTCCTCGACGTCGAAGCGCGGCAGATCCACACGGAGGTCGATCTTGTTCAGGACAATCGCCTGCGGCCGGGCCTCGAGCCCTGCACCGTAGGCGGCCAGCTCGCGATCGATGGTGGCGAAGCGCTCGGCCGCGTCGTCCTCGGACGAGTCGATCACGTGCAGCAGCAGATTCGCGCGCTCGAGATGAGCGAGGAACTCGTGTCCCAGGCCTACCCCCTCACTCGCGCCTTCGATCAGCCCGGGCACATCGGCCACGGTGAGCTGCCGCGACGCGTCGGGCGCGTCGACTGTGCCGAGGACGGGCGCGAGTGTCGTAAAGGGATACTCGGCGACCTTCGGCTTCGCATTCGAGATCCTCGTGAGCAGCGAGGACTTGCCGGCGTTCGGCAGCCCGACGAGCGCTGCGTCTGCAAGCAGCTTCAAGCGAAGGTCGAGGGTCGCTTCCTCACCTGGAAGTCCGGTCTCAGCGAAACGCGGCGCGCGGCGAGTCGGCGTGGCGAAACGCTTGTTGCCGCGACCCGGGCTGCCGCCGCGTGCCGCGATCAAACGCGCTCCCGGCGCGGCGAGATCGGCAACGACCTGCTCCTGCTCGTCGAGCACCTGAGTCCCGACGGGAACGCGAAGCTCGAGCGACTCCCCCGTCGCCCCGTGTTTCAGCGCGCCGCGGCCGGGCTCGCCGCTGCCCGCCTTGTAGCGCCGCTTCACCCTGAACGCGGACAGATCGCGCAGATCCGGATCGGCGATCAGCACAACGTCTCCTCCGGGCCCACCGTCGCCACCGTCAGGGCCGCCCTTGGGGACGTGCTTCTCGCGCCGGAAGTGCAGGCTTCCGTCGCCCCCGCGGCCGGCCTGGACGTCGATTCGAGCACGATCGTGGAACACGGACCAACGCTAGCGGCCCGCGACGGAGCTCACGAGCTACGTGACGGTAGAGCCCTAGTCGCCGACTTCGACGAAGCGGCGCTCGCCGCTCTGCCGATACGCCACGGTGCCGGCGCGGGTGGCGAAGATCGTGTCGTCGCGCCCGATGCCCGTACCTGCGCCGGGGCGGAACTTCGTCCCACGCTGACGGACGAGAATCATCCCGGCCTTGACCTCCTGGCCGGAGAAGATCTTCACGCCGAGCATCTTCGGGTTCGAGTCGCGCCCGTTGCGCGACGAACCGAGTCCCTTCTTGTGAGCCATTAGTTCTTCTCCTGCTTCGCGGCGAGCGCGGACTCGAGTGCCGCGATCGCGCCCTTACGATTGGCGTTCTTCTTCTCGAACTTCAGCGCCGCTTCCAGCTGCTCGACCTTCCACCGCTTCGACTTTTCCGCGATGTCCGCGACGGTGAAGTCCTCGTAACCACGGGGCGGTTCGGCGGGGGCAGATGCGGCAGCTGCCGGGGTGGCTCTCGGCTCTGCCTTCGGCTTCGCGACCGGCTCTTCCTTCTCGGCGACCGGCGCGGCCGCGGTTGTCGCACGCTTGGCAGCGCCGCCAATCGACTGGATCTCGATCTGCGACAGATGAGCCCGGAAGCCGGTCTGCTTGCGGTAGCCGGTCTTCGCGCGGCGCTTGCCGATCCGGATCTTGTCGCCGAGGACGTGGCCGACCACTTTTGCGGTCACTTGCGCGCGGGGGAAGAGCGTCCCATCGCCGTCGCCGCCCAGGAAGAGGACGTCGGGGTTGAACGTCTTCCCCTCGTCCGTCTTCAGCCGGTCGACGAGCAGCTTCTCGCCCTCGCGGACGCGGTACTGCTTCCCGCCGACCGAGATGATCGCGTATGAGCTCTTAGTGGCAGCCATGGCGTGAAAATGCGGGCTTTTCAAAGCCCGCGAGCGCGAAAGTGTAGCGGCTAACCGCCCTGAAGATCGTCGTCCCACTTGGACATGGGCACGTACTCCCAGTCGGAGGGCTTCTCCTCCTCGGAGCGCGCAGGCTTCTGCTCCTCGGACTCCGCGGGGTTCTCCTCCTGAGGCGGAGCATCCTCCCGGCTGCCGTCCGTCGCCGTGCCGACGGCGGCCGCTGTCTTCTTCTTGCGGCCCCGCCCGCCTCTGGTTCCCCGGCGCGTCTTCTTCTTCGGCCTGGGAGCTTCCGTGCCGTCCCCCGCGGGCTCCTCGGGGGACTCGTCGGGCTCCCCCAGATCCGGGTCCGGAACGTGGATCCTGGCAACAGCGAGCGGTGCGACGTCGGCCGGCTCGCCGACGCCGTTTCCAGCGGCCGCGGGCGCCGCGGCAGTCTTCTTCTTGCGGCCGCGGCCGCCGCGTGAGCCTCGGCGGGTCTTTTTCTTCGGGGCGGCCGGCTCCGTTCCAGCCTCTGCGTCAGGCTCAGCCTGGTCCTCTTCAAGCTCGTCGGCTGCCGCCTCCTCTTCGTCCTCCTCCGCTTCCGGGTCGTCGAGCTCCGCCGTCCTGGCCGTGGTTGCCGCACCCGCGGCTCGGCGCGTCGGCTTCTCCGCCTCGCTCTCGGCGGTGATCGGGGCGTCGACCGCCGCCTCCCCGCTCACCAGCGTGGCGTAGGCAGCGCCGTCGAGAACGCGCTCGACCTGCACGGCGACCTTCTTGCCGACCTGCTTCGCCGCATTCGCGACGCAGACGTCCAGGCCGTCCATCTTTCCGACACCGGCGTCGGCGTCGTGCAGCCCGACCTCCACGAGCTTCAGCTCGATCCGCGCGCCTTCGGTGACCGGCGCTGCCGGCGCCAGCTCCTCACGCTTCCCTTCGGCGAGCACGAGGAAGTGATCGAGGTGCGTGTCCTCCTTCGGCTGCAGATTGAAGCGGCGCCGCGTCTGCTTCTCCAGCTCTTGCAGCCGGGAGGCGCCCGGCCCGATGAGGATCGACGCGACCTTCGCCGCGACCTCGACGCGGTAAGCCTGGTGGCGTGACCCGGCGGCGAGCGCGCGCAGGCGGCGCTCGATCTCGACCGCGGCGGAGGTTTCCGAGAGGACGATGCCGTCACCGCCGCAGGTCGGGCATTTCTTGGTCATGATCTCGCGCGGGCCGTCGGTGACGTTCTGGCGGGTCATCTCGACGAGGCCGAGCGGCGAGATCTCGACCACGTACGTCTTCGTCCGGTCACGCTCGAGCTCGGTGCGCAGCGCGCCTTCGACGGTGGCGCGGTTCTTCGGGTTCGCCATGTCGATGAAGTCGATGACGATGATGCCGCCGATGTCGCGCAGGCGCAGCTGGCGAACGACTTCCTTCACGGCCTCGAGGTTGTTCTTCGTGATCGTGTCCTCGAGCCGCGCGCTCGACGACTTCGAGCGGGAGCCGACGAAGCGCCCGGTGTTCACATCGATGACGGTGAACGCCTCGGCATAGTCGAAGATGAGGTAGCCGCCCGACGGCAGATCGACGCGGCGGCTGAGCGTCGACTTGATCTCCGCGTCGACCCCGTAGGCCTCCATCAGCGGCGGCTTGTCCTTGTAGCGGACGACTCGCTCGACCATGTGTGGCGACGTCTTCTTCAGGTAGCCGACGATGCGCTTGTACGCACGGTCCTCATCGACAAGTGCGCGTTCGAAGTTCTCGGTGAAGAGGTCGCGGGTGACGCGAAGCGGCAGCTCGGCCTCCTGGTAGAGCAGCGTCGGCGGCTTCGATTTCTTGGCTCGCGCGTCGATCGACTTCCACAGCTTCTGCAGGAAGAGGAGGTCGCGCTCGATGTCCTCGGCCGACGCACCCTCCGCGGCTGTGCGAACGATCACGCCGCCGCCCTTGAGGTCGAGCGCTTTGAGCACGTCCTTGAGGCGCGCACGCTCCTCGTCGTCGAGGCGGCGCGAGACGCCGAACCCGTCGCCGTTCGGCTGGAAGACGACGAACCGGCCCGGCAGCGAGATCTCCGTCGTGAGCCGCGCGCCCTTCGTCTTCATCGGATCCTTGACGGCCTGCACCATGATCGTCTGCCCGCGGCTGATCAGGTCCTGGATCTTCTTGCCGTGCCTCGCCTTGCCCTCGAGCTCGGGCGTGACGATCTCGTCGACGTAGAGGAAACCGTTCTTCTCCAGTCCGATCTCGATGAACGCGGCCTCCATGCCGGGGAGGACGTTGTCCACCGTCCCCAGATAGATGTCGCCCGCGATCGACCTGCGTTCCGGACGCTCGAGGTAGACCTCCGCAACCCGATCGTCTTCGAGCACCGCAACTCGCTGCTCGCCGACGTCGACGGAGACGAGCAGCTCGCGCTTCGCCTGCGGCAGCGGCGCTCGACGAGGCGGCTCGCGGCGGCGGCGCTGTTGCGGACGCTCGCGCTCTCGCCGTTGGCCGGCAGGCCTCCGCTCGGTCTTCGGCGCCCTCGTCGCCGTCTTCGGCTCGGGAGCTTCGGTCTTCGCCTCGGCCGTCGCGGTCTTCTTCGAGCGGCCGCGGCCGCCGCGGCTGCCGCGACGACGTCTCGGCCTGGTACTGCTCGATTGTCCCGCTTCCGCGGCGGGCTCGGTGCTTAGAGGTTCAGGTGCTTCTGGAGCGGCAGCCTCGCTGGGCGCCTGCTCCTCGGACTTTCTGGATCGAAACCAGCGCAAGAAAAATCTCCTTCGTGCGCGCGCGCTGCAGCAACGCCGGCTAGAACGGCGGCGCGGAGCGCGCGCGGCAGGTTGTGGGCGATGGAAAACATCTGCCGACAGGGTACCAACCGGACTACCCGGAGCCTCTGATCGGTTTTCCACCCTGGAAACAGGACACTTCGCCGCCGCTGTGGGCTCTGCCCGCGGCGGCCACGACGGTCTGGACCGAAACGCCGTCCGGCCCGGGTCCTAGGGTTTCACGCAAATAAGCGCGCGCCGAGAAATCACCATGGCTCGCGCGAAGCGCGAGCCAGATTTCTCGGCGTAAAAGGAGGTGGACTGCGAGTGACTGGACAACGCGAAGCGCACGAGTTGCTGTTGATCGAAGAAGCGGACGCCTGGTTCGAGTACCTGGAAGCGACTCGCGGCCAGTCCGTCCTGCGTTACAAGGAGGTCGAGCCCTGGGCCTGGGCCCGCCTCTCCCAACGCCTGCGCGCCATCAGGACGCGTCGCGCGAAACTGAAGCCTGCCGCCGAAGCCGCCTGAGCTTGTACCCGCTAACGGCGTCCTCGGGCGCGTAGGTGAATCGACAAGAGAATGCCGATCGCGATCAGGTTCGCGATCATCGATGAGCCTCCGACGCTTACGAAGGGCAGCGGGATGCCGGTGATCGGCGCAATCCCCATCGTCATGCCGACGTTCACGAAGATCTGGAAGAGCAGCGCGAACACGAGGCCGCCCGCGACGATCGCCGAGAACGGCTCGCGCGCCAGCGTCACGATGCGTAAGCCGCGCCAGACCACGAGCAGGTAGAGCATCAGGAGCAGGGAGGCACCGACGAAGCCTCGCTCGCGCCACCACTCCGGCCGCCACTACGGCGATGTGCGTCCACGGAGTCCCCGCGACGAAGAGCACCGCGCCGACGGCCGCGCAGTAAACGAGCGCCGAGCCGAAGTCAGGTTGGAGGAAGACGAGGAAGATCGGGATCGACGCGAGCCCGAGCGCGGTGAGCGTAGTGCGGACCTCGTGCAGGCGTCTCGAGCGCTCTGCCAGGAAGCCGGCGAGCGCAAGCACGAACAGGACCTTGCCGAACTCGGACGGTTGGAAGCGGAAGAAGCCCAGGTCGAGCCAGCGCTTGGAACCGCGAATCGGGCCGGCAAGGAGGACGATCGCGATCAAGAACGAGGTGCCGCCGAAGATCACACGCCACCGCGTCCGGTAGAGATCCGGATCGATGAGCGTCGCGACGAGCAGACCCAGCACGCCGATGACGACGTAGACCGACTGGCGCGTCAGGTAGTAGCCCTGGTCGCCCGCGACGTCGTGATGCGTGATCCCCGCGATCGCCCAGAGCCCGTACCCGACGAGCGCCGCGACGCTGCCGATCAGGATCCAGTCGAGGCGCCGGACGAAGGAAGCGACCTCGGCCGCCTCGCGGCGGCGGGCGCGGGCTGCTGCACGGGGGTTGGAGGCGTAGTCGACCATCAGTCGGAGTGGATCGGGCCGGTGGGTGTGGCCTGCTTGCCGAAGAACGACTCGAAGACCTTGAGCGCGGCCGGTGCGGCGGCGTCGCCGCCGTGCCCGCCGTTCTCGATCAAGGCACAGACGACAAGGTCGGGCGAGTCCGAAGGGCCGTAGCCACACCACCACGACTGGTTGAAGGTTCGGAAGATGCCGTCACCGGGATCGATCTGCTTCTCTGCAGTCCCGGTCTTGCCGGAGATCGACACCGGAAAGTTGCCGAAGATCGACGCCGATGTGCCGAGTGTGGCGTGTGTCGCCTGGAACAGGCCCTCACGAACGACCGCGAGGGCCTGCGCGTCGACGTTCGTGGGCTCGGGCGCGGGCGGTGGTGACGTGGGCACGGCGCGTCCGGGACTGTTGTTCGAGGAAGGCTGCTCGACGTCGAGCAGGAGGTGTGGCGTCACGAGCTTGCCCCCGTTCGCGATCATCGCGTAGAAACGCGCCATCTGCATCGGCGTGACGAGCAGATCCTTCTGCCCGATCGCGAGCTGAATGGAGTCGCCCGGCTTCCAGAGCCTGTCGATCTGCCAATGTCCGGGATCGGTCTTCTTCGTGTACGTCTTCTTGCGCCAGTCGGGCGTCGGCAGCAGACCGCTGCGCTCGGAGCCCAGATCGATCCCGGTCTTCTGGCCGAAGCCGAACCGGCTGGCCCAGGCTTGCAGCCGCGGCCCGCGGTCGGACGGCATTCCGTAGAAGCGATAGCCCACCTGGTAGAAGTAGGTGTCGCATGACCTCGCGAGCGCCGTCGGGAGGGTCATCGCCTCGTTCACGAACGGATCCCAGTTCTTGAAGGTCGTGCCGTTCTTTTCGTAGGACCCGGTGCAGGCGAGGGGCTCGAAGGGTTGAAGGATGTGCTCCTGCATCGCCGCGATCGCGGTGACGGGCTTGAACGTCGACCCCGGCGGATAGGCGGCGTTGATCGCACGGTCGAGCGCCGGGTAGTTGGCCGCTGCCGCCGTGCGCGGCGTGAGGCCGGCGACATCGAGCGCTTTCTGCCGCACGCGACCGGCGTAGAGCGACGGCGGATACGTCGGGGACGACGCGAGCGCGCGAATCGAACCGTCACGCGGGTCGAGCGCGACGATCGCGCCGCCGTTCGAGAACCAGCAGCCGTAGCAGTTCGAGTTATGAGCGCGGTCGATGCCGTAGCGCAATGCGTCCTCGGCGGCCTTCTGCAGCTTCGCGTCGAGGGTGAGGCGGACGGCGTTCCCGGGATGGGCCGGAACCTTCGGCACGACCAGGCTGATCGGTCTGCCGAGCGAGTCGACGCGCAACTGGGAGAGGCCGGCGGTTCCACGCAGATACGTGTCGTAGTACGACTCGATGCCCGTCTGGCCGATCATGTCGCCGCCCCTGTACCCCTGACTGGTCAGCGCCGCTACCTGCTCCTTCGAGATCTCGCTGACGTAGCCGAGCACATGGGCCGCGAGCTCCCGATGCGGGTAGTAGCGCAGATAGGCCGGGACGATCTGGACGCCGTGGAAGTCCTCGGCCCGCTCCTCGAGGTAGAAGACCTGTGCGCGGGTCGCGTTGTCCTTGATCCTGATCGGCGTGAGCGGATCGTGGCGATGGCGTCTGATCGCGGCGCCGATCTGATTCGCCGGTAGCCCGAGGACGCGCGCAAGCGCGCGGATCTCGCGCAAACGTACGCCGCGCCGCTTCGGCAGGTCCGACGACCAGATCTGGACGGCGCGGCCGGGGACGTTCGTCACGAGCACTTGCCCGTTGCGATCTAGGATCGGCCCCCGCGGAGCCTGTACCCGTATGTCTCGCCGCTGATTGTTCTGCGCTGCACGCAGAAGCTGCTCGCCGTTCAGGACCTGCAGCGACCAGAGCCGGAGAAAGAGCGTGGCGAAGACTGCCAGCGCCAGCATGCCGAGGATCCCGACGCGCAAGGCAAGCTGTGGCGTGAGCCGGTAAGGCTCCGCGACGTGCGGGTCGCGCGGCAGGAAGCGGCGCGAGGGGCTGCGCTTAGCCAAGGAGACGAACCTCTCGTGTCACCCATTCCTGGGGGCGCAGCAGCCGGCGCGTGAGCGCGTAGACCGGAACGGTCAGGATCAGATTGAGCAGCACCGTCGGGGCGAGCGCCGCGAAGATGTGGCTCGCGGGCGCAGGCTCGCCGAGCATGTAGCGCAGCACGAGCGCGGAGATCTGGTAGAGGACGGTGATGACCGCGATCGACAGCACCGGCGCGTGCGCGCGGTCACGTCCCGTCGTCTCGCCGTAGCGACCCGTCCAGTAGCCGGCAAGCGTCAGCAGCAGCGCACTGAATCCGAGCGTGCCGAACACACCGGCGTCGGCGAGCAGGCCGACCGAGAATCCGGCGACGGCGCCGAAGACCGCGCCGCGCAGCAGCGAGACGCAGACGAGCGTGACGAGCAACAGATTCGGATGACCGCTGAGGATGTCGACGTTCGCCATCACCGACAGCTGAACGACCACGACCAGGAACAGCAGCCCTGCCGCTTTCGCTGCGTCGGCCGGCATCAGGGCGCCTTCGGAGTTCGCTTGTGTGTGATCAGCGCAGTCACCGCGTCGAGCGCCGAGAAGTCGACGTAGGGGTCGACCTGAATCTGCTTGTAGAGCGCCGTGTCGCTCTGGCCGACGCTCGTCACCACGCCGATCGCAATGCCTCCCGGGAAAAGGGACGGGTATTGCTTCGATCGCGTGCCTGCCGTGACGATTACGTCACCCCTCTGGACGTTCGACTCCTTGCGCACGAAGTCGAGCAACAACGAGTTCTCACCCTGGCCGTGGCGGACGAGGCCAATGGCGCCCGTCGTCTGGTCGCGTGCCGGAACGGCGCTGTTCTCGTCAGTCAGCAGCGTCACCTGCGCCGAACTGCCTGTGAGGTCGGTGACGCGACCGACCAGTCCGTAGTTCGTCACGATCGGCGTGTCCTGCTTGATGCCCGAATCGGACCCGGCCGCGATCGAGACCTGCTGTTCGAACTCGGTTGCCCACGAGATGATCCGCGTGTTCACGGGCGCATAGTCGGCCGGAAAACGCGGGCTGTCGACGAACTTCAGCTGCTTCCGGAATTCTCGGTTCTGCTCCAGCGCCGACTGGCCTAGCAGCTCCTTCTGACGCAACTCGTTCACCTGTTGCTTCAGGCGCGAGTTCTCCCGCTTCACGTGCACGAGGCTTGCGAAGTAGCCGTAGACGTCCCTAAATGGTCGCGCGACCCGCTCGGCGGCCACCTCGAAGGGACGCAGCACGGTCGCTCCGGCGCCCTTCACGCTGTGGACTGGGCCGCCCGACCCTGCACGAAAGGAGATCGTGATCAGGACGAGCGACAGCAACACGAGGATTCCGACGATGACCCGGCGCCTGAGCGTCGAGCGGTTGCGGGAGGGAAACGGCTGGGGTCTCGGTCTCGGTACGGACGAGCCCAGGACCGCGGTGACGCGGTTGCGAGGCACGAGAATGTCCTAGGTTAGCTGGGAAAGCGGCGAAGGTAAGTCGGACCGGCGGATGCGTGGAATGCGCTAGGTCAGCTGGGGAAAGCGTCGAAGGTGGTCGGACCGGCGGATGTGTGGAAGACGGACGGCCGGGCAAAGCCCGTCCGTCCTCTAAGCGGCACCGCCAAGAGCGGCGCCTTAGTTCGAGTAGCGGCGGTGGTTGTTCCTGCGGGCCTTGGCGCTCCGGTGGATCGCCTCGAATTCCTCGAGACTGCGCCCGGATCCCACCGCCACGCAGGTGAGAGGACTTTCGGCCAGGTGGACCGGCATCTGGGTCTCGTGGCGGAGCCGCTCGTCGAAATTGGTCAGCAGGGCGCCGCCGCCGGCGAGGACGATTCCCCGGTCCATGATGTCGGCGGCCAATTCGGGAGGGGTCTTGTCCAGGGTGGACTTGATCGCCTCGATGATCTGCTGCACCGGCTCGTCCAGGGCCCGCCTGACCTCCTCGGAGCTGAGGACGACCGTCTTCGGCAGCCCGGTGAGCATGTCGCGCCCGCGGACCTCCGCCTGCAGCTCCTCGCGCATGTCGTAAGCGGAGCCGATCTCGAGCTTGATCTCCTCGGCGGTCTGCTGGCCGATCAACAGCTTGTACTCGCGCTTGATGTGATTGATGATCGCCTCGTCCATCTCGTCACCGCCGACGCGGAGCGATTGCGAGACGACGATGCCGCCGAGCGAGATGACTGCGACCTCGGTGGTGCCGCCGCCGACGTCGACGATCATGTTTCCCGTCGGTTCGGCGACGGGAAGGCCTGCGCCGATCGCGGCGGCCATCGGCTCCTCGATCAGATACGCCTGACGTGCGCCTGCGCTCAGCGTCGCTTCCTCGACGGCGCGCTTCTCGACGCCCGTGACGCCGGAGGGAACGCATACGACGACACGGGGATGTGCGAAGCGATGCTGGTGGACCTTCTGGATGAAGTGCCGCAGCATCTGCTCGGTCACGTCGAAGTCGGCGATCACGCCGTCTTTGAGCGGGCGAATGGCGGAAATCGTCCCCGGCGTGCGCCCGAGCATCCGCTTCGCCTCGACTCCAACGGCGTGTACCTCGCCGGTCCGCTGGTCGATGGCGACGACCGAGGGCTCGGAGAGCACGATCCCGCGGCCGCGGACGTACACGAGCGTGTTCGCCGTGCCCAGGTCCACGGCCATATCGCGGCCGCCGAAGCCGCCCAGATTGTCGAAGAGGCCCATGAGGTCGTTCGAGTCTAGTTCAACCGAACCCGTAGACCCCGGAAAAACGCTCCGCGAGGAGCCTGACGAGCAAGATGGCAGGCAATCCGACCACATTGAGGTAGTCGCCTTCGATTCCCCGGACCAAAGCAGCGCCTCGCCCCTGGATCGCGTACCCGCCGGCGCGTCCTTTCCACTCGCCGGTCGCGACGTACGTCCCGAGCTCGCGCGGAGCCAGATCGCGGACCGCCACCTGGGTCGTCTCGTGCTCGACGTCTTCCCAGCCGGGCGTGAGCAGGCAGAGACCCGAGACCACCGCGTGCGTCTTGCCGCTCAGCTCCTCGAGCATCCGCTCGGCATCGGCGGCGTTTTTAGGCTTGCCGAAGATCCGGCCGTCGAGCACAACGGCTGTGTCGACACCGACGACCGGACGATCCTCGGCAAGGTCTGCGACGGATCGGGCTTTCGCGCGTGCGTGTTCGCGCACCATCCGCAAAGGATCCGCAGCGGGCAGCGTCTGTTCTTCGTACTTCGGTGCGACGACGTCGAACGGAATGTGCAGCTGCTCGAGGATCGCCGTTCGCTGCGGGGATGTCGAAGCGAGCAACAGCGGTGGCGAGGGCGGTGCGTCAGCCACGCTTCCTCGCGCTCCAGATCTCGTCGGCAGGCCACTTTCGCGCCCAATCGGCCGTGACGTACTTGTAGTAGGTGTGCGACTCGGCATCCGACCGCGCGTACAGCTCGACAAGGCGCTCGACCTCGAACCCGTTCGCGCGCAGGAGGTCGATCCAATCGCCGTGGCCGAGCTGGAACTCGACCTCGCCCGTGTCCGGCCACTCGACCTTGCGCAGCTCGAATTGGGGTCGCACGAGCTGCTCGCCCACACCGTCCATGGCCATGCAGAGCGCGCAGACCAGCGAATTGCAGAGGAAGATCAGGCGCCCAGCGGGCCGCAGCAGACGCGCCGCCTCCGGGATCCAACGGTACGGATCGGCCCAGAGCGACGCTCCATACTCGGAGAGCACGACGTCGAACGAGGAGTCCGGGAGCGGGACGTCCTCACCGATCGCCTCGATCAGCGGAAATTCGATCCCGGTCTCGCGCTGCATGCGCCGCGCCGTCTCGAGCTGTGCGGGTGTGGGGTCGACACCGACGACCCTGGCGCCACGACGCGCCAGCCACGCAGAGAAGTAGGCCGTTCCGCAGCCGAGCTCGACGATGTCGAGATCGCTGACGTCGCCGAGAAGATTCAGCTCTGATTCGGGCGTTTCGAACACGCCCCAGCTGATCTCCTCTTGCGCCCAGGCTCGGGCCGCGGAGGCGTCGGTGTATTCCGTGTTCGCGCGAGTCCAGTTCGCGACGTTCTGCCGAACGTAGTCGGGTCGCTCAGACGAGCTCATCGTCCGAGAACCAGAGCTCGACCTCGCGCGCCGCCGACTCGGGCGAGTCGGACCCGTGAACGAGGTTGTCGGGCATCGAGTTGGCGAGGTCTCCACGAATCGATCCGGGCTCCGCGTCGGCGGGGTTCGTCGCGCCGATCGTCTTGCGCAGCGTCGCGATCGCGCCCTCACCCTCGACGACCAGGGCAAGCGTGGACCCGGACGTGATGAACTCGACGAGCTCGCCGAAGAACGGCTTCTCGCTGTGCTCCGCGTAGTGAGTCTCTCCGAGCTTGCGATCGACGTGAATGAGCTTGCCGGCGCGGAGCGTGAAGCCGCGCTGCTCGATGCGCGCCAGGATCTCGCCGGCGAGCCTGCGCTCGACGGCGTCCGGCTTGATCAGGATGAGTGAGCGCTCGACCGCCATGGGCGGACGAGTTTACTCGGCGCGCCGCCTGCGCCTGGGCGGTCGGACCTCGAAGGTCGGGAAGTCGACCGCCGACGGCTCGACCGGTGTCTCGCAATACGGGCAGACCTGCCAGAGCGCCTCGAGCGGCGCCTTGCAGTTGACGCAGGCCTGCTTCAGCTTCGTCGTGCAGACGGGGCAGACGAGGAACTCGTTCGAGACCTCGGCGCGGCAGACCGGGCAGTAGAGGTCACGCCTCGACAGCCGCTCCTCCATCGCCTTGATCTCGAGCTCTCGCTCGCGGACGTCCTCGAGATACTCCGGCGGGCGGAAGAGCATGTAGACCAGCGCGCCGATGTAGGGGATGACGAGACCGATCGCGACGGCGGTTGCGATCAGGACCGGGTCCTCGATCCGGCGCTTGGCGTCCTTGTAGACCCAGTAGCCGACGGCGAGCCAGAACGCGATCAGGAAGAAATAGACCAGGTTGAGGATCACCTGCCACGTACCAGAGGTGAAGAAGTCGTGGATGCCGCTGAAGGTGCTGGCGATCACAGAAGGATTCTTCCTATTAGGTACCCGACAAGAAACGCGACCCCGACGATCGCCGCCAAGACGAAGGCGGCGAAGGCAAAGACGATCAGCCTGTCGCCAACGTTCGCCATCGTACGCTCTCATCCTTGGCGAGATCGGCTAGGAGGTAAAGGGACCCAGTCACCAGAACCGGCTCGCCGGCGGCGCGGGCGTGTGCGAGCGCTCCGGCCGGGTCCTCGACCGGCTCGACCCGCGCGAAGAAGGGTGCGGCTCTCCGGGCCAGATCCGCGGCGGACAGGGCGCGCTCGTTGCTCGAGGAGGTGGCCACCAGCCGCTCCCCGAGGACGGAGAGGGCAGCAAGCATCCCGTCTACGTCCTTGTCCCCGAGGATGGAGGCGACGACGACGTAGCGGGCGGTCGGCAGCCGCGGCAGGAGATAGCCGAGCCCGCCGAGATTGTGCGCGCCGTCCCAGATCTCGAGGGGATCTTGGCTGACCCGTTCGAGGCGACCCGGCAGCCGGACGTCGACGTGACCGTCCACGGGGCGACCGAGGAAGGCCTCCGCGGCCGCGAGGCCGAGGGCGAGGTTGCTGCGGCCGGCGACGACGACCTGTCCGGCTCCGTTCTCGCGCGCAAGCGCCTCCCACTCCGGCTCCCCGAGCACGACGACTGCGCCGGGCTGCACGACGGCGAGCTTCTCGGCGGCGATCGCCTCACGGCTCGTGCCGAGCACCTCGGTGTGCTCGAGCGCGACGTTCGTCAAGACCTGCACCGGTGAACGAAGGACGTTCGTCGCATCGTGCCGCCCGCCGAGCCCGGCCTCGACGACGGCCACGTCGACGCCCGCTACTGCAAACGCGGTCAAGGCTGCGGCGGTGAGCGCCTCGAACTGCGTCGCGTCCAGACGCTCCGCTTCGGCGCGCACGCGCTCGATCGCCGCTTCGAAGTCGGCCTCCTCCCCGCCCACGCGGATCCGCTCGCTCCACCCGCGCACGTGTGGCGAAAGGTATGAGCCGACCGACAACCCGGCGCCTGCAAGCAGCGCTTCGATCGTGCGAGTCACCGTCGATTTGCCATTCGTCCCGACCACGTGAATCGACGGATAACGAAGCTGGGGATCGCCGAGCCTCGTGAGGAGCGCCAGGATCCGCTCGAGCCCGAAGCCGTCCTTCGGCCACGGGCTCAGGTTCTCGACGTACTCAAGCGCTGATGGCATCGAGTTCCCGCCGGTAGCGCGCAAGCTTCTCACGCTCGGCCTCGACGACCTCCGCAGGCGCACTCTGCGTGAAGCGGTCGTTCGCGAGCATTCCTTCGGCGCGCGCGATCTCTTTCTGCAACCGTTCGATCTCCGCGGCCGCATTCCCGTCGCCCGCTCCCTCGGCGGGTTTCACGACTGCGTCGAAGATCCGGCGTTCCTCGCCTTCGAGCTTCGGCAGCACGCCGCTGCGCCGGAACATGACAGCGGCTTCCTGCACGGCGGTGAGCGCGCCTGCGTCCGCCTCGTCGCCCGCCACCGGCCAGGGCGCGACGATCAACCGCGTTTCACGTGCGGGCAAGTTCGACCAGATCTCTTCGGTCACGTGAGGCAGCGCCGGATGCAGGAGCTTCAGCAGGCGCTCGAGAGCCGCGACCGCAGTTGCGCGCGCATCCTCGTCAGCCTCGTACAACCGCCCCTTCACCGCCTCGGCGTACCAGTCGCAGAAATCGTCGAAGGTGAGGTGATAGAGCTCGTGCACCACGTGAGAGAAGTCGAACTCCCACAGCAGTCGCTCCAGCTCGCGTTGTGTCTGCGACAGGCGGGCGAGGATCCAGCGCTCCTCGAGCGTGCGCGGACGCTCTTCCGGCGCGGCGCCTTCCGAAGCCTGAAGGATCAGCCGCGCCACGTTCCAGAGCTTGTTCGCGAGCTTCCGTCCTTCCTCGATCGCACCCTCCGAGAAGCGGACATCCTGTGAGGACGCCATCTTCATCAGCCCGTAGCGCGTCGCATCGGCACCGTAGGTCTCGATAGCCGCAAGCGGATTCATTCCGGTGCCAAGGCTCTTCGACATCCGGCCGCCGGTCGGCGCATGTACGGTCGAGTGGATGACGACGTCGTGGAACGGGACGTCGCCCATCATCTCGAGGCCGCTGAAGATCATCCGGTTCTCCCATAGTCGGATGATGTCTCGCGCAGTGGTGTTGAGATCGCCCGGGTAGAAGGTGCGCAGATCCCCGGTGTCGTCCGGCCAGCCGAGTGTCGCGAACGGCCAGAGCGCGGATGAGAACCACGTGTCGAGGACGTCGGTGGAGCGCGTCAGCTCGTGCGACCCGCACTGGCCGCACGCTTCGGGCTCTGTCTCCGCGACCGTGATGTGCCCGTCCGGACACTCCCACACCGGTAGCTGATGGCCCCACCAGATCTGGCGCGAGATGTTCCAGTCCGGCGCTTCCTCGAGCGACTGAATCGCGAACCGGTGCTGCGATTCCGGGTGGTAGCGGACACGGCCGGCGCGCAGCGCCTCGAGCGCCGGCTTTCGTAGCTCCTCCATCGAGCACCACCACTGCAGCGAGATGCGCGGCTCGATGCGGCTCTTGCAGCGATCGCAGACCGCCACGGTGTGGCGGTGGGACTCGCGCTTCTCGAGCTGGCCGTGCTCCTTCAGCCACTCGAGCACGCGCGCGTCCGCTTCCTCCTGGGTCAATCCCGCGAGCTCGCCGGCCTCCTCGTTCATCCGTCCCCCCGGTCCGATCACGGTGACCTCGGGTAGACCGTGATCGCGACCGATCTCGTAGTCGAGCGGGTCATGACCCGGCGTGACCTTGAGGGCGCCGGTACCGAAGTCGCGCTCGACGCGTTCGTCGGCGATCACCGGCACGCGGCGTCCGACCACGGGGACGATCACCTCGCGACCAACGAGGTGCCGATAGCGATCGTCCTCAGGATGAACGGCCACTGCCACGTCGGCCAGGATCGTCGCCGGCCTCACCGTTGCAATCGTGATGTGACCGTCGCCGTCGGCGAGCGGGTAACGCACATACGTCAGCGCATCGTCGATCTCCACGTGCGCGACCTCGAGGTCGGAGAGTGACGTCTGGTGGAACGGGCACCAGTTGATGATTCGATTTGCCCGGTAGATCCAACCCTTCCCATAGAGATGCACGAAGAACTGCACCACCGCGCGCACATAGGCGTCGTCCATCGTGAAGCGCTCGCGCCGGTAGTCCATCGAAGCGCCGATGCGCCGGAACTGCAGCATGATCTTGCCGCCGTACTCGCGCAGCCATTCCCAGACCCGCGCTTCGAAGGCCTCGCGGCCGAGATCCTGACGCGTCTTTCCCTCCTGCGCCAGGTGTTTCTCGACCGCGTTCTGCGTCGAGATGCCGGCATGGTCGAAGCCCGGCTGGAAGAGAGTGTTGTAACCCTGCATGCGACGCGTGCGGACGATCGTGTCGGCAAGCGACAGCTGCAAGGCGTGGCCCATGTGGAGGTCGCCGGTCACGTTCGGCGGCGGGTGCGCGATCACGAAGCTCTCCCGCGACGGGTCGGGGTCGGCGTTGTAGTGGCCCTCCGTCTCCCAGGTGCGCTGCCAGCGCTCCTCGACACCCTCGGGCTTGTAGAGAGATTCCATCTCGCGCGCGATCCTAGCCTCGCTTCCGAGGCGACTCAGGGGGCCGGTGAGATCACGCTGCGACTATGGACGGGAGTTTACCGCCCGGCCGCGTAGCCCTGCATCCCGCGGGGATTCGCTGCGGCCCGCAGTTGGCCGTCCGCCTTCTGGACGGCAGTGACACGACCGAGCGACCAGTCCGGCGTGACGGTGACCTCGTGCCCCCGGCCGCGCAGGCCCTCGACGACCTCCGGTTCGAAACGGCCTTCGACATCCAGCGACCGCCGCTTGATCCCGCGCGGGTAAAACGACGAGATCAGGTGATCGGTATGGAATTCGGGCGCGTCGATCGCCTCCTGCAGGTTCAGTCCTCGCTCGAGGTGCCGGAGGAAGACATGGAAGCCCCACTGCTCCTGCTGGTCGCCGCCCGGCGTCCCCCACGCCAGCCAGGGCTCGCCCTCGCGCAGGGCGAGGCCGGGCGAGAGTGTCGTTCGGGGACGGGCACCCGGACGGAGCGACGACGGTAGCCCGTCCTCGAGCCAGAACATCTGCGCGCGCGTGCCGAGTGGCCAGCCGAGCGCCGGGATCACCGGTGACCCGTACAGCCAGCCGCCACTCGGGGTGGCGGAGATCATGTTGCCGAAGCGGTCTGCCACGTCGACGTGGACGGTGTCACCGCGCGTCGGCTCGCCGGCGCCTGCCATGGGCCTTGCCTCGACGACCGTCGGCAGACGCCCGGAGCCCGGCTCGTAGTCCACGGATGCCTCGTCGCCGACGAGCGCTCGGCGTTGCTCGTTGTATTCGGGCGACAGGAGCGTTTCGAGCGGTACGTCGACATCGCCGTAGAGCGCGTCTCGGTCCGCGAATGCGAGCTTGGCGCACTCGATCACGATGTGGACGAACTCTTCTTCCGACAGTCCGGGCAGGTCGAAGCCTTCGAGGAGCGCAAGCTGTTGTAAGGCGACCGGCCCTGCCCCCCACGGCCCGGTCTTGCAGACGGTGACCCCGCGGTAGTCGAAGGAGGCCGGGGGCTCGAGGGTCGCGCGCCACCTCGCCAGATCGCCGCGCGTCAGAAGTCCGTCCTCCGCTTCGCAGAATCGGTGGATCTCCTCCGCGACGAAGCCCTCGTAGAACAGCTCGCGCGCGCGTTCGATCTCCTCCATTCGCGATCCCCCGCGCGCCGCCTCGACGATGCGCCGGTAAGTGCCGGCGAGCACCGGATTGCGCAGCTGCGAACCGGCTTCCGGTGGTGGCAGATAGAGCGCGCGCGAGGCCGGCCACGTCGCGATCAGATCCGACTGCCGTTGGATCGCAGAGCGAAGGCCGCCCGCGACGGGAAAGCCGTTCTCCGCATAGCCGATCGCAAACGCGAGCACGTCCCCGAGACGCCACGTGCCGAACTCCTGGAGAAGCAGCAGCCAGCCTCCAAACGCCCCCGGCACGCATGCTGCGAGCACGCCCGTTCCCGGAATCAGGTCGTGACCGAGCTCGCGGAAGCGCCCGCTTGTCGCCGCGGCCGGTGCGACGCCCTGGCCGCAGAGCACGAGCGGCTCGCCGCGATCCGCTGAATAGAACACCGCGGGCACCTCGCCACCTGGCCCGTTGAGGTGAGGCTCGACGACCTGGAGCGTGAGGCCGGCGGCGACCGCAGCGTCGAAGGCATTCCCGCCGCGCTCGAGAACCGCCATTCCGGCGGCCGAGGCGAGCCAGTGCGTCGACGCGACCATTCCGAACGTCCCCTGCAGCTCGGGTCGCGTCGTGAATCGCTCCACGCGCGACATCCTAGGGGCGCCGCAAACGGCGCCCCTGAACGATCTAGGCCGGCTTGATGTTCTGGTTGACGTGGAACAGGTTGCCGGGGTCGTACTTTGCTTTGACCTGCGCGAGCCGGTCGTAGTTCGCGCCGTAGGTCGTGCGGACCCGATCGTCGCCCTCCTCCATCATCATGTTCACGTAGCCGCCTCCCGCCGAATGCGGATGGAGCGCCTCCCAGTACGACACGCACCAGTCCCTGACGAGGTCCCGGTTCTCGGGCTCCGGGTCGACGCCGACCATCACCTGCACCCAGCCGCCGTCGCGCTGCGTCCAGGCAGTCTCGTCGGCTCCGACGCGAGTGGCGGCGCCGTCGATGGGATACATGTGCATCGTCGACTTCCAGGTCGGCAACGACTCACCGAAGCGAACGTGCTCCGCTACGGCCTCGTCGGGAATCTCAGTCACGACGTCCGCACGCCAGTACCACTGGTCACCGTGCGGATAGAGATCGTCAAAGGCCGAGTTGAGGACCGGAAGCGGCATCGGCTGGATCCCATCGAGCACCGGCTGTAGCCCGCGCGCCTCCGCCAAAGCGCCGTCTGCCTCCTCGTGCGCGCCCGCCCAGCACCACACGACTCCGCACATCTTCTGCAGATGGAGCTCTTCGGGAAACGGCGGCCCCGGCGGCACGGTCAGAAATGCGAAGAACCCGTTGAGCTCTTCGGGGGCGTTCGGGATGAACTCTCGGTACCACGAGAGAATCTCTCCAGAACGCTCGAGCGGGAACAGCATCGGCCCGGCGACCACGGTCGAGACGGGACTGAGTCGGAACGCAAAGCGCGTGACGACGCCGAAATTGCCGCCGCCTCCGCGGAGCGCCCAGAGGAGGTCGGAATGCCGATCTTCGTTCGCGGTGACGAAGTTGCCGTCGGCAAGAACGACATCCGCCTCGATCAGATTGTCGATCGACAGCCCGAGCTTGCGGGTCATGTGCCCGACACCGCCGCCGAGCGTGAGCCCACCTACGCCCGTCGTCGAGATGATTCCGAACGGCGCCGCGAGCCCGAAGGGTTGGGTCGCGTGGTCGACTTCGCCGAGCAGCGTTCCTCCGAGTACGTGCGCTATCCGGGCATCCGGATCGACGACAACGCCGCGCAAGGCGGAAAGGTCGATCACGAGGCCGTCGTCGACGCTGCCGAGCCCGGGGCCGTTGTGCGCGCCACAGCGCACGGCGACATCGAGTCCGGCGTCGCGGGCGACGTTGACCGCGGCGATCACATCGGCTGCGTCGACGCACTGAGCGATCAGACGCGGCCTCTTGTCGATCATCGCGTTGTAGAGCTTCCGGGCGGCGTCGTACTCGGGATCGTCCGATCCGATCATCCGGCCGCGGAAGCCTGCGGCGAGCTTCTCCGCGAGCTCGATGTCGTTGGCAGCAACTCCGGCGATGGCTTCCCTCCTTTTCCCGTCGCGACACTACTCCGGTCACGGCTTCCCTTCTAGACGCCGAGCAGAGGGTTGCTCTTCCATCGGAAGCTCTAGTGTCCCGCCGTGCGTTACGGAATCTGCCTGGCGAACATCGGCTCCTACTCGGACCCACGTGTGCCGGTGCGGCTCGCGCAGACCGCGGACGCCGGCGGCTGGGACGGCGTGTTCATCTGGGACCACCTCGCTTTCGCCTGGGGACCACCGGCCGCGGATCCGTGGACTGTGCTGGCCGCGATCGCCGTGTCGACCGAGCGCGTGCGCCTCGGCACTGCGGTCACCCCGGTCGCTCGGCGTCGCCCGCAGGTGCTCGCCCATCAGGTCGCGACACTCGACAACCTCAGCAGTGGCCGGGTCACGTTCGGCGCCGGCCTCGGCGGCTCGACGTCGGAGTTCGGCAAGTTCGGCGAGCCGACCGACGCGAAGGTGCGTGCCGCGATGCTCGACGAAGGGCTCGCACTCCTACGACGCCTCTGGTCAGGGGAAGAGGTCAGGCATCGGGGCGAGCACTACACCGTCGAAGGCGTGACACTCGCCCCTACCCCCGTGCAGGAACACCTCCCCGTCTGGATCGGCGGCAACCGTCCCGCGTCGCTGCGCCGCGCCGCGCGCTGGGACGGCTGGCTGGCCGACAGCGCGGATCCGACGGGCATGACGCTTTCCCCCGACGACATCGCGCGCAGCGTCGCGGTCATCGGACGCTCGGACGACTACGAAGTAGCAGTGCTCGGCCAGCGCGACCGCGGCGACCCTGCGGCCTACGCGCAGGCCGGTGCGACATGGTGGCTGGAGAACATCCACGACGCACGCGGTTCGATCGACGAGGTGTTGGCCCTCGTCCAGCAGGGTCCGCCCCGCTAGGCGCGCGGTTCGGTCCTCGCCAAAGGAGTCAAGCGGAGCCGCGTTTGCCGCGGCCCCGCTTTCGTAGGCAGGACTAGCGGGCCGCGAGCCCCGCAGCACCAGCCGGCACCGGAACGCTGCCGGTCGACACGAGGCTCCCGTCCTCAGCGATCCGGAAGCCGCTGATCGTGTGCAGCCCGTCCGTGAGGTTGTAGAGGAACTGGCCGTTGTTGCTGACGGCCTCGTCGAGCGGATGACTGGTCGAGCCGAGGCTCGCGCTGGCGCCGGACGCGTCGAGCAGCGCGAGGCTGCCGTCCTGGCCGACCGAGAAGCCGGAGATCGTCCCCGCCGCTGCGTTCGCGGTGTAGGCGTACCTCCCGTTTTTCGAGGCGATGAGCCAGCAAGGCGCGCCCTGGTGGGTGGCGACCGCACCGCTGATCACGCCGGCGATCCCACCTGCGAGTTCGTAGGACGACGCGGAGCCGGCCGCCTCCGATACGAGCAGGCGCCCGCGGTTGTCGAAGTCGAAGCCGAACGGCGTGCCGCCCGCTGAAGGGGAGACCACGGGTGGGCCTGCGACGCCGTCAGAGTCGACGGCGTACGTGTCGATCGTGCTCGAGGCCTTCTCGGTCACGACCAGCGCGCTGCCGTCAGGGGTGAACGAGACCTGTGCGGGGCCGTCGCTCCCGGCTCCGAGCGGCCGGCTCGATCCGGCCAGCGGCGTGAGGCTGCCGTTGCCGACCGTGAAGCCTGCGATGTTGCCCGCTCCACCGGCGTTGAGCACGTAGACCAGGCCCTTGCGCTCGGTCACGCTGATCGGATCAATGCCGCCCGAGGGGACCGTTGCCTGCAACTCGAGGCCGTCCAGTCGCACGTCGAACAGCGAGATGGTGTTGCTACCGGCGTTGACCGCAAACAGCTGACGGCCGTCGCGAGTGAGCACTACGGCTCCCTGAGAGCCGAGACCACTTCCGGTTCCGCTGCCCCCGGTGGCGAACGTTCCCTGCGCTGACAGGGTGCCGTCCGCGGCGCGGCTGAACGCGACGACAGCGTTACCCGCCGCCGAGTTCGTGAGTGTGTAGACGGCGCCCGGCGCACTGTCCGAGCTCGATGCCGTCGCGACCGAGGCAAGGACGAGGGTTGCGAGCAGGCCAAGGCCGAGAACAAGTGTCCTCATTCGATACACGATGAGCTCCTTCTGAGAGTTGCGGCGCGGAGGGGAATCCTCCGGCTCGCCCTTACGGTCTCAGGAGATGGCTGGGCGTTACGCGGATTCTTTGATCGGGTCGGCGTCGTCGTCGACGACACCTTCCGCGCTCGTGACGAGCGTCGGCTTGAGATGCTTCTCGATCGTCTCCTTCGTGATCACGCACTTGGAGACGTCGCGGCGAGACGGCAGCTCGAACATCACGTCGAGCAGCGCCGTCTCGATGATCGAGCGGAGACCGCGCGCACCGGTCTCCCGCTCGAGCGCCTTGT
>WNFX01000397.1_pt1 | contig 46606 bp, 50 predicted proteins | sample 5400111 | NCBI WGS metagenome assembly WNFX01 (sample SAMN13153363, study PRJNA577476) | soil metagenome | isolation source: 40 cm soil or saprolite under grassland replicate 1 | place: USA:California | collected 2016-06-15
CACTACTATCTCTGCCACTGTCATTCTTTCCATCTGCTAAAACAACACACTCGATTACAAGGATACCAATCCATAGAGCAAGCGCTACCATAACTAACCAATCCCAGGCTATAGCCAGAATACCCAGCAAGCTGAGTTGAGGGAGAATATTACTTGTGCTTGGGCCGAGGATGACCTGTCCTGGTAAGCCCGTGCTCGAGTGCCCAATATTGAACCCAATTACACCATGAGTTGCATGCCCATCTGTAGTAGAGAGGGCTTCCCAACGTACCGTATAGCTACCTTGAGGCAGTTGCGTGAGTAGAGGTGTATCCAGTTCCTGTGGATTGTTGCTCGCTACATGGCTGCGACCAGCATTCATTACTTGATAATCGATGCCGAAATAGACATTGGCAATGCTGGCCGAACTTATTGGCGTGTTAAAGAAGATACGAACTTGTGTTGGAGGCACACTAATCGTCGAGCCATCTACAGGATCAGATCCAACAACAAAAGATGACGCTAGCGCTGCTGGTGGCGGGAATAGAAGGGGTAACCAGCTAAGTGATAGCAATAAGCAGAGACCTACTACTGATATCAGCAGAGGCCTGAGAAAACTTCCCTGTTGCATAAAAGCCTTTCATTGTAGTTTGAGTGATGACTTCATTTGAGATTGTACATCAGCCGCTATATGCTAGCAATAAGAATTTTTTGCCCTCATTCGCATTTTTCTGTCAATAACAACCGCAACAACCTCGACATCTGCAACATCAGCGACAAACTTCGTCACAATAACCTCCAAGGGGAAGCACTTGAGTGCCACCACACAGGCCCTTAAAACATAGCCAACCACAACAGAAACAAATACACTATCTGCTAACCAATATGTAAGCTCTATGCAACTTCTACAATTCAATATCGTAAAGAAACTGAAAGGCTTTCTTTCCAAAGTCAGTTGAATACCTCCGCATAAACGAACCTTTCCATCATATGTTGCTACTAACATATCGGTACCTTACCAGGTGATTCTTGGCAATCACATATATATACCCTTAACGCAATTCCATCTCCCCTCTAAATAGGAAAATTTTTGAAAGGAATGGCAAAAACTGGTATGACTGAAAAGCTTATGACCGCGCCAGGAGACGCAATTACCAACTCGCGTTCTTCTGGCGAAGTGGTTCTACGAACTCGCAATCTCTCTAAACAATATGGGAAGCGACTGGCCGTGGATAATCTCAATCTAGAGGTGCATCGCGGCGAAATCTTTGGCTTTCTCGGCCCCAATGGAGCAGGCAAAACAACCACCATTCGTATGGCATTAGGTTTGATTGCCCCCACTTCAGGCAGCGTTGAGATTCTAGGACGAGACGTATTCGCCCACAGAGCACAGGTGCTCCCTCGTGTAGGAGCGCTGGTTGAGACACCTGCTTTGTATACCTACCTATCTGGTCGTAATAATCTGCGGGCAGTAGCATCCGTTCTTGGCGGTGTCCCAAAGGCACGTCTTGATGCCGTGCTCGACCTGGTTGGATTAGGGATACGACAGAAAGATCGTGTCCGTACCTACTCACTTGGCATGAAACAGCGTTTGGGCGTAGCGATCGCTCTCTTGCAGGACCCAGATGTGCTTGTACTTGATGAACCTGCCAATGGTCTCGACCCGGCAGGTATTGTCGAGATGCGCGACTTGATGCACCGACTCTCAGCCGAAGGCAAGACGGTCTTCATTTCGAGCCACTTGCTTACTGAGGTACAACAGATCTGCACGCGCGTAGCCATTATTCATCTGGGTAAGCTCATCACCGAATCCACTGTCGAGGAACTCACGAAAGGGCATGGAGAGTTCACAGTAACGCTGGAACGTGCAGAACAGGCGCTCGCGCTTATTCAGGCGCAAGCATGGGGCAAAGAGGCGCGTTTCGATTCAAATGGCGCGCTGATTACACCGGCGCCTGAGGAACGTGGACGCAACCTCAATCTCTTCCTCGTGAACGCGGGATTTGCTCCCGATACTATCGCACAATCAACAAAGGACCTGGAGCAGGTTTTCCTGCACCTGACAAATGGTGGATCAGGAGAAATACAATGAGTACAGCAGTTATTACACCTACACCCACGGAACAAATTCGGTTACAAAGCGCAAAGCCCAGTTTCTTTGGCACTGTGCGCGGTGAGTTCTTCAAGATAGCACGCCAGTGGTCGAACTGGATTATGCTTGTGTTGCTGCTTGGGGTCATTGTGTTGCCTTTCATCATTGAAATGACCGCGCCAAATGTGAAAACCAACATTCAAACGAATCCACTGCATTTCTACTATAATGTGCTGTCGATCAGCTTGTCGATCTTGCGAGTCTTCACAGGCATCTTTCTACTGATCCTGGCAGCGCGCACCATTGGTCTGGAATATCAGCTCGGTACCATCCGTGTCATTCTCTCTCGTGGCGTAGGACGATTGCAACTACTCTTCGCAAAGCTACTCGCCGTGGTACTGATTGCCCTGGGCTTACTGGTGTTTGGGCTTTTACTCAATTACCTCTTAACAGTGATCCTGGTTGCCGGGTTAACTGGCAATCTGAACTCCTTTAGCGCGCTCAATGCGGTATTCTGGTCAGATGCCCGTATCTATGTCCTTTCCATCATGCTTAACATGGGTGTGACCATTCTGATGCAATGGACTCAAATGCTCAACAATTTCCGGCGGGCTTGCGGTGAGTGTCCAGCGAGGATGAACCTCAAAAGGATAAATCGTTATTTTTATGCCAAGCCTGTCAACGGCATTTCGCTTTTCCTTGTAGCAGATTTCCTCACCGGAGGCGATGCGTATATGAATCGTTCTACACCACTTCTTAAATTCTTCTAATGCCTCCATTGCATCAACCCACTGCATGGTTTGGCGCTTTGCAATATCTAATTCCTCTTCAAGCCCTGCTTTTTCTTCAAGAAGATTTTTAATTCTGGCACGAATGAGTTTTTTGACCTCTTTGTCGTCTTCTTCTTCCAATTCTTCGGTAAGGTTTTGGATTTTCCGGCCACGGGACAGAATGGCACGTTCCAAACTCTCACGGGACGGTTTATTCGGGTCATCTTGATATTGCGCTCTGAGCGCCTGTTCAACAATTTGAGGATCAGCTAAAAGCTCCAAGCATTTGTGCCAAACTGCATCATCCACCTTTTTGACTGAGATAACCGAATTTTTGCAGGTATTGCCGATTTGGGATTGCCGTATACACCGATAATGATGATGTCCTCCATGGTCGGGGTTACTGAGTTTCTTAAAGGTCATATTTGCGCCACAGACACCGCATTTTGCCACTCCTGCACGCGCTAATGCCGCTTCCGGATATTTATTGCGTCTTGCTGCCTGTTCTTTGTTCCATTGCAGTTCCCGTTGCACCATATCCCAATCCGCTTTTGAAACAAGAGGGGGGATAGTCCCATCGGGTAATTTTATCCATTCATCCTCCGGCCTGAGTTCCTGCTTCATTGATTTGCGGCCTGGTACAAAGGTATGTTTCCACCTCATCGCATATGCTTCACCTTTATATGCCGGATGTTTTAGGACGTCTGCAACTACTTGATGTTTCCAGACCGCGCCGCCTTTAGGAGTTGGAATGCCTTCCTTATTCAGGCTGATGCAAATTTGGGCAATTGTTACTCCATGCAGTTTCCACTTAAAAATACGCCTGACTATCTTTGCTTCAGGCTCGTAGATGACATACTTTTTCTTTTGCTTGTGTCCTGGGTCATCAAACCGATACCCATAAAGCGGTTTATATGATGGCATGAGTGCTCCCTGCTCTTCAGTCCTTTCCATGACTCCATCATGGCTTCGGCGAATGCGTTTCTTATGTTCCTGCTTTGAAACAAGTCCATGGACTGCGGTCATGACCTCGCCCTCAAAGGTTCCGTCATTGACATGGTTTTGCTCTTCATTCAGGATGATTATAGCAATGCCAAGGTATTCCAATTCCTCAAGGATCGCCATTTGATGCTTTGGTTCCCGTGAGAGTCTGTCAAGATCATAGAGAATGAGCATGTCAATTTCATGGCGACGGGCACAAACAAGCATGCGTTGCAACTCTTCACGCTCTCGCCAATAGGTTGAGCGAAAGCCGTCATAGAAGATGTGGTCATCGCGTAAGGAATAGCCTTCCTCCTCACATTTATCCCGAATTTTGCGTTCCTGAAACTGCTTTGAAAAACCCTTTTCCTGTCTTTTAGGGTCAGACAGCCGAATATATGCGGCAGCTCTGATAACAGATTGAGGCATAAGGAAACTCCATGTCGGTTCTTCCGACACGGGTACAAAAGAGGTGTTCAAGTGGTCAGATCACTTTCTATTCACGACCTAACCAGCTTGAGAGTGCCAGCATTATAATGAGGTTGCTATAACAAGCTAAAGTGATATAATGCTAGTAATCGCTTCGTGGTCAGATCACGAACGGGAAACGCCTTGGCACCGGCTCCATCACAAGCGGTGTCAGGGCATTTACTTTATTTCCTCTACTATACCCGCAAAACTAACTAATTAACAAGGTCAAACAAACGTTCTACTTGAAAATGATAATCCGTGTACGCGCTACATATCTGACATCTACGAAAAGATTTTTCCCAACAAGTCTGACATGGATAGCTCTCATGTATGGGGGAATGTGATAGGTAACATACTGACACGTCCAGGAAAGCCCTAGAATGCCTTTTTTCTTCTGGGTTGTCTCTTTACAAGGGAATACTAAAAACTCGCGTATTTTCGCCGTTTCTGATGTAAGGATGAGCCTTGCAGCGTCGAGCGCGGCCTGTCTATCCTGCGGTGTTTCAACCTGTACCGAGTAACTATTTCTTCCACCTATAAATGCAGTTAAGTTTCGGATATATATACTGGAACCTTCGACCTGATTGATACCGAGGATAGGAATATTGCCAACCCTCCCACTTACCAATGCATGTGCTGAAGCTGTCGCATAGCCATACCCATTCGCTGATCCTGCTGAAACAAATACCGCATAATCAAGAACCACGCTACCAATAATCATTCCCTTTGGAAGTGGATATGTATTGATGTGGTCAAGACCTTCAAGGGGAGGAAAACAGCCGGAACGCGAATAACAGCTTCTTGCTCCGGCTGCCGATAGGGGAACGCAATACTAACCACTGCTACAAGAGAGAGAGCGATCAAAGAGAGGACGATGGGGTGAAACAGGGGGCGCGGTTCTTCTTCTCTGACTACATAGAGATGGATTGTTTCTGGCTTTTCATCTACTGTCTGCATAACGCCTCCTATTGCTGCGGCTTAAATTGCGTGCCGTCGTTGAGGTACGTTATTGACTGGTCGCCGATATGGACAATCATGTCTACCTTCCCATCCCCGTTGATATCCTTAAATTCCAAAGTAACAGGTGTAAGGTTTCCATTATCTGAATAGAGTGTGGGGCCTGAGTAAATACGCGCATGAGAATTATCACCGCCCGGAATTTCTATGATGGTAATGTGAGCATTGAGGTTGATCGCGACAAAATGCGTTGGGTGGTCTGTTGAGTCACTATGACCCACCACTTGATCTGTCTGGAATGTTCTTGGCATACCATACAGACTGTCTAGTTGATGGTTATTCCACCATACGAGTGCCTCGCTTGCACCAATCCATAAAGCAAGGGCAAGAAGCATCCCAAGTCCTAAGATAAATGACCAATGCATGTGTCTCTTCGGGGGCGGTTCATTGTGAATGACAATCCGTTTGTTTCCTCGTTGGATCACCTGCTGTCGTGGTTGAGTATATCTTCTCGCGCTTGTAGGCAGACGGGTTTCATAGTAGCTGTTATCTTCTTCAAGATCATCTGATAGATATGGTTGGTCTTCAGGGTGTATCCCTGCGCTGTGACCTGAATAGTGAGGATTGGAAGCTAGTGGGCGGTGTTTGCTGGCGCGTTGAACAGGATATGCGCCTTGTTGCTGTTTCATTTGGCTCCTCTCTCGCCGTAAGTAAAAGGAAAATCTCAAGAAGTCACTTCTACATGCAAGTATATACTTGAATAGGCTGTAAAATCAAGGTAATTAACATGTTTTTCTGTTAAATACTGGAATAGACTGGGCAAAACCCAAAAGAGGCAGATACCGTGTTATAATGCCCAAAAAAACGGGGGAAAGCAGTGAGTGAAGAGTTTGTAACAATCGATGAAATAGCCGAGAGGCTCCATGTCACAACAGAAACAGTACGTGTCTGGATACGCGAAAAACAACTCACCGCATACAAGATAGGGCGATCCTATTTAGTCAAACCGGAGGATTTAGAGAAGTTCATTGAGTCGCGGAAAACAAATAAAGATGAATAAAAGAAAAAATTGGTGCTTCTAACCTTGACGTTTGTTATAAAAGCCGTGTACAATTGAGTTTACATAAATATCTCTGTAGTAGCGTGAGTAGTAGCTTGTACAATCTGTTAGGCAGTTACCAGTGTATCAGCAGGTTTCAAATAAAAGAGTACGGCGTAGCATCGGGTACTATGTAGTTGATCCGCAACAGTGGTGTAACAGCACTGTTGGTTTTGCGTTTCCCTAACGATTACGGTTAGGGGATTTTTTTAAGGTGTATGTGTTCCAATGAGTGGAACGCAGCTTGTTTGGTGCTTTGCTGAGAAAGGTTGCTGAGTAGTGTGTTAGCAGCACACTACTCAGCGTGAGAACCACTTTGTAGGTTGTTCAATGCACTTACCTCAGGTCGGGTCTCGCGGTGTTTGTAACACACGAGGCCTGGCTTGTCAACCGTGAAAGGATGATTAGTCATGCCAAGTACATTTGCTTTTTACCGGCCTCGTGGTGTGCCACGAAACTACCTTGTTGAGATTGCTCTCGATCCCCAGCCTTCAGAAAAAGATCCCCCGTTCGAGTTTACTGTTTCTGTCGCACACAACAGGACGTACAATTGTGGTTACTGTGGTACGCAATCGCCATCGCATACCCATACTACGACTACCATGGAACGGAGTATGAAAACCGGGGGAGTGGAAGTCTACGCAGTTGGGAGTGGTAAGCACCCGGAACCGATGATTATAGGCGATACGATCACCATTGAGGTGCGTGACCCAAGAATAGTGCCGGTACAGCGTCTTGTTTACACCGCTTCAGAAAATGGCTTCACCTACACTCCACAGCCATTTACGATCAATGGGCATACGTGGAAGCCCAAGGAAATTGAGCTCCAAAAAATCGCCCTTGTTGACTGGGGCAATGAGAAGCCTACTATCCTTGAACCCAACCACGCAGCACCAGTCCCAATCCCACATCCGACACCAGCCGTTATCACGCCGGAACAACCGGCTGCTTTTCCGGGCCTTATTAAGAAAGGAAAATACCCAAATCTGTCGCAAGAGATGATTGCAGATCAGGTGCGTCGCTTTACCAGACGAGACGGCAGAGTAGATAGCTTCAGGCTGCATGAGGAGTTAAGAGCAGCAAACGCGGTGGCTGCACGACAGGCGGATGAAGTGGTTGTGCCGCTTGTTGAACGACAGATACAAGAAATACTCTCCCGCAGCTAGATGAGCAGGAGGAAACACGGGTGGAAAACACTTTTGTCTTTTCCCGGCCACGTGGAATCGAGGGCAACTTTGCGGTTGAAATCACACTTGAACTTCTACCCATGCAAGAATCAATAATAATTGTACAGCAAAGTAGTCCGCAAAGTGGCATGAATAGTCACAAACCTGTTCTACGAGAGGTAAAAGTGGAAAAACTCTGTGAGGAAGAAAACGGGTGTCGTGTGGTGAGATATACCATCGGACGCATTGTTGCCGGTGACACCATCACTGTTGACATGCAAGGAGGAGTTAGTGATCCACGTCAGCGGATTGTCTACACAGCAACAATGCAAGGATTTGCTATCAGGCGGGTAGCATGCCATACCGATACAAACACGTGGCTGGATGATAGTAGCACTATCGCCCTTATGGATCGCGACGCACGAGAAGACAATGGTCAGGAAGAGGGAACATCTAGTTCAGTTGCGTTGCAGGTGTTGGATGTGCGACATGGGTTTCAAATACGTCGTCTTGTAGGAACGGTAAATGAAGTTGAGGATGCGCCACAAACACTACTAGAGGGGATACTTGTTGAGCTTTCCTCTCGTCATCGTCCTATGGCGCGTCTTGTCTCTCCAAAGAAGAGGCGTTAGATGAGTGTGGCTTTGACAACAGAGCGTGTGCAGATACCTTTCCCCAGGGATGTTCTGCGGTTTCTTAGGGAGCATGAAGACAAGATAGCAAATGGTGTTGTTCGCGCCTTTGCAAGAAGCTACGCAAAATGGCTCTACGACTGCGCTGAAGGTGATGCCTCTATACTACCAGGGGGCATGAGCGCCTTGAACAGATGGAAGACAGAAGAGGGCGGTGAGTATGGGTATCGACCCTCTGAGGTTGCGTTTCACCTTGAAAAACTCAATGAGCTTTTCTACGCGATAATGGCATATGCCTATCTCCGCAATACTGGGCAAGTCAGTAAAGATGAGAAGATTCTCTCTCAGGATATCCACCTTTCAGAAGAGGTGCTGTGCGGCTTTTCTTGTTGTCTAGGTTTCTATGTGCTTGACTGCTACTTTGCGACCGAGGCACCGGAAACAGATAAGAAGTGGTTTTCGAGGCTGTGCCACCTCACTGGTGAGATGCGAAATATGGACATGTGGCGACCCCAGGAGAATGTATCGGAGTTATCTTTTATTCGCCAGGTGCTTGGTGCCTCTGTGTCTTCGCAAGAGCCATACTATAATGTAGCATTCACAGCGGCCACGCAGCGAGCGCAAGCCAAATCAAACTACGTGCCACCTGATGTACCTTCCATACAATTGCCTAATGGAGGGGGTGGTTATCAGGGTGGCTTTCAAGCTGGCTACAATTATGGATTTCTAAACGGACACAGAAACGGGTATAATCTGAGTTTAAAGGATGGATATAACGATTGCTCCGAGAGATTCGTTAGCAAAGGAAACAGAGTTATTGAGGCTGAGCGAAAACGTTTAGTTGCGTTTATAAAAAGCCTTCGCCATACGCTGAGTATTCTGGAAACTAATCCTGATGTTTTTGAGGATGGCATTTGGGAGGAGAAGACTGCTGAGATTCTGAATACAAAAGAACACCATGAGGGTGAGGTATAGGAAAGGAACAAAAGAAATAACTGGCACTATTCTTGGTCGTGACTCTCAGGGCAAACTTGTTTCAATCTCCATGCGAGAACGACTCACCTCAATGTATGTTCTCGGAAAAACAGGGATGGGGAAATCGACATTGATCGAGAATATGCTGTCCCAAGATATTGCCGAGGGAATGGGTGCATGTCTGATTGAGCCGCACCGGGACTTAACAGAACATATTATTCGCCGCGCTGACTTGGATCGTATCGACAAAGAAGAGATCATTCTTCTTGACCCATTAGACGAAGAAGCATTCGGACTCAATATCTATGACTGTCCGGATATTACCGATCCTGTTATGGTAGGGTATACGCTTAACTCAGTCATGGACACCTTTGAAAAGCTCTATGACATGTCGCGCTCTACTCCTCAAATGGCAATGGTCATGAGAAACCTGACCCTCCTTCTCATTCACAACCCTGGCATGACTTTTCTCGAAATTCCTCTCATTCTCACAGATAAGCAGTTTCGCGCTCGCCTTGTGGCAAATGTCCCTTTTCGGTATCAGTCATTCTGGACGCGGTATGATGGTATGTCGCCTCACGACCAAGATGAGTTGACAAAATCAAGCATCAATAAAGTGGATGAGTTCATTAACGATCCAATCGGCTACTACATTTTCGGGCAATCGCATACTTCTATCAACTTCCGTTCTATTTTAGACTCCGGCAAAGTGGTACTCATAACGCTCTCAACCGACTTTCCCTTACTTACATCACTTCTAGGAAGTATCCTTATTTCGCAACTGCTTATGGCCTCGCTTTCAAGAAAAGATATTCCTGAAAATCAACGCAGGTTTTTTAACCTCTATATCGATGAGTTTCAAAACTTCGCGACTCCCTCGATGAATAAGCTACTAACAGAATCACGAAAATATCATTTGAGTTCAGTGGTTAGTCACCAAACGCGCAATCAACTTCCTGAGTCAATTCAATCAACGACCCTGAATACTGGCTCATTAATCTGCTTCAGATTGACAAGTGAAGATGCAGAGGATCTAGCTCCTGAATTTAACCTTGATCCACCGAGGCTTCCGCCAACCATTCCCAGAAACGTCTTAGACTACATTAGTCGTCATCCAAGCGATGTAGTCAAAGACTTTGTTGGAACGTACATTTTGCAGCTTCAAAGTGCAATGAAAAAGAAAAAGGAGAGTATAACCGATCCTGATTGGGGTACCACTGTATATAAACCAGAACATAATTTCGGAGCAGGGACGGTGGAATATGACCCTGATGCTCTACAAGGAATACTGAATAATATCGAAACGCTATTTTATGAAACCATGCGTCAGGAGACAATACCAGAGAAAGAATTGAGGCGAGTTATAGCAGATATGGCACCTCTTTTACATTATAATGCTGCTCTTGCTTCATATGATCAAATGGAGATTGAACAACTAGAAGAAGACATGAAGGCTACATATGAAAGAGTTGAAAAAACTTTACGCACTGAAGCTGATGCAAAAATTGCTGAGAAAGAGCCGAAGATAGCGGAATTAATGGAAAAACTGAACCTTAACGACTATGATCTCGCATGGCTTGTCATACGTCTTAATGGAGAAGAAACAAAAGAAGAACTATGGCAACGTCTCGTTAAACAGGCGGAAGAAAAACGCAGACACTTCCCTCCTACACTGGAGGAAATGATCGAAGTTTTTGAGGATGCAATGCTTTCATCGTTACGTTATCATCGAGGATTTATTCCTAAAGATGAGCTATATTCTTATATTGCAACGCATGATATTGGTTCAGATTACTCTAGAAAATCGAAAGAGGAAATCTGGACTATGCTTGCTCAAACCGCTCAGGGAAACATGGAAATTCTTGAAAATAGATATGCTCCAGAAGCTGTCGTGCAAAACAAACGGAAACAAATTGAAGAAGCGCTTACGAAACTTCAGAGCGAAGTAGATACAATCAAAACAGATCGTGATAGTAGGTTAAACAAATTATTCCAGCAATATCACACGCCATTGGAATCAGTAATGGCTAAAAATAATCATTTCAAAGATAAACTTCTGCAAGTGCTTAACATCCTCAAATCCCCTGAAGGAAAGATAGATGCTAATCCAACCGTTATTGCTACCCAGCAAAGCTATGCAGATCGCGCGAACCAAGTTGCCAATGAATTAACCCAGATGACTAAATTCCATGCCCGGATAAAAATACCAGACGAGGAATACCTTATATCGACAATCCCGCCAAGTGACGCAGACCAAATGCGGGAAGCGGGACAAACCAGAGACGAAGAGAAAGTACAACAACGGAAGATGGGTTCGACGCAGAAGAAACAACGCATTATTGAGTACACCAGGAAGAACTACTGTAAATCCCGCGCTGAAGTAGAGGCAGAGATCCGACGAAGACAGGGCGGAGGGGTACCGACTCCTCCGATCACGAGAAAGCATTCTGTATAAATGGCCGCATCGCAGAATATGTTCATCTGCGACGCGGGGAAAAATAGTTATGGGATGGAGGGAACTTGCGCCCTCCTTGCTATTATTTGACAGTTGAGGCGATTACATATAATATGTGCGGCGATGCAATGCCAAAAATTGAGCGCATAGCAAAGGGACAGATACAAATATCTTTATAGTGGAGGATTGACTCTGGATCAAAACCTCATTACTACTCAGTTCGTGATTGCAATTATAACAACTGTTGTTCAGGTCGCCACCTTAATTGTAGTAATTATTTATACGATATACACGGCAAGAATGACTACAGCAGCAAGAGCATCAGCAGAAGCGGCAAACAACACCATCAAAGAAATGAAGGAAGCGAGAGATCAGGAGAACGCTCCTTATATTGTCGTCTATTTTGATATTCCTCAAAATATGCATGTAATCAATTTAGTCATAAAAAATGTCGGAAAAAGTATTGCTACAGATGTGCAACTTACCTTTACCCCTGCTTTGTCCAGCAGCGTTTTCACGGGAATAAATGATACACCATTAATAAAAAATGGTATGCCCTCTTTCCCCCCTAATTATGAAATACAAACACTTTTTGACGGGATAGCTCAACAGTTTGGCAACACTAATTTTCCGATGACCTACTCGGTTGAAGTATCGTTTTTGGGCGGTCTCGTAAAGGAGAGAAGAACGAGCATTCAGACACTAGACCTCTCCATGTTCTTCGGGTTGATGAAAGTGAACGTGAAAGGTATGGATGAATTGGTCAAAGCAGTTGAAGCAATTGGAGAACGCACAGGAAAGATTAATGGCAACTTAGAGGACATATCTGAGAACTTAACAAGCGGCCTATGGATTAAAAACCCAACATTGACCACTTCTGAGGTTAATTCACACCTTAAGTCATGGTATGAAAACGTGTTAGCTAAGCTACAAGAATTTGTTCTACTATGGACATCTGCTTATGGGAAATCCGATGAAAAACAAGTCGATTCATTTCTTACTAATTTACAAAATAAACTCATTCTCATCAGTGGGCAACTGCTAGCAATACTGTCTGAGAATCCTGAGACTGCTTCAAGCGAGGTAAAAGAAGCTATCGCCAGAATTGCAGCTAATCTACAGGATTTAGGGTACAAAAAATTTTACAGAGATGGTGGCGCATCATTAAATGCCTTTGATGCGCTAGGGGATAGTACTGTTCAGGATATTAACTCACTCGTAAAGCAGGTTCTTCAAGAGAAGCAACAGATTGTAAATAACACAGTTGAAGAGCAATTCGATTAACAATAAGCTCACGCTGTTTTCTATCAAGAGGCGCACAATTTATGGTTTCCGGCATCAAAAGAAACCCATCCCCCTAACAAGAGTAGGGGAATGGGTACGCCTTAGATGGTTCTCGCAGCTTCCCGATGTGCTGCAAGCGCCTGGGTATCCAGTTGGTAGTAGATATACATTTTGTATCTCTCTGCATTGACAAGTCCTGCGTTGCGAAGTCTTGCCAGGTGGTAGGAAATAGCACCGTAGCTGATACCTAACACGTCTGCTATTTCAAAAACACACAACCTCCTGTCATTATACTTTTCAAGCAACTTTATTATCCGTTGCCTGGTTGGACTACGCAGAACAGAGATCCGCTCTGCCAATGCTTCTGCCTGGTCTTGGGATAGAGCAATGGTGAAATTACGTAGCGGTTCACCACCTTTACGGGTTAAGCTTTCTTCCATGTTTTCTCTCCTGAGAAATATACTCGCTGGTAGACAGCACAACTTTCATTAATGCAAAGGCAACACAACAACAGATGGGAAGCAGCATATCCGTTGTGTGCCGCTGCCGGAGAAGTATAGAAACTCAGCAGTTCTAATGCAAATGTGAAGGGATGAAATGAAAATCTCTGCTATAATTTCCCTGTATGTGTGGTCGCTATGCAATCCCTGACCCTGCTGACATTCCCATCCGCTTTAAAGCGACTCGCACAGGCTATGATCTGAAGCCCCGCTATAATGCCGCTCCGAGTGAAGATATGCCTGTTGTAGTCAATGTTGGTGAAAATCATGTGGAAATGATGCGCTGGGGACTGGTGCCGTTCTGGGCGAAAGACATAAATATTGGCTACAAGATGATTAATGCCAGAGCGGAAACCTTGCAGGTCAAGCCGTCATTCAGAAAGGCGTTGTCATTACAGCGTTGTATTATCCCGGCTGGCGGGTTTTTTGAGTGGAAGCAAATAGACAAAGAGAAAGTACCCTACTATATTTACCTGAAAAATAAGGAACTGTTCGGCTTTGCCGGACTCTATGACGTGTGGCATGACAAGCAGGGGAAAGAACTAAAAACTTACACCATTATCACAACAGAGCCGAATGCGCTTGTGGAGCCAATTCATAATAGAATGCCTGTGATGCTTGAGAAAGAGGATGAAGCAGAGTGGTTAAATCCCGATGAAACAGAACCGGATAGGCTTGTTAAGCTGCTGCATCCATATCCTGCTAGCGAGATGGAGGCATACCCTGTCTCACGGTTGGTCAATGCTCCGAAAAATGATACGAAAGAAGTGATCGAGTCTGCAACTAGCCAGGGCTAGTTATTAGTTAGTTGAATTAAACAAAGACATTTTAAAGATTTAACCTCGCTTGGTCACCTTCGATTTGAAGCGCCTGTAACTCAAGCGAAGTTGGCCTTTCCACTTGTGATCCATGACGGACGAAAATATCACCTTGCTCAATTCGTTTCCTGTCACCAGTTGAACTTGCTACGCTATAAGGTAACTTCCTTGGTTCTCTTAACACTTCGAGCATTCCTACTGAGCCTTCTCGGTAGTCAACAACCTCATATTGCACATCTACAAAAGGAGTTGTATACATTGATAACACCTGCTCAAAACGATCCTGATTTAAGCGTTGGTCTGGTGATCCATAATAGACATGTGAATTGTTTTCAAAACCGATAATTAACCAATGGCGTCCGCTCGCCTTTGTATTTGCTAAGCTCAAAACATCTTTTATAAACTCTGCTTTTTCGTCGGCTGTATCAAGATGAAGTTCTCTTTTGAAGTCGACGCTCGTGGTTTCCCATTCTGCGACGAGTCCGCCGATAAACCTAGACATCAAGGTAAACCCTCGTCTCTTTTCCCAGACAAGTCCCTTATAAGTAGCCTCAAGTTTAAAAGTATTTCCCAGAAAAAATACTCCAGTGATATATCCCCACTGTTTCAGTTCTGTTGCAACATTATGTAATTGATAATCAGTCCACTCTTCTAATTCAGCGCTCACTTTCTGATTTTCAACTGTTTCTAACCATGCATGATTGGTATCGGCACGAGGACTTAACTGATTGATAACAGAAAGGAGTTGCGCATGTTCTACATCTATTTCTTCCTGGCAGATTGCAAACCATTGTGGTAACGGGTCTCTAACATGCTTCCGGCCAAGTCTTGAAACTTTCCAATGAGACTGTGACCTTGCGTTGAATTCAATGAAACCAGCAGCCTGCAAGTTTTGGATAGCATTGAGCATACCAGTGTAGTATGTAGATGTGTGGTACTTTTCTTGTCTTCTGAAATCTGCAATACCTAGTTTAGTGGACAGTGCTTGAGATAGCTCAAACTCATCCACTCCGATTGAGCGAGCTTGCGGTGAGGTGCTCGTGACCTCAATGCAAGTTGCAAGGATCAGATCACACCAATCAATATAGTCCATATCTTAAACTCCATAGTGAGTGCTAAGCTCTTTACTGTCAATTTTGAAGCGTTCCCTCTACCAATATAATTTCCTCCTCCGTCAAGCCGTACAGATCATAGACCATCTTGTCAATTTGATTTTCAGTAACAGCAATCTGTTGCTGGATGATTGTCTTGTCGTGGGGTGTTCTTGTCTCAGCTAAACGTTTATGCAGAGAGAGTATCTGCTCTACGAGTTCTACAATATTATCATGTCGAGTCCTATCGGTCGGGTCGGTGAGGTTGATAGTACGGACAGGCAATGTGCCAAAGTACTGTTTCGTGCATGTAATCCAACCGCCACGGAATTTATTACTAATTAGCCGGAGATTCCAGAAAAGTAACTTAGAATTGACAAGGCCAAGAACATAAAGAGGACTAAGCTGGTTGCTAGTGGTTTTCAAACTCACACTAAATCCGGCACTCGCCATAATGCAGAATTTCTCAGGGTTGATTGGCAAAGGAGCACTTAGCCCCCGGTCGGCTAGGAGCGGTACAAGTAAGTCAGCGTGATCGTGTACACATAAATTCCGGGGAGCACTGTAACCATACCAATGATTGAATTGCTTTCGGTTTTCGAGTCTCTTCCGATTGTGAGAGAGGTAGTTGTAGGCTTTCGGCCATCTACTACGCAAATCTGATTCTTCAATTATTTTATAGCCACTGTCTGACACCTTATAAGGAAAGATGATCCGTTCGTTATTTTTGGGACGGAAATGATAGCGTGTAAAATCAGTTGCATAGAGAGGTTGGCGTAAAATGTCGTCCTCTATTTCAATGAGATCACCACTGCGTGTAACGAGATCGCCGTCGGTATTCAAAAGACAAAAAACATCATCATTTCCGGTACTTGTGCCTCGCGACATATTTGCTGGCAAATCGAGAAGAGGTTTACTAACCGCATGTAACTTTTCTAGCAGGCCTTGCCCTTGGTTGTCCATGAATAACCATGAATCGCTTCCTAATGATTTCGCCGAAATTAACTTCGGCTGGTCTTCAGTCTCATGCAGACGTTCAGGAGGCACTCGTAAGTATCGAATTTTGTTTGGCTGAGTTCGATTAAGAAAGAGTAAACAGGTATAGGTAGTAGCATCATTGAAAACCTGACTATGCCCGAAATCAACGATATGATCGACAACCGAACGCTCTGAGAGAAATGTGCGTAAGGATATCCCATAATCAGTTGATAAAAACTTACTCGGCAGGATGAAACCTAGCTGTCCGGTCTCATTGAGTAGTGTAAAACCACGCTCAACGAATGCGACATAAATATCGTAATTCCCCTTTGCTGCGGCTTTGTAGGCTTTTTTGTAGTATTCCACTTCAAGAGGTGCCCATTCTTTGAGAGCCTGGATACGGATGTATGGAGGATTGCCGATGACTACATCAAAGCCGGGGTTATCTCCTGAAAACGCCTCTGGAAACGCACTCGACCAATCAAACGCATTGATCCGGTATTGCGTCTCCTCATCAAACAGAGGTAGCGTGGGGGTGTTGTAAAAGTTTGAGTCGATGAGTGAGTTACCGCATTTGATATTGTGGTCAAGGTCAGGAAGCGCTCGTTCCTGGAACAAGCGAAGCTGCGAGGTTAGTGATTGGCTGGATTCTCCTTCGAGCACTTTTAGGAGGAGCGACAGTTTTGTCACCTCAACTGCCTGCGGGTCAATATCTACACCATAAATGTTATTCAAAAGAATACGTTTTTTCTCTTGAGTTGTTAACAGCCACAGTCCGCCTGGGCCTTGATACAATTCTTTACGGTGTTTTTCTGGCCCGTCTTCCACGTACCGATCCCGGTGCCAATCAAGTAAATATTGGTATGCGCCAATCAGAAATGTCCCTGAACCACAGGCCGGATCAACAATCTTTATTTTACTAGCACCACCCCTTGGGCCTGGTTTTTTCCCCTCTAACAATTTACTCAGAGTATGCTGAACAATATAGTCAACGATAAAGGTAGGGGTGTAGTAGACTCCTCCGGCTTTTCGGACTTCGGGTTTTTCCTCAATCTGTACCTGATGAGAAGGTGTAAGTTGGATTACCTTTCCAAGGAACTGTTCATATACCTGACCTAATACGCTTGCGGGTAGCGCGGAAAATTCATACGGACTGTCCGGGTAGTAGAGCCGCGTTATGATGTCTTTGAGTGGTTTGTCATCAATAATAAGGTTAGGGGTTAATGTGTCTGGGGGTTCGGGTACGTCCTTCTCTTTTTGAAAGTGAAACAGACCGGAGTTATACCGCTCATCTGCTTCAGTAAAGAGCTTGCAGAGACGTTGATAGACGTTTGTGCCTTTTACCAGTGCTCGTATCCGTTCATATTCCTCAATACCCCGATCCTCACAGATTCGAAGGAAAATAATCCGGTCAATAGTCATCTGGACTGCAAAATTCAATTCACGCTGTGTCAGTTGTTTATTGCGAGCTGCTAAATGACGGGCAAGCATTTCTCGCCAGGACTCGATTTCTTGCAGAAATGCGGTATCTACCTCCGCAGTGCCCCGTTTCCCCCTGGTTGTTTCTGCGTAAGTATCGAAGGATCCTTTTAAAATCGCTTCGCGCGAGAAAACCGATTCGATTTCCTCCCAACGCTCTGGGTACTCCGTGTAGGTTAAATATCGAATCCTAGCAGTTGTTGCCTTATCGTTCCGGTCGGGTTTGACACGGCAATCATAAATGGCTAACTCTTCAAAATCAGAGAGGATACTCAGGGGAAGTTTTGCAGACCACGCGTAGCGCCGGAGTTGGAATGCTGGTTCGCTGGCGTCTTTCAGGTTGGTTGCAGGTTTTTTCGCTTCGACAAAGAATTTGCGGGTGCCACCGATACGGAAACTGTAATCAGGAGCCTTTGTTGCGCCACCAACTTTAATGGCATCCTCGTTAATAACATCTTTATATGCTTCTGCATACCCATGCTTATTATTGACATCCCATCCCAATGCTTCAAAAAAGGGATTCAGAAACTCGACGCGCAGTTGCGCTTCGTTATACTGGTTTGACCGATAGGCAGCGCGATTCCGGTCATATCGATCAATCAGTTCAAGAATTAAATATGGTGCGGCCATCGTACTTCATCCTCACGTTTCCTCTAAATAGGTTGCGTCTGTGCTCGCTTATTATAACGGATAGCTCGGCAGTAGGAAACAAGGTAAATTGGCTTGACTGCTTCTTAGCATGTCACAAGAGAATAACTTGAGCAAATCAATTTCTGTTTTCTAACCTTTTCCTTACATCACACCTTATTTCACTGTTGACAGAATATGTTATCATTACGTACCCTACAGAGAGGGATTAAACATATGAATACCGATTTAACAAAAATCTATGAACAATACCAAGGATTGTGGGTTGCGCTGACCGAAAAGCTAGATAAAGTTATTAGTGCAAACAAAGATATACGCGTTGTGTACAAAGAGGCAACAGAGAAGGGCTATAAAAAGCCAACGCTCTTCAAAGTGCCGCAAAAAAACATCGCATACTTTGGTATCATCTATCACTCATGAGTACCCTCAAGCATAGATTTAAGTATATTAACGCCGGAAAAAGCCTTAAGCCAGTAGTGCCTATCACTCTTCGTTACAATGGAAACGAATTTGATTATATGGCTCTTGTTGACTCCGGTGCTGATTTTAATATCTTTCATGGTGAGTTATCGTACCTTTTAGATATCGACCTCACAAAACTTGAAAAAATACCATTTGTCGGCATACAGCCAGGAGAAGAAATGACTGGGTACGTTGTACCGCTGGAAATTGGGATAGGTGGGAGATTTTACCCTACCCGGTCAGTGATGAGCTTTCAGATTTCTGATAGTGGGTACGGTGTATTGGGGCAATTAGGCTTCTTTGATATTTTTAAAGTCCAGTTTGATCGGATGGCAAAGGACATTTTACTAAAATAACCAGCCTTTAACTTTCATTACTACCGAAAAGTCATGTTGTTATTTTTAGGGAGTCCTACCGAGCCTTGCTTTGACTTTGGCAACTTTTGCAGGTAAGACATACAGGTACTCTAGGATGGTTTCAAGGAAATCCAACATTACTGATACATCCTGGGACGTTACTTCCTCTTCGTCGAAATGTGCACCTAAGTAGGGTATCGCCCCGATTTTAACGTAGGTGTACGCTAAGAGGTGTTTGTTTATATTTTTTGAGCCCAGCCCTCACTACATCATGCAATATTACCTCTTCCGGCTTTCCAGTCATACGAGCTAAGTTTTCTATTTGATTAATGGTTTGCTCATCGAATCCATGGTGCAAAATACTGCTCATAGGAGTAATTAACTCATGGACTTGTAATATTATTCTTAATGAGGTAAAGTACACACCACATTCTCGGACTATTACTTATGTTGGGAGCTTATTAAGGTGAAGCTAGTATCATTTCAAATCAGGGAATGTTTTGGATTTAGAGATACTAAACGTATCGACCTACAGGATCCAACAAATCTCATCTATGTTTTGGGTCGAAATAGTTCCGGTAAAACTTCCTTTCTTACCGCTCTAGCGTATTTCGCACCTCAACTAACGCCTGAATCATACCCGAACTTTGCAAATTTCGATCCATCTTCTCAGGCACCATACCTACTTGCAGAATATAAAGTAGGAAAAAGCGATTTTACGTTAGATACATTTATCTCAGCGTTTCATTCAGAATTGGACACATTAAACCAAGGATTTGGCATAACATTTGCAAGCAATGAATATCAACGATATAAGGAAGAGCTATCTAAAAAGTTACTTGCGTTATATGAAGTTCTTTTTAAAAACGCAGCAAGTAAAGGTCGTTTATGGGTTATGCGAAATGGAGCAGGGGATTATCAGTTTTCGGAGGAACCAAATTTCAAAGACTCCCAGCGCAAAGAGCAGCTTTCCAAATTGCTGACTGATTTACCTGGCGAACTCGCTCTACAGATAAATGAGAGCGGACAATTAAACACTGGTGGGAGTTGGAACCAATTTACTCAGCTAACGGCTGAAAAAATCGAAAATTTGCTTGTAAAACAGTTGCCTGTGATTACCTGGTTCAAAGAAGCGTATGCTCTCCTTGATGTGTTGCCCAATATTATCAAAGTCGAACATCTTACCAGTAGTCCGAACCGATTGACTAACGAGTTAATCAAATTTCTTGGTAAGACCAAGCTGGAGCGTTTGCTCAAGGGACAGAATCCGCAGAAGCGACGCGAAATCCTGAGCGAGTTACAGGAAAAGATCAATGTTCTCATGCAAGAAGTGAACAAAAGTCGTGAACCGGGAACAGAATTACTGGCTATTGACTTGTCACAGATGGAGGGGTTGCAGGTGACAGTGATGGCTGATGGCAAATCATCCTTCTATCGCCACTTGAGCGATAATACCAAACTTCTTTTCGCGTATCATCTCTACAGTATTACCAATAAACCCAGTGGTAATATTCTTCTATTTGATGAACCGAATGTTGGCTTCCATGCGACTGCTCAGGAACTGCTTCTAAGATTTTTACACGGTCTTACAGTTGAAGGAAATTTAGTTATTGTCTCAACCCATTCAGAGCATATGATTGATCCTGATCATCTCACTAACGTGCGATTGATGACAGCAGATGACGATGGATATTTAAGTGTTCGTAACAAGTGGTATGCTCAGACGACTGGCTCTGGTGATTTTCAGGCACTCCGCCCAATTCTCGATGCTATTGGTATAAGATATGGTATGAATCGCTTGACTATTCGCGATAAGGTAATCGTTACTGAGGGAGTTACTGAACTGCTTTATCTGCAAGCGTTCCGCCAAATACTCGGCTATGAGTGTGAACTTCATATTGCGCCTGCGACAGGAGATGAGACCATTTTACCTGTGGTAGCCCTTCTCATCTCGCAAGGATTGCGCTTCAAAGTTGTAGTAGATACAACTTTACATGGCAAGAGTATCAAAGTTAAGCTCCGAGAGGGATATGGAATTCCTGATGTCTCAATATATGAGGTGGGAGTGCCTGCTGAATTTTCTCAGGCAAAGGGATCGGGTATCGAGGATGTCTTCTCCAAGTCCGGCTTTACCAAACTACTTGCTAATACAGAAAATGTACCAGGCACTGAATTTGAAACGATGTCCAATAGTCAGTATATGAAAAAGCGAGAAGTTGTACCAAAGCGTGTTGTAGCTCACGAATTCAATAAAAATGTTACCAATTTCAATAATGAAGATTTTGATGAAGAAACGATTGCCAACATGCGTCGCATACTCGACTTCTGTACGAATGATGACTGGTTTCTCCCAGTTCAATATAGTTAGAATCAACATTGTCTCATATACGAAGGTATTTGAGACAATTCAGGTATTAAGTGCAATAAACGTATGGTGAGCAGGGGTGGTAGTATCAAAACTCATCTTACAATCAATGTCTTACCCCTTGACATTATTGTTGAGTTTTGAGATAGTAGAGGAGATATGACACTCCCGGAACAGAAGAAAAAACTCCTCAAAGCAAAAATTGCTGTTGCCCTCCAAAGTGAGTTGGGAAGAGTCCCCAAGACCGAAGAGATAGACCAGGTTTTTTTATTATCCAGGGTGATGTATAAGGCAGTGTTGGGGCTGCATTTCAATCGTCAAAAGCAAAAGAGGAATGGGCAACTGGCAATTTTTTAACGACGATACAATACACCTATATGCTCATTGGCTATGCTCGCGTCTCTACCTCAGATCAGACCCTCAACCTCCAACAAGATGCATTAGAGAAGATCGGCTGCGTAAAGATATTCACGGATGTAATCAGTGGATCAACAACGGAACGCACAGGATTGGACGAAGCACTCTCATATGTCAGGGAAGGGGATACCCTGGTGGTGTGGCGGCTGGATCGGCTGGGGCGGTCGCTCAAACACCTCATTGAAACAATCACCGCTTTGAATAACCGGAAGATTGGGTTTAAGAGCATTCAGGAAAACATTGATACTACAACCAGTGGCGGAAAGCTGATCTTTCATATCTTCGGCGCATTAGCAGAATTTGAACGGGATATTATCAAGGAGAGGACAAAGGCGGGGTTGCAAGCTGCACGAGCGAGGGGTCGGCTGGGAGGCAGACCAAAAGCATTAACCGATAAGAAACAATCTATGGCGCAGGCACTTTACAACGATAAATCCAACTCCATTGCGGACATTTGCAAAACACTCAACATCTCACGGGCTACGTTGTATCGGTATATTCAAGCACAGAAACAGAAGTAATCTACGTGGCTGCTGGTGACAGCCACGTTGGTACTACCCCAACAGACGGATGCAGATTCCGCCTGCAGCATGGTGGGATTTACAAAGATGAGTAGAAATGCTGAATAAATTACAAAAAATATGTTATCCTTTTATTAGAGTAATCAGGTTTTGATTACTTGTTTTCTCTCCAAGGGCAACGAGGATTGTTTGTGTTTTAAGGTTATTAGATAGACATTGACCAAAAATATTTGGGAGGAGCAATATGACGAGTGCACAGGCTTTATACGAGTTGACCCATCCAGTATTTGCTGAGGCCCAATCACGTCCGGTCCGTTTTACCAAGGTAGAGGTGATTAACCCTACGCTGGACAAAAAGCTGAAAGGTCTAACTCTAGGCATCCCCGGTTCTTTGATCTTATTTATGGCAAGGAAAGGCTCAAATACTCTCGATGAGCTTCGTGCAGCCTATAGGGAGGGTGGGACTCGTCTGGTAGAACTAAGCGAGAGAGTAGTCGAACAGTATAAAGGTAGAGTGGAAGTCTCCGTGGAGGAAGCAGTCCAGGCAACAATTCGTCAGCCTGTCTTCGCTGACCTCCTTTATGGCGGTGCTACCCTTGCTCACGGTTTGTTTATGCCTGATGACCTCGATGTGGCTCTTCTCGCTTTGGCCTACAACGGTGGGCGACTTGCAAGTGGCGGACTTAAGTTGGCTGAGCGCTATCGGGAAGATTCTAACGCAGCTTTGGAAGCTTTCATAGTACGGACAGATCCTCCCTTAACTGCAGCAGAAAGAGCAGCATTGGCAAAAGTACCGTCGGATCAGTTCATCAATAATGTTCTTGCAATAGAATGTGATACTACATGGTGGGCTGTAGCTTTTGCTACTGTTGGTGTAGCGGCCGCTATCGGCACCATAGCTGTTGCAACAGCTGTTGCAACGATATCTCCAGTCCCGATAAATGAGACGCACCTATCCGAGGAAGCTCTCATAGAACTCGACCCAAGAGCATCTGCTCGAAGGCTTCTAGAGATACGCCGCGAAGCACTTTTAGGTATGAGCCGTGGTTAGTATTACCTATATAGGCGAATTTTTGGTAATTTGCTTTTTCGGCATTTGGACGCTGTTGTCCTTGCTCGTTCTCTTTCCGAAGTTCAAATTACATCTTCGTAAGAGGGATTGGTTTTTACTCGTTCCAGAGTGGCGTTTTTTCGCACCTCGACCAGCGCAAACGGATTTCCACCTTCTCTATCGAGACAGGTTCCCAGATGGAAGCGTCACTGAATGGACCGAGGTCCAGCTTGTTAACGAGCGTGGATGGGGATGCGTCATCTGGAATCCGAGGAAAAGAAGGAGTAAAGCGTTGTTCGATGTTGTTCTCGAACTCTTTTCACTTGCTACGTTACTGGACCAGGCTCAGGTATTCTCAACTGCTTATTTGACATTGCTGAACTACATCTCGAATCTGCCAAGGTCAATCTCTCCAGAATTTACCCAATTCCTTCTTATACAATCTTACGGAAGCTCCCAAGAGAAGGAGCCAGACGTCATGTATCTTTCAAAGCTTCACTTATTATGATACCTGTACTGAATCAACAAACAGCCATTATCTGTATTACAAAGCTTGGGGCATTTGCCCTTCTGATCTCTTGCCTAGAATATTTGACCCAAACCAAGCTTCTAAAGGATGATGGGCTTATGAGTTGGAGTGTGGGCAGACTTCGAGCCGCTCTACTTATTAAAGGACCCTTTGGAACAGCTCTTAATTGGATATCATCTTACCCAAACGTGCTAGGTCTATTAATACTTCGGAGCGTCCTCGCCTCGGTAATTTTGCTTGGTCCTTCCACAATTGTAATGAGTCCTTGGATCACCGGTTCCATCGCTTCTCTCACATTGCTATTCATAATCCGTACCAGTTACGGGCATGATGGCACGGATCAAATGCTTCTGATTGTGTTCATTGGGCTAGCCATCTCTGAGATCGTAGGAACCGTTCTGACTCTAAATGCATATCTGTGGTTCTTGGCTTTTCAGTCGTGCTTCTCCTATGGCACTGCGGGCTTTGCAAAAGCATCAGCGAAAGGTTGGCGTGATGGTACTTACTTAATCGGTATTTGCAGTACTCGTATATATGGTAACACGGCCATTGGGTCCTTTCTCAACTCAAAACCAGTTCTAGCCAAATGGCTTGCATGCCTAGTGATCGTTTGGGAATGCTCCTTCCCGCTGGTTCTTCTTCTCCCGCTTCCCCTAGCGCTGGTAATTCTCGGTGGAGGTGTTCTCTTCCATTTGATAAACAGCTACATAATGGGCCTCAACACGTTCCTGTTAACATTTTTATCCACTTATCCAGCAATCCTTTACTTTATTCAGACACGCGGTTGGTAACTAGACACAGGTCTTTGCACGTCATCTTCCGCTGCTATCAGGCAGAGCCTGTTCTAGTACAAGTCCCTACAAGATTGAACACTGATAAGTCTCCGTCCCTGCTTCTATTGGTATTGGCGGATTGTACAATCGTCTGAAGCCTTTGTAGAGGATTGCTAGGGTACTGAGCTTCTCTGACATGGGAAAAAGTCGGGAATAGGTGGAAAAAGCATCAGTTTGGTCTCTTCACCGGTGAGCTTATTGAATTCCAGGGTCACGATCAGTAGATCGCCTAGTTTGCTCGCGTACTGGCGAATGTCGTTCCCGGAAAAGGTCAAGGCTTGGTTCTGGTTGGGACCTTGATAGCGCATCGAGTAAGTCGTGACTAAGTCAGGTAAAATGACATAACTATAGGTGATCTGCATCCTATCACCTGCGAACTCACATCGTGTTTCGTTTCCTCCTATTGGAGGTGGTTCTCTATTGTGTTGGGTCATGATGGATTCCTCCTCGCAATTGGTAAACCGCGCAAAGAAGCCAGCAACAATAGGTGTGCGAAAATATTTACTGATGTTATCAGTGGGTCAACAACGGAGCGACAAGGACTGGACGCCGCACTCTCATATGTCAGGGAAGGGGATACGCTGGTTGTGTGGCGACTGGATCGGCTGGGGCGGTCGCTCAAACACCTTATTGAGACAATCACTAAACTCAATAACAGGAAGATCGGGTTTAAGAGTGTGCAGGAGAATATAGATACCACAACCAGTGGGGGAAAGCTGATCTTTCATATTTTCGGTGCATTGGCAGAATTTGAGCGGGATATTATCCGGGAGCGAACACACGCAGGGTTGCAAGCTGCACGGGCACGAGGGAGACTAGGTGGGAGACCGAAAGCATTAACTGATAAGAAACAATCTATGGCGCAGGCACTCTACAACGATAAATCCAACTCTATTGCGGACATCTGCAAAACACTGAATATCTCGCGGGCTACGCTGTATCGGTATATTGAGGTCAAACATCAGAAGTAATCTTGCAAGTGGTGGTTGGTGGTAGCAACGATGTACTACCATATACTGGCTACTGGGCAGCTTGCATAAAAAGTGATGGGGTAATTTGTGTGATCTACCTGTAGCATCCTGGATGGAAGAGGCGTGCAATTGTTCCATAAAATGCACCGAACAGGAAACTGTTCATAGATTAAACGTTTAGGAGCATGAATTGATTACTTTTGACGGTTTTGACGAGCTGCATCGAAACATCGACCAACTGCAACAGAACATCGGAAGTCTGGCAAGCAAACCCGAGGTTTCGTATAATGAACTCTTTCCCACAAGTTTTATGACAAGGTTCTCTAATTTCACATCATTTGACGATATGTTGGCAAAGAGTGGATTCAAACTTGATACCATGGATGACCTTGCTAATATTCCAGATGTAGCATGGGATGTATACATTGCTTCCACTACTCGCTTTGCGAACTGGAAAGAGATGCTAAGGAAAGCATTTGAGGAGTACGGTCAGAAAAAGATTGAGATATAGGGTTCTACTTGGATTCATCCATAAATATACGTTAAGAAATGAACGTCTCACAACCTTGTGTCAATCGGTTTCAGTGCGCTGCTCTTCCTGTTGCCGTGCGATCTGCTTTTCTACTCTTTCAACTGCGTGCTCGTTAGGGAAGCAAGCGATAGTTGTTTCGTAGCTGACGACTTTTATGATTGATTCACTGTCCTGGTGGATGAGGTTTGCTACGTAGAGCGCGTACTGTTGGGTGTCGGCCTGAATAGGTTCAATCCATGCGCCTTTGTCAGTTGAAGTGTAGGGTGGTTTCCAGATGTAGATGCTGAATGGGTGGGTCACGATGTCTTTTCCTCTGTGTTATGTAAAGCTGTTGTATTGAAATAAACGTGGGGTGATGCTTTTTTTGTTCTCTCGCACACCGTTTTCGTATTCGACGCAGGAAGCATTTGTTGGGGGATTGGGAAGTGAGCCAAGAAAAAGAGCATAGTATTCTAAGTATGTTTCTCATATAATAAACGGAATTGCTCTGCATTGAAGGTTGAGCGGTCTGGCCTTCTGGTTATGAAAAAAAACATTCTATTTTTTATTGTCCTCGTTCTGCTGTTTGCTGGTGTTGGATTTGTGCTCTTACTACTTCTTTTTAATAAACGTAGCATCGAGAAGAAAGTTAATTACGCATATGCAACACCCCCACCGACACTCTCTCTGGTAAAAACAGGTCCAAGTGATGCACACACAATGCCAATATCGTTTCCGGCCTTTCATATGTCCTTCCGCGTTCCCAGTGACTTAAAAACGAATGAGGAAATTGACCCGACATCTGAAGATACGCAAATCGGCTCCAATTTTATCGCCCTTTACACTCCGGATACTGTCATAGATCCTCAAAAACACACGCCATCGAAAGGTGCAAAACTCTCCATTAATGTGGTAAACACAAAGAAAGATTTTACCAGTGAGGAAAATATAGTCCCTACGACAAGCATTAAAGAAGCTGGCACTGATCTATCTGTCATTCCCGCACATAGCGCCTTACTGAATGCGCAAAACATGAAGATCTACTCATTTCCCTCCGGCGGGTCCGCAAGTAATAGTACCTGGGTTTACAGTGCTGAAGCACAGATAAAAAACAGCGAGGATATGCTTGATATCACATTCTATTGTGTAGACTATTCTAATCGCAAAGCATCCCCGGTATGCCAGAAGGTACTGAAAGAAATCCTGCCGACAATAGGTGTTATTAAGCAACCTACCCCAAAGGTAAAAAAGTCCTTGCAGAAGTAATGGATAAAATGAGGGCGCTGCAATCGTATGGCAAATCAGAAACAAATCTATAAAGAACTAGAACTAACCTACCGTGAGGGGAAAGATCATTGGGGGAAAATTAATGTATCTGCTGTTAATCGTGACATTATAGCACTTGTAAAGCTTGTTCCCCACAAAACAATTCTTGAAGTCGGGTGCGGGAAAGGGACGCTCACGAAAGACCTGGTAAAAATCGCAGATAAAGTAACAGCAATCGATGTTTCTCCGACTGCCATTCATGCGGTAAAACAAGTAGCTCCCCAAGCGGAAAGTCTCATAGCAAGCCTGGAAGATTTTACGAGTCCTGAAGTCTTTGATGTGATTATCTGTGCTGAGGTCTTGTACTATATAAAAGACAGACAAAAAGCAATAAGAAAGCTGCGAGAACTTGGCAGATATCTGGTTACATGTCACTTTATTTTTAGCCCGCGTCAGGTGGGATTGGGGAGTATTATGTATGAGATTCTTCTTTTGCAGTTTAAGATGATAAAAATCATTCCTTACTTCAAACTCCGCAGGCTCGAACTGAATTTTCGTATTTTGAGAAAGTTATCCTAGCCCTCTATCAAGGTGTCAGGAGTTGGTCATTTTTTCTGCATCACTATATAAATTTCAATTGGGTTACGTTAACAGGCTTTTCGTGTGAAAAGTCGTGACAGAGAAAGAGTGGTTGAAGTGGGGTGTGATTGCAATAGTGCTGTACTGCGCCAATATGATATAAGGAAAATTTCCCGGCGACCTTTCTTATTGTGCTTTAATTTCAATCGCCATTGCAACAGAGGTGCCTGATTCACTGCCCCATGTCCAATTTACAGCCGTTTGGTTTTTAGCATATTCCACATCAAATGCGTAGTTGCTTGAAACGGAGATATTTACAAGTTCAGTAAAGTTTGAACCCTTGGTAACAGTTATACCGTCCGACCACCGAACGGCTCCATACGCCATGTTATTTGAACTACCTAAAGCAGAAAGCGTTGTAGTAATACCTGTTTGTGTTCCTGTTGCTGTGTTGAATTGATTCTGTACTATTGCCCCTGAACCGTGCGTACCAGATGTATCGGTTCCGGTAAATTGGTCTACTGACCATGCATTAGAATCAACATTTGTACCACCATAGCTAATAGTCAAAACCCCGCTGCCTGGTGATGCCGAAAGATCACGAAGCATTGTGATACGTCGGCCACCGTCCGCAGACGCATTTGTGGCTATTTGTGTCCACGTCCCTCCTGCTCCAGATACTGTAGGAGTTGGCGCAGTAGCGCCTGTGAGGCGAGTTTCAACAGTGACAATTACTAGTTTATTTGCGCTAGGTGAAATAGAAGCAGTTGTATAACTTGATTGGCTGGTTTCTGAGTGACCGCTTGTAAGGTTTGCTACGGTAACTCCCGAAGGTTTAAATGATGCGCCGATTACAGCCCAATCAGAACTTGCGCCGATCGTGAAATCTGTCGAATAGCTGCCGTGCGCAGAAACACGGTCTTCCGTGTAGAAGCGTTCATGGTTCGCTGAGTCGTCCTGATGGTTTTCTACGGTATAACCGCCTCCGGCAGTCGGGGTGCTGTTGTTGCCATTGTCATCAGCTCCTACGGCAAAGTAGAGTTCATTATCTGGTGTCGTGGTGAGGGTTCCGCCATTAGGTGTCGTGCTTGCACCTGTATTGGATGTTACTTGGTCAAGTGGAGATGTTGTACTTAATCCTGAATATTCATAAATCCCGATATTCCCGACACCTGAAGAAAAAGTAACAGTGACTGTTGTTGCGCCTGCTGCGACATTTTTCGCATAGTAGAGCTGTGTATAATCGGTAGCTGTGTTCGCATGCTGCGCTGATGTGACTGCGGTGTATGTGTTCCCTTTGTTATCAGTCACGCTTGAGACTGTTGAGTTCCATTGCGTGATCGCGACAAGAATGAGATTACCCGAGGTAACATCTGAAGAAAAGGTTGCCGTATTTGAGCTTGTCTGGAAGTTTTTTTGCACCAGAGAGGGCGTTGAAGATCCGGTTGTGCCTGCAGGTCTGAGAGCAATCAAGTGAGTAATGTTCGTGTTTGATCCTCCGTTGTGTGATCCGGAAACTGTACCAGTAGCTCCGGTGGTTGGGTCAATCTTATCAGACATCTCAGAAGTGGTCGATGAGGTACTTGTGGTGCTCCATTCTTCTTGGAACCCCGTTGGAACATTAACTGTGGTTGGCACAGTGATACCAGTTGCATAGACTAACATGTCATTAATGTCGGTCGTCGTGACGCCTGAATTGGAAACAGTGCTTGTTGAGGAATTATATTGCGCATTGCTTGCATCGACCGGGTTTGTCGTATTCACGCCACTGTAGCTGGCAATGCCTCCTGACGCTTCACCGGATGTGCTGAAGCTCCACGTATAACTTGCTGGTTCGGATGAACCTGCTGATTTCCAGTATGTTGCTGTTGATATGGATGATGGACTATCCTGCCGCTTTATCAATGTCCAACCCGTAGGAACAGTAATAGTATTGCCAGCGGTATTCACTATCACGTGGGAAACCATGATATCTCCATTTGTCGTGCCTGTTGGTTTATTAATGACCAGAGTAGAGCTTCCACCTGCATTATTGCCAGACGACGCAGCTCGCAGGGAAATACCGACTGTTGGTCCGGCGGGTTTGAATGATGCTCCAATAACGGCCCAGTTGGAACCAGTGCCGATAGTAAAGTTGGTTGCATAGCTTCCATGTCCAGAAACGCGGTCTTCAGTGTAAAACCGCTCATTATTAGTAGAGTCGTCCTGATGGTTTTCTAAAGTATAGCCGCTGCCAGCAGTCGGGGCACTGTTGTTGCCGTTGTCATCAACACCTACTGTAAAGTAGAGTTCATTATCAATTGCTGTGGTGAGCGATCCTCCATTAGGCGCTGTACCTGATCCTGTACTTGAAGTTACCCGATCAAGGGGTGAGTTTGTATCAATTCCTGAATATTCATAAATACCAATGTTTCCGGATCCTGAAGCAAAGGTAACAGTGACTGTTGTTGCACCCCCTGTAGCGTTTTTCGCATAGTATAACTGTGTGTAGTCAGTAGATGCATTTGCATGCCGGGCAGCAGTCACTCGCGTATAGACATTACTGTGGTTATCAGTCACGCTTGAGACAGTCGAGTTCCATTGCGTGATCGCGACAAGAATGAGATTACCCGAGGTAACATTTGAAGAAAAGGTAGCGGTGGTCGCATTAACCTGGAGGTTCTTTTGCACAAGAGTGGGGGTCGTCGCAGTTTCAATTGTAAAGGTTTTCGTGTTGTGGGCTTCAGTGAGTCCTGCGCTGTCAACTGACCAGTAGACAATAGTATGGTTTCCTGCACCTGAGACAGTTAATGCGGAAGAATAGGTTTGCTGTGAGCCACTGTCTAAGGTATAGTATGTGTTGGAAACACTAAACCCTGCAGACGCTGTTGCGGAAAGGGTCACAGTCACCGGATTAGCATATGTTCCATTGGCATTCGGGGTTGGGGAGAGTGTTGCTGTGGTGACAGGTGGTGCATAATCCGTAACTGAGCTTCCAGTGAGGGTATAGCTTGGAGAAATCTGTTGGACATTTGTCCCGTCGCCGTTCACGTCAACTGAGAGCACAGCGCTGGTCGTGGCAAGGTTCATTGATGCAGCAGTGCTGGCTGTTTGGGACACGCCGAAAAATAACGTCTGTTGCGTAAGCTGATCGTTTGTATAGTTTTTAAGCTTCAGATCGAAGTGGCCTGCGGCCAGTGCTGTGGTTTTGATATTGTATTGGCCACCGGATGGAAGATAAATGAATTTTGAGTCTCCCAGTTCATAATATTCTGAGCCAGGGATATTTTGCTCATAAGTGCCATCGCTTTTCTTTCCTGTGTGGTTATTCGAGTTATCATATGCATCAAGCTGTGTCGGGCTTTGGACGGAAACCGTCTGTCCATTAACTGAAAACGGGGTTGTCTGGATGCCGGAAACAAGGCCTGTCTGACCATTAAGAAGGTTGTACGCCATATAGAGCGCCGAACCGCTTGCAACAAGCCCTCCGTGGTCTTCCTTAGCGTAGAACACGTTACTAGTATTGTTTAATGTTGCGCTGAGTAATGGTACAGTGCCGTCTCCATTTGTTGTTCTCACATCAGTTTTTATATCGGCAAATGGTGGAGATATATAATCAAATATTTGTCCGAATGTTGAAAAACCTGATCCTGCAAGAAGGTATATTTTTACCCCGTTGGAAGTTGAGTAAGTTGAGTCAAGATTGGAGTGAAACGAGTCTGCTGTATTGAACACAGTCATATTTTTGTGAAAGTATGAATCAAGTAACGTGTGAAGGCCATCGTAACTTAATGGCCCCAACATATTGCCGTAATACATAGTATCGTTATACGGGTATAAGTTAGGATAGAGTGTGTAGTAGAGTTTGCTGGGGAGGAGTTCAAAGTTTGCTGTAAAATTTTGGACGAGTGCATTTACCTCATTTCCGTCAATAATACAAACGAGATTAAGTGCTTTTATACATCCGGGATAAAGCAGATGCGCTAGAGCATCTATTGAACCTGCATGTGGTGTACCAAGTTCCACCAATGTATTTATCTTTTGTGCTCTAGTTGAATCACTAATATATTTCCGCGCAACCAAACCGCCCATGCTGTGGGCCATAATATTTGCTTGTGTCGTTCCCGCGCTTGCTGTTGCCTGGTTAATTAAATTATCTAATGCAGTCATGTTACCTGCGAGGTCTTTACGCCAATCATAGGCGAAAATGAATAGATTTGTATTAAGGGTATAGCGCCCTTCTAAATATTGAAGCGTATCATGATAACCTATATTCGTACCCAACAGCGGAATTTGTGCGTCCACAATTGAACCATTCTTCAAGACAACATGGGGGTAAACCGGCGTCTGACCATCACTTTGTAGTCTGGATACATCAAGATACTTACTCCCACAGGGTGCATAATTCGTTAAAAGTTTATTGAGATCGAACCATGCTATATCTCCCTGGTTATACGAAAAATTCGTGCCTGGATTTAGACAATTTCCTATTCCCGGATAAAATGTCTGATCTACGGTAAGATTACTTCCCTCAATTCCGGGAATAAGAATGAGGGGAGGTCTAGGGGGAAGATTAACTCGTCCGATCTTACTTGAAGTGTGATCTGTGAACCAGATATTGCCGTCAGGACCGATAGTGATGCCGTCCCCATTATTAACATTGGAAATAGAAACAGAATATTCTGTGATAGTGCCGCTTGGGGTGATCTTCCCGATCTTGTTTCCACCTTCTGTAAACCAGAGATTGCCATCAGGGCCGGAAGTGATGCCTCTGCTAATGCAGGAGGGATCACTTCCGGACATGGAATATTCTGTGATAGTACCGCTTGGGGTGATCTTTCCGACCTTGTTTACATTAGTGTTAGCGTTATTCGCTGTGAACCAGAGATTGCCATCAGGGCCGGAAGTGATTCCGTAATTGTCAGTAACGTCGGATAAGGAGTAATGCGTGATGGTGCCGCTGGTGGTGATTTTCCCGATCGAGGTAGTTTCTGTGAACCAGAGATTGCCATCGGGGCCGGAAGTGATATTATTGAAGGAACTGCCAGTATTATAACCGGATAAGAAATATGGGGTGAAGGTTCCGCTGGGGGTGATTTTTCCAATAAAGTATCCTCCGCTGAACCAGAGATTGCCATCAGGGCCGGAAGTGATTCCGTCACTTATACGATCGGCTGGTAAGGAATAAGTGGTGATGGTTCCGCTGGGGGTGATTTTTCCAATCTTCGAATAGTTATTAGTTTCTGTGAACCAGAGATTACCATCGGGTCCGGAAGTGATGCCGTAATTGTTACCATCGCCGTTGGGAAGTGAAAATTCATTAAAAGTCGGATCAGCATGTGCTTGATCGTGGAAATGAGGAAGAACAAGAGCAAAAAGGATACTCAGGAAAAAAAGAGGCAGCAGTTTTAATATTTTCACAATATTATCTATTAAATCCTGCCTATATCATCATCTTAGACATAAGTATTTATGAAATGCAAGAGGTAAAATAATAGAATGTTGTAAAAGAGTAATATTATTGTTAAAATGTAAAATTACTTAATTATGATTATATCTGACGACGCTTTCCCAGGTCTTGCCCCCTTGTTTATTATTGAAGTTTTTCTACCACTCACGCTTGGTTTTTTAATTCTGTTCTTCGTTTTACTATTTTTCTTTTCAGTAGGAAATAAAAGGAATAAATTCTATATGCGATCTAAGTGGAAACGGCTTTTGACTGCTTTTCTCCTTTCAATTATTCTGTGTCCTATCCTCTTTTATGTCTATGTGGTAGTATTGCAAATATCCACTGGTGCGGTTCAACTCAGATAAATAATTCCATTTTTAGATCAACATTCTATTGGACGCAAGGTAAGAGGTGAAAGGAAAACGTATGGTTCAAAAAAGCATATAAAAATTGGGGGCTTGTGTATTCTGGAAGGTATCTCCATTAAGCCCTGTTCCGCAGTTCCGCAACCTTATGCCAAGGAAACGGGCTTTTTCCTGGCGGCTTCTCTTCGTCTTCGTACCGACTCGTCGGGTGGCTGCATTCTGTGGTATGGTGGTGTTTCATCACCTTGATTGCCTCAATCACGATAAATGCGTCTTCAGCGTCATATAATGTCCGGGCGAACTTCAAGCTGTGTGCTCTGTGGAAACTGATGGTAAGTGTATGGGGGTTATCTTTGCTGTTGAAAAATCGTGTCGCTGTGTTAGGATTGGCTTCATCATTTCGTTGATCCGGGTCATTGAATGTTTTGAGGATATGTCCTTCGCTCACGTCCATATCTTCCAGGTCTAAATCGGCGCTGGGTAAAAGTATGATGTCCCTTTCAGTAAATCGGTAGGACATGACACGAGTATGGCAAAAGCAGGATCGGATGGCAAGGGGAAAAGGTAGAGCAACGTTATGTTTCCTCAATAACAAGAATAATCAGTTTTTGTCAGCTACCATTTTCTGGCAGATGCTATATACGCATTTTGCTTGATAGCTTTTCTGCACTGCCGTTATTTGTTCTGAGCAGTGAGCCGGGACCATTGGACATTCTATTGTGCCTCGGCATAAAGTTTGTCTCTAGTTAGCTAACCATGAGGCGTTTACTGCCTTCACTGTGCTTAAACTATAGTTCGCACACTTACTTCCTTCACAACAAAGTAACGAAGACGTGTCTAAAAGCGCACAGTCGGCGTCGGAGCTACAAGCATATTGAGTGCTTGTAGTTGACGGGTGTGCCTGCTTCTGGGTTATTGCCGCTTGCTGGTGTAAGGTATTCAAGACGTAAAGTACACCGATGACAAGAATGACTGCGCCTATCAGAACAGCGATACTGATAACAGGGTGCACTGACTTGTGGAGCTTGGTCGCAAGAGTTTGTTTTTTCATAAGTAGTACAAGCGTGGCATACAGATATACTTATTGGCAAGAGGTATTTTTCTGGGGCTGGCGTCGCGTGAGATCTTCTTCAACATAGGAGAGTGTTACTTAAGGTAGAGTTTGGTACAGAATTCCTGTTCCATCACCTTTCCGCTTCCCTGTAACTTTCGCTTTTTCTCCATGAGGCGTTTATCGTGCTCCCTCCTTCTCTGCCGGACCGCCTCTAACACCTTTTTCCGCGCTGCTTTTCGCTCCTCAACATGATAATCAGGTTGTGTTAATTGTCTTTTGTGGGTACCACCATACTCAGTCATGTAGTGGGGTGAGTATACGTCTGGCACTACCTGTGTGCAAGCATGAAAACGCCTAAATATTTCAGCAGAAAGGCAAACAACCAATCTTCCTGCTTCTATTCAGGCGCGTACGTGTCAACAAGGAGTGAAAAGTCATTTCCGCGATTCAGCGCATTGTATCGCTTTTGACAGTGCTAGCCTTGCAACAAAAATAGCTCAAAGGAGAATAGGCAGACCTCCTCCTACTAGCTGGGATAAGTAAGATTTCCTGCCTTCTTCTCAATGAACGGTTTCTCAAAGATACTAATCTGGTGTGAGTGAAAAATAAAAGGCGTGTAAGAAACACTTCGAATTTGTGTAAGAGCATTGTGGTCAGGGTGTGTTTCGGTTCATTGTCTCTCCCCTACCCTTGCCGATGATGGTTTATTTCTGCTAGTATCGGCGTGTATGGAAGAAGCTGCCCCAAACCCAAAGAAGACGAGAATACCGGAGGTGCTCACCCATGTCGATGAAAATATTCTCAAAACAATCTATCGGTACTACTACATGACAGTGGTGCAGGTGGTCAAATCGCTTGACTACAGCGTGAATTCACTACCGACTGTCCGCACTCGCTTATTGCATCTTGAAAAGAAAGGCTATCTTTCGTCAATCTACCTCCCTACTGTCAGGAAAGGCAATTTCCCCAAAATCTTCTACCTGGCTACAGGTGGCTTAGATGTCCTCCGCAAACAGGGGTTTGATATCCCCCATCGGTACCATGCAACCGAACAGAAAGAAAAGCAGTATTTATTTTTAAAGCACACCTTAGCAGTCAACGATGTGCTGATCGCTGCAAGCCGTGTTGCAAAGAAGTTCCCGCAAGTCACGCTCTATGAGTTCCGGCATGAACGGGAGCTAAAACGAGATCCTGAAAAATTCACTATCACTCTCTACCATGAAACAGAGAACGATGCTGAGCAAGCTGCGGTGTGGAAGCAGGAAGACTTCTACTTTGTACCAGACGCTTTTTTAGACTTCCATATTGAGCAAGAAAACAAAACGCTGCGGTCTGCACTGCTCCTGGAGTTGGATCGGGACACAATCGAGCGTCGGCGATTTCAGGAGAAAATCCGGGGAATCCTCACATATATCAAAGCAGATCGGCATGTAAGGCGGTATAAGGCGCGGAAAATCACTGTTGCATTTGTCACAACAGGTGGGCAAAAGCGCGTTGAGAAAATGCGTGAGTGGACACGCAGTGAACTGGCAAAAACCCATGACTCCTGGGACTATGGCTACACCTTTGTATTTACCGCGCTCCCCCATCGTGTCGACCCTGAGACGCAACGGGAATTAGAGGAACTGGATGATATCGACCCGGTACAACTCTTCCTCTCTCCTGTTTGGGAATTTCCTTTCACTGAGAAAAAGGGTAGCAAGAAAGTGGCTGTCCTCGCTCCTGAACAGCTCTAAAGCACTGCTGGGTTTTCGCTGTTGTTTTTGATACAGTACCTGAGTCACCACTTGGCCCTGATGATAATCCTTACAACCTCGTCCAGTCCTTCAAAAAATTGATCCTCAACACCTTGGCCACTTGTGAATTTTGCTCCAAAATGGTACATGGTACTCATACAGAACATGAGGGTGAGGGTATCACCGCACGGTTGACGCTTCGCGTTGTGATCTCCAGAGCAGGAGTAGTTTCTGCATCTTCTCAAAGGGAGGAGCAAAAAGGAGGAGCCCATGTCCACTACCCACTTTCCAGCTGTCGGCCACGTGTACGAAGTGAATTTCGGGAGTTGGGTCCACCATCTCCACTTCGAATCTGAGACGATGATGACGCTTACGACCGCCGAGGGTCCTTTCAAAGGGACCGCTGAGACTGTTCAGATTGCGGTCACGCCAATCCGACCAGGTATCTTCCTGATCAGTTGGCAGGAAAAGGACAAGACGACGGTGGTTCATGTCGAGGATTACAAAAACGGCATCGTTCATACCAACATCACTGGGCGTAGTGGGGCATTCATACACCGCAGCGGCACGTTGAAAAGGTTGTGGTGACTGTATCGAGTGTCTGCCATCTAGCGCTCGTGGTGCCTAGCAGTCAATCCCATCTGTGCCTGATCTGGAAGTGAACACGAGAGGTGGCTCAAATGAGTCACAACTGGCCCACATGTTGAGGAACATTCTGAAAAACTGATCTGGAAAATGGCCTTGATGCAGAGGAACTTTTGTCTCAGGTGTTAAGGATCAAAAACACGTGGGGGTATATCATTTCTCGTCTCCTTTGTGTGACTGCTGTCTGAGGGCATTGGAGCAGCTGAGGGCGCATATGGAGGTGTCGTTTGATCTGCGATAATGGGTATGGTTTATGAACGTGTATTGTTTGTGTGCGAAGCAGTCGGACGAAGCATGAGTCCGACACGCGGCTCGTGTGGCGGGTCTGGGCAGACAGCACGAGCGCAGGTGGGGCCATTAGCCAGCAAGGAACGCTTGCTGGCTAATGGAGGGGGCGGAGTCAGCGCAAGAAAATAATTCGGGGAATTATTTTCAGTGAGGGCTGTGGTATGTCGGGGACATAGCGCAGATTGAACGGTTGGGCTGACTCCGCCCCCAAAGGGGTAGCCCAGCATCTGAGGGCTGGTACCCCAGCCCGAATGGGTGGGGTGTGGGAATGACTGTATTCGAGGATAAATGGTGGTTGTTGTCATGTATGGTTGCATCCTCTTGGAAGATACATTAACGAATGCATGAACCAATACACCCACATCGTACAGAGTACGTGTCCATAATAGTGCCGTTAGGTTGTCGTGGTTAGGTTTCTATCCGTCTTGCATAGGTTTTCTCCTCAATTCGGGTATATTTTGCTGATTGTCGCTCTTCCCTACTCGTTCATCTGGTGTGCGCAATCGTCGCCGCTTTTGTTATATTCATCTCATTTTTGCTATTTTGTTCATAACTTGTGCACAAGTGCCGTTTTTATCAACATTATTACGGTAATGGCGACTTCCCTGTCTGACTCATAAGGTTGCGATTTGAGAAAGGGTATGGAGATTGACCCGCATTGGGCAAAAACTTTTGTTGTAGGGCAATCTGTGGGGTTAGAGAGGCATCTGAAAACGGGTCCACTATGCGTTGTTGTACCCCTGTGATATCTTCTAAGACGCGGAAGAAATACGGCATTTTCTTTTTCACACTTCCCTGCTGCTTCGTGATGCTCCGCGCCTCGTATAGATACGAGGCAAAACGCTCTTCTGATTTTCCCGATACTTGGTACAGATGCAGCACGTGGGTACGATTGGAACGCCGATTGCTTGCATCGTGAAATTCTGCTGATATGTCGTCGATGCTCGCTTCTATTGACGCTGGTAAGCGTTGCACTTCCCTATCCTGCGCTGCTGTTTTCTGTTTCAGGAGGTCTCCTACTGCTTGAAAACTTTGATATCCTTGTTTCTCGTTTGATTCATTTCTTTGCAGTTTGCTCTTCGAATTTCGAATATATATATTTCTTAAAGTGTCTTTCTCTGATCGATGTAAAGAATCTTTACCCTTGATGTTAAACTTCTTTACCCCGATGTAAAGATTCTTTACATCTGTTTGAACCTCCTCTTTTTGAGGCTCATTTTCCTCAATTGGAGTTTTCATTTTGAGTTTGTAGTACTTCTTGATCCGAGCCTTATCAGAGTCGTCTGTTTCTTCCTCTAGCAATCCATGAGCAACCGCGCTTTTCAGCCCTGCAATGACAGAGGGTTTACTCAATCCAGTGCCGTTGTCTACCCTCTCCCCGCTCTTTCTTTTTCGGCCAGACATGAACTCATCGGTGGTGATTTTTTTGACCATATTAAACTCGCTGTATCCCCAGGTATGTTTGAGCACATACTCAACCAGTTTCATTTCGGCGAGGCTTGTGACACGCGCGGTGATATCTGTCCACTCATTCGGAAGCCTGAAAAAATTCGTTTCCGGCTTATGAAAACCTACAAATGTGTGTTCGGACAGTGGTTGCATATCATCAAGAGGTCTTGACAGGCCAAAGGAGATTTGCTACGCTACTTGAGCTATTTGAGAAAGCGGTTGATTGATCTTCTATGGTCTTTTGACCGTTTTTTTGTGCCTAAAAAGCACATCTGAGGTGATTATAAACACAAAGAAATACGTCTGCCTAGTCCCGTAGGGGACGTACGTACCATACGGGATGTACAGGTAGTACGGGTAGTACCGGGGTACTACTTCCCTGCTCTTCTCTTCGTGACATATGTATCTAACGCTGATCTCACCATTGCACTCATGCTCCCAACTCCTCCCTGTCTCCGTTCTTCATCTGCAAGTTGTTTGAGAGACTCATACTGATCTTGATATATATCAAACGGATGACGCGGCTTCATCACTCTTTTCTTGGGGATAATAGAGAGTGAGGGCCGTACGGGCCGTACGGGCCGTTCTAGGGGTGCTGGGGGTACTACCCGTACGGGTAGTACGGGAGGGACGGGAGACTTTTGTGGCTCATAGATCTCTGATCCAAACGAATTCGTGGAAACGCGAGCGCGCTCTTTTGGTTTCTGGATAGATGGGAAATTATCCATAGGGGAACCAAGTTCAGGCACTTTTGCATCAGGGTCGAAATCGTGGATCCTAGGCGTTTTCATAATTAATCAGCCAGTCTGCAAACACATCATAGGCAATCGCTCCTGGGTGCTTGGCATCCAGCAGAGTAACAGGTATGCGCTCGTCGTACGAGCGGCTGAAAATAGTCGAGTGGGGGATTTTCACTGTTAAGACATTATCCCGCCAAATTTTCCGCGCATTCGCAATGATAGCAGGGGAGTGGGAAGTGGTTGCCCGGTACATAGTAAATAGGATCCTAAGTTCCTGATGCGTCAAGGCGTACTTATTCCACATAATACGCTGGACATGATTGATAAGATCGGCGACACCATCAACTGCCATCCGTTCAGCAGACGCGGCAATCACGATGAGGTCGGCAGCAGCAAGGGCATTAAACGCAAGCATTGCTTTCCCTGGCGGTGAGTCAAGAAGAATATAGTCATAGCTTGGTTTTAAGGGGTTCAGGTATTCCTGCAACTTGATTTCTTCTCCTGGCTCTAATGCTTCTTCAATCGCGGCAAGTAAGGGGTGCGAGGCAAGCACATCAATATTGAATTTCGTGTGGCGTATAGCAAGGGGAGCTGGCTTTGTGCCCATAAAGACATCGTAGAGATTAGGGGACTGGTCAGGTTCGAGGTTTAAATATCGGGTTGCGCTGGATTGCTGGTCTAAATCAACTAAAAGAACTTTCTTTCCTTTTTTCACGAGAGCAGCAGCAGTATTGACAGTACTGGTTGTTTTGCCTGTTCCCCCTTTGAAGATAGAAAAGCTAACGACTTTCACGGTATTGAATGAGTTCCTCGTATGAGGACAACGGAATACGCCATTGCTGCGTACTTGTTGGGCGTTGGACTCCTTTTATGACTCCTTTCTTTATCCATCTGGTAACTGTTGCGCGGTCGACATTCAGCAGTTTTGCGACTTCGGACGCATTCAAATACACCCTCATATATTCACAATAGAAACTCAACAATAAATTGTCAAGAGCCAATTTGTTGCATCCGTTGCAAAGAAATCTTTTTACAACAATAACAACACGCGATAAAAAGCCCTATTTTCTCAAGGACAGCAATTTATCCACCTGCGTCTGAAAGTCGTCTCAAAACGAATCCTCGTGAGTCAGAGGGGCATTTAAAAAGGTGTCCGAGTGAAAAGATACGTGATCGGCAGGATAGAGAGCTGTGTGCCTTGTACACGACGTGATAAAACATATGATAAACATTCCCAAGAGGAAAAAGAAAATGCGCCTCAATCCGATGGATCAAGGCGCAGGCGTACTACACATTTGAAACTACGAAGTGTCCCAGAGGGTCAATTGTTCAAAACTGCTGTTCAACACAATCTCTTTGACCAGCTCTTCTCGTCCATGTTCGAGGGTATACAGTCCCGGCTCTTGCGCTACCTCAATTGCGACATGGCAGGGAATACCGTCAAAGATGGTAACAACTACCTTGAATGACTTCACCAGCTTTTGCACGTATGGAGCAATCTGCGCATAGGAGCACAAAATGACAATAATTGTGTCTCCGTATGCGTTCATGCATTGCTTCCAGGGTGTTCTGATGCGAAACTGCGCTCTGGTGAGTCCGGCTTCTTTCAGCGCTTCAAGCGCTTGTCTGGTTTGCGGTAGCATTAGGGTACTCCATGCTCTTTCTTGACGTCTGATAGTCTCATCGGGGTAAAATGCTCATCTCGTTCAATGCCCAGTCCCATGACATGTACTTCCTGCATCTCGTTTAAAGAGAAGTACCCAAGCTCCGGTTGGTCTGAATGGATCCACCCAAAGAAGAGAAAATCCACTTTTTCATTGTCCGTATCGTAGTACCCGTCTGCATCGACTGGTGAACCTTCATAGGCGTACCACGTCATATTTGAGAATGGATGAAAGAACTTACACATGACCATTGGGTCTTTTATATGTTCCTGCGAGTAAAGCGATGGTAGCCGTTCTTTAAGCTCCTGTGTTAAAAGTTCCATGACCTTTCTCTGCTCCGTTCTTGTTGTTTGAATATCCACAAGTCACTGTTCAAGAAAATCTGCTTGGTCAATGCTCGCCATGCAATCTTATGTTCCTCATATGAACAGAGTGCTTGCGTTCTTATTCATCCTCTCCATGCTGGTAGTGACCTTCCACCCATGGCCCAAGCTGAATTGCCTGTCCCCGCCGTTCCACCAGATACGTCAACACTTCTTCGTCGAGAGTGGTAAGCGTCCCGTTGGTCAACTGCGCCTCAATTGCGACATGAATGCTGTCTGGTGGCTTCTCTCCAACGACAACGACATACCACGTGCTCGTGCTTTTGTCCTTGAAGCGATAGACGGAGAGGTCGCAGTCATCCTTTACTTCAAAAATGAACTGTTGGAGAGGAAAGTAGACTGCTCCTGCTCTCTGCTCGCTCTGAAAACGTGCTGCCAGGTAGTAGGGGGTTGCCGACACTGGCTATTCCTTTCTGTTGAAAAAAAGGGTTCTTGCTCACTTTTTCCTCTTTTCTGCAAGAACCAGTCTCGCGGTAAACACAACGTCTTCGTCAAACTCACGATCAAAATGGTTAGCAATGAAAATGTCTGAGATACGGATCATATCCTCATCAGTTAATCTGGCTACTTGCTCTGGATGCATCCCGATAGATTGCAAATAGGTCCTGCTAATGGTGAGGACTTCATATTTTTTGCTCCAATCAAGTGGGTCAGTCGGTTTTCTCCTCTCGTGTGGAATCTGCGTAAATGCACGAATTGCCTGCTTCATGTCTTCCCAGAAAAAATAAGATGAGGTGAGAAAATATCTCTCCTGCATCTTTTCTGCGATTGCTGTCATTACCTCGTCGGTAAAGATAGTTCCTATCTGTTCGTCAAGAAAGCCAAACTCGGTTAGGTCGGCTCTATTGATTGACACAACGGAAAACTGCTTTTCCCAATCAATCACCTGGACTCCCTCCTTCTTTTGCAGTAACAAAAATGGTGGCACTCTTGAGATCAGTCCAATAGGAGCCGTCGCAGTAGTAGTCTTCCATCTTGGAAGCGATCTCTCGTATCTGTTCATCGGTGATAGTTTTCACAAACTTTCGTGCAAGTCCCGCTGAAACAATATCGGCGCGGGTAATACTTGTAATGGGAAACTCCCGACTCCAAAAATCAGGATCACGCATCTGATTCTCCTTCTGTCTTGTTGTCTAGGTCTCTGTCTTTCAGCTCTTCCCAGACAGCAAACTTGACATCCTCTTCAAAGAAGAGAAAGTTTCTGTTATTTACGGTGTCCGCTATACGTTGCATATCCTCATCGCTGAGGGCGTTGATCTGTTCATTGGTAAAGCCAAGTGAACTGAGATAAAGCCTGCTCATTGAGAGGACTTCATACTTTTTGCTCCAATCAAGTGAGTCCAATAGGCCGCTCTCCTTTCTTTCGCTTCTGAAAACACAACTGCAACAATTTTCAAGGTGCACTCTCCTTAAGCACCAAATAAAAAGATGCCAGGCAAACCTGCACGCCGATTTCTCCTCGCCTGGTACCATGTGAGTATGGCAACTCTATGTGAGAATGGTGTAAGAGATTAGCTTGCTAGGATAGGCTAAAGTGGGAAAAATATACGAATAATAAACACTGAGGAGCGGCGGTAGCCGTCTCCTCACCACTGCGAACGAAGTGAAGCTCAGCCAGAGGCTAGCAGAGGGAGGGAGCGAGAGAGTGAGGCAACGGGTGGAAGCGGAAGAAATACTACCCCGTAGGTATGTGGTAGACTTGCAGACCGAAATGACCAGCAAGGGGAGAGGAGCGTCGGTCGGGTTGCTCGGTCGTTTCGGCAAAAGGCGTGAAGCCACATACCGGAGCGGGTGGAGATTTCTGGAGCGTGGGTGTGGGGTTATCAATTCCGCGAGAGCGATTCCTTATGTTCTGCAAAAGGGGAGTGTAGGAAGCCACATAGGATTCCGTTTCCTATCCGGTTTCCTATATTGTTCCATCTCTTTTTAGTCTACCCAGACATGGCTTTCTCCTCGTTCAGAGGAGGCATAAGGGGGGAGAGAAGGTGGGGTTGTGGCTGGCTCGCTGCGGCTAAAATGTTGTGCATTTTGCCAGCCACAACCCCACCTTCCCCCAGCTATCTGACCCCATGGTATGTCCTATCTTCTGCGATTACAACCTCCGTCAGCAACAAGGAAGCACAATCGACATCCCCCCTACTTCTGCCGAAGTACCCTCCTGTCGATTGTGCTGCTATGACTGAAAAATACGTGCGTATTTCCTTGACTTTTATTTTTTTGTGAGACGTGAATCTAGTGCGATAGCAGTTATGTCGCAAATGGAGGTGAGGATATGTGGATGAGGATGAAATATTCGGAAAAGTAATCTCAGTTTATTCGCTGGAACGGGCAATCGAAGATGGTGTTCTTGTCGAAGTGTTCAAAAACCGTTGGCAGGAACTCAGTCACGGAAAGCCAATTGTCGCAACAGCACACTTGTTCAATGCAGTAAGTCTAGCGGCGTTACAGGAAATCTGGAACGAGTATGTTGACTGGCGCAAGAACATCTGTGCAACGCTGCCTGAAGAAGATCAGTTGTTTTCTACCAAGATGAATGGTGAAAAAGTCTGGCTTCTTGAAGATGGCGCAGCGTTTACGATGCTCTACCCAGAGGATTACTAGTTTCTCTGTTCACTGGTGAGTCTAACACGCTCACCAGCAACAGGTCAACTAGACCTGAGAAAGGAGGTGGTAGCGATGTTATATGAGGTGGTCAAACACTATGAAGTGGAAGCTCCAAATGAGGAAACAGCCAAGCAGATTATTCAATCTCTTGAAGAGAAAAATCAGCAAGGGCTATTTCTCAGATGGGTTTCTGCGAACCGTACTGACAGAGGCCAAAGCATCTGGAAAGTATGGTGAGTGAAGTTGATGCGACTCAGCTTCACAATCTCGCAGTTACTTTAGCTTTACAGGTAATCTTTAAGGACAAGATTGCACTAAACGATGAAGTAATCGAACATTTAAGTTCTTGCTTCAGGGATGCGCTAAAGCATCTGCAAAAGAACGGTCATTGATTGACTCGCAGAGGATTGTAGCAAATCCTCTGTAGCCAGTCAAACTGACTGGAGATCGGAGGTGGTTATGTGGGTAAGGAGTTACCAGTATTCAAAGGATACAGTGTCGATAGGCGGCTGGAAGAATTCAGAAGGGTTAGGTACCACGACGAAGGCCCCGATATCGAATTCGTACCCTTTGACAGTCCGCAAGGACAACAATTGCTTTCAGAAATGGAAGCAGAAATACACGTTGATGAGTTTGACGAATGGACGTGTATCTGTGGCAATACATCGCTTGATGAAGGATTTTATCCTTGTGATGCAGAAGGGAACATGGTTGAGCCAACAATAGAAGATTGGACAACAAACCTTTATCGATGCGGTCGTTGCTTCAGAAAAATCAATCAAGCTACTCATGAGATAGTAGCATAGTGCAACCAACTGTCAACTGAGATGGTGAAAATGCCCTGCTCCACCATAAGAGGTCATTTTCTAACAAAACTATCTCATTCCAAGAGGTTGTACTCGTCTTCAAAATCGCTAGGCTATTGTGTTCAACATAGCCTAGCAAACCCCTTCCATCATAGCACGCTCCGCAGTGTATAGCTACTGTTCAATGAGTGGGAACAGGTCCGTGTTAAACGGGCGCATACAGATGGGGGAGAGAAACATCTGCTCTGGACACACCTGCTTTTCCGATATGTAGAGGATACGGAACACATCAGCAGATTGCGCTGCATGGTTGGCACTGAGTTCCTGCTCTATCCATGTGTAGATTGTTTGCACTCGGCGGTGCCCTTTTGGTGTGGCAAACGCAATTGTCAGCGATGGGGTACCAAAAACTTTTGCATACGCTGATTGAGCGTACTTGATGAGTGCGGCCACTTTTTTTCGGAACGGCTTCTGATCCATAGTGCCCATGTCCATTTCAAGCCAGATGCACACCTGGGTATGTTCTCTGATACGAAAATCAATCCAGCCGTCAGGAATGACTGGTTGCGATGTGCGTTTTAGGGTGAGGTCGTGGCGTATCTCATGCACTTCGACCTCAGACGAGTAGCAGGGAAGAAGAGAGGCTGCAATGAGGAAGTCATTGACTGCCAGGGTGTGGTTCATAAACTGCGGCTTGTGACGGGTGTGCTCTGAGGGGTGAAATAGGGGAATGTCCACTCCAAGGGATGTGAGGTAGCGGACGCCTCGAATTCCGAGGCAGTAAATATAGGGGACATTGATAGTTTCCCTATCCAATCTTTGAAGGAATTTCGCTTCAGTAAGCGTTTTCAGTTTTGCACTAACATACCGAGCTGACCCACGGCTATATAACAGGCGAGTCAGTTGTTCCCCTGTTAGGTAAGGGTAGGTTGTAAACTGAGTGAGTATGGTTTGCTCAGCAGTTGTTGGTAGACGGGTAGCCAATGAATATCTCCTCTCAATACGTGTTCGGTATGGAACTTCACTCACCAGGCCAGATGAGAAGCGGCCTCATTGTATCAACATAGCTGTTACTATCCTGCTGGCAACCGCTGCTGCCGTGGTAGGTCGTTCGGTAACCTTTGGATTAAGCGCAGCGATAATCTTTTTCCCCATTGACAACATAGCTACGATTGTAATGACACTTGCCTACAGGATAACGCATAACG
>WNFX01000591.1_pt1 | contig 46554 bp, 36 predicted proteins | sample 5400111 | NCBI WGS metagenome assembly WNFX01 (sample SAMN13153363, study PRJNA577476) | soil metagenome | isolation source: 40 cm soil or saprolite under grassland replicate 1 | place: USA:California | collected 2016-06-15
GCCGGACAATGCGAAATGATTGTGTCGTGTCTTTCAAGCTATTCCTCCTTTGATTTCTTCAACGGAGTATGCTGTAGACAGGTAAAGCCTCTCAGGACTTCTCTCCTACTTTTTTCTACAACCCTAATTACTATCCCCACGGCAATCTCTGGGTCGGGGAGATGTCTGCGAATCGTCTTGCCCGCTTGAATACGTCAACGGGCCAGGTGAAGACCTGGGAAGCCCCTGGGGGAAAGAATGGGATCATGACCACAACGATAGATGGCAAGGGAATAGTCTGGTTCGTCGAGCAGAATGCCAACTATCTTGGACGCTTTGACCCGCTCACACAGCACTTTCAGACGTTTCCGCTTGGGACCATCAAGCAGCGTCTGATGGGGCCACAGAGTTTGCAGTTTGACGCCAGGGGTCTGCTCTGGTTTACAGCCTCTGCCAGCGGTGATATCGGACAATTGAATCCTATAACGGGCAAGATACGAACGTGGTCAGTCCCTGCACCTGTTTCCGGTACACCAGCCGCTCCGTTGAGTCTGGCGGTAACTCCAACGGGTCAGATCTGGTTTGGCTATCTCACTGGAGGAACCGTGGGGCGACTCGATCCTGCGACCGGACACGTCTCCCTCTTCCATTTGGGCGATCCACAGGCGACCATCTTTGCGATAACCGCCGATCGCCGAGGACGGGTCTGGTTCACCGAACTGTTCCCAGGACGATTGGGCATGATTGATCTGGCAACAAACCGGGTGACGCTGCTCTCGGTTCCATCCATCCAGAACGCGCCTCCTGCGTTGTATGGGCTGGCCGCTCCTCCTGATGGCACGATCTGGTTCGCGGATAACGCTGCATCTCTCCTGGTCCGGTATCGCCCAGATCAAGCGACCTTTACCTTTTTTTCTCTTTCAGCCGCCAACGCTCCTTATGATCTCACCCCTGGCAGAAGCGGGACGATCTGGTCTACCTCGTCGACCAGTGTGGTTGAACTGAGGGTTCGTGACGTGCCATAGCTTCGGTTCGTTGTGAAAACTCCTGCTTCCCTTCTTCTCTCCATGACTATCAGCGCTTCCAGAAACCTCTCTGCTCTTAGGACGGTGCCCGCTGTTCCTGCTGTGGGAGCTGGGGATAGGTAGCAGATGGTTGTTCTGAATAGGGATATACATGTCCCCCTTCTTCATAGGTTTCAGATCCTGTTCCAGAGGATGAGTAACCTTGCTCATACGATGGTGGGTTCTGCTGTTGCCTGGGTGGCGTCTGCTGCCAGGAGGAAGTTGTTGGCGGACGCTGTGGACGAGATGCACGTGCCAGCAACCAGATAACCGCCACAATTAACACAATGAACAGCAGGGTACCGAAAAACATCCAGAAAAACATCAAGGACATTCCGCCCATCATCATCTTTTTTGTCCTCCTTCTCTCTGCAAGACCATGTGGCCTGTTTACATCTCCTCAAAGATGTCCCTCCATCATGACATATGCTGGACAACAGGACGCTTCTGCCTCTCCGTCCTCATGCTACGAGTGAGGATCGTACGACAAGGACAACGTAATGAATATACCTATGACACGTTCGAGTGTATGAGCAGGTTTCATCAAAAGTGCGTATGACTCTGGTCAGTTCGATGATTAGCGAAAACATACTCTGGCTGAGCACACAACGTGCAGCGTATCCAATCCGCCAGGGTCCATTCGATTTGTTCAGCATCCAAACGGGGTAGGAGTTTGCGAGAGAGCGAATCTGCTGTCGTAAAGGACATCTGTTCTGGGCGATGAAGTAAGCGGGCTAGAGGCTGGAATGCAGCAGTGACTGCCACAATCACCGTAATGGCATGATGGAACTCCTGACAGATCTACCCGTTCCGGCCAGGAAGTGCGATGGTGATGAGACAGACACACCCCCGACGGTAAGGGTGTGTCTGTCTCACTCAGATCTCGATACCCTCTCCCATTCCCAAAAGTCTGGGATGTTTGATGATGCTCTGGACTCTCCGTTATTTCGCGACCGTGTATCCAGTGTCATCGAGGACTTCCTCGATTTTCGCCAGGGTGATCACCTCTGGGTCGTAGGTCACATGAACGGTCGTCGTCGGAATATCCACCTGAACGCTCCTCACCCCGGTGAGGTCACCAACTGCACCTTCGATGGCGCGTTGACAATTCTCGCAAGAAATGTCGGGAACGACAAGAGTTGTTGATTGCATGTTCGTTCATCTCCTTTTGTGTCATGATGACACCTTTTTGTTCACTCTCTGCGATTGTCTAGCGTTGGATCAACTCCTGCCAGGAGTGTCCAAACCGGCGTAACCGCAGCGAATTGCTGACAACGGTCACTGAAGAGAGCGCCATTGCCGCAGCAGCGAAAATGGGTGCCTGCTCCTTCAAGAACGGGATCAACGGGGAGAGGATCGCCACTGGAATGAGCACACTGTTGTACGCAAAGGCCCAGAAGAGGTTCTGCTTGATGGTACGCATCGTGGCCCGCGAAAGCGCGAGCGCAGCGGCAACACTCTTCAAGTTGCCCTTGACCAGCGTGATATCCGACGCTTCCATCGCGATATCGGTTCCGGTTCCCATGGCAATTCCCACATCCGCCTGGACTAATGCGGGTGCATCGTTGATCCCATCGCCGGCAAAGGCTACGACCAGTCCCTGCTCCTGCAAGCGTTTCACCTGGTGCGCTTTCTCTTCTGGCAAGACTTCTGCCAGGATCTGTTGTGTGGGAAGACCGACCTCCACTGCAATGGCTTGTGCCGTGCGCGCATTGTCACCAGTGATCATCCACACGGAAAGCCCCTGCGCCTGCAACCGCGCTATACCCTCCGCTGAGCCAACCTTGACGGTATCGGCGACAGCGACAACTCCTGCAAGCGCATCATCGATCGCGATAAGCATCGCGGTTTTGCCTTGTGCCTCGAACGTTTCCAGTTGGGTTTCGAGCATTGCACTAGCCAGATCACGCTCGCCCAGCAGACGGCGTGTGCCGATCAGGAGTGTCTGTCCCTCGACCGAGGCAATCAAACCACGACCAGCAAAGGCGGTAAACTGTTCTGGGAGATGGTCGAGTTGGAGTCCTCGTGCTCTCGCGCCCTCTACGATGGCAGCCGCCAGTGGATGCTCAGAACCTTGCTCGGCAGTCGCAGTCAGGCGCAGGAGTTCATTGGCCTGCCAGCCAGGAACCGTCACCACGTCGGTCAGTTCGGGCTTCCCCTTGGTGATGGTTCCTGTTTTGTCCAGCAGGACCGCGCGAACCGCCTGGATACGCTCCAGACTCTCCCCACCCTTGATCAAAATGCCTTGTTCAGCCCCTTTGCCCGTACCAACCATGATCGCCGTGGGCGTCGCAAGCCCCAACGCGCATGGGCAAGCCACGACCAGCACCGCGACCGCCGCAACAAGCGCGACGATCCAGGGATTGCTGGTTGCCGCCAGGTTGGCAGAAGTCGAAGCTGTCGCGGTCACGTGACCAATCACGGCCCAGGCGAGAAACGTCAGGGTCGCAATCACCAACACGACAGGCACGAAGATGCCCGAAATGGTGTCAGCCAACCGTTGAACGGGAGCCTTCGATCCCTGCGCCTGCTCAACCAGACGGATAATGCTGGCAAGCACCGTGTCGCCTCCCACTGCTCTGGCACGCACGTGCAAGAGCCCTCGCTGGTTGATGGTCGCACCAATCAATGGATCTGCTTCTCCCTTTTCAACCGGAAGACTTTCCCCAGTAATCATCGATTCATCGACGGATGAGCGACCAGAAAGAACGATCCCATCAACGGGGATCTTTTCCCCAGGCCGCACGATCAGTTCCTCACCGACCCTCACTGCTTCGATCGGAAGTTCCACCTCACGTCCTTCGCGAAGCACATGAGCAGTGCGCGGCTGCAAACCGATCAATTTCTTGATCGCCTCGGTGGTCTGTCCTTTGGCGCGTGCTTCCAGGTATCTCCCCAGAAAAATCAGCGTGATGATCAAGGCCGTCGTATCGTAGAAGGTTGTCTCTCCCACGAAACGTGGGAAGAACGTTGCAACCACGCTCATCAAAAAGGCTGCGGTTGAACCAATGGAGATCAAGGTATCCATGTTGGCACTCCGATGACGGAAGCGATTGAGTGCCCCACGATGGAACTCCCAACCGACGACTGCCCAGATCGGCGTCGTAAGTGCGAGCAGGAGATACTCTTCCCCTGGGAAACGATTGAGGAAGAACATGCTCAAGATCACAACAGGCAGCGTCAGCGCAGTGCCCAGGATCAGCAACAGCAGTTTGTGGTGAAGCTCTGCCTGCCCCTGGCTGTTCCGCTCTTCTTCCCGTGTCGCTTCCATCCCCGCACCAGAGACAGAAGCAGCGCTCCCGGATTGCTGTTGCTGCAACAGGGATGAGGCAGTGTAGCCCAGGGTCTCCACTTTCTCTACCATCAGTTCCAGGCCGGTTTGTGCTGGATCATAGGTGACGGTCGCCTGTTCAGTGGCAAAGTTGACGGATGCTTCCGTGATACCTGGGAGTTTCTTGAGCCCCTTCTCAATACGCATGGCACAGGAGGCGCAGGTCATCCCTCCCAAAACGAGCACCGCGTGGTCGCCTGGATATTCCTGGGTTTCCGCATACTCTTGTTGTTTGCTTCTCTGTTGGCTTTCTATTTCCATGAGATGTGCCTTTTGTTGCTGCTGTTATATACGACGAGAGAGGGTTTCCAGGAGCACTGAGCGATCAAACCACGTTTAGCCGTCTTCTCGTTCGAGCGCGTCAAGAATCGGGCATTCGCTCACGGGACCGTACCCGCTGCAGAGGTGCGTAATCTGTTCCAGCGCTCGCTTCATCCTGAGCAGTTCCTCGACTTTACGTTGGATATCAGCAAGCTTTGCTTCTGCTCGCTGTTTGACCTCACTGGATGAAGTGGCGGGATTCACACGCAAAGCGAGGAGTTCGGTAATCTCTTTGAGGGAAAACCCCAATTCCTGAGCACGTTTAATAAACTGAATGCGTTTGACCGCATCTTCAGGGTACTGGCGGTAGCCAGACACGCGACGCGGTGGTTCCTTCAGCAAGCCCTCGCGCTCATAGTAGCGCAGGGTCTCCACGCCTACGCCGGCCTCTTTCGCAACTTGTCCAATCGTTCGTGTGTTCATTGCATACTCCTGCTGGCTTTTCTCTGTGTCTCTCCAGAGTATAAACCCCGTACCATAGTACGGAGTCAAGGGTTTTGGAGAGATCTTTCCAGGATCAGATGAGCCATTCTGTAAAACTCGACAGGTTGGTCCAATGAGATTTTAGAAAGACGTAGTTTGATCGCTCTTAGAGTGCAGAGCTATGAAGTCATGCGAGAAAAAATGACGGGGCAGGCCTCTTCCTTGACACGGCATGCTCTTTGTCCTATTATGTCAGTAAGTAATGACATAATAACTCTTAGAGGAGATCATCATGCCAACCCTCGTTCCACAAGCGACAGCACTCAAAGCAAAGCTGTTCCGGGGTTTTTCCGATATGTCCCGGCTTTCCATTCTCGAAGCGTTAGGTGCTGGCCCAATGACGGTGAGTGCCATTACGGAGAAAACGGCGCTCTCACGAACCAATGTCTCGAACCACCTGCGCTGTTTGTCCGATTGTGATCTGGTCGTCTCTGAAGCACAAGGGCGGTACACGCTCTATCAACTGAGTGATCCACGAGTGGCAACGCTCCTGGGACTCGCTGATGAACTGCTCGCTGACGTTGCACGAGGGGTGTACGAATGTACCCGCTACACCCCAGATGATACCTGCCTGCATCGGGAAGGAGAAGATCTATGAGCGGTGAACATGCTGGACACGATCATACCCATGGTATGGCAAAGCAAACGCTGCGCCTCGCCTTTTTTCTTTCCCTTCTCAATTGTGACCGCAGAGGTCGGTGGTGGTTTGCTCGCCCATTCCCTGGCACTGCTCTCCGATGCAGGACATGCTCTGACCGACATCTTTGCGCTCGGCCTCGCCTGGTTTGCTACTGCACAAGCCGAACGACCAGCCAATGCTCGCAAAACCTTTGGCTATCATCGTGTGGGTATTCTCGCGGCCCTCATCAATGCCATTACGCTCATTCTGGTGACCATCTGGATTTTCTATGAGGCGGTGCAACGTTTTCAGCATCCAGAACCGGTCCAGCCGCTGTTCATGTTTGCATCAGCAGCCGTTGGGATTGCCATCAATCTGTTCATTGGTTTTGGACTCAACAAGGAGCAAGAGAATCTCAACGCGAAAGCTGCGGCACTCCATGTCTTTGGAGATGTAGGAGCAAGCGTGGGTGTTATTCTCGCGGGCCTCGTGATTCTCCTCACTGGCTGGACTCCGATGGACCCGATTCTCTCCGTTGGGATTGCAGTGCTTATTGCCATTGGAGCCTGGCGCATCGTGCGTGAAACCACCGATATTCTGCTGGAATCTACTCCCAAAGAGATCAATCTTTCCGCCCTCGTGGACGACATGAAACAGGTTCCCGAGGTGGGCAACGTTCATGACCTGCATGTCTGGAGTATCACCAGTGGGATGTATGCCCTCTCCGCGCATGTTCAGACGACCAACGTGCCACTCTCTGAATGTGCGCCGATCCTGCTCCACGTAGAGGCCATACTGCGTGACAAGTACCGCATTGGGCACTCCACGCTCCAATTTGAGTGTTACGAGCACCAGGGCACGTGCAGTGAGATTGATGGCCTCTACTGTCAGATGGAAGAAGATAGCGATCACGAACACGCTGAGGAACGTCTGTTATCAGTTCCTGCAACTCCTCAAAATGCAGAAAGGACCATTCAAGATGAGTAGTTCCACCCCTTCCGAGTCCCTGCGTGTTTTGGAGCTTCCGGTACGCGGGATGGATTGTACCGAGTGTACGGAAGCTGTGCAACATGCGCTCTGTTCCCTTCCTGGCGTAGAAAAGGCAGAGGTCTTTCTTGCGTCAGAGAAAGCGGTGGTACGCTATGACCCGTCTCAGGTAGACATGAGCGCATTTCGCAAAGCCGTCGAGACGGCAGGCTACTCTCTTCCTTCCCATGTGATCGAGCTTCCAGTACGCGGGATGGATTGTACTGAGTGTACGCAACACGTACAGAAGGCGCTGGCCGCTGTTCCTGGAGTAGAGTCAGCCGAAGTCTTTCTGACGTCTGAGAAGGCGCTCTTACGGCTCGATCCAGCCGGCGTGCCGATAGACCTCCTTCGCAAAGCCGTAGAGGGTGCCGGGTATTCGGTACCGGAAACAAGCATCGAGGCGGCAACTGAACAACGTTCTTTGACCAGCTTCACCCGTCCCGTGCTCACGCTCTTTGGCCTGATTGTGGGTGCTGTGCTCCTCATAGTAGTGGCAGGTGAATGGCTCGGCCTCTTCGAGCGAGTCACGGATGTGGTGCCATGGCCGCTTGGATGGGCACTGGTTGTATTGGGTGGGGCTCCCATTTTCTGGAATGTCCTGCGTGCAACATGGCGACGACAAGTCATTTCCCATACCCTGATGAGTCTCGGTGTTGTTGCAGCCTTAGCCGTTGGACAATGGCCGACCGCAGCGGTAGTCGTCTTCTTCATGCATATTGGCAACTTTGCCGAGTCGTTCACCACGGAGCGATCTCGCCGCGCCGTCAAACGGCTCACCCAGCTTGCCCCCAAAACGGCACGGGTCGAGCGAGAAGGGCAAGAGGTAGAGGTTCTCGTCGGCGAGGTGCTGGTAGGTGACACCATTGTGGTGCGTCCAGGAGAGGCGCTTCCTGTTGATGGTGAGGTGATCAGTGGACAAGCCACTATCGATCAAGCGGCGATTACCGGAGAATCTCTGCCCGTTGAGGTGAGTCAGGGGAGTTCCGTCTTTGCTGCCACCATTGCTCGCCTGGGTAGTATTCGCGTGCGTACAACCCATGTGGGCCGAGAGACGACCTTTGGTCGCGTTATCAAACTGGTGGAGGAAGCAGAAGCGCACCGGGCCGATGTCCAACGCCTTGCCGACCGCTTTTCCGCCTCCTTCTTGCCCATCGTCGCGGGTATTGCGCTCCTGACGTTTGTCATCAGCCGCAATCCGCTCGCGACGGCATCCGTCCTGGTTGTTGCGTGTTCGTGTTCACTGGCGTTGGCGACCCCCATTGCGATGCTCGCCTCCATTGGTGCTGGCGCGTCGCGGGGACTCCTGATCAAGGGAGGCAAATATCTGGAGCAATTGGCGCGTGCTGATGTGCTGCTGATTGACAAAACCGGGACCGTGACGCTTGGTCGTCCTCAGATCACCGATATCGTTGCTCAGGCCGGGATCACAAAAATGGACCTGTTATCTCTTGCGGCAAGTTGTGAGCGGTATTCAGAACATCCACTGGCCGAAGCGGTACGACGAGAGGCCGTCGCACAGGGCCTCACGCTTCGTGACCCGGTGAACTTTGAGGCGATCCCAGGATACGGTGTTCGAGCGCAGATTGATGGGCTCACCATTGCCGTCGGCAACACCCGCATGATTGAAGCTGGAACCATGAAATCGGATGTCCAAACATTGGAGGGGCAAGGCAAGACCGTGTTAGTGGTTGCCAGAGAGGAGAGTGTGATTGGTCTGCTTGGAGCTTCCGATACCATTCGTCCAGAAGTTCCAATGGCTCTGGCGAGGGTACGCACCTATAGCGTGAAGCAGATCGAACTGTTGACTGGCGATAACGAGTCTACCGCAAAGGCTCTAGCGAGCCACCTTGACATTGCGTACCGTGCGCAACTGTTACCGGAAGACAAGATTGCGATCGTCAAGCAGTATCAAGCACAGGGACACACGGTCGTCATGGTAGGTGATGGAGTCAATGATGCGCCTGCTCTGGCACAGGCGGATGTCGGCATCGCGATGGGGGTCGCGGGAACGGATGTGGCGATGGATGCGGCCCATATGGCCCTGATGCGGGATGATTGGACTCTGGTCCCAGAGGTGTTTGCCATTGCCCATCGTACGATGCGGGTCGTGAAGATGAATATTGCGTTCACGGCCATCTACAATCTGGTGGGACTCTCCCTGGCCGCCTTTGGTGTGCTCCCTCCCATTGTGGCGGCAGCCGCGCAGTCGTTACCCGATCTAGGTATTCTTGCCAATTCAGCCCGGCTCTTGCGTCAACCACAACGGCATGTGCAGACGCAGAACAAGAAAGAGCACACCAGATGAGCACACAGACGAAGCGAGCATCGCTGGTACGTCTTGGACTCTGGATCGAGAGTTTCACCGTGGTGTGGATGGTTCTAGAGGGGGCTCTCTCCATTGGTGCTGGTCTGGTTGCCCACAGCGCGTTGCTGGTCGCTTTTGGGCTGGATTCGGTGATTGAACTTCTCAGTGGTGCCATCGTGCTTTGGCGATTTCTGGTCGAAGCACGTGATGGAGATGCTGAGCAGGTGGAACACGCGGAGCACCGTGCTGCCTGGATCGTGTTTGTGTCCCTTGCATTGCTCTGTCTCTATGTTCTAGGCACTGCACTCTCCGGTCTAGTGATTGGCTCACAACCAGAGAGTTCACCTGTAGGCATGGCAATTGCTGCTGCGGCTGTGCTCATTATGCCTGCTCTTGCAGGGGGAAAACGACGGCTTGCCTCACGATTGGATAGTGGGGCATTACGAGGCGATGCAGCAAGTTCTCTGACCTGTGGATATATGGCCGCAACAGTGTTGGTTGGGATTGCGGCCAACGCTCTCTTGCATTGGTGGTGGGCTGAAGATGTGGCAGCTCTCGGTTTTCTCATCTGGCTGGTCTTGGAAACACGCGAAACCCTGGAAGAGGCTCGTGGAACAGAAAGCGAGAAGAAGAAAGACAAGGAGAATCGATGAGGAATAAAAGGGAAGACTGCATCTATTCGAAATTGAGTCTAGACCTCATTGAACAGAGCGATTCTATGGCCCCCAACTCATCGAACGTGTGCATGAATCGGTCTCAGATTCAGTTCAGGACAGTGTCTATAACACCTGTACAGGTTGACACTTCACCTGGAACAAATTTGTGTCTGCCTGTACTTCCCTTACCAGTCAGTAGGCATGTTCGTATCACGACAAAAAGAAGACTGTCGAGAGAAATCATTGACAAAATCTTTTCTCCTTCTTATACTACTAGCAGTAATCAGTACTACCGTAAGGTAGTAGACATTTTCAAGAGCGCGTTCTGAAACGTAGGGAGGAACGGAAAGAAGCCTGCTCGTCTATGTCAGAACACCTGGACGCTTTCACTTCACGGATCCTCAACTCACTGAGGGACGTGAGAGCAAAGAAAAAGAGGGACAACCCATGGAGACGCTCAGCGAACACGCTGAAAACCCGGCAGAAGCAACACAGAACCGCTCATCCCAGATCACGCGTACGCGCACTGGGCGCTCCAGACGACGGATCGGTCTCTTTCTTCTAATTGGTCTTCTCAACGTCGGTCTTCTCATACTGCTTGCTTCTCAACTCCTTACTCCAGCACAGCAGCAGGGAAGCGGAAGCAGCCCACTCCTTGGGCATCTTGCGCCGGATTTCACGCTCTCCAGGTTGGACAGTTCGTCTGCATCAAAGGTGCATCTCGCACACCTGAAAGGGATACCCCTGGTTCTCAATTTCTGGGCATCCTGGTGTGACCCTTGCAAAGAAGAAGCATCGCTCTTGCAACAGACCTGGCAACAGGAGCGGTCCCAGGGGGTGCAATTTCTGGGTATTGATTTTGAAGATACTCAGAGCAACGGGCGCTCATTTCTGCTCCAGTATGGCATCACCTACCCCAATGTCACCGATACGACCGGCTCGGTTGCCATTGACTATGGAGTAACTGGTGTGCCCGAAACCTTTTTTGTGAATCGCCACGGGCGAATCGTGCAGAAGATCATTGGTGCTCTGGATCAACACACCCTCCAACAGGCCATCGTCGCCATGCTCCACTCAACAGAAGGAGCCTGAGGAGTCGATGGACAGACAACGGAAGACAGATGCCAGGAGACAGGGGTGGAAGCCGCGTCGTTTTGCCTGGTGGCAGTGTGATCGCTACCGGAAGATTGAGCCACTTGCTATCGGATTACACAAGTCGCTTGCATCACTCATCGAACGGCTTCTGCAACAGACTGGAGGAATAAGCAAGTGACCTATGATATGGATCAGCGAATGGCTCACGCTCGCGGCTCTCGCCAATGCTCGGTCGTGTGATCGTGGTCAATGAACGTAATCAGGAGGTTGAGGTGGGGGCGAGCCGGGTGGTGGGTAAAGGGGCACGGGAACTGGAGGTGGGTTTGCCGTCATCACTTCCCCCTGGTAGCTATGTCGTTGCCTGGTATGCCGCTTCTGAGGAAGATGGACAGGTGACAGATGGAACCTTTCACTTCACGGTCCTCCTGCCTGATGGTCGAATGCCTTCTCTTCAGTCGGCGACGATTCCTGGGTTCACTGCTGCCTCTCGTTCCTCATCCGCTGATCTTTTCGATGGATCAACACTCCTGCTGGTCGGTGCAACGATCATAATGGTGCTGGGAGCCGTCTTCTGGACGGGAGCTGCGTTATGGCGTGGGCTCATTTTCCCTTTAGAAGAGCTGGATTCATCCCTGGATCTGGTGGGTGCACTTCACCGTCGCTTTGAACAGTGGTGGGCTTTGCCAACGCTCGCGCTGCTCCTGCTGGGGACTCTTGCCTGGATCATCGCACATCTGATGACGTTGGGAGGAGGGATTGGTTCGTCCTTCTTTTCGATGTTCGTCTCCTCGGTTCTCGGTGAGACGGCAGGACATGTGTGGATAGGACAGGTTCTGTTCCTCTTGCTGGCCGTGCGACTGAGCGTCTTCCGGGCCCGACAGTCAGGATGTTCGCCTCGCTTGACCACGCTGCTGGTCTGGGTGGATCTCTTCGTGGGGTTGGGTTTCTTTGTCTTGTTGGCGCTCTCCAACCAGGCTGGTGCTGCTACCAGCGGACAGGGGGTAATGTCGGTGCTCTTCGCCTGGCTCCATCTGCTCGCGGCGGCCTTCTGGGTCGGTGGCATCCTGTTTCTTGCCAGTTGCTGTCTGCCACTCTTGCACCAGGAGGATTGGGACGTTCAGGCACACTTTTTCGTCACGCTGTTCCCCGCGTCTTTCCCCTGGCTTCTTTCTGGAGCCGTGCTCATGATCGTGATCGATCCACTTCAGGCAACCAGGCATATCCAGCAATGGAGCGAGCTGTTCACCACAAGCTATGGGGCCGTGTTCGTGAGCAAAATGCTGCTGGAAGGGGTGCTCCTGTTGATGAGTGGGATCGTGATGAAAGGACTCCTCCCTGGGTTTCAGCAGACCTGGGAGAAGTATTGCGCAATGAGGCAGCAGATCTCGAAGCCTGTACAATCGAAGCAACGACCAGAGGAACCCTTGCGCCTTGTCGCTCAAACGCTCACTTCTCAGGAGATCCTCCTCGCTCATCAGATACAGCGGATGAAACGCTTCATAGGGATCGGAGCAGGGATTGGCCTGGGTATGCTGATCTGTGCCGGACTCCTGACGGTCCTGGCAACTCTCCTTTCATAACCAGGCTGCAGACTGCGCTCTTCTGCTCTGATGATGCCTGCTAGTGAACTGAGAAATCTGTAAAATGACACAAGGAAAAGGAAGCATGTTGGTATGAATGGAGAGCAATTGGGTCTGGGAGCGGCATTTCTCGCCGGATTGGCGTCATTTCTTTCGCCGTGTATGCTCCCTTTAGTGCCCATTTATCTGACACAACTCGTTGGGCGAAACACGGCACACGCCGTCAGTGGAGAACGCACCCACCTTCCCACCATAGCGAGGCTCCACCTGTTTGCCCATGCCTGCTGCTTTGTGCTGGGCTTCTCGCTCGTTTTTATTGCGCTTGGGGCGACGGCAAGTGCACTCGGCAACGCCTTGCGTCTCTATCAAGTGGCGTTGCGCCAGGTCGGTGGCGTCGTGCTGGTGCTCATTGGTCTCCACCTGACCGGAGTCCTTCCCCTTCCGCTGGTTTCCCGGATGAAACGCTTCTCGTTCTGGCCCTCTCGTCCGAGCTCCGTGACCTCATTGCTGATTGGTTCGATCTTCGCGCTTGGCTGGACCCCCTGTATCAGCCTTCTGCTTGGTTCTATTCTTGTCCTGGCAGCCAATACCACCACCCTGCAAGAAGGGGTGTTGCTCCTGAGTGCCTATTCGTTGGGGATGGGTCTCCCCTTCTTGCTCCTGGGACTCGGAGTCAATCAAGCAGATGCCCTGCTCAGGTGGCTCAAGCCGCATGTGCGAACCATCGAGATTGGTTCTGGGATCCTCTTGATCCTGGTAGGCAGCGCCATCTTTTTCAATCTGCTGGCTCTCCTCAATAATTATGTACCGCAGTTCCTGCATATTTAATGGACGCTGGTTGAGTGCTCTTCCCATCCAGGTGTGTGCCGTGAGATCGATGGTTTCTCTTGTCAGATGAAGGACAACCTGGAGCAGCACCATCACGATCAGGATCACCTCCAGGCCTCCGTCACACCTCTCCAGACAACGAAACAGAAAGAGAAAAGCCGATGAACTGGCTTCTTGGCCACCACTGGATTACTGTTTACGAGCAGGTTTCTTCAGTGGTCACTGAGGTTGCCCCATTTTCGTGTAACCTTGCCGGACGATCACCGTAATGCGGTTGGACGGAATGGCGAAAGCGACGCCGGAGGCCGGTGCATTGAACTCCGGATCAAGAGCCGTCAGCGTTGGAATGCCGATCACATTGCCTTGCAGATCGACGAGTGCGCCGCCACTGTTCCCAGGGTTGATTGGTGCATCGATCTGAATAGCATCCGGCAAGCTTGCTCTTCCCAGACCTTCGGAGACCGTGCGATTCAGAGCACTGATAATGCCATTGGTTACCGTCTGAGTAATGCCCAACGGATTCCCGATTGCCAGTACATCCTCACCCACCTTGAGTTCCGATGAGTTGCCCAGTTTCGCCACCGGCATGTTGGCAGGCGGATGGATCTTGACCATGGCCAGATCATCGACAGGATCGGTGCCGGTGAGTTGTGCTGTCAGTTCAGTTCCATCGACCATCACGATCAGGATATGCTGTGCACGAGCAACCACGTGGTTGTTGGTCACAATAGAGCCGCGCTTGTCGATAATCACACCAGAACCCAGTGCGGTGCCTTGCGGCGTCGTGACGTTGATCTGCACCACTGCCGGGCGCACATGTGCGATCACCGCCTCGCGAATTGCTTCGCTCTTGTCCTCTGAAAGCGCAGGAAGAGTCGGCTGAGCATGTGTACCAGGTGGGAACTGACCAGTAACGGAGCTATTTGCAACGAGGGTTGAATTGTCATGACCAAATTGCCAGCCTGCGAATAAACCGGTCCCAAGAACCAACGCGAGGACCGCCGTCAATGCTATGATCGCACCCGTATGCAGTGCTCTGGCGGGTGGTCGGTAATCTGGCGGAAGCATTGGCTGCGGTGCCTCCTGATCAGGCTGTCTTCTGTCCGTAGGAGGCACCCGCTGATGTACAGACTGGTATGGGACACTCTCAACAGGCGAAGCTGGTTGTGGTACTGGCTGATCAGGCTCTGATGACTCATTATTGGTATCTGAATGCAGCATAGTTGTTGACCTCCATCGATCTCTCTGAAACGCCGCGAAGAGTTTCTGAACGTCTGTGTGCCGCTTTCGTTGCAAAAAATGAGACTCGACGACGTGCAACAGGGCTGCTCTGACGAGACACATGGATGAGCAAGATCAGTTTTCTGCAAAGATGACGACCCACCGCTGTCAATACGCCTCTCCCGTTTTTTCTCCATCGCAACGTATTTTGCAAAAGATATCTTTTTTCTTCCATGCATCACTGTATCGCGATATGTTCAAAAATCTTTAAGAGATTTGTAAAGAATTTATAGATTCGTGAACTCAGAGATAAAGAGAAAAGTATGGATTATAGAATATCACAGCATAAAAGATACAGGAAAATGCACCTCCAGCCCCACAAAAGAAGAATGCAAGGGCGTCACCTCTGCTCAACTTTCATCAACGGTTGGAAGTGATGGGGATATTTTGAACACGCTTTGACGATTGATCATCATCATTCGGGTGCAGCATGCCAATCTTGTCTCCTTCAGTAAACCAGAGCGTCTGGTTACCCTTCATGACGAGACCGAGTGGTGAACTCCCCACAGGAAGACGATAGAAGACGAATTGGTTGGCAGCGACATCCAGCCGTACCAGTGCTCCTGCATCCAGCAGTGTCACCCAAACATTCCCAGTTGGCGTGACGAGCAGACCGTAGAGTCCATCTACTCCCTTGCTTGCGAAGGGAACCGAGTAGCGGGTGAAGGTGCCAGTTCCCGGGTCGAGGCGAAGCAGTAGACCGGCACTGAATGCGGTCGCCCAGATGATTCCGTGAGAGTCGCAGGCAATTTCCATCAGTGGGATGCCCGGTCCTGGAGCGGTGAAAAAGCGCACACGACCTGTTGCCGGATCGAGTCGACCGATGCGATTGTTGCTCATCTCGGTAAACCAGACCATCCCCCCCGGATCCACGGTCACCCCATAGGGGTAGAGCGTCTGTATACTCCTCGTTGTCGAGAGCGGATAGTGCTGCATAAGCCCGGTGTGGGGATCGAGCCGACCCAGAGTATCGGAGTTGAATTCGGTGAACCAGACTGCACCATGGGAATCGAGTGCCAACTCGTTAGGAGCACTGGGCAGTGAAAGCGTCTTGCCTGCATGACCAGGGTCAGGTATCGTGAGCCTCGGCAAGGGGTAGATCTGATAGTGTCGCGTCGTGGGGAAGTAGTGGCCAATATAGTTGGCATATTGTTCAACAAACCAGATGGTATCGTCGGGCGCGACCTGGATACTCATCACGCCATTGCGGCCATGTGGGGGGATCATCTGCTGAAAGGTCTGGCCTCGTGGGTCGAAGGCGGCCAGATAGTTTCGGCCCATCTCCCCAAACCAGATTCGTCCCTCGTGATCAATTGCCAGACGCATCGGCTGACTGTCTGACTGCGGGAGGGGATACTCGCGAAATTGACCCTTTGCCGTAATGACAGAAGGAGAGATTGGCTGTCTCGTGCGAGACAGAGCAGGAGATGTATCTGGCTGTATCCCATCTCTCTGTCTCGAAAACCAGCTACTACTGTTCGAGAGTGCGAAGATCGTGCCCATGCCGAGCAACAGCAGGACCAGCAGAAGCCAGGCGCTCCGTCTGCGATGAGCTGACCAGCGCGCAGGCTGCAAAGGTGTAGGTGATACGATCGGAGTTCCTGGTCGTGTGACCCTCACATCACTCGCCGACTCTCTCGTTTCAGGGATTTGCAGCTTTTCGTTCATCATGTTCTCCTGGATCATGCATATGTTGATCACACCCTCCAGGAAGCGCGACAGACGGGAGTTCATCGGTATGTCCATCTGGTTCCATATGAAGGCTTCTCTCTTTCTCTACGGAGAAGGTTACAGCTCTCCTGTCTACCATGTCTACTCTTTGTCAACGCTCCTCGAACAGTGAGCCAGATGCGACTTTGAAATCATTGGCCACTTTTTTCAGCAGAACCTGCTTCAGGCGTGCGCTGGCCTGGAGAGCAAGTGGTCGCTGTTTCAGGATATCGATCGGCTCATTTTCCTCATAACATTCATAACTATCGATATAGCGCACCTGCGAATAACCGGTGCATGAGATGTACGAATGAAGAAAGTACTATTCACTTTCGTAGGCAAACTTTTTCTGCTATACTACAACAAGTTCGTTGTTCATCACATAGCAATCTTGTTTCGCATTATAGGGATGAAAAACAATAAGGATGTAGAGATGGAGGAATATGCGCAAGAAGCAGATGTTTTCACATACCCCATGTGTTTTACCAACACCCCTTCCGGGTCATCAGATCAACATTCCACAAGAACAGCAACAGGATCAAACCATCACATTCCAGGTTCAGGGAATCCACTGCGCCAGTTGCGTGATGGTCATTGAGCGCCAGTTGAAAAAGCTTGAGGGCGTGCATGCGGTCCGGGTCGACGCACTCACGGGAAAAGCGGAACTTTCCTGTGCTCGTGTGCCACTCCTGGAGGAGGCCCAACAGGCTGTCCAGGCGAACGGCTATACCGTTCTTCCATGGCAGGATGGCAAACCGGCGATGATGCCGCGCAGAGGAGTCCGCGACGCTGTCGAACTGGGCGTCATTGTGCTCCTGCTCCTTGGACTCTTCTGGCTCTTCTCGCGCCTGCCGTTTGTTCCGCATAGTTTTGGCATCTCAGAACGCATGAGTTACGGCGTGGTCTTCGTGATCGGCCTTGTCGCATCCATCTCCTCCTGTATGGCCGCGACCGGAGGGTTACTGCTCGGCATGACGGCAACAGGACGTTCTCGCCTCGTGAAGGCTCAGGGCACGCTGTTGTTTCACCTCGGGCGACTCCTGTCCTATACAACCTTTGGGGCGGTGCTTGGGGGAATTGGCTCGTTCTTTACCCTTTCGCCACAAGTGAATGCTGCAGCGGTGATTCTGTCCAGTTTCGTCATGCTGCTGCTGGGAATGCAGCTCCTACAGTTCGTTCCTCCCTGGATACGAGCGCTTCAGCCACGCCTGCCCCGGTTTCTGACGCATGCACTCGATGCCGCCAGTGGGAGACCGTCAACGATCGCCTCCTTTCTGATTGGTGCGGCGACGTTCTTCTTACCATGCGGGTTTACCCAGGCATTACAGTTGTATGTGCTCAGTCGTGGCAATGCCATGACGGGAGCCTTGACCATGTTCGCCTTTGCTCTGGGCACCTTGCCAGCATTACTGTCGCTGAGTGTTCTCTCCAGCCTGTTCACGGGAACCGTCCAGCGCTATGTGGTCAAGGTCTCTGGTGTCCTGGTGTTGCTGATTGGCCTTTCGAGCCTCCAGAGTGGTTTTGCCCTTGCAGGTCTTCCACTCCCTTCGCTTGCTCTTGGGTCGCCAGCGCAAACGAGCAGGATGCTTCCCCAGGAAAGCCATCTGGCTCCCATTGTTGATGGCAAGCAGGTCGTCTCGATGAAAGTGATCGGGTTCAAGTACGTCCCGAGTACGTTTACGGTTGTGCAGGGCGTCCCGGTGACATGGCATGTCGATGGTCGTCAGGCTGAGGACTGTGCGCAAGTGCTGCTCGTTCCCGCTTTAGGACTCACGGTTGCATTACAGACCCATGGCCTCACGACGATTACCTTTACGCCCAGGGAACCGGGAACGGTACGATTTCATTGCCCCCTGGCAATGACCACCAGTGGAGCGATGTTCACCGTGCTTCCCAACACGCACCGAGGCGGTGGAAGAACGCGTGTTGCCCATCATCTCAAGAGCGTCGTGCGATGAACAGCGACGGCAAAGATGACGTTGAGAGACTGCCCCAGAGGTATTCAGCAGAGATCAACACAGGAAATGAAGAGATGATCACCAACGCTTGATCTCTCTTCCTAAACAAAAGAAAGGATCAGAAACGATGACAGCAATACAGGAAAAGGTCCTGAGCGTTCCCGAGATCCATTGTGAACAGTGTGTGAAGGCAATTGATACCGTCGTAGGAACGCTGCCGGGCATAAAGAAGGTGACAACCGACGTTGCCACGAAAACGGTTTCGCTCCGCTACGATTCCGAGCAGGTCTCCTTAGAAAAGGTGAAAGCCTCCCTCGATGATGCAGGCTATACGGTTGAGGGGTAGACACAGAGAGAGGGTGACACGCGGTCTCTTCTGACGCGGTGTGTCCTGATGGTCACGACGGAAATACGGCAGAAGGTATCTCCTCTCATGTGACGTTCCTGCCAGGTGGAAAGGCTCAAAGAGCCTTTCCACCTGGAGTGTGGAGGGTATGGTGTATATGGAAAGTGCAAAGGTGATTCTTCATGGTGCGAGGTACGAACGCTTCTACGGATCAGCAGCAATCGATCCCTGGAAACCTGCATTCGTGTGCAGTATTTGCTCTGGAAGGCATGACCTGCGCTTCTTGTGCGATGCGCATCGAGAAAGTGCTCAAAAAAGTTCCAGGGGTGGCAGACGCACAGGTGAACCTTGCAACGGAGCGAGCGACGGTGACGTATGACCCGACGCTCACCGGCCACGAGCGCATGGTTCAGAAAGTAGAAGCCATCGGATACAAGGCGATGCTGCTCGACCAGGTCGTGTCCGTTCCTGTCCTGTCAAACACCGTTGTTTCTGCTGCTCGTCCCCCCGCTCCGGCTCAACGAGAAGATGAGCGAGGTCGGCGCAAGCAGGCAGAACTGGCACGCAAGCGCACGATCTTGATCCTGGGAATGGTCCTCTCGCTCCCGATTATCAGCTTGACCATGTTCTTTATGAACCGGTTCGCCTTTGAAAACGAACTCCTCTTTCTCCTGACAACTCCCGTCTGGGTGATTGTCGGCTGGGAGTTCCATCGAGGAGCGCTTCTCACCTTGCGGCATGGCAGTGCGAATATGGACACGCTCATCTCCCTTGGTGGAACGTCAGCGTACCTGATGAGTGCGGTGAGCACCTTCTTTCCCCAGCGCGTCGGAGGGGGAACCATCTTCTACGATACCGCAGCCCTCATTATCACCCTGATCTACCTTGGGAAGTATCTGGAAGCTCGTGCCAAAGGACAGACCAACGACGCCATCAAGAAACTCCTCCGGTTGCAGGCCCATACCGCCCGTATTGTCCGGGATGGACAAGAGGTAGAAATCTCCATTGACCAGGTGAAGGTGGGCGATGAGGTCGTCGTGCGCCCTGGTGAGAAGGTGCCGGTTGATGGCGTGGTGCTCAGTGGACACTCCTCGGTCGATGAAGCGATGATTACCGGTGAAAGTTTTCCTGTGGAGAAGGCGGAAGGCGACCCGGTCATCGGGGCGACCATCAATCAACGTGGGTTGTTGCATCTGCGAGCCACCAAAGTTGGGGCAGATACGATGCTCGCCCATATCATCCGCCTGGTGGAGCAAGCCCAGGGATCGAAAGCACCTATCCAGCGCCTGGCAGATAGCATTTCGAGTGTCTTTGTCCCGGTGGTCCTGGCCATTGCCCTCTTGACCTTCATTGCCTGGGTCGTTGTGGGTAGCGCTATTGGCATTCCGACCTTTGGAGTCGCTGAGGCAATGAGAGAAACCGCACCGACCTGGGTCGTTGCTCTTATCGCCGCCATTACCGTATTGGTCGTGGCTTGCCCCTGTGGGCTGGGACTGGCAACCCCGACGGCCATTATGGTTGGAACCGGCAAAGGAGCCGAGCAGGGCATCTTGATCAAAGGTGGGGAGAGCTTAGAACGTCTCCAGACGGTACGCGCGGTTCTCCTGGATAAGACAGGAACGATTACCAAAGGAAAACCTGAACTGACCGATGTCATTCCGCGTGCAGGCATTCAGGCGGATGAATTGCTGCGACTGGCGGCTCTCGCTGAACAAGGCTCTGAACATCCGGTCGCATCAGCGATTGTTGACGGTGCGAAAAAAAGAGCACTGAGCCTGCACGCCTCGCTTGTGCAGTGTACTGCTGTGGTGGGGCAGGGTGTGGAAGCAACGATCCGCACCCAGGATCCGTTCCACAGAGGAACAGGCGACTTCCCATGGCAAGCAGGTCTGGCTTCTGGTTCGCCTGACTCGGGAAGACGTTGGGGCTGTCTTGAGAGCGTGTTGCGCCTGCCAACGGTGCTTCATGCATGGGTACAGTCGATGTGGGGTCAGGGTGCCTCGGAAGAAGAGCATGTCATCCTGGTTGGGACACGTGGATTGCTCAGTGCACGTGCGATCTCGTACGCAGCCCTGCAGGAGCCGCTCACAGCTCTCGAAGCGCAAGGGAAAACGGCGATGCTCGTCGCCCTGGATGGACAGGCCATCGGAGCGATTGCGGTGGCAGACACCGTGAAGGTGGATTCAGCGGAGGCGATCAAGCTGCTGCACGCCCAAGGACTCATCGTCTGGATGATTACTGGCGACAACCAGCGTACGGCACAGGCCATTGCGACGCAGGTAGGGATTCCATCTGAGCGGGTTGTGGCTGAAGTCTTACCAGAAGACAAAGCTAATCAGGTCAAGCGTCTCCAGGGACAGGGGATGGTGGTCGCGTTTGCGGGCGATGGCATCAATGATGCTCCTGCCCTGGTGCAAGCTGATGCGGGGATCGCCATGGGGACAGGAACGGATATCGCCATGGAAGCCTCCGACATTACGCTGGTGAACGGCAGTGTGAAGAGTGCAGCCACGGCGCTGGCCCTTTCACGAGCAACGATGCGAACCATTAAGCAAAATCTCTTCTGGGCCTTTGCGTACAATATCATCCTTATCCCACTAGCAGTACTCTCACCAATGATCCCCTTTTTGAAGGATCAGGCTCCTATCTTTGCTGCGATCGCGATGACGTTTTCGTCGGTCACCGTGGTCAGCAACTCACTGCGATTGCGACGATGGAAATGCTAACACCATTGAGTAGACCCCTGATTCATCGTAATGAGGGGACAAGAGGAGAATCTTTCATGAAGAAACGTGTTTTTTCTGCCCTGTTTGGGAGCCTGTTCCTCGCCCTTGTTGTCGCCGCGTGCGGAGGCAACACGACACCATCCACAGGTTCCTCTGGCGGCAACAATAAGATGATGTCTGGCATGTCCACGGCGACATCAGGAAGCAATCCGATGACGGACAGCCTGAAGGGATTGAGTGGCAAGGACTTCGAGGTACAATTTCTGCAAGAGATGATTGCTCACGCTCAATCTGCCGTTGCTCTCGCCCAGCTTATCCCAACGCATACGAAACGGGCCGAGCTGGGGACCCTGGCACAGGATATCATTTCTGCGCAGAAGAAGGAGATCAGCGAGATGACCACCTGGCTCTCCACCTGGTACCATGAGAAGCCCGTTGCTGATTCGATAAGCGTGCCTGGAATGATGGAGATGATGGGGAATGTGGATCAACTGAAAAACGCGAGGAACGCCGAGTTTGACAAATTGTTTCTCACGATCATGATCACGCATCACTACCAGGCGGTGAACATGGCCAACCTTCTCCCTGAGAAAACGCAACGTCCAGAATTGCTCAAGCTGGGTCAGGAGATGGTGAAGACACAATCGGCAGAGATCCAACACATGCAGGGCTGGCAACAGAAATGGTTTCAAAGCTAGTGGCGTCAAGGCTTGATCCTCTGCACAGTGTTCATTGGCGCTGGGAAAGTCGCCAATGAACACTGTGCAACTGGTTTATACCTCGCGCCAGTGGTTTGCATGGACGTTTTCGTTCAGGAACTCGTCTGCGATCCTTGCGCCAGGAAGAGCGACCAAAACTCTCGCGTGTGGCTGGCCAGTTCCTCGTGTGTACCGACCTCCGCGATACGCCCATCCACCAACACCACGATCGTATCGGCCTTGCGGATGGTATCGTAGCGATGCGTAGTGAACAGGATGATCTTCTCTTTGGCAAAAGTGGTCAGCAACTCGAAGATCTGCCGCTCTCCCACCGGGTCCAGGCTCGCCGTCGGCTCATCCAGAATGATCAGCGGCGCATCGTGATAGAGCAGCCGGGCCAGCGCCAGCCGTTGCCACTGTCCCCCGGACAGATCGCTGACGCCGCCGAATCCCGCTCCCACCACCGTGTCCATATCATCGGGTAGCCCTTCTACCACTTCCCACAGACCGGCCAGCCGCAAGGCCTCAGCGATGCGCTGCTCCTCCCCTGGGGCACGCTCACTCTGCATCGTCACATTCTGTCGGATGCTAAAGTGGAAGTGCGAGGGATCCTGGAAGAGGATGGACTTCGCAACGGCTTCGAGAGGGACTTCCTCGCCTGTTGCATCCGTCGCGTGCAGCGAACCCCTGCTCGGGGGAACAAGTCCGGTGAGCAGCTTGACGAGCGTACTCTTGCCCGCTCCGTTGGTGCCCACGATGGCGGTGAGGCCGGGCGTGAAGTCGCACGAGACATCCATCAGAGCCTTTTTCTGGTTCTCCGGGTAAGTGTAGCTGACTTCGTGCAGGTGGATGGCCGAGAGCGGCACGCCAGGCTTCACCTGGGTGCCGGGCTCCAGACTCACCGCCTGCTCCTCCTCAAAGGGCTGCGCGAGAAAGTCGAAGAGGGTGGCCGCGTAATTGAGCGACTCGACCAGGGACCGCACAGAGTAGATCAGCGACTGGATCATGCCGGAGAGCAAGGCCATTCCAGGAAGGATGATGGCGAGGCTGGGTAGGCTGATCTGTCCGCGGCTGATAATTGCGAAGAGGGCCGTCAGTGCCAGAGCGATGCCCAGGCCCTGTACCAGCGCAGCCATGGTACGCAGCCCTGCAAAGCGCGCCGTCAGGCGCTTGAGATCCGTGAGGTAGGTCTCGGCGAGCCAGGCGTGTTCGCGGGCGATGATGTCGCTTTGATAGACGCGCACATCGCGCTGCCAGGAGGCATCCACCTGCATGTTGGTAAGAGCCTCCATTCGCAACTGGTTCGGTGCGTTGTGTTCCTGTAACTCGTACATGGCACGGCTGAAGCGGCGCTCGACGAGGGAGGCCGGGATGGAGATCGCCACCATCGCCAGCACCAGCAGAGGCGCGAGGACAAAGAGCGTGACAGCCAGCCCGAGCAGCCCCAGAAAGATCGGCGCGGTAGAAAGCAGCGAGTCCACCAGCGTGATAGAGTGCTGCGAGGCCTCGCGAATCACCAGGCCGTAGCGGGCCTGAAACGCATTGTTCTCAAAGAGCGGATAGGGCACGGCTGGCAATTTCTGCATGATGCGCTTGCTGATGACCACCCAGGCCTGCTGGCGCAGGATGGTGGAGGAGCTATCCCGCAGGATGATGCCCAGGCGTTGTACCAGGACGATGATGACCAGGCCAAGCCCGACGAACGCTACTGCTGGCGTGAAACGAACGGTACTGCCAGATCCGATAGCCTCCTGCAAGAGTTGGTGCAACAGCAGCAGCAGAGCGGGATAAAAGAGCGGCTCGAAAAGCGAGGCGATGCTGCTGGTGACAAAGGCACGAGGGTGGCAGGTATACAGCAAGCGCAGCGTAGCGCGCAGTGTCGCCAGGCGCGCGGGTCGGGACAGCCGGAAACGGGTACGCAATGAAAGCATGTCGGTTTCTCCTTGTTGGGATGACAGGGTGCAGGAGCAGGGAACTGCTCGATCTTCCAGAAGTCAGGGGATGAAAGCGCGCATACAAGGAGGGGCGCGAGCAACACAACAGACGCCAGGGGGGCCTGACGTTCGGAGCATGTCCTTACCTCGGCAAGATATCTCCTCTGCGCGAGAGAGGACGGCAAGGCTTGCGGTCTAGGTCAGTCAAAAGTGACCGTACATACCTGTTCCTTATACGACGGTGATGTGGTGTGTGGGAAATTCTCCCACGTGACTAGACTATGGCACATGATGCTGCCAGCTGTCAAGGAGCCGAGACGTGTTTCAGACGAGAAATCCTCCTCCTTACTGGACTGCTCTCATCAGCTATGCGTTACAATGAGGTGGAGTTGATGTAGCTACCACCAGAAGCCAGGGAATCATCAATTACCTCAGCAAAGGTAAATGGCTGCTCGCGAGTTGCCGTTTTTTCAAACGGCCAATAGAATGGAGCAACAGGATGTTTTCTAGCAAAGATGCGCTATTGGTCGCGAGGCCACTGTGCCTTTGACTGATGGACAGTGGGGGGTCTCTGCACCCTGACGATACTGCCCACACAAGACAGAGCGCATTGCGTCATGAGAAATCTTCCCCGTGGGGAAGATTCACGCGCACGTTCTCCTCGAACGTTTGTTGTGAACAGGAGGAGGGCGTTTCGTAACTGGCAGAGTCAGGTAAAATGACCTTGAGGAGGCTAGCTCCCTCCTCAAGGAGAACCGCTTTATGATGTCATTAACTGTTGTGGATCATCAAGCAGCAGTCCCGCCTCCATCATACCAGCGCGGGCAAGCGAAACAAGGTCCTGCCCTCCATATTAACGCTCTTACTTTAGTGACAACGTTGCATCTGCTTCTGTTGTGTCGTCTAGCCGTTCGTATGGCTCACCGTCGTTGTTCCCCACCATTGCCAGCCGGTCCTGGCGGAGCTCCGCGCACCTCTAGTGAGGAGAGCTTACTGCTGATCGGCTTATTGCGTACCTTGTGGCGCTTATCCTATCAGGATATGCACGACTGGCTCAAGAGTTGGCCTGCTTTGGCCCTTGCTTGTGGCTTGCCATCAGGCAAGGACGGGCACGCCCGCGTCCCGAGCAAATCCCAGCAGTGCAAACGCCGTCATGTTGCTGGTGCTCCTGTACACGAGTCACTCTTCCTTCTCACCGTTGTGTATGCCATCAGAAAACGACTCATTGGGGCCCGTGACCTCATCATTGACAGTGCTCCCATCTTGGCTTGGAGACGCCGCGATCCTGATGCGGCCTTCGGGCACGCTCCCGCTCATCATCCTCGTCCTCTCTTGCGAGGCTTCCGCGTGCATACGCTCATCTGTCGCGGTTCTGGCTTGCCTCTCTTCTTTTTGCTCTCTCCTGCCAACTCACACGATGCTCCTTTTGCACAACGCCTCTTAGCGTGGGCTGTGCAGCTCTACCAGATCCGCCCCCGTGTTGTTCGTCTGGATGCGGCCTACTGGGGCTTGCGTCTCATTGCTTGGATTCATGTGGTGCTTGGTGCTCTCGCTGTCATTCCGTGGAATCCCAAGCGTCAGAAGAACCGCTCCTGTTTACCTCCGACCTGGACCAAAGAAGAACTGGGCAAGCGGAGTGGCATCGAGCGCTTCTTTGGACGGGTTTTTCTCTTTTTTCATCTCCAGCGTCCACCTCTCTGTGGCTGGTCCGAGATTGTCTCGCAGGTCGCCTTGACCTACGCCGCTTCCATCGTCGTTGGTCTCGCTGCTCAGCAAGCTCGCCGTCCTGATCTCATCCGTTCTCCTAAACGTGTTTTAGCTCATCTCTGGGAGGGGGATTCTGAGTTATGAAACGCCCTCCAGGAGGTCTTCTGTGTGCTCCGTCTTGTGTCATACAAACACACCCAACGGTACGACTCTTCTTGCACTCAAGAGGAAGTTTCCCAGCTCCTTGTCGATGGAAATGCATGTTGAACGTTTTCTACCGCTTTCTTCCGACCAACGGTCGTTCTCCATGAGAGGAACTCGCTTTGAAAGCGCCTTTGCCATGGTAGGGCCACACTACGGCTCTTCTGCTGGCTCACGATACCAGCAGATGGCTCCTCTGTCTTGCTCTCACCCTTCTCGTCCTGTCCTGCCGAGCCGTGCCCACTCATGGGTCCTCTTCTGCGTCGGTGACTCGCTCCTTCTCCACAGAGCCAGGAGTCCTGCTGGCTTCTGGTGGCTGATGGGTCCTGGTTATCTGCAACGATGACTTCCTCTGACGCCGCCTGCGTTTGTATGGAGCAGGCAGTTGTCCAGAGAGATGCTTCTCGGCTGGTTCCTTCTGCGATTCATTCTTGCTCCTCTGATCGCTCACCAGCGCATAGCGCTTGAGTGCCGCTTTGTCTCTCAGACCCAGAACGCTCCCCAAGGCGTCCAGTTCCCCTCCCGCCTGCAAGAAGCGCACCGCAAAGGTATCGCGCAACACGGAGGGACTGACAGGCTTGTCGCTGATCCCTGCTCGCTTCCAAAGTCGGTCAAACAAGAGTGTGATGCTATTGCTGGTCAAGGGCCGGTACCACTCCGAGAGGAAAAGATGATCGTCCTGGACATCGCCACCCTGTCTGCACCCCTCCTTTGGACGGTATCGCTCCAGGTAAGAGAGCAGCTGGTACCACCCGTTAGGCGACAGCGTTATCCAGCGTTCGCTGCCTCCTGTGCTCTGCACCCTCAGGGCCCTGCGTTCGCGGTCCACATCCGAAAGGCGCAACGCACACAGTTCCCCCACACGCATTCCTGTGTCCAGGAAGACCCACAAGATACTCCGATTGCGCGCTGCGGCTCGCACCGCTGACGCATCGCGCTCTCCTGCTGCTCGGCAGGCCAACAGTAAGCGCTCAAACTCGTCAGTTTCGATCACGTGGATGGGTTTTCTCCCCGTCTTGGGCACAGTCCCACGGACGATGGGGAGGCTTTCCAGATGCCCGTTGCGCACCGCCCAGTGGCAAAAGGCTCGCACCGAGCGTGCGTAGGTCGCTATCGTCCCGGCGGATCGAGTCGTATCCTTGGTTGAAGGAGTGGTCCGTAGGAACGCCACCCAGCCTCGCACCTCCGCTTCCGTGATCTGGCAAAGTAGATGGAGGTGCCGTTCATCCACCAGATACTGCTGGAACAGGCCCAGCGCGGTCTGATGCCACTCCATCGTTTTGCGACTCCGCTCGTTGGCTCGCTGCTCCTGCAGATAGGACTGGATGGTCCGCTCGATCGTCAGGGCAAGACATCTGGCTCGCAGGGATTCCTGTTCAGCAGCCTGAGGCAATGATGCATTGAGGAGGGGGACAGTCTGAGCGGGCTCAGCAGTGGGCTGGTCGCTTGACGGTTGGGCGGTAGGAGGCGCGCTCACCTCTGGGTCGCTGATCGCTTCCTCTGTGGGAAATGGAGACTGTCCAGATGCCGCATGTGCGTGTTCCGGTAGCGGGTCGGTAGAGAGAGTGGGAAACGCGCGCGTGTGCCGGTCTGCTTCCTGCTCTGGCTGATCGAAGCTGGCGGAGATGATGGTGGGCACGCCTGCCTGGATCACTTCTTGGGGCCATGGCTCCTGCATGATGGCCAGCAGGCGGGCGCGGATCTTGCGCAGCCCGATCTGCAACGTCTGCTGGTGAGAGGGGCGATAGCGTCCGGGGAACAGGCACTGCATCTGCTCAAAGAGGTCGTTCCCGCTCCATTCGGGATGGGCGAGCACCAGCCAGAGAATCTGCTCCCACTGTCCCTCAAAGGGATCTCTGCTCGTTCGTGGCCAGTCCAGCAAGCCCGTGTCGTCTGGCCGTTCGCCTTGCAACTGTTGGAACACGGAGACCTGAACAGGTCTCTTTTCCTCGGGAACAAGAGATCCCTTCATGCAGCCTTGGACACAAAAGTGCAGGACAGGTGCCACCGAAGCGCTGAGTGTGAGCGGGGAAACGCTCCTCGCACAGCGCCACAGGGCCTGTTGCAAGTCTTGCAGGTGCTGCAACATACCGAGCGGATCAAGGGCCTGGACCACCTCGCTCAGTTGCCGATGGCTCTCAGCGGACACGATCCCTGAAAGCATCAGCCGCTGCAATGGGGTCTTGGCCCCATCATAGACCCGACGCACTTTTTCCCCCTCTCGGTGTTTGGACAGCAGCTTCATACAGGGCTGAAAACAGTTGACATACAGGCGCACCGCTCGATACAGCTCACGGAGTTGTCGGTACGCCTGTTCTCCAACCAGGCGGTCATGACCGACCATCTGGCGCACAATCGCCCCATTCTTTTGTTCCACAAAACATTGATCCGCTTTGAGGCCCTCGCGTCCCCGTGTGAAGGTAATCTGTTGGGCTTCACAGTAGCTCATCAGCAGCTTATTCATAAATTCTCCGCCGTTGTCGACATCCAGACCCAGAATGGGAAATGGAAACAGCGCTCGTGCCTGCTCAAACGCGGCCAGGACCGCCTCTGGACTCTTATAGAGCACAGGGAGGCATTCCGTCCATCCGGTGGCCACGTCGGTCAGGGTCAAGGTATACAGATAGCTTCCCTGCGTGTGCGCACCACAATGAGCGACCAGATCCGCTTCCAAAAAACCGGGGTGAGCCTCATCCCAGCGATGGAACGTGCGAATGGGGATCTGCTGCTTGAGCAGGGGTCCGGCCTGGGTGGTGGAAAGCCCACGAGGAGCCGACATGCGGTGGGTGCGTAGTAAGCGATCGGCGGTGGTGGCACTCATGGAGAGCAGGTGGCCGCGGCTCTCCTCGCTCAGCTGCAGATGCCCATGCCTCTCTAATGCAGACACCAGGGTGGGCAAAAACGGGATCAAGCGTTTGGCACAGATGTGTCTGGCTGCCTTCCAAGCCTCCACCAGGGCGTGCTGCACCACCGAGCCATAGCGAGGCTGGCGAGGACGCTGGATGGTGCGCTTGCCCTCTGGGGTTTGGTTGAGTAGCCGAATGGCATACTTGCGAGCATAGCCGGTCATGGCAATTACCCTCTCAAGGAACAGCCCTTTTTGGGCCAACGTGGCCTCACGGTAGAGCGGTGCCACTCGCTCGATGAGCTCACGACGAGCGGCATAGCTCAAGGAGATGACAGAACCCGACAACATAGGAAAACTCCTTCTTTGCAACACCTGTTCAGTGGTGCAGGTGGTGTAGAGGGAATGAGGAGATGAGTCACCCAAGTTCAGAGAAAACGAAGCACATCTGAGACCGGGAACGTCTGTGAGGACGAAAACGCAACCCTTCCCCCTCTCTCCAACCACTGCGAGCACAGAAATGGTTTTCCAGGGGATCTTCTTGATGAAGCCACCACGGTGACGAGCATCCTCTCCCACTTGCTTCATGAGATATCTTACCCGAGAGTGCAAGAGGAGCATGCCGACAGGCGGATACCAGAATCAGCATGAAGCGCACGGAGACCTTGCGGCAGGCGCAAACATGTGTGGAGGAAAAGGGTGCAAGAATCTTACCCGTGGGTAAGATTTCTCGTGAGGCAATGCGGGCAGGCTGTTGCCCAAATGCGGGACAGGCTGTCTTTGACCGCGATTTCGCCACACAAAAGACCGTTCCCCTCCGGCCTCCTCGCCGCTTGCTTCTTGTGAAGCGGCCTCTGATCGGCTTCGAAGGGAACGGTCTACAACGAAGAGCGGGAGACGGGGCTCGAACCCGCGACAGCCTGCTTGGAAGGCAGGAACTCTACCACTGAGTTACTCCCGCGTGTGTGGTCGGGGTGCGCGGACTCGAACCGCGGACCTCCTGGTCCCAAACCAGGCGCGCTACCAACTGCGCCACACCCCGCCGACGCGTCTGACTATATCATGCTTTCATTGGCCTGTCAAGTCCCTCGCCAGGCTCGCTTGTTTCCGCTACCAGCTTCCTACTGCTTAGTCTTGCCTCGATAACGCATTTTGAGCATGAACAGGTGCCACCGCGTCTTGATGTTGCTGAAGAAGTTTCGACGCAATGGCATGACAGTAGTGTTGCCAAAACGCACTGAGCGCGGGCTGCGAGGCCGAAATAGGTAGTGTGAGAGCGCAACCAGGAACAGACAGACCACGCTCACCGCCGCCAGCAAGGGCGTCAAGATACCGCCTGGTCCCGCCGATCTTAATGTAAATGCGTACCCACCTGCACCTAGCGCCGTAACTATTGCAATGATGAGTAACCATTCCGATAGAGAGAAGTTCAAAGAGGCGCTACGGCGTTGACGCACACGCGGCCCCGGACTTCGACGCACACGCTCTCCTGTTCTCTGCTTCCGGGCAGTTCCTGGCTCTGTGTGCTCCAGGTTACGTAGTATTTCTTCAATTTCACGTTCATATCTGTTTGGCATAGGCCGCTCTGCTTCCTCGAATGCAATCAGGACGCTCTTGCTTGTAATGATACCAACTTTTAAGCTCTGAGACAAGTCCTTTTTTTCCCAATTTTCGGCAAGTTGATGGACTCCCACTCTAGTTCAGCTTTAAGATGGTCTGGACACATTCCAATAAATCTAATGGATGGAACGGCTTTGTCATGTGCTGTACCGCTCCCAGATCTACACTGATGCGCCGATAAATGCTCTCAACATGGCCCGTGATGATCATTACCGGGATGTGCTTTGTGCGCGCATCACTACGCAGATTGCGACAGATCTGATAGCCGTCCTCGCCTGGCATCATTATATCCAGGATAAAGAGATCGGGTAAAGGCTCACGCTCGGTCGCTAGCAATTGCTGTAACTGATGCCCGTTCGAGGCACTTACGACCTCGATATGTTGGCTACTCAGGACAAATGTCACGATCTCTTGCACTTCTTTGTCATCATCAACTACGATTACACGCTTCATCTTACACCTCTAACCTCTCCTCACAACGTAGGACATCATAGTTGTATATCATACAGATTTTTAACGATGAATACAACTCTCTCTTTTATTGTTCCTACTTTGAGGTACCTTTGCCGGCTCAATGAATCTTAACAGTTGACGCAAACGCACTACCTCTGTTATGATATGCCCTAGGGCCACACACTTTATTCAGTATGCAAAGAGGTGGATGCTATGGTTACCCCACCGCCAGATTGGTCGGTTGTCTTACAAGGCATTCTCAAGTCACCAGGCGAACGCCAACGCCTGTCATCAATTCTCGGCGTGACGACGATGACCCTCTCGCGTTGGGCCAGCGGCGAGTCGCGACCACAACGTCCACACCTGATACACCTGATGCAGGTCCTGCCGACTCAGCAGCGCCAGGAATTGATGGATGCCTTCGAGAAGCTCTATCCGGATATTCAGTCGTGGCTCTCTGAAGAGAACTCTGAACAGATTCCATCTAGCTTCTTTGCTCAGGTCCTCAACCTCCGCACAACGACGACCGAGAGCCTGCGCTTCTGGCGTATCAGCGAGCTTGTGCTCAAACAAGCCCTTTCTCAATTAGATCCCAACACTATGGGCATGGCGATCAAGCTGATACAATGCATGCCTCCATCAAAGGATGGCAAGATCCGCAGCCTGCGCGAACGCGCCGGGAAAGGGACGCTCCCCTGGACCGCCGATCTGGAACACGATGTGCTCTTCCTGGGCCTTGAGTCTATGTCTGGCTACGCAACCGAGGTCCGCCATATCGTGAGCGATAGCGATCTGCGCACAAACAAGTCCTTTCCAGCGTATCAGGATGAAAACGAGTTGAGCGCCGCCGCCCACCCCATTCGCTTCGAGGGTCGCATCGCGGGATGCCTCCTTGCTTCTAGCACACAGGTGGACTACTTTACTCCACCTCGCCTCAACCTGTTGGCAACATTTAGCGACCTGATCGCGCTCGCTTTCGATAAAAGCGACTTCTATGCTCCTCAACAGGTGGAGTTGCGCATGATGCCCAAACCACATGTGCAACGCCCCATTCTCGCTACCTTTCGCCAACGTGTGACGGAAAAGTTTCAAGAGGCGATGTACCAACGTCAACAATTAAGCAACGCCGAAATAGAGCTGCAGGCATGGCAGGACCTCGAAACAACGCTCCTCGGAATGCGCGAAGATGACCTGGATGCATACGACAATGCCTACCAGGCCCATTAGCATCTTATACGCCTTTTTCGTCGGGAGAAATGATCAGCACCGCCAGCCATCTTACTCAATGCCGTGCTTGCGCATAAGATAGCGCAGTTGATCGACTTTTGTAAATCCCAGCAGCTCTGCCGCCCGCACGCGGTTATGCTTCGCCGTTTCAAGCGCCCAGCGGATCACGTGCTGCTCTACACGATCACTCAAGTCGTCGAGCGAAACTGGCCCTGACGGTCGCGCGTTCAACCATTGTTCCCAGAGATCAAAGGCGGTGAACTCTCCTCGTTCAGACATGCCTACGAGCTCGCGCGGCAGGTGATCGGGGAGCAATTCTTCTCCACTACTTAATATTACGGCTCGTTCAACCACATTCTTTAATTCACGTATATTGCCAGGCCAGTTATATCCACAGAGGAGACGCCGCGCCTCCGGCGAGACGCTCCGGATATTACGGCTCAATGACTGGTTGAAGTCTTCGATAAAACGCGCGACAAATAACATAATGTCGTCGGGCCGCTCACGCAGCGGCGGCAGCCAGATATTCAGGACATCCAGGCGAAAGAAGAGGTCCGAACGGAACGTTCCCTCTCTCATCGCCTGCTCCAGGTCCCGGTTGGTCGCCGCCAGTACACGGACGTTGATTTTGACCTCTTTGCTCCCCCCCAGGCGAAAAAACGAGTGCGTCTCCAGGACGCGCAGCAGCCTGGCCTGCATGTCCAACGGCATCTCACCGATTTCGTCGAGGAAGAGGGTTCCACCTTCGGCCAGTTCTAACAGACCACGCTTCTGCTTTTTTGCGTCGGTGAAGGCGTATTGCTCAAAGCCAAATAATTCGCTCTCTAGTAGGGAGTGGGAGATGGCGGCACAGTTCAAGGGGTGGAATGGACCGGCAGCCCGCTTACTTTGCTCATGAATGGCGCACGCCACAACCTCCTTGCCAGTACCGCTTTCGCCTGTAATCAGTACAGGAGCATCGCTCTCTGCTATCCTTGTGATAAACTCGAAGATCTCACGCATGCGCTCGCTGTGCCCCACGATGTAGTCGAAATGGTAGTGGGCGTTGCGCTCTTGCCGCAGTTGACGCAGCTCTCGTGACATGGCGCTTTTCTCTAAAGCGCGCCGCACGATAAGCAACAGTTCATCAAGATCGAAGCCCTTGAGCAGGTAGTCCGCAGCCCCCTGTTTCATCGCGTCTACTGCGCTCTGCACGTCGCCATATGCGGTGATTATCACAACAGGCAGTTCCTTATCGAGCTTGCGAACCCGGGAGAGCACTTCCAGACCCCCCGCGCGCGGCAGCCGCAGATCGAGTAAAATGAGATCGATGACATTATTTTGCAGCTCGCGGAGGCCGGCTTCTCCATCAGGAGCCACAAGCACCTCGTAGGAATGCTTACGCAGGAAACGCGCCAGTTGATATGGGAGATGTGGTTCGTCGTCGATAATCAATATCGTGAGACTCATATTTCAGCCTCTCAGCTCCTCGACACGCTCTTCATTGCTGCATGCCTGCTCTTCACCTACCAGGGGAAGACGCACCGTCACGGTCGCTCCATAGCCGAAATGTCCCTCTAGCAGTATGTGGCCTCCGTGATCCTCTATGAGACGACGCGTGATCGCCAGCCCCAGGCCGATGCCGTGTGCCTTTGTGGTAAAAAACGGCTGGAAGACGCGCTCGACTTGATCGGGGGGAATGCCTCCGCCCGTATCGCTTACACTGATCTCTAACCAGCGCGTCGGCTGATCCTCTGGCTCGCACTGTGCGTCATCGAGAGTATCCTTCTGGGCAGAGACGGAGTTTCCAGCTTCCCACTGAGCGCAGGAGGTCTCCTGGCACGCAATAGTAAGAATGCCTCCATCAGACATGGCCTGAATTGCGTTCATATAGAGATTCAGCAGCACCTGCTCCATCTGCGCCATGTCGATGAGGACCGTGGGAACTTCGCCGTAGAGACGATGGACGACAACGTTCGCCTGTTCACATTGCCGCTGCAGAAAGTGCAGTACACGATCGCTGAGCTCGGTGAGACTGCAGCTCACACGGTGAAGCTGGCGCGGCCTGGCGAAGAGGAGGAGATCACGTACGATGGTATCCAGGCGCTCGACCTCCTTCAAGACGACCTCGATCGACTCATGGACGCCATCGATGGACTCGGCTGGCTGCTGGAAGGGCATTGACTGATCGTTTGTCAGGTCTTCTCCTAGCATCTGCATGACCGTTTTGATGGAAGCGAGCGGGTTGCGCACTTCGTGGGCCACATTCGCGGCCATCTCGCCCAGGGACGCCAGGCGATCGAGGCGGCGTTTCTCTTCCTCTAAGCGATGCACCGAGGTGACGTCGATAAAGGTTGCCAGGATGCCAACCTGCCTGCCCTGGTTGTCCCAGAGAGGCAACATATCGACGTCCAACACTACCTCTTGCCCATGGCGATCTCCCGTCACTACCGTTTCGCTGCATATCGCACTTGCCTGAGACTGGCCAGACCATTCTTGCTGTTGCAGCCATTGTGCAGTGATCATGCGCTGCAGGGTATGGTTCAGGGAAGGCGCCGACTGCAGGTCAAGGAATTTATGCAGAGACTGCCCCAATACTTCAAAGGGGTGATAGCCGAGAATCGCCTCGGCTGCCCGGTTAAAGGTGATAATGCATCCGTTGCGATCCGTCGTAATCAAACCACTGGGCATGCTCTCCAGGATCAGTTCTTTCAGGCGCTGATCTTCCAGTACCTGGCGCAGGAGGTCGCGCGCCTCGTTTCTTGCCTCTACCACCTCCTCCATCAAGTATACATTTTCGAGGGCCGCACTGGCCTGACTCGCCAGAACCTGTAGTAGGACGATCTCCTCTCGCTTCAGCTTGCACACGCGATGATATGCCCCCACGACGACGCCCAGGACGTCTTGCACGAGGTTCCGCGCCGTTCCAATGCTCCCACGCAGGAGAGATCCCCCACGTTTGCCTATCGCACGACCGTTCATGAGAGGGAAGGCGAAGAAGGTTTTGATATCCGAGGGCAGGTGCTGTACATAGTCGCTCGGATGGTTCTGGTCCCCCGGTCGCTCGATAATGAGTGGCACGAGCGATTTCTGTTCACGAAAATGTTGCAGCAATTGCTCTCGCAGCTCCACTGTTACCCATGAAACGCCGTCCTGACCCACAGAAGGCTCTATCAGCTCACAGAGGTCTGCGGCTGCGATCTCGCGTGCGCGCTGTATGACGACGCTCTTCAAACGCTCTCGCTCATATAAGGAAGCGTTCATCTGGCTGCTTATACTGTTCAAAAGTGAGAGTTCGTGAATGCGCTCACGATCACTTTCGAGCAGACGCGTGTTCTCTAGCAATAAAGCAACAACGTCGGCAACGGCGTCCAGTACCTGCACTTCCTCGGATGACCATGCATACTCCGTCCGTGGTCCGCCTTTTCCTCGCAGTGCTACCAGCACGCCGGTAATGCGGTGACGGTATATCAACGGTAGCGCAACGAGCGTGGGCTGGCACTCGGGGACGGCGATAACGTGCCGCACACGCCAGGCAGACGCCTCTGGCCCATCACTGTTGAGACTGATAGGATTGATGTGCGCTATTGCCAGAAGAGATGCCGACCAGCCAGGCTCATCGTCGAATGAGCCCGCTACGAAATGGAGCGCGTCACCCACGCGCTGATAGAGGAGAACACTGCGACACCTGAGCAGTGTCGTAAGGTGTCCCGGTAGATCGTCTCGCAGTGTACGATAATCAGGAACCGCACTAAACCTGCCAAGCAGCGCTTTTAAAACTTCTGGCGCACTTATCCGCTCACACTGTTGCTCCACATCCTTCATCAGCCAACCCCCAGACCTATTCAATCAGTACGATATCTTATATATTCACTCTATCAGATGCGTATACTATAGCAGATGATATTCTACTTTGCACGAATTATCGTGCTTTATGAAGATACTGTCATCCCATAGAGTTTGACAGGAATGCCGAACACAAAATATGAATTTATAATTACAACGACATAGCTCCCTTATCTTATCATTTCTGTATAATATGTCAAGGCAATGTGGAATTTTTCCCTTTGTGCAGCAAGTAGCGTTCACAGCGGCGCATGACGTTTCAAAAGTGGCCATGAGCCCAGGTTATGTGTCAGTTGAATCCCTGAATGAGAGAGTCGCTCAATCGAGGAAAGGTAAGAATAGTGGTACTAAGGCTTCGCTCACGGTGGTTGAGCATACCACCAACGTTTTTGCAACACAACCTTCCAAACCGGGTGCTGGTCTTCACTGCCAGGATCTGGCGAGGCTTCTGGCAGTGAAGACCAGCACCCGGTTTGGCATGCGCTCCCCCTCGCTTTCATGAGGATGAAGGCGAGAGGCGGTTCTTTCCTCGTTGGTTGTCGCATCCACGGCTTCGCCTCAGTGAGCCAGGGATTTGGGTGAAGGAAAGGGATTTCCTTCTTCGACCTCTTGGGCCTGACGGCTCAACACCTGGAGCGTGGCCTGGACAACGAGGGGATCGAAGTGGGTTCCGGCACACCGCAGGAGTTCCTCGCATGCCTTTGTGGTGCTGCGGCGTCGCTGATAGGGGCGCTCCGACGTCATCGCCTGGTACGCCTCCGCCACGGCAATGATGCGCGCGGCCTGCGGGATCGCTTCTGCGCATAGTCCATCGGGATAGCCCGTTCCATCCCAGTGCTCGTGATGGTGTCGCACGGCGGGCATGAGGTGGTGCAGAAAGGGGCTGACTTCCAGGATCTGGGCGCCCAGAGCCGGGTGTTGCTCGATGAGTGCCCGCTCGGCGTGTGTGAGTGGACCCGCCTTGGAGAGAAGCCCGTCTGGAAGCGCGATTTTGCCCAGATCATGCAAGAGCGCGGCGGTGGTGGTGGCAAACACCTCTTCCTGGCTGGCTCCCAATTCCCGCGCAATCGCTGCCGCCAGGTCGCTCACCTCATGCGAATGCGTCGAGGTGTCCTGGTCACGCAGATCCAGCAGCCACAGCAGCGACTGGATCGTGTTCAACTGATTGGCCCGCGTCACCTGCTCAAGACTCATCCCATCGGTTCTCGGGTCGTGGCTGCGCTCCAGATGGGAGATAGTTGCCGCTAGCGCCTCGTCGCGACTGAGGCGCTCGGCATCACGCGCGGTGCGGACCTGATTGCGCCCCAGTCGCTTGGCCCAATACATCGCCTGGTCAGCCTTCTCCACCACTTCGCTCGCGGTTGTGCTCTCAGCGGGAAATGAGGCCACCCCAAGACTGACCGTCATCGGCACCCCCTCTTTCACCAGAGCAGCCGCCAGCGGATGCTCGGCAACCGCTTTGCGCACCCGTTCGGCCATCTGGCATGCCTGGGCCAGATCGGTTTCCGGCAGCAGCACCACAAACTCTTCGCCCCCGTAGCGCCCCAGGAGGTCGCCAGCACGCAACTGGTTGCGAACCCGGTTTCCCAGTTCCCGCAGCACGGCATCGCCAACCGCGTGCCCATAGGTATCATTGACCTTTTTGAAGTGATCGCCATCAAAAAACAGGATCGACAAGGGATGCCCGTAGCGCCGGGCACGCGCGGCTTCGTTCTCCAGGCTGCTCAGTAATGCCCGGTGATTGGGCAGTTCGGTCAGCGGATCGGTCGTGGCCAACGCTTGCAAACGCGTATTGATCGCGGTCAACTCCGCGTTTTTCTGCGCGATCTGTTGATACAAGCGTTTGATGGAACGAGTAACGAGGAGGGTAATGCCTATACCAAAGAGAACGCCCCCCCCGCCCAGGCCAATACTCTGAGATTGAACGATCCAGGCTGCCGAACGCTCGTCAGCTTCCGCCTGCGCAATTTCCCGGTCCACCACGTCCAGATAGATCTGCGTGTCGTGCTGGATCGTGGGGAGAAAAGGAGTGTCTGTATAGTTGATCCCAGCGAGCACCCCCTGGTCGGCACGCTTTATGGCAAAGGAGGTCTGACTGTCATCATAATACCCCCCCTGGCCGAAGAAGTAATAGCTCAATTGAGCCAATGCATCACGCTGTTGAGGGGTATCAGCAAGGGCTGTTGCCTCTGCCAGAGACTCACGTATATGCCGTACATCCTGTTGATAGCTATACATGAGCTGCACCTGCTGGTGTGGATCGCGAGTCATGAGGTACCAGGCTCCATCGTCATCGACAGCAAGCATGAGCTGGACAATGGTCTTGGCTTGTTGGCGAGCAGGATAGAGGTGATGGATGAGCCGATTGGTAATGGCCTCCTGGTTGGCACTGGTTGCAATATCTGTTCCCAATGTCACCACCATGCAAAGCAGGAGGAAACCGAAACCGATGCTCAACTGACGCGTGAGTGTCAGTCGTCGAAGAGAAAATACGTTCATTAGAACCTCCAAATGGATGACTGCCCTCGATCTGGTTGCTCGGCGGGAAGCAGTCCCGCTCAGTCCTTAATAATCGGCAGGAATGGTTCGCACAATAGGCTCATAAGTGCATTTTTGTTGGCGGACTGACAAATTTAATCTCCGTTAGAAAAGGATAAGTAGGCTCAAGCGGCTCAGCACCTGGTGTCACTAACAGCATAAAATGATTCTTACGCAACCTTGCTGATCGAGGAGTGTACTATCTGTTCCTTTCGGAGTCTACGATGTGGGGAAACTTTCCCTCTGACGAGGTAGGGAAGTCATACACGTATCCCGTGGGTGGAGCCAATTAATTTATGCGGCAGATTACAATAGTAGTATACCATCTATGATAGAGCATATTCCTTAAATGGAAGAGAGCAATTTTTCTTACACATCATCGGTGCGATGTGAAGAGGCCGTGCGCACTCTCCGCAGCCCGCACCCCAGAAGGAGGTGCAATGTGTTAGCACGTTCTACCATCGCCATCAGTAAAATTTTCCCCTTTTTTGCCATTGTGGGTATGATCCTGACAGCACTCGGTGCCTGTTCTCAGCTACCCAATGCCACCCAGAACCAGGGACCGATTACAATTGGGGCCTCAATAGCAACCACAGGTGTTTTCTCCAGCGATGGGAAGCCCACCGCCCAGGGCTACCAACTCTGGGTAGACGAGATCAATAAGCACGGAGGATTGCTGGGTCGCCAGGTCAAACTAGACCTGGTAAATGACAACAGCACTCCAGAGGGCGTGACGACGGCCTACCAAAAGCTCATTAACCAGGATCATGTGAATCTACTCGTCGGACCATTCGGCGATTTTACGTCGGTGGCGGCCGCGCAGGTCGCGGGACGGTCGGGCTATGCACTGATCGAGGGGTCGGGGACGGCGGTAGGCGTCTTTCGGCAGGGTCTGACGAACCTGTTCTCTGTCTCGCTTTCCGCGAAGCGCTACCTGGTCAGCTTCTCGGAATTCATCCTGTCCCTCCCCGCTGATATGCGTCCCAGGACGGCCGCGTACGAGACGCTGGACGACCCGTTCCTCCGTCCGCAGGTGGAGGAGGCGAGGGCGCTGTTGGAGCAAGGCGGGATCAAAACGGTCGAAAGCTCCGTGTACCCGACGAAGACGAGCGACTATACGCCTTTCGCGCAAAAGGTCATCGCGTCCAATGCGGACCTGGTGGTACTGGGCACCTTGACCCCGGACTCCATCGCCTTCGTCAAAACCTTTAAGCGACAGCATTACAACCCGAAAGCTCTGATCGAGTCGAGCGGCCCGGACCAGGGCGACCAGTTCGTCGGCCCGGTTGGCGGCACCAGAGTCGCCGAGGGTATCTTCGTGCCCAACGGGGGATGGTACCCTGACAGCAAAGCTTTCCAGAACGACCAATTTCAGGCCGACTATATCGCCAAATACGGGGGAACGGCTGCCGACATCAGTTCGGATACCGTGCAGGCGTACTCGGTGCTGCAGGTGCTGCAGCAGGCTGTGACGAAAATCCATAGCATTGACAACGTCAGGCTCACTCAAGAGTTGCGTAGAGATTCCTTCGCTACGCTGCAAGGACCCGTGAAGTTTGCCCCGGACGGAGAGAACTTCACCGCGGTCGCGTTCCTGTTCCAGTGGCAAAAGGGGAACCTGACCGTCGTGTATCCGCGGGGTAGTGCGCACGCGCACCTGGAGTATCCAAAGAATCCATGGCCCTCGTCGTAGGTGAGCACCATGCGGCGGAGAGGCATCTCGTGTGCTTTGTCATAATTCCATGACAGCTTCGCCGTAATACCTTGCCGCCTTCTGAGCGTGATTGGTAGAGCTTACTAGCACGGCTTCGCCAGGATACGTTGCCGAAAGTGCAGTTTGCCACTACTGATCTCGCGCCAGGGCCCAGGCGCGTTTACGCCGTTCTTCTCGCCAATCGACTTTCTTTGGTGCTCCCATGCCTCCTAGTCTAGCATACTTTACTTGCTTCCGTCGAGATCAGTAAGTGTCATTGGTTTCATCTATCTCACTGTGGCCCAGACGATGGTCAGGCAACTGGTCTCCGTATGTTTTCCAAAACAGTCTAACGCTCCTCTCTCGTTATTTTCATCACGTTACGTCTCTCATGGTCTCCCGTGCCACCGTCAGGAAGTTTTGCACAATCGCTGAACGCGTACCACGCTGCCAGCCTATCGCTATCTCCGTCATTGTCGCCTCGCCTTCCAACTCGCGATACTCTATCCCCTGGCTCCGCATGTTGCGGATCGATTGGGGAACCAGGGAGACGCCTATCCCAGCCGCGACCAGGCCCACTATCGTATGCGTCTCCGTTACCTCCTGTACGACATTGGGACTGAAGCCAGAGGCGAGGCACAACTTCATCAACTGCACGTAGTAGCCACCTCCATGTTGACGCGATTGGAGCACAAATGGCTCATTGGCAAGCATCGATACGGCGATCCGTTCCTGCCGAGCAAGCGGATGCCCCTCCGGAAGTACACACACGATCGGTTCTCGGCGCACCACCTCCACATCCACGAGCGGTGTACTGATCGGCAGGCGCAGCAGCCCGACCTGGATCTCATCCTCTTCCAACGCCCGTATCTGCACGGGTGTCGTCAGTTCGCGCAATACAATCTCGACGTGAGGAAAACGCTCACGATAGGCTCGCAGCATCACGGGCAGCAGATCGTAGGTGCTCGAACTGATATAGCCAACCACCAGCCGACCTACCTCGCCGCGATAAGCGCGCTGGGCCGCACGCTTCGCCTCCTGGACCTGGACAAGAATACCCTGGGCAGCCGCGAGAAACACCTTACCTGCATCTGTCAATTCCACAGAGCGCTTCGTGCGCCGTAAGAGGGGAAAACCCAGCTCTTCCTCAAGCTGCCGAATCTGCTGGCTCAGAGACGGCTGTACTATCAAGAGCCGTGTAGCGGCCCTGCCAAAGTGTAACTCCTCCGCGACGGCAATAAAATAACGTAAATGACGTAGTTCCATTCTGCCATCACTCCTTTCATAGGCTGTACCTATTAATCTCTTACTAATTATGTATTGGACATGCAAGTCTAATGACCTTATACTTTAATTAAGGAACGGGCGCAGAGGCATCAAAAATATATAAACCAGTAGCATCGGTAAAAAGGTCTGCATCCTTACAATAGTAAAGGATGCAGACGCTGTTTTAAAGGGGACATAATGAATAAAGAACAAAGAAGTAGTAGATATGGAAATTTTAGAATAACGAGTATGAATACCGCCACGGTCGCTACGGCTCCTGTTCACAGCATTCACTCTGCAACCAGGCCCCTCGCCCTACGTGCGAACGATCAAATGAATAAGTGGATCATTCTTGCCCTGGCCGCGTCGGCGACTTTTATGACTACGCTGGATGGCTCGATCGTCAATATTGGCTTGCCGAATATCGCGAATACATTTCACACGGGCATAAGCGGAGCTACCGAGTGGATCATTATTGGATATCTTGTTGTGATCGCCGCAGTCCTCCTGACGTTTGGACGTCTCGCCGACATGCTCGGACGCAAACCGATCTTTCTGGCAGGATTACTCATTTTTGTGCTCGGTTCCATGCTTTGCGGACTCGCTCCTTCTCTGGAACTCCTCATTCTCGCCCGCCTCTTCCAGGGGATAGGGGGCGCACTCATCTTTTCCGTCAATATCGCTATGATCACCAGTACCTTTCCAGACCGTGAACGCGGCCTGGCCCTTGGCTTGAATGCTGTGGTCGTATCGCTGGGCGTGGCCGCAGGTCCCACGATCGGCGGAATCATCACGCAGTACCTGACCTGGCGCTGGATCTTTTTTGTCAATGTCCCGATCTGCATGCTGGTCCTCCTGGCCTCATTTTACTATTATCGGGAGCAGAGGCCGCAACGGGGAGAACATGGACGCTTCGATCCAGCGGGTGCGCTGGTACTGGCTGCCGGGCTGGCCGCGCTGACGTTGGGGCTCTCCTTCGGTCAGGAGTGGGGATGGCTCTCAGCCGGCACGCTTGTCTCTCTCGGAATCAGTATAGCTATGCTAGGATTATCGGTGTATGTAGAGTCTCTCGTTGATTCGCCCATCCTCAATCTAGGATTGATAACGAACCGCGTATTCGCATTCGCAAACATTAGCTTCATACTTTGCATGATGGCATTGTTCGCACCTGGCTTCCTGCTTCCGTTCTACTTCGAGGAGTTACGCGGTTTCTCCACGATACAGACCGGGTTGTTGTTGACTCCATTACCATTGATGCTCGCCGTTGCCGCGCCCTTGAGCGGTATGCTGGCAGATCGTAAGGGATCGCGCTGGATCTCTCCTCTGGGTCTGACGATTGCCTGCTTCGGCCTGTTCCTGCTCAGTCAGATCAATGCACAGAGCACCACGTGGGATATCATTTGGCGTCTTGCCGTCATCGGCCTGGGCCAGGGTCTTTTTCAGTCGCCCAATACCCGCACCCTGATGAGTGCCGCCTCTCATGATCAGCAGGGCGAAGCGTCCGGGCTGCTTTCTACGGGACGCGTCATAGGACAGAGCCTGAGTGTCGCTCTCACCGGTACGGTCTTTGCGGCGCTAGGAGGCGCTGCGGCAGGGACGTTCCTGTCATCGCCGCAAGCACACCAACTGTCAGCGGCGAGTATCGATGGACTGCAAAACACGTTTGTGGTTAGCTTCCATGCCGCCCTGCTCGTCTGCGCGCTTTTCGCCGCGCTCGGCATCTTTACCGCGCTGGCACGCGGCAACGAGGTGAGAGTGAAGAAGGGATAGGGCTTTATGCCCATCCCATGAGCATCAAGTTCTGGTCGCCATCGCACGCGATGAAAAATCCACCAGGGCGATCCTCGCTGTCGCCCTGGTGGATTTTTCCCGTGGTAGGGATTATAATATACTTACTTATTGTTAGTTAAGGTAAGAGAATTAGTTCCATCCCATACAATCGCACAGAGTGCGAAGAATAGCGAGCATTTTATGTCCACAGAACAACAGGCATCATCCGCAGCCAGATCGATTCATCCCGGCACTACCATTGGCCTGGTAACGCTACGGGTCTCTGATCTTGAGCGTTCACGACGCTTTTACGAAGGCATTCTCGCCTTCCAGCCAATCGAGCAGACACCTGGAAAGCTAGTCCTCGGCGGACAGGATAAGCAGCCACTACTGGAGCTGATCGAGGTTGCAGGAGCGGCACGCCAGCCACGTAGGGCAACGGGCCTCTATCACGTGGCTATCGTCTTCCCGACAAGGCCGGACCTTGGTCGCGAGCTCCTACGCGTTGCCAGAGCAGGGATACAGATCGGCCAGGGAGACCACCTGGTGAGTGAGGCGTTGTACCTCTCAGATCCCGACGGCAATGGTCTCGAGATCTATCGCGATCGACCCAGGAGCGAATGGCGTTGGACAAACGGCATGGTCGAGATGGCCACCGATCCGGTCGATATCCGCAGCCTGGCTGAAGAGGGCGAGCGCGACGCGGAACCATGGGACGTGCTTCCAGCGGGGACCCACGTCGGCCATATTCACTTGCAGGTAGGAGATATCGCAGAGGCCAGAGAGTTTTACCACACCATTCTGGGTTTCGACGTTACCGCCGATCTAGCGGAGATGGGAGCGCTTTTCGTTAGCGCCGGTGGCTATCATCACCACATCGGCTTGAACACCTGGCACTCGCGTGGAGCGGAACCCACACCTGCGAGCGCTGCCGGTCTGCAAACCTATGTGATCGCCATTCCTACCCACGAAGGATTGCAGGAGATCAAGGAGCGCCTGCTTTCCCATAAAGTTTCTTTTGAGGAGCAAGAAGATCTCATTCGCGTTAGCGATCCCTGGAGCAACCAGATCCTCCTGCGCGTAGCCGCTATAGGATAATAGCAACCTGGGGCGCAAACAAAGCAGATGCACCTTCGTCCTATCCAGGGTAAACTGCTAGCCTATAGCAAACATCAACACTAATTATTGCACAATGCCAATGATCATGGTAATATTGGACGCACCATGGATCTTCACAACAACAAAAACGCAATAGACGAGATCGATCAGCGCATCATCGAGGCGCTGCAGCAGGACGGGCGGCGTCCGTTCACAAAAATAGCCGCCGATCTGGGAATCTCGGAGGCAAGCGTGCGGCAGCGCGTCTCGCACCTGATCAACACGCAGGTTATGCAGATCGTTGCTGTCACTAACCCGGTAAAACTGGGCTTCTCGATGGCGAGCATGATCGGCATACGCGTCTCCGGCGAGCGACTGCTGGAGGCCGCCGAGGAGATCGCGGCGTTCGACGAGGTCATCTACCTGATCCTCTGCACCGGTCGTTTCGATCTGCTGGCAGAGGTCGTGTGCCGCGACAACGACCACTTCCTGAGCTTCCTGACCGAAAAACTGTATAAAATCCCAGGCGTCCAGCTGGCGGAGACTTATACCTACCTGCGCGTCTGCAAGGATACCTGGTCAGCTGTCGACATTTCCCGCAAGCGCGCAATGCCCAATTTCGGCGAGTAAGTAATCCTGATCCGGCTGCGCACCATCTCCTCGGTGTTTCGTTGCAAGAAGCCTTTCTGCTGGAGCTTCAAGACTTCCTCTCGGTGAATGAGCAGGTGCGGGTCTTCCCGATAGTTGGTAACGGTCCCGTTTTTCTTGTAAAAATGGATGGTCTTAGGGTGCACCGCTAAGACGCGGGCTGCTTCCTTCGCCGTGAACCATTCCTGTCCGGCGGCTATCGCTTGCGCAGCTGCGGATAGGCCGTAGGTATCGACGGCCTCTGTGACCCACGAAGTGCGCAATGAGTTGTTGATGAGCTTATCGCGAGAAAAGAGTTCGAAAGCGTCCCTGGTCTGAAGCTTGGGTGTCTGGGGGGGCGGCAATCGCAGAAGGAGAGAGAGCAAAACGCGTCGCAGATGAGGACAACCAAGGTCATATCAGGCCAAAAAGGCATAAGCTCACCTCGGAAAGGCCCACCTTTCCGAAAAGATGAAACGCTCTTGCTCAAAGCGAGAGCTCGCTAGATCGCCGAGAGTCCGAGAAAGGCAGAGAAGGTCTCTGGCACCCCGAAGAGCGTAATGAGAGGTTTGCTTGCCGAAGAGACCCAGGCATTGCGTGCGAACCGCTCAGCAAACGAGAGCCGATAATGCGCCCGTTGTGCGCGAGAAAGGGCTGGAGGCGACAGGGCAAGGCGGGCCTCAGGGTCACAACTGTGCAGCACATCTCCCCTCTGATGGCGCAAGAGCTGGATGCAGGCGCGTCGATACCGTCTGCGACTCCAATCGTGCCAGAGGAGAGGGGCCGAGCCGACCATGAGAGGGTGGAGCAGCACACTGACCTGGCGAGGCTTTTTGGTGGCACGACCCTGCCATTGACATGGCTCACGCAGAGGGCAGGGGCGGCAACTGCGGATACTGGCCGCATCCACCATCCGCAGACGTCCATCAGCTGACTCCGCGTCGCTCGTGGACCGAGAGCGTCTGTCCTGCCGGGCAACGCAGGGTCCCATCTGGCTGGAGGACAAACTCTCGACCAGAGAAGCGACCAGCGATCCTGCGCAAAGCCACCTCTGGTGACCCATATCCTTGTGGAGGGGAAGGGAGATTGGCCGCCTTCTCCTGGGCAGACGAACAGGCAGGAGCAAACGCGGTGGTGCGCGACTTCATCAGGATGAAGCTGATGGCCTCGCTCCAGACGCAGATTCCAGACCCACTGCGCCACGACCTGCCAGCACTCTTGCCCACAGCAGGACTGACTACCCCAACGATCCGGGTCTTGCTCGACATCCTCATCGGCCAGAACGGGTTCAAAAGCGCCGCGATGCAGATACAGCTCCACGACGTCGGAAGCCGTGAAGCCCTGCTGGGGCAAGCGGGTGAAAAAGAGTTCATAGACCAGGCCTTCCCGCGTGACGCCAACCCGGCTCTTCTTTTTGCCCACGGGATGGGTCGCCACCACCACGCGGCAATGGACGCCTTCCGGCCCGACTGGCACATCAGGACAGTCGGAGAGGCTGCGCACGACCAGACTGATCTCGGACGGTGCAGCAATTGGTCGGGGGGCAGATGCAGACGGGCTTGAACCAGCACGCCCGTAAAAGGGCATCATATCAGCGGGGAGACCCCCTTTGGCGTCAACTTAAGGAATGTGCACGTGAACAACTGAAGAAAACGAGGCGGAGTCTCACGTGATACAGTGAGAAAAACATCGTCATTTCACTGATCAGGAGGGACTCATGCCTCAACGAGATCATCATACG
>WNFX01000286.1_pt1 | contig 46483 bp, 51 predicted proteins | sample 5400111 | NCBI WGS metagenome assembly WNFX01 (sample SAMN13153363, study PRJNA577476) | soil metagenome | isolation source: 40 cm soil or saprolite under grassland replicate 1 | place: USA:California | collected 2016-06-15
AATACTTCAGGCGCGTTACTCTTAGCATAAATTTTGTCGTAGAATTCTGGGGACCACTCATAAGTTGCATAACAGTACCCACACCTATGCTGACATCCTTGATATGGATTAAGCGTAAGTCCTCTACGTCCTTTAACTGTGAAAGGATGAATTATAGACTTGGAATTTTTTGGTTCATGGACAGGTGACTGCTTGGAATACCACATGTTCATTATGAAGACAGGCTATTTAGACACGTACCAGTAATTAAAAAGGGAAACCTGTTAGTGGGAGTGGGGGGAGCTCCTCATACTAGAAATATCACTCACAATGAACATTCGGATTGAAGAGGGAGCACTTGAGGTATGCGCTACACTTTACCTCTATTTGCTTCCTCTTGCTACAAAGAATTAAATCCTCAACCCAACTTTGAAAAAGAGAAAATAATACTTAAGAATACATAATGGTTAAGACGGATAGAAGATATCCTTGCAAAAGATTTTGGTACGCGCACCGCCGGATCTGGCTCATAAGCTGGAGGAAACCTTGAGGCGCAACTACGACGTTCGAACAGAAATAAGCGAATCTGACAGTAAAGCAATCTGTGAAATAGAAGCAAGAATAACGAGGGACTGGATTACGATTTGCAGGTTTGCCCCAGACGAGAATTTAAAAGATATACTTACGATGTTTAAGGTGAATCTTGAAATAAAAAGCAGAAGATAAAAATTGTAATTTTTCGTTCTTGTGAATTTGTGACAGGTAGTACAACTGTAGGTTTCTAAATTATTCATTCAAAGCAGTAGCATTAGGCAACAGTCTACCCAGCAACGTCGCTAAAATTGAGTCATTGTCATCCGCCAGTCTAGTTTTAACATGAGAATCACTACAACAAATAAGATAGATAATTGGAATTCCAACTATTTTAGTTCGTCTTTCTCAAATCACCGTCAATTCGAGATAGTTGCCGGTACTACCCAAACAGTCACATCACTGCTTGAATCTAAGTGGCCATTCTTGTTATTCTTGTTCTTTAGTATTACGTCCACTGTTAAACTATTATTAATATCATCGCCATTGAGAGTTGTGCTGCCTGCAACGGTTTGATCATTCTTACCAACCGCCACAACTGAAATATACTTAGGAATGTTTCCATTATCGTTATGCGTACGTTCTAGAGTGACTTTTAATAGGTGTGGATTACTTCTATCAACGTCTGTTATCTTGATGCCATTGATGAAGCTCTTGTCCTGAACATCTATTCCACGATGATTGTTACTGTCGCTGTACCTGTAGTTGTTGTTATTGTTACTGTCGCTGTACCTGTAGTTGTTGTTATTGTTACTGTCGCTGTACTTGTAGTTGTTGTTATTGTTACTGTCGCTGTACTTGTAGTTGTTGTTATTGTTACTGTCGCTGTACTTGTAGTTGTTGTTATTGTTACTGTCGCTGTACTTGTAGTTGTTGTTGTTATTCCCGCTTTCCTTATAACTGGGCTGATTCACGGTTTTGCTTGAATGTTTGACCCCAGCAAATGATACTGTATTAGTAATGTGTGAATTAATGTTATCAGCTCCTTGATATAATTTGAGGGCAGCTGTAGAACCTGAATGATAATTTACTGATTGTCCATGATACGGTAATAACGTAGTATCTGGCGAGGAAGCCCCTAGAAAGGATGATGCAAAAGACGCATGATGATTTCCAAGGAAGCCATGAAATGGCATTAGCGCAGATGCCGAAGGAGCTCCTAACATAACTATTGCTAAGATCAATAGTGGTATCGTTGTTACTAAAGCTCCAAAACGTTTACCGTTAGAATCTTGCATTTGAAAACTATTCAGCAAAGTTGTTTAAACACTTTGTTTATCATACTTAGGGAATTAATTTACAGAAAATGGGTCTAACAAATATAATGGTGCACGTCTGCACTGCCGACTAATATTTCTATTTGTCCAACGTTCCTAACTCTTCGAATGCCAGGACTATAGAATCACATTATAGTGACTTTCGTAACATCCTGTCAAATTCGCCTGCAATTGAGATTATAGAAATGAACGATCTTCCTCCGTTCTGTGCATTGTGGGAGTGCCAACGATTAATCCGTGTACTCTATTATGAATACGGAGAAAATTCATACCTTTTTCTGTAGTCTTGAAAGTTCTTTCTCCATCAAGATATTCGATAAGACCTTTTTCTATAAGAAGTCGTACATATTCCTTAGTTAGTGTATGAGAAAGGTACACATCGTACATAATCTTTGTTAATCGTACTCTATTGCCATTAGCACTTTCCAGTATTTGTGCAATAATTTCATTTCTATCTCTGTACTTCATATATGCATTGTTATGCTTACCCGCTACATAAAAATGTCACTATCACATATTGACGATTAATATGATATTTTTGTTGACGGATTGGATTCGTCCTTCCAACCTAGCCATCTATTTTTCTTTGCATACGTTGAATTGATTCTTCATCGGAAAGGGATTCTGGATTTAAAATATCTAACCTTGAAGTGATCTGTTCTAGGCCTAACAGAGAAAAGGCGGAAAATGAACAAGGCAAGCCACACAAACCGATATCGTTACATTTCTTTCTTCTGTAATCAACCCATGAACTAACCTTGATGTAATAATAAAAGATATCACAGATGAGTAGGATGTACCTCTAGCTCATATGCAAACCACAGTATAGCTGATTCAAAACAGTATAGACATCTGTGAACGGCAATACGAACCTCTAGACATTGGAAATTGGAATATTAAAAGGAGGAAACGTATATGTTCTAACAGATGAAGCATCGACGCAGCAATATACTAAATACTTGTCAATCATCAAGAAAATGATTGATTCATTTCAGATAACAAAATAAAGGATAAAAAAGAACATTCATATCGATAAATCAAAATATGTACAGTATATCCAGACACGCGGCAATAATATCATTAACAGTTTACATGGTCCAGACTTGGCGGCTGTGGAGCTATGCCTGATTCCGCAAGCCTCCATTGATTAGCCGATGATACAGCATTAATATCACATCTAGATATTGCTACTTTTTCATAATTGATCGCTGGGGCCATGATATCGCCTATGAAATTAGCATGACCGATTCCAAGAGCATGACCAATCTCATGCATTGCTATTTGTTTTATTAGAGATGTACCAACAGAAGACCCAAAAGCAGTTTTGGCTATGGTTATTTGAGCATTATTTATTAGGCCATTACTACCATGAAGTATTGTTTCTCCCACTATGTCAGTATGTCCGCTACCCCTGACAGAACCTAGACCATTACCCTGGTTGTGACTGCTGCCGCCGCTTCCCCCGTTCTGAAAATTCAACGTTATGTCTGCACTCTTTATGTCTGAAGATTCTATAAATTGTAGTCCATTGACATTTGAAGCCCATTCATTCAAAGCTTCAACAACTGCTTGTCTAGACGAGGGATCACCACCGATTATCAGATATGTCAATTGTCCTGCTGAAAATCGATTATCCCAAGCACAACACACCTGTATAGAAGGACCTATTGGAAAAAAATGATTATTGCTGCTAGAGATATGTGGAAAATGATTATGATGTCTTGATGATGCCAATGCCTGTTGAATAACGACAACAAAAATGTATGAAACAATAGAAGATAGGACCAAGGCGACTACATGCAGTAGCGAGATAACCGTCGGTCTGAGTAGCAAGATTAACCTAATAGAGTAAACTAATCAATTTCATATATATTTTTTCAACTAAGTCTACCAATTTGTTGATTGAGAGCGCATTAAACACTAACGATGCAAATCAGCTTCGGAATGCATAAAGCTTAGTTCTACGAAGAGAATCATGCATAAAAGGAGCTTGAGCATGCATAAAAATATATCTGCTAATATCATGAGACATCCAAAAGATGATAACAGTGCTGCAAAAGAAAATAATGTTGTAAGGAAAAATGACTACAGCAATAACATCAATAGCGATGCGACTATTCAAGCGGCCCTGCCAGCAAGAATGACAGTGCTAGATATCGAAAAAGAAAACAGGTTATCAAAGGTTATTTCGTTATATAGTAAGGGCCTGAGTCAGAAGGAAATAGCTCACGAGCTGCGTGTAGATCAATGGAATGGAACTTACGTTGGCGAAATAGAAAAGCTCAGTCCTGAGAATAAGACAGTCACATATTTTTTGAGGGCCTGTGACTACGCAGAAAATTGCAGCAATCTCACCGGTCCGTACACTTATAATATTTCGCCAAAAGCTGTTGCACCGATTAACAAGATTTCAGTTGATACAAAAATCTTAAGATTGGACACCTCCAACTTCACTGCCAAACTTCAGCTAAATATAGACGAAGATTTGCTAGATCTAAACAACACTTTTCTTTATCCTGACGGTACATTTGAAGGCGTAAGCGTAGGGAACAGTGCTGCTAAAAGTGCAACTAGTACTCTCACTGGTTATTTTGTTCTTACACCAAACAACACTCAGAATTCGAATTTATTGCAGTGGAGTGGTACCATTCCACTGTTAGGAGATCCTTCCAGATATCCTTATGATTCTTATTTGATTAATTTGTTTATCGCACTGCCGGTTAAGAATGCAAGTTACTTTAACATAACAAATCACATACCCTCAGTGAGCAACTTCATAAATTCAAGCTGGGAAAAATTTCCTTTGTCGAAATCTAATGATATAATTTATAGCAATAATCCATTAATTGTTAATCTCAGAGAAAATTGTGGACAAATACCTCATATTCACTTTTGCCCTCCAGAATATGTTGCCCAGCATCCTATCAAAGACAATTCTACTTTCCTCCTGATTACATATTCTTTCTTCTGGGCGCGGTCTTTGCTTTACCGAGCACTATAGATCAACTCGGTAATAGACTGGTCCTCGTATTGGGAGTATTTGCGTTAATCTTTACGTTACCACAAATTGCGAATGAGATCAAGCCACCTTCGTCTGCTCCTACTGTTGCTGACACCCTAATAAGTATAATAATAGTAGCTACTATAGCTTATGCAATAAGTTCAATTATAAGTCCAGCAATAAAAAGAGAATCCTGGATTTTAATGGATCTTACGACGTTCTTTATTATGTCCGGTATTGTAATATATTTCCTTGCAAATTATCCTCTCGATATAGTTATGGGACTTATTCCACTTATGATGACGGCATTAGGATATGGATTGTTCGTTAGAATAATAAAATCAAAAATTTTTAGAAAATCACACGGGAAATTAAAGTGGTATACATCAGGAGGAATACCTGTCTACGATTAGGGGTATCAACACATAGTAACTTGACCGTCATAAAGATTTTTCTAATTAGTTCCACACGTGTTATGCCGTGGGTCTTCTTTATAGCGACCGCATACATCTAGTTTTGCAGGCAGTTCAGGGATCTCGTGTTAGCTACAAAAGTTGGATTAGCCTCGTCTTCAAGGCCCGAACAGAAAAGACACACACCCACATGACAAGAAGCCCCTCCAATAATGAAACAACCTCCGGAGCCTCCGAACATCCAGGGTCATTACTTTGATAAGGTAATCTACGATAGGGTATGACGTTACGGACCCATTATGTACATGGCACAAATAGAATTTAGACGATTATTTGGAATCTTATTTACTACTTTTATCTTAATATCGGTATTTATTTTTCTATTTTGTCTACAGAAAATCTGTTCCCGGTAATCTATACAACCGGTGGGATGGATGTACCGGAGGTAAGTTTCATAATACGCTGGGTGGAGACATGCCGACATCAATGAATAATGCTTTGCACAAAAGTCGACTCAGAAAATCCACTATCGAATATTCCTACCGAGTCGCTCAAAAGGGGATTTGGTTTGGTCAATTTCTTTATAATAAACGTCCTTCAACCCTAATAATGAGTCAGGAAGAGCGCCCAATTTGTGGAGTAAGACTGGAAACATTTGAAATTGATATAAATTCATATATCTAATTACTGCCTAATTCTCTTTCGTCTTTTTGATAAAATATAGAAAAAAACGGCTCTCTTTCTTTGATATCACCTTAATATCTAATAAGTAGCCCAGTTTTCCAAAAAAATCTAGGAGTGCATCAAAACTTTCTCTAATCTCATTTTCACCTTTGTCTTCAACGGGTCCATCTATATCTTTCACATCTTCGTGATTCCTTACACGAAATCTCAAGAGCTTTGTTAAATTGATTTTGGTATAGTAATCCTTTTCTTGTATATTCCAATCCTCCCTTGTTTGTGGATAAAGAGGCTTATCCTCGAGAATATCTTTTGCTAATTTTAAACGCGGGGATTCTTCAAATTCCCTCATAAGTGGCAATATTATTTCCTGCCGCTTCAAAACGCGATTTTGCATATAAGTAATAATTCCAAAGATTGTACCGCCAACTCCTATCGCGATAGTAAGAAGGTCTTTAAGTTCGATTGCCTTCCCCTGGTATTGTATAGGAATTAATGAAATAATTGCCAATAAAATTATCGCCACAATCACGATGATAACTACGAGTATGCATACTCCTTTCATGTTGTTATTCTACACTTAATTATTCTATTTATTTTCACCCTTGACAAACATAAACTTTAGGCTTTGAAAGAACTAGCCTTGCGAAACTCAGTCCGTCTTGGGGATTCACTTCTGATAGGAAATCGATGCAGCGATCTTATGGGATCATGCAGAAATTCACGAACTAACTTGGCAGGCCTCATCTTGATTAATGGGCCCGGAGGATATTCAATAATTGTAGTAGTCAAGATTGTCTCGCACTCACTATACCTTCCTTACGGGTAAACTAAAAGGTTTATGTGGATGTTCATGTTCACGTTCACGTTCATCTTCATGTTAATATACATATTATAACATCAACATCAACATCAACATGATCATCAATAACTCAGACAAAACCATGGAAATAGAATTGTAGATTCTAATTATCGTATCCCCAAAAAACTACCACTTTACAGAGCCACTCACAGGGCCGTGTTCTAGTATCAATTATTTGTGGGCACGCTTGTATGATCCTAGTAGACTGGCCTTGCAACAGCATTGCGTAACAGTCACAGAAACAGTTTATGATAATCCAAAGCACGAACCAGATGGCAATACGCATTTTATCATAGCATTAGATCCAGAGGATGCTCACTATTCAAAACCGAGAAACTGTGCTTCTCTTGCAACGAGCAAAGGATTTAATGATGTGGCCCTACAATCGTCGACCAATTCTAATAGCGGCGTCGCTAGAATTATATTCCTTCCGTATGAGTATAGGATCGTCGTTATCTTCATATATCTCTATCACGATCCGAAAAGTAAAAATTTATCAAAAAGACTCAGAAAAAGACATCATTGACAAAGTACGTTCTTGGAAGTTCGCAGAAAGAGATAGAGAGATTAAACATTCAATCAGCGCTGTTCGCAAAAGAAACAGTACAGACATTGAATCTTGCAGGAGTTAAAGAAGGTATGCGATGCTTAGACGCTGGCTGTGGAGTCGGCCACACTACCACGCTTATCAGTAGTAGAGTTGGCGATAGTGGCAAAGTGATTGGCTTAGACATCAGCGAAGATAACATAAATATTTGTAAAGAAAATTTGAATTGTATCTCAGAGAATGTAGAGTTTCTTTTAGGAGATCTTTATGACACGGTACTAGCAGACTCTTCATTTGATTTAGTATATTCAAGATTTTTATTTCAACACCTGATTTATCCTGAAAAGGCTATTGCAAAAATATCAAAACTAACTGCTGACAAGGGAATAATAGCGATGGAAGAACTGGATCATGGTTTGTGGTTATCATATCCATTTGATCCCAATCTAGAAAAATTGCAGAAAGCTTACGTAAAGCTTTTGAAATTGTCAGGTTCTGATCCTTATGTTGCACGAAAGTTATATGGAATGTTCTTAAGAAACGGCTTAAAACCAAGTGTAGAGGCATATTCTGTCTGTGTTAAAATGAGTGATAAGCCCTTTAGCAGGATGGGAGTCCTAATGGCTCTAGTTCTGAAGGAAAGCATCTTGAAGAATAACGTGATGAATCAACAGGAATTCAATCAAATGCTTTATGGATTGAAGAAGTACTCAATAGATCCGACTGGATTAGTGCTTTATGCAATAGCTTTTAGAATATGGGCCAGAAAAACGTGATACCGTATTGAAACAGATGTAATCGAAATTTCTTTAATAAAGACGGATAAATTAAATCATCCTTAATGTTTGACTAGGTAATCATGATTTGGTCGTGCTGATCCATTTGTCGATCGTGGTGATTACCTGTTTCCTGGATTCTTCTGGATACTTGGATTGCATATAATTATATGATATCGCATCATAAAACCAATGATCACAATCAAAAAGCTTGATTTCCTTATGTTTGTTTTTCAATAATTTAAAAAACGCTTCTGATACAGCTGAGAAGAAAATTAGGTCTTTTTTTCCATGAAGAATAAGTATAGGCACACTGCCAACTTCGGTAAGTGTCTTTACTCTACTGTTGCGAAAGGCAATAATATCGATAATATATCTGTAGGAATAGTAAAAATTGAGATCTTTATCTTGCAACATGTACGATATTTCTTCCCCACCAATCTCATTGAGTTCTGGAAATAGCTCAGTCATCTTTACTAATGTTTTAGGAGTCGTTAATCTACGTAAAAAGAGGTATAGAAAATTAAAAAAATTAGGTTCTGCGACACTCCGTTTCTTAATGGTACTAATGCGGAAGTACGGGGCCATCAAAATCAAACCATCGATTTGTTCCCTGTAATCATGAACGTACCAGAGCGCAAATGTACACCCAATACTGTGCGCTAAAACATATACTCGTGAATTGCCCCGTATTTTTCCGATAACTTCATTTATTGATGATAAGCAATCATTAAAATTAATGTCTCCTACATTTCCATCAGATTTTCCATGACCTAATAAATCCATGGAGTAAACGTTAAAACCATTCTCAGAAAGTTGAGCGCCAATATAATTGAAAATTCTTGCATCAGAATAAGAGCCATGAATGCATAACACTGTTTTGTTATTATCATTACCTTTTGACGGGAAGTGAATTAAATTAATCTTCCCACTTTTTGTTATTATTATGCTGATAATATTTATTCTTGCTGTTTAATATTAAAGGTTTTTTACCGAGTTTATCCTTGTCAAAAAAACATAGATTCTTGGCATGACGATTTTTGAGAATGGTTACTGCTATCAGTGTTATGCGTTCAATTGATCCTTATTTCTTGTTTCTGTAATTTCATTCCTTCAGCTTCAGGAATGGCAAACTTTCTAGGACAGGAGTATTGTCCATTATTCCATGATCGTCCCCTATAGCATCGATAATCCTGTTGCGTTCTTCCTCAGGCAATAATTTAGGATTACCTCTACGAGGATGACGTTGTCGCGCTCGATATTCAACCGCCATTTTCAACACCCGCTTTTACAACAGAACGGCGACTTTATGGAACCATCAGAGAACGTGAAAAGGTCATGCGTGGAATGCAAACACGAGAAACCGCGCAAAAAGTCGTTGATGCGATGAGGATTAATTATAATTTTGTCCGGGAAAATTCAACGATTGGGAAGACACCCGCGGAGAAGGCAGGAATAAAATTGAATCTAGGAGAAAACAAAATCGAGAATTTGATAAGACTAGCGAAATCGAGAAAACAAAAAATTGACCAGATTTCCTAAGGGCTAAACGTATACTGGTTGGTTAGTGCAGGAGCAAGATCAATTTTGAGGAGCCCTACATCTGGCGTTTTGTTGGTTGGGGTAACGGCCCTATTACGAATATATTCGGATATCGCCTCTGTAACGACGGCTTCTATCGTCTTATCTGGGTCCAATTTACCGATTTTGTTTAGCATTTCTTTCTTCACCGCTACACTAACATATTGTTCGGTAGACATCTTTGATATATTATAATACAGACAAGGCAAATATAAGGCGTTCTGCTGCCGTATTCAACGTAATTGAATGCATCTAGTACTTCAGAAATAAAGGAACCGCCCATCCCAGAAATAGAAATTAAGGAAAACCCTAATTTCAGGACAATTAATGTCGGTGGAGTATTTGGAGGCCCACTTGATACGCGCTTTGAATTAACCATATTTTCACAACATTATGAGGCATCGGAGGGGTTTGCATCTGGTCAGCAAACAAATGACCCACTTAAATTAAGTCGCACATTAGAGTGTAGACTCATAATAGACCCATTTAATTTGAAGGCAATTGCACAATGGCTGATGGGCCAAGTCGAGGTATTCGAAAAACAATACGGACATATTCTGACAGTTGAAGAGCGACAGCAAAAAGCAGCAAGTGCTGAAGAAGATGCTAAGAAAAAGACTAGCGGTGTCGCATAATACAACCCGCGAAAGTATCCATTTAGAACGTTAAAATCTGGGCGTATGAGAGACAAACGCTAATATGCGTCTTTTAGGCTTGCAGTGCGAAGCTGATTGCCTGAGACGGTCAAATCAAATATGTTTTGGAGCGCAATCGGCGCATTGATGGGCTCAGGGATTAGCTCTGCCATCACGTTCATTACCAATTCGGTAATAGGATGAGACTACTTGAGGGTACTAAATTACCTAGAAAACTGTGTTTTATTCTCGAATTAACATCGGTGCGGTTACCTCAAGGGAATTACTTTGGTTTTGACCTTTTTCTCATTCATTCTTAGCGAGACAAATCCTGTCTAGAATCAGGTTCATTCTGGAGAAATTATAAGTCTCTTCTTTCACAATGTAACACCATGAAGAAAGACTTTGTCATCTCAAGAATTGAAGCCTCTCAGGACATGCTCATGCAACCCTGAAAGGTTGTTATTTCTCTCAAGACATTTTGCCCATTTTACCAAAGTTTGTGGTTCAGCAAGTTTGGGCAAAATAATTCAGGTTAACCATGTTTGTATGCTAGTTAATCTAAGAGGACCCGCAATTGACTAAAAAATATTCTTCTGATCTCTCTCAATTATGTGTCCCTAAGTTAAGAACAAATGTCCCTAAATTAAAGGGATATTCAAATGCCCTCAGAGTTGCCAGTGTCCAAATTTTCAAAAATGAGCCTGAAGACACGACGCTCTTACAATTACGTCAAGATTAAGAGATATAACGACCGGTACAGTATTCACAGAAAAAATATGGAGCTGATGATTAGGATCTAGCTTCACTTAGTCGCATTGCCAGCTGTCATATTACCGCCAGCTGTCATATTACCGCCTGGACTCGTCGGAGTGCCTTGTGCATTTGCTGAGTTGACGGTGTAGAGGGCTGCTGCCACAACTGCGCTCAACAGTATGGCTGCTGTTATTACGAATGATGTTTCTTTATGCATTGGATTGTCAATACCAAAAAAGTATATATGCGTTTTCCAATTCGATGCTGAGCTAAGCCTGTTCTATAACTTCTTTTCGACTCCTTCCTCTATATAAGACGTTGAGGTCACTCGCTTCAAGAAATTTCAATAGGCGACTAAGTAATAAAATAAATAGCTCGCACTGCTAATATTACCTAACGCAGGTCAATAGCATGTTTCTGGTTGGAGTAGCTGTTGCCTGCGTGTATATGTTTGATTGTTCAGACGTTAGCTCCAACCAGACTTAGCCTTTGCCTTTGTTAAAGTCTGTACGCCCATAACTTTTGAATCTATAAACATGTCAAAATGCATAAAGCTAACATCCGCGAAGATATATTACATACCCACGATTTCTTTATCGATACACCTGGCAGTTGACATCAGAACAAAACATATAGTCTCGATGAAAGCTAAAAAGAGAAGATATTACTGATGGCAGAATTCTAAAGCCATTCGTACGACGAGCAGCTTCTTTTATTACTACAACTATAAACAAGGTAATTGCAGATGGTGCCTATGACTCCAAGGACAACTTTAGGTGTCTAGACCAAATTGGGGTAGAGCCTGTTATCAAGGTAAGGAAGAACTCCTCAACAAATGCTAATGGGCGTATGTCAAGAACAGCTGAGGGACATGAAGCGACGGAAGAAGAAACATGGATACAGCATGAGAGATATGTATGGCTGAATCCGTATTTTCTTCAATAAAACGAACCTTTGGTGAATATATGGCATCTGTAAAATGAAATACACAGTTAATGAATTACTTCTAAACCTATTCATAAGGAAAGCAACTACATAAAAGTAATTTCAGCCAGATATGCATACCATCGTCAGAGCAAATATTTTTAAATCACAGCGAAACAACGAGTCGAAAACTTAAGAAGGTCTGTTAAAAGACAAAGAAATTCCATACCCCATAATAGGCAAAGTTCATTAATTCAGCTTACATGATATATTTGATTAACATTTGCAAAAGATATGTCTGGTTGGGGTCCTCCACCTATTACATAGATGTCAGTTCCTATAGTAACAGCTGCTAGACCATGGCGTGCAGTAGGCATCGAAGTTTCTTCCGTCCATGAATTTGTACTAGGATCGTATCTTTCATTATTGTTGAAAGTTTGGGTAGGTGCCTCGCCTCCAAAAACATAAATGGATCCGTTTACCACCGTAGCTGCTATCCCGCCTCTTTTTGTTGGCATAGGATTTAACTCAGACCAAGAATTAACTTTCGTATCATACACCTCATTATTGCCCAAGTTGGATCCCTTGCCGGCCGTTCGACCTCCAATAGTATACAGTTTTCCATCGATGACTGCAGAAGCAAGGTGTTGTCTTGCAGTAGGCATAGGAGCTTTTTCAGTCCATGTATTAGTAACTGGATCGTACGCCTCGTTAACATTCAGGGGTCCTGTACTGGTTCCACCGACCGCATAAAGTTTACCACCCACAAATTGTGCCGCTAAAGCAGCCCTAGGAGTAAGCATTGACTTGGCTTCTAGCCAAATATTTTGGGAAGGATTATAGATAAATAGTCTGTTAGAAGGGATCTTATTATCTAGGTAACCTCCCACAACGTAGATCTTTCCGTTGTAAGAAGCCGCTGCAGCGTGGTTTAAATTTACAGGGATTGGCGGTATGCCAGTATTCCAGGTATTGTTTCTGGTATCATAAACTTCAACGCTGTTTTTATTACGCTTACCTGTCTCACCGTATCCGGCAACGATGTAAATTTTAGCTCCCAATGAAGTATACGCAGATTCCATTTTTGGTGTTGGGCTACTAGCGCCGGTCGTCCAATAGCCTGTAGACTTTGAATGTAGTGATGCTGCTCCTACTCCTGTCGAATTAGCTAACGATAATGATTGTGAAAGTGCTATTGGAACGTTACGCGTAACAAAGCCATTAAGTATAAGATAAGAAATTAGAATGCCTGTTAGAACAAAAGTGAGTCTACTCATTATAGGTTGAAATGAGATATCATCATTTAAATTTGTTTTAGTTAAGACATTTTGATCTATTGTCGATAAGCTAACTACAGAACCCATACTATAAATTGTTGCATTTGATTGATCAACTCTTGATAAGCATGAAGCAAAGCAATTCTATTCTGCTACTATTATCTTCGGTTGCCACCGCTGTAATTTTTCTGACATTACCGTTACTTAATGTTGGTCCATTATCCTATCAAGTATTGGCGATAGGAGAAACTCAGCAACCAGACATAAACGCATCAGGGATCTACCAGAATCACAAAACTGTATTGGGAAATAACATCAAAAATCTTATAATAACAATTCCCAATGAAGCTCATGAACCACCGGGCTTGTTGCCAAAGGATTTAAGAGTGGCAAATCAACCATATTTTCCCCAGAATGCAATAGTAAATGTTGGTACCACCATACTATGGTTTAATGGTGATGTGGGTCATCTTCATAAAATAACTTTAGTAAAAAATAAGGATCCGGAGAAGGTATTATATGATAGCGGTACTTTCCCCAACTTTGCCGCTTCAAAACCAATCAAGCTAAATGATACTGGAACTTTTGCTTTTTCTGAAGCACATTTAGATCCCAAATATCCTAACTTTGTACTGAATGGAACGTTAACGGTTGTCAACCAAGCGTCTCCTGTTTCTAGTACTCCAAATGACACGGCTGGAGCTAACTTTGATACCATAGTTCCATTCATGGTTCCAGCAAATCAACAGGCCAAATTGATTTCAGAATTCAAGAATCTCGGGGTTGGAGTTGATAGCACATACACATTCAAAAGCATACGTGGTGATGGTTCAGAAGGATGTGGAGACAAAAATGAGTCTTTGTTGGTATTGACTAGTTCCGGTAAGACCTTAGATCAAGTAATATCTGCTCTGAAACAGGTAGGGCCTACGATGCCATGCACATAGATCCAAACCAGAAATCTAAAAACAGTAACGGATAATTATCTTACGTCTGTCGTATGACGAATACATTTTTAGTTATTAGGCATAGATAAGAATAAATCATAATTACTGTATCAAAACCATCCAATTAACGAGCTTTCGTAGTGAATAAGCTCAAAATATGTGCTGCACACCATGATTTGATATGGCACATATAACTATCTACAGACCTAGCGTCACATTTAGTAGTCTATTACTCATTTGTTTGGTTACAGGAATACAGATAACTATGTGTAGTAAGACCTCCTCACTTTAAGTTGGCCGAATGTATGTCTGTTTATTATGTAGACGCTGAGTCTGATAGTATCGGCAATGAGGTTAATGAATGAGGCATAACTGATATTTTCTTTATATATGGTATTTTTGAGCGGATAACTATCTCAACTTCTCTTGTTAATAATTCTACATCAACCAATCTCTTGTTCCCATCAACTTCGATATGGACAGCAGCAAATACTACCATCATTCCAGCAGGACGCAACAAAATTGATCTAACCTTGATTTGATCATTCTTTTTGAATTTATCTTCAACAGTCCTTCTTACCAAGTCAGTAACCATTGGATTCTGCCATGAATCTACGAGAATCAAAGATGATTGCCTAAGTGATACATAAGCAACTGAGAAGATGTATCGAAACAAAGGTATGATATCACTTCTTGTATTCTTTTTCCAAATTGCTAAGGAGGTCAATAGTATGATTATATGTTCGTAAGAAATGCATTCCCCTGTAAGTTGTTCTATAAACTCGATCTCCTTTGTGATAAGCTATCAATCTATTATCTTCTAAAATCGACATATACATTTCCAACTTGTCTGGGTATTCAGTTAGATCTGATTTATGTATTAGCTTGGTAAGAGTGGCTCCTTTGCTGGCAAGAGCAGTCTCAAGTATCTTGACAATTGTAATCGGCCTATACTCGCTTATCACGAGTCAAACCACAATAAATTGCAACAGGGTCTTCTCATCTTCGTCCTACGTTCAGGGAATTCCTTTTTCTCCATGATGCTCCAGAAATCATGTATAACACCTTCTTCAATAAGGTTCAACTAGGGACAATTCTATACAGCTTCCCATCTAAGTAACTAAGTATATACAAATATCCATCAGGACTTGTTTCAATGTCAGTTATCCCTCTAAAACCAGAAGCAAAAATAATATCGGATAGTCCATCCTCATTATCTGCAACCTTATCCTTCAATCCTATCGCATTAAATTCTAACCCGGTTCTATTATCATTCACTTCAAAGTAATAGAGATTCCCATTATTGATATCCCCAACGAATAAGTTGTTCTTATATTTGTCTCCTAGTTTTGAAGAGTTTAAAAATTGAATATCTGTAACACCTATGTCATGATACCAGCTAAAAACCGGGTCAGAATAATGAGATCCTGGAAAATTTACCAATTCAGCCTTACTTACAGTATTATTCCTGATGCCATAAGCATAATATAATTTGAGAGGATATTTCTTGCCCAAAATTGGATCTGAAACGGGTCTGCCATCTTGTGGAACCCTCAATATGCCGCCTGTTCCATCAGCTGCGGGACCAGTCTTATTGTTCAGAGCCTGCGTCTTAGGACCAGCAAGATCTCCTATTACAATGTAGAGATAATGATCTGGACCGAATATCAGTTTACCACCATTATGATATGGACCAGGAAACGCGGGTAGATCTACTACTAGGCGAGGATCAATAAGGGTTTGTCCATTCCAGTCATATTTGTAGACCCTGTTTCTAAGCTGCTCATCGTCCGTATTATTACTGTCATTCTTGTTCTTGGATTCAGTAAAATAGAGAAAGACCTCAGTATTGTTGTTGTTATTATCGTAGTAGTAGCCATTGTTATTTTTGGTATGCAGCACAGCAATACCAAGTAAACCTCTTTCTCCTTTGGGGTCAACACGTAACTTCAAGACCGGTTTGTATTGCAATATGCCATGGGAAATAAGACGAACTGCACCAGTATTTTTTTCCAACACTAAGATCTTATGATTATCTAGGAATGCCATGCTCGTTGGTGAAAAGAGTCCTTCAGCTACTAATTCTATTTTCAAATGCCTATTATAGTTGCCTTGTATCAACGGAGAATCTTCATGGGTACTGGATCTCGTACTATGATTGAGCACACTGAACAACATAATAATAGAAAGAGTGAACGCACTTGCACCACAAATTCCAAATATTAATAAGAATAAATGATTTCGACTTATATTCTGCATCCTCTTTCTTGTTCGATTACAACGTTATTATTCGTATTTCATAGCTTCCGTTAATGTTCAAAAACCGTCGGATCGGTATTATCAATGATATCCTTTTGTTGTGTGCATAATCAGAGTGTAACGTTCAACGCTGCGCAATAAGTAATATAAATTTGTGCTATAAAAAAATATGTGTAGGGTATCTTTAATGATGTCACAACAAACAATTGAATGCCTTCTTGTTTGTTGATTGGTGATTCTTCGCGATAACAGGCTGTCAACGCATTTCTAAAATTTTTTATTGGCGGCTAGGTCATCGGATTAACGTTCAAGTACCTGCCCGTCTTGATAATTCAAAACGTGTGTTAACTCACTCAAATAGATTTTTGAGAGTTATGGAGATGGTGACAATATTGATGATGGTCCAGGTGAAACCGGTGTTGCCGACGTGTTGTTTGATTTTATCGTAGCTGGAACCCCACAAACCTTTGATTCGGTTGCATTTACAGATGTATCATTAGGATTACAGATGGATGCTGTACTTTTTTGTTGCGATAGTTGGTGGATATGTGATGCTGGCGTTTTTGTTATTTGTTGTGAACCAGGGAATATTGGTTGAGCTTTGATCTCTTGTAGTGTAGAAATATCTAACATCACAAAAGTCATGATAACAATCGCGGCTATAGCCAACACACTTGTCGTAGATTTACTGCGATTCATATTATGATCTGCAGTGGTAAGAGAGCACTTGAATAAATATCTTCAGTATTATCATGAAATGCAAAACACTACTCTAGATATGCATATTATTTGCATTATAGAATATATTTATTTTAAATTTATTTTAGCACATTGAAGATATTTGGAAATAGAATATTGCAAATCATATATCGATTGAATGCTGATCGAAAGCAAGGATAGCTCAACTATTACTATGAAATCATTTTTTATTTAGAGGTCTATTCATCGTGTGTTAATAGGTCTGGTACCAGTTATTTTGTTATGCGAGTTAAGAGCATAATGTGAATTGATCAATTGATTATTAGAAAATGTATTATTAAGTGTTGTAAGATCTTCAGCAGATATACCGTATTGCTTCGAATCTTTTACTATGTTCGAAAGAAAGGTGTTATTAGAAGCATTTATTCAGAACCAAAATTTAGTAATATTCACTCAGATTATATGCAGTTCTTGTAGTACATTCAGAATGTAGCGTATAGATTTTATATTAAGGGCTCGAATATAATAATAGAGTATACTGGCTATGTTAGAAAATACAATAGCAGGTATTGAGCCGCTCACCAAGGAAAGAAGCTATAGGATCGAAGTAGTTGCACTCATCTTAGAACCGTCCAACACTCCTTATGACAGTATTAGCGATCACATAATGGGTGCGGAAATAAGGCTGAAGGAAACTCTCTCAGGTTCTAATAAGCTGATAGAAGACTATCTATCGTATATGCAGAAAAAAGGCTTTCTAAGATATCACGAAGAAACGCAGCTTTATATTCCGACAGAAAAAGGGATGCATTTCCTAAAGATCTATAATATGTTGGCAAGTTTGTTAATCTAATAATAATAACGATGAAAATGGAAAACAGTTGTACATTAAGACAATTTCATTCTTTTTGTCGCAGATCCCATTTTGGAGCAATGTACTACGTCCATACCTGAATTATCAAAATTGCATACAATATGTAATCAAAGTTATCCTCATGTGACCAGACTAATTGTTATTAGTATTCTTTGATCCGATATTATCACGGATGCCTGAACATGCTACCCTACTACTTGATAATTCTACTAGGTGTATGTTCAGGTATGATTGTGCCGATCACACCTCCCACATTATTATTACTTTCGTTGTTTGAAGTCTTCTGCTGGTGCTGTTGATTGTTGCTGGAAGAAGGAATATTATTGTTAATTGTGGATGAAGTTGAAGGTGTGTTTGAAGTAGATTGGAGTTCGTTACCATTATTACCATTATTACTAATCGGATGCAAAGGAACTATTCTGTATAGAATTCCACCAAATGTTAGAACATAAAGATATCCATCAGGTCCCACTTGCAGATCTGTGATAGTACCGAAGCCTTTACCAAATATGACACTCGTCAGCTCATCTAAGCTATTATCCACTTTATTTGCTAGAGGGCCACTGAGCACTAATCCATCTCTATTCTGATTGAGTTTAAAATAATAAAGATTACCTGTGTTGACGTCTCCAACAAACATATCATTTTGATACTGAGAACCTAGTTTCGCTGAATTGAGAAATTTTAGTGCGGTTGGACCGATTGTTGGTAGCCAAGAAAATTCAGGGGCTCTGTATACTCCCTTGCCTGCAAAGGTCACCAAATCATTGGGAGGATTATTATTATCAGCTCCAATAACAGGCCCAGGATGAGGTCCTGCCTTCCATATTCCTGCTACTTGTGACCAACCACTATTAAATCCAGGATTAACAAGATTAATTTCATCTCCAAAAGTAGGACCATTTTCAGTATCCCAGAACTTACCTGTGACAGGATCAAAGTCAATACCAAAACTATTTCGAGTTCCATATGCATAATAATAATTTAAGAAGGATGAGGCTGAGGACGTCCCTTCTTCTCCTCCTCTTTTTCCATGTTTGCTGCTACTGCTATGGTCACTCGTGACACCTATTAATGGGTTATCTGCCACGGGTTGACCATCTTGTGTCAGTCTAAGTATTCCACTTGTACCATCAAGTGGCTTTCCATTCTGTACGTTTTGGGCCTGGCCTTGATGACCTCCAACATCACCAATGACGGTATATACGTTATTATCAGGTCCTATCAGAACCTTACCACCATTGTGGTTACTCTCAGCTGGCGGATTAGGGGTATTAGCTGGAAGGTCTAGTAGTAATTTAGGATTTATTAGTTGAGTATTATCGTTTGTAAGATCATACCTATAAAGTCTGTTACCTGCAGCAAAGCCAATACTCTCACCAGGTTCTGTATAGTATAAGAAAACGCTGTGAGGTGCGTTAGCATTACTATTCGAAAGAGCAATCCCTAACAAACCCCATTCTATGAAGGGCGTTGCTACTTTAACATGAAGTAGCGGAGTCTTCAAGATCTCACCATTTAGAACTCTCAAAACATTACCTGTATTTTTCTCCAGAACTAGTATATCATCTGGTCCCAAAAAAGCCATACTGGTAGGTATCTGGAATCCTTTGGCTACAACTTCTACCTTTAAGTTGGGATCATTAACAGTAGGGCCTCCAGTTACAGGAGTAGCCCTGGTATAGGCAGCGTACGCAGTAGACCAATAGGTATTGAATATAGAAGAAGAAGGAATAAGGACTACACTAGACAAGATTAGAATAACGACAACAACAGGTCTAACCCATATGCACCAAGATCTCACTGGATGATTCTCTTTAGTATTCATGGTTTGTTTATATACACTCTTCATTCTCATGAATATATCTCTTGTAATCATTAGTACAGTCAAATTTATAATTTTTGTCCCAAATAGGATACTGGAAAGGATCTTTATCGATATGTCTACCAACTTCTAAACAGGATAGATTTCGAGAAAACATGGTCGTAGCGATTTTTGACTTTAATAACAGTATGCAGGCTGGTCAATTATCCGATCAAGCTATTAATAATGGTGACTTTTTTGTTATTTATTCAAAGCCAATTACCTTCGAGGGTGATCCGGCGATACGTTACTATATTCATATACTAATCCATCACCTTGGAAGATTATGGCAATGGATATCGGAATCAAGCATGAGAACAAAAACTACGTCATTTCATATTCTGCAGAGCAACCGGAATACCATACTTACATAGCTGCCATTGAAAAGATGATTGCTTGTTTTCGAATGAACTAATCTGCACCTACTCTTGAACTCCTTTAAATTGGACATTCTCTATAAGCATAGCACTTGTGTTCCTCAATATACCAATTATCTATGTTCCACAATAGTTATTATCATCCCAAAAACCCTAATGAATTAGAGTTGAAGAATTTTGTGAAAGGGGTAGGATTTAATATTTATGCATTAGTTCTGATCATTTTAAGCATATTTTTGTTTCCATGTACCACATACGCAGAACCAAAAATTTCTCCTACAGGTAGCAACCCTGTCCTAAACAATAAAGTAGTAATATTGACTTTTGGTGATACTTTGAAGAGCCAACTTACTATAGCTAAATCAATATTGGACAAGTATAATTTTAAAGCCAGTTTCTTTATCACTTGTGGTTATGTAAATGAACCAAAACGAATGAGTTGGCAAGACATTGCAGCACTACTAGGAGACGGACAGGATATAGAATCAAAGACTATGACTCATAGAAGAATGACTGACCTAACAACTAACCAGCTAATTTATGAAACTGGCGGATCAAAAGAATGTTTAGCTCATCATGACATTAATGCAACGATCTTTGCTACTCCACACGGTAATGAATGGAATAATGCCACCGTAATAAATGCAATTTCCAAATATTATAACTTTGCTGATAACGGATTTGCTCCCTTAATGTTTCTACGCTGTGATGGATACAAAAAGTTTTCAAGTCAAACTGATTGTAGAACGTATTATGATAACGGAACACTTACCTTAGCAAATAGATATTCTATCAGAGAATGGAGTCACAATGCAGTAGATAAACTGTATTCACATAATGATACGACGATCTTTACTAAGTTTGATCAAGAAGTTAACAGTCAGGTGATTTACAATAATAAGTATGGAAGTATAGACGCTATCCCTGTAGTAGCTTACCATAGTATAGATAACAACAAAACAACTGATAGTACTGATATAACTCTATTTGCAAATGAAATGAAATATCTTCATGATAATGGGTTTAGCGTAATACCTATGACAGACCTTGGATACGATAAAAATACTTATGTTATGATGATAAAACCCGTTTGAAATTTCGTGGATAATTTGAACGAAGGTTATTGGACATCGTTATACCTTTTGAATTTCATGCTTATTATTATTGTATTAACTGTATCGATATTGCTAGAAATAATACTGTTAGCGATGAAGTTAAATGTATTTTCATGTCCAAATCCCACAACAATCGAATACGCGATAATCTAGTTTCAAATTGCCAAGATGGAATTGATTTGAAAAATGGTTCTTCTGGCAATATGGTCTATAACAACACTGTCATAAACTCAACTACAAATGGTCTCTCGTTAATACATATGCATGTACGATATTATGTGTGTCGAATAATGCAAATGCCACTCATTCGATACTTGGCAAATGGGTTGGTTTTAAGGCAATTATGAGTAATATAGACAATGATAGCGGGGTTAGAATGGAAACTTATCTGGATGATAACGCTACTAATCATTGGAGAAAAGTCATGGATACCATAGATAACGGTGGGTGGTACACTAATGCTCCAAATGATCTATTCTACAGTGCCAACTGCGGAAGGTCAAAAGATTACGTGATATTGAATGCAGGCCCTATAGCCACATTTAGGTCAGACAATATAATATGGGACTTTAAAGACTTGAGTATAAGAGAGATTCAAGCTCCACCATACGTTAAATGAAGAAGGTTACAACTACTGATAGTAAGAACACAACTTACAATCCGTATATTATTGGCAATGCAACTCAAGAGTGGATAGACAAAGAAAAACAACATCAAGATCTTACTCACTTAATGGTTACAAGTTTGTTCCTCTATTCGATTAAGTCAACATGAGCATAAATTTACTGCATCCAAAATGTACCGAGAAAATTATCTATCCTTGCCTGCTTGCAACTCTAATTATCAGCTAGAAGCGAGCATAAGTATTGCATCTAAAGACACAGCTTCGACAACCATGAAATCTTGAACTCCAATAAGTTGGATTGTCTCTTTTTTACCTCCACTCATGTTCCACAATAGTTATTACCATCCCAAAAATCCTAATGAATTAGAATTGAAGAATCTTGTGAATTTAGCTGTATGTAAGATTGTTGTCTTATTTTTGATCATCTTAAGTATTTTTTTGCTTCCAAATCCTATTTATGCACAGTCAAACACATCTTCTGGCAGCAGCCCTGTTGTCAACAATAAGTTAGTAATCCTGACTTTTGGTGATACTTTGAAGAGCCAATTTGATATCGCGTGTAAGCCTAATGATACTTTTGTAAATTCAAGCGAATCAAAGATTTGTGGCGTTCCGGCTACGATAAAGGCAAATAACACGGCAACAACACCGGTTTCACCTGCGCCGTCATCAATATTATCACTATCCCCATAACTTATCTATTACTCACTTTCGTTCAGTAGTTGATCGCATTCTGCATCTGAAATTAGACAATCAATATGCAAAAATTTCAAAATATGGTCTAGATCAAACCCGGGTTTCAAACCCAACGATCTGATTTAAATATAAAATTAGCGAAAGTACCTCACGAGCTAGAATGACTTGTAAAGGAATATGCTATGCCCTAAATGCGGGCCAGCTGGGTTTTCATAATGAATAGCGATTGAGAGATTGAATAGGACAAAGTTAGCAAATACTTATACATACATCTTGAAAAATATACATCAGTGCTTAGGGATCGAGCAAATGTCAAGCAATAACATAGCGGAGAATCACCAAGATAAGAGCGTACGCTCAATAGTAACATAATTGGGGTGGACTCATTTTCTTGGCTGTTCAAGACAAACAACCGGTAGCGACGGAAAAATACAGGGAATTGGACAAGAAGCGTTGGTTAGTAAGGTATTTGGTACTTGCCAGTATTCTCGTTATCCTCGGAATAAAACTCTATTTATTAATTTATGTAGTAGATTTTACAGTAGGTTTTTATAGCTTTCTTACTTCCTTTCTCTTGTTTAATATATTTTTTCTGTCCTACGTAAAGTACCGCGATCCTTTTGTTTCAGTCAAGGATGTCATCATTCCCGAAGATCAAAAACCTCTTGTGTCAATTTTAGTCCCAGTAAAAAACGAAGTAGGCAATATCAGGAACTGTGTCCAATCTTGTCTTAATTCATCTTATTCTAATAAGGAAGTTATCATTATTAATGACGCGAGTACTGACGGAACAGCTGCGATCTTGGATGAGATGAGAAAAGAGGTTGGGCCCAAACTTCGAATAATGCACCTCTCAAAAACTGTGGGTAAAAAAGGTGCAATTGAAGCCGGATCCCAGATTGCTAAAGGTGAAATTTATGCTATGATGGATAGTGACTGCGATATCGCTAGCGATGCCATTGAGCATGCGGTAAAAATATTCTATGCTGATCGGAGAGTTGGCGCTGTGACAGGTCATGCGAGAGTGCGAGGTGCGGCGAGCAAGACTATGCTCAAAATTATGGATGTATGGTTCGACGGACAATTTAGACTCCTAAAGGGAATGGAAACATCCTTTTCGTCTCTTACCTGTTGTTCTGGTGCTCTGTCGATTTATAGAAGAGACGCTGTGCACCAGCACATTCATGCGTGGGCTCACGATAATTTCCTTGGCATAAAAAATTTCAAATTTGCAACTGATAGACGGCTGACAGCATATGTTCTGGGTGCTAAACCTGAGGACATATGGAAGGGCAAGATTACAACAGGAGAACAAACAAGCAATAACAACAATAGTGATAATAGTAATATCCCAATAATACAAACAGGAAAAGATGACCTGAATACATTGAGTTCTTCATCCGATCCGGATCAAGAAGACTTCAAGAAAAAGGATCGCCGAAGATATGCATGGAGATTAGTGTATAGTCCAAACGTCCGGGTGACAGCAGGAGTGCCAGAGACATTGATGGGCCTAATTCGACAACAAATTCGCTGGAGGAAGAGCTTCATTCGAAGTATCACCGCAACCGGCGGACTATATTGGCGAAGGCCATTTTATGCAGCTTTCCTTTATTATCTAATCTTGGGGCTCAAACTGACCAGGCCATTTGTCGTTGTTAAAGCACTACTTTTTTTGCCATTATCTGGCGATCTAACTACAAGTCTGCTCTATATTGCGGGAATAATGTATACTGGGATGCTTTATGGAATTGATGTCAGGTTACGAAACCCGGGTTATCCCTACTGGTTGTATCGACCGGTGATGACGGCTCTGTCAACATTCGTATTGAGTTGGTTAATATTTTATGCAGCGATCACAATCAGAAAAGAATCTTGGAGATAGTTTTGTCTCATTGCAATTTAGCCTTTCTTGGTCTAACTCCGTAACCGTCACAGAAATAGCAATAGCATTTTTCGGAAATTTTCCAGGCTTTTTGACTTACTGTCACCTCATAAACTAGAAATGCAATTCCTGTATTCTGTGACTAAAATCCCAAAATTACTAGAACCTCCAAAAGCCGGGTCGCCTAGAAGAATCAGAATTGATAAAATCAGGATCATAACTGAAACAGAGAAGCATTTGGACAAAAGATTATGCTAAGTAATGCTACAGCAGCTGCTATTGGTTCTACTACTTCTGGAGGCTCTAAATAGACTCACCGATGAAAGCTCAATCTCTTTAATCTTTTATTTTTCTTCTTTTTCAGTCTCATACTACCATGCATTTTCGGTTTGAACATGTCTACAGGCCATTAATACAGCTAACGCAGAAAATCACATTCTTCAAAAGAGGATACTATTTCGATGAAATGTTCAATTAAAAATAGCTAAATATGCGAGTAGCGGCTTAACCGCGGAATAGAACTCTGCCTATGCTGATTTAGGGCAGACTTCGTTTTAAAGTAAAATTGTTACAGATTTCCTATCTATTGTATACTTAATCTTTTGACGATTCCATAGATTTGCTGTCCCATGAAATGGCTCTGGGTATCCTTATCCGCAAGACTAATAGCGATTGTCCTGCCATTCGATATAAGCACGGTTGTATGCACATTATTCCATGCCTTCTTCCCGTTTGTTCCAACATCCAAAATGCCTGATATTGATACGGTCTTATTTGGACTAAGTTGAATAGGGATACTATTGCTATTATTAACCCGAAAGTTACTTAACTGGTGGGTATGATTGGTCGTTCCACCATTCACAGGGCCTGTATAATAGTTAGCTTCAAAGCTTGTTAGATTGCCTTTATTTATGCTCATATTCCAATCACCTGACAGTATAAATTTTTGGACAGTACTCATATCAACAGTCTTAGTATTTGGTGACATTCCTAGAACTAGAGAACTTATTGCTCCATTCATACTAAATGTATTGGCAGGCTTTGTTGTTGCGGTAGGCGTTTGTGCAAACGCTAACCCAATAAAACATGTTAAAATTGTTGTAAGTGTTATGGCCACTAAAGTTATCTTAATATTATTCCCTGATACCGATAATTCTCTTTTCGTTAACCTATACATATCGCAATCAAAAAGAGCTAACAGTGCTTTGAATTAGGATAAGCCTTTGCCATAAGGATTGTAGATATTCCATACCCACATCCAATATCAGCAACTTTTAGACCTCTTTCCTTAAGTCTATGTTCAACTCTGCCATTATCAAGAGCAGGAATCCATGAGTTTGCCAGATTAGCGGTATATAATAGTCTGGCGAATTTTCCTGTTCCCTCAAATAGATCTTTATCATGATCTCCCCAAGCAATACCCTTGCCTGTTTTGAATGCTCCTAAGATTTTTGCTTCATCTCTATAAAGAGACATCATTACTTGAAAACCACCAGCATATACAGGGCTATTTTCATTAGCCAATACTTGAGCATGTTCAAATAGAAGAGTATATTTTTGAGAAGAAGGATCATAAATCAAGTATCCACCTGCGGCTTGATTTGCAAGCCATTCTCTTATGTAGCGTTCAGAAGTTCCAGTATGACTAGCAAGCTCTTGCGATGTAATTGGCTTTCCAAAATCAGACATGGCTTTGTACAATCCAAGCTTGTCTCCTATGTATACTAAAATAGAGCTTGCAGCTCCACCAAAATCAGATAATATCTTTGCCATAAACTGCTGAAGTTTTTCATTATCCATTGCCGTTGATGGTGATGGTGAACTCATATATTGGGCTTATGGAATAATACTCAAATTTATATATATTAGTCGATGAAGCATAGCCTAATAGATTGGTAACCTAAGCGATCGAAATCATGATACCGTGAGCCAGAATCCCTGATGGTTTCCATCGTAGTGTGCTTGACTGTGTGACTCATCAGTAGGAATACACATCATACGCGCTATTGCTCCAGTAGTCATTGTACGCGTTAGTTTGTCCTCTGCTTTGTCCTATACTGTAACAATCTGAATATCCATAGCAGTGTGTCGGGTCTTCATATGCGAAGGCATGGGGTAGTAACAAGATTACTACTACTAGAAAGATCATCGTGCAGACTGTTAGCACTTGAGCTTTCTTCTTTGCTGAGCATCTCTTTCTTGCTGCTCTTGTTCTTGCTGTCATAGACTTAGTTTCACCCCCTTGTTGTATGCCTTCATTGGTAAGGTTACGAGGCTTGGTGTGCCACAACAACAGAACGACCACACCTTGTGAACTATTATCCATTTACCCTTCGCCAATTAGAAAGACAAGGGGCGGATATACAAAGTAAGGTAGAACAAGTAGAACAACTAAACCAATCCAGAGATCGTGACAAAAGGCCAGAACACAACGGATTGCACATCTTAACACTAATGCACTTCAACAGCTTTACAGCTACTTCGTAAGTACAATGCCGAGGCCTTATAATAGACAATTAATCTCAGATGCTTTGATTATAATTATAGAAAGCCATCCCACATCAGCAAAGGACAAAGGTTAATAGTTTCAGTTATGATTCATGTATCGTGAAAAAATATGAACTACCACCATTACCTTACGCTTATGATGCGCTAGAACCGCATATATCAAAGGAGATTATGAATCTGCACCATGATAAACACCATCTTGCCTATGTGAACGGTGCCAACGCAGCACTTGAAAAATTAGAAAATGGAAGGAAGAACAATTTCCAAAGTATAGATGTTAAAGCTATAGAGAGAGACCTTTCATTCCACTATGCAGGTCATTTGCTACATTCTATATTCTGGCCTAACATGAAGTCAGGCGGTGGCGGAAAACCTGGTGGCGCCCTAGCTGACAAAATTAATGCAGATTTTGGCGGCAGTTATGATGGATTCAAGGTTCAATTTACTGAAGCTGCCAAGACCGTGGAAGGTATTGGATGGGGTATCCTTGCATTCGATCCGCTTTCAGATCAATTATTGACATTTGGTGCAGAGAAGCATAACTTACTACTCGGTCCAGGAACTATTCCATTACTAGTTTGCGACGTGTGGGAACATGCCTACTATCTCCAGTATAAAAATGACAAGGCAAGTTATGTTAATGCGTGGTGGAATGTGGTAAACTGGGATGACGTAGCAAAGCGATTCGACAAGCTGCACTTAATAAATATTCTGAAGCGTCTATTGGATTAAATATCCATTTAATCTGTATTTTTTTGGTATTATTATTATCAGACGACGCTTTCGCTGCTGCAGATATGGTAGATTCAATAGTAATAAGAGAAGACGTACATCATTAGTGCATACTTTACTGAGTAAACCTTGTCGTTGACACATTGACCTAGGAAAGGATAAGAACAAAAAACTAAATGGATGGGAAAAATATTCTCGCATATATTTATGTATCCTGGGAAGGATAATTATCTTTGTCAATTACACCATGAAGAGACTGGAAGGATAATTGTACGTAAGTGAAACTGAATTTTTCTCCTCATCTCATTTGCTCCTTTCCTCCATTCTTTTTGATCTAGACGACCCATAACTATGAAAGTTCCTCCTTTATCGGAATTAAACATACCTACAAAGAACCCGCCGCCAACTGGTAGAAACCTGGCAAGTAGTTGATGGTTTTCCACCGAAAATATAAAAAATATAGAAGTATAATTGAGTGGCAAGATCAAAGAGGTCAAAATTGTAAGAAACCAAAGGCTAGGTGCAACTTCATCTCCTACCAGGCACAAAGAACTCATCACTCCCCTCTTATGTGGTTACTGCAAAGCGGAAAATGACGTTCTTCACAAAAGATTGTCAGGCCTATCAAAGTCAGGGCAGCGATGACATTGAATCTCTTGCCAAAATCTAGCCTGTTAACCTACAAACAAAAGATTGGATTACCATATATGAGATCACGCGTATACTGTCAGGATTGGATGGCTGGAACGGTTATAGTGAAGTAATATTTTGTTACGTCTTTGGATGGGCTGCATGGATGCGGCAAAAGCAATCCGTTTTAGTTCAGTTGCTGGAGTGAGAAACGGAGTCGTCATCGAAGCACCTATTACCACACAACATCGTCAGATGATGGTTTACCAGCTACGCAATATACCATCAGATCTTATTCCAGTTGATTGACTTGCTAGCTAAAACTGATTTAATCTATGCTCCGGGGGTCAAAGCAGCGCCTCTATATAAAAAGCTGGTAAAGCAATACTATTCATTCAACGGCGTACCATCGGATTCCATCATCAGAAAATACCCAAACGAATACCAAAAAGAATAGCTTAAAGGAGCCTTCCCATATCTCGTTAAATCCATCATTAAGCAGCCTTACATCACGAAGAAGAAAATCCGATTCATTTCCTGTTAATTTTCTTAAGATACTGCTTCATTCATTCTACGATGGTCAGCAAAAACAATACAATGGCACCCACTGTTGTAGCAATAGATACCGTTAACAGGTACTCGCAATTTTCAAATATTGGGAAAAGCATTATAATATAATGGTACAAAAGCAACTTGCTTTTGAAAAGAGCAAACAACTACAAGAAGGGATAACTTTCAGCGATATCTCACCTATATGGGCTAAACGACTAGGAGATCAACAACAACTACCTATTCCTATGTCGCTTACATGGCTACGATGGTGGTTTGAAATCATTAATCCTTCGAAATGCGTGGTAGGAGAAGCACATGGTTCCACAAGATCTTATTCATATGATTGCGAAGAATGCGGTAAAATTGGCAGCAACTTTACAATTTATTTTACCTTCCATTCGTGCTCTAAACTAAAAGAGAACAAGCGGAGGTTTGTCAATCATTGGAATAAAGAACACACTTAGTTTTTCTCCGACTATTCCAGGTGCACGTGTATCCCATATTCATGACAATGTGCACGTCCTACGCTGGTTAATTGAACGTTCACTTCATTATCCAAAAATTCTAAGGGTTCATTATTTCTATTTTCTTGTATATGTCCTCTGAGGGCAACTCTAACCCGTTCCAAACTGAATGCCCTTAACACTGCCAGCCATATCTCCTCTACGGTAAAAATATTAAGTCGGTTTGCATCTCTATTTTTGTCCTTGTTATCTCTCCTGCAAAGTTCTTGCATAAAATTTTGCACTATTATCGTGTCATCTCTTCTAGGATCATCGATACTTGGTGAAGCCATATACTAAAGGTTAATGAATTGACCGCATAAAAACAGATCTGTCTCATGATAATTCCATAGTTTTAATTTTATCTGAATCTCCTGCCGAAAAAATTGCAGCGTAAGGCTAAAATTTCATTCGAAAGGAAGTTTATATTAATACTAATTCATACGCCATTTGGACTCAACTTTTTTAATAGGGTTGCAAATACGAAGGCTGCGAGAATATACGCTAGATTTAGTATTTTTCTTATGCCGCTTATTACTGCATTACGCTTATTACTGCACTAGGCATATTTCTAATACCTACCTCTTTGATAGTGGCTTCTTCGAACTCTGGAGCGAGAGCGGGTCAACGCGATCTAGGTCCACAGTCTAACCAAGACCTAACAAACTGAGGCAAGACCAAGTATGACAAGTGAGACTATTACGATTCCTCCTTTAAGGTCCTGAACGTTTACGATTTGTTGCAGTGGTATATTGGTTCCTCGTACAATCGTTAACGTTCCTATAATTGCAATTATAATATTTACAATGAAGTAACCAAGAACCTGAGAGACAGGAGCAGGCTCTGTGACAAAAGTTGCAGCAGGCAATAATAATTTTATCAAAGTCGAATAATTTGTAATAATGGTTCCAAGAAGTGCACCTATGACAGCTCCTAGAACAAAAAGCCAAGTTGATGGACGAATGGTTACTTTTACGGCGGGCTTTGATTCCGCAGTGCGGGGGTGGTCGGATGCTAGACTTGGCCCTCCCGTGTCTCGATAAGAGATCGTCCAAAATAGTTGGTAAGGCTCCTCAATGCGGCTCTCAGATTTATGCGTGACCTTGAGCGTTATATTTTGCTGTTGGTGTTGTTGGTTGAGACGTATCTCACCTTTTGAATCTTCTGGCAATTTATCGATTCGTTCATGGCTGAAATCCTTATCGTTACTATAACCCATGCACTTCTCTGCTATACAATATGTTGTTGGATCATTATCACTCTTGAGACTGACGGTCAAATCAACATTGAACCAGCCCCGTCTAGTAATTGGTTTTTCTGTCTTATCGGGGGTAACTGCTAAAGGTTCATGAAGTTGAGTAGCTGTCCCCTGACCTGGTTGAGTAGCTGTCCCCTGACCTGGTTGGGTAGCTGTCCCCTGACCTGGTTGAGTAGCTGTCCCCTGACCTGGTTGAGTAGCTGCCTGGCTGTCCTCATCACTCAAGCTCGCATATTTGACTTTTATAATGGTGGTCATGCTTATTATTAATATTTATGATCGAAGACTAGGTCGCTAGCCTAAGTAGACACATAGGTACAAGAAGTGGCGGGATAGTCAATCCAAAGCATTTTTATCAATGAAAAGGAAGTAGGGCTAACCAAATTCCAAAATGGCCTAGGAATGCTAAGTCTAGATTGAACAGTTAATTGGAGAGGTAGCTATGTTCGTATAACGATTGAGTCAGACAGCAGACATCGAGCTTACATGAGGCATTCAATACCTACCTGGACTAACTCTATAGCTCATATTACTTAGAAGTAAAGTAGAATCTTATGTTTAATTTGGGAGATTCTAGTAGATTACTTAGAACCTAATCACCTAACTTATACCTTTTTAAGGGTCTCCCTTCCAAGGATTTGCCTTTCTAAATCTGAATCTCAACTATTTATTATTATTATTTCTAATTGTCAACTGGAAAGTATATGATGTTTTTGTCTTTGAATGCATGTGCGAATTATTCTAATGCTCACCAAATGACTTCTTTGGCGAATATATCTATGTATATTCCACTCTTCTTTTGGTTTTCTTTCTAATCATACTCTTAATTACTCTTATAATCCTCTTTCTAAGACTCAATATGCCCTTATTAGAGAATTCAGAATTAAAAGATGTTTAATCCTTCCTTATTCGTTAGACCTTCTTAACTAGACTGGTCGTATTATGCGACCAAGCTATGAGGGATAATAATAACGATAAGCTGAGTTGTTAATTTCATCAGACCAAGATGGTTCGCAAAATGCAAGTACATGTAATTATGACTAATGGGCACCTCAGCAACAAATAATTGGAATCCGACTATGAATGTAAGATTTAGACGGTTGTCTTCATTTACGTCAATTGATTGTTTGGTGCAGGCGATGTAATTCAGTGGATTGTCTGGTGGATATGAATTAAATAGAATCGATAACAACGTTATCGATACCGTTGGGTAGATAAGATCACCCGTCACAAGTGACCAGAATCATCTAGCTAATAGGCTTGGGCCTAAGTTGCTCAAGAGGCCAGAGAGAGCGCTTGTATCATTTGAATTTACAACATAGACTACTTTACCAATATAATTTTGTTCGAAGATAGGATAATCTAGAGAAGGGATTGAATCGGAGTTATTATCTCCTTTTGCCCCGAGAATTCTGTCGCCATGGGTGTCAGTTACTATCTGAACTACTCTATGTACTATAATTTCGTGCTGTCCCGCATGTGTCGTCCCAAATGTTTTAAACGCAATAATATCTCCAATCCTAAGACTACCGAAAGGAACATTGCTATCTACAATTACCATATCATTTTGATGCAAATCTGGGAACATAGTGTTACTCCTCAGAACAAAGATTGAAGCAACAGGAAGTCCATGTGCATTCAACAATTCTGGCATCGCTGCTAGACAAACCAGCATCAAATCAGGTGCCTCGTTAATGCTTGTACCTGCGAAAATCAATAAATTAGCTGGCCAGGAAACATCAAGACCGTAAGGATTCCATTGTGTTTTCTCTTGCATCTTTAAATCTGGAGAAGTGTAGGCAACATCCAACTTTTTGATACTAATATCTTTATAACAATCACTTAGATTGCATAATAGAGTTTGTAAATGAAGGAGGGTGTCGATCAACGTGAAGGAGTAGTAGTGAAACGAATACTGGTACCAATTGATAGATCTGAATATAAGGAAAAAATTGCAGCGTATGCAATATCACTAAGTAAAGCATGGGGAGCCGAAATGACGTCCATACATGTTATTACTGAGCCAAGGCATGCCATATCGGATGTTGTAGAAGCTGAAGCAAAAAGACAGGCCGAAAGTTTACTTGACGAAATTGGTATTTTGGCAAAGAAACAAGGCCTGAAGATAAAAAAGGAAGCTATCCAACCATCTGATCTTTTGGCAAAGAAACAAGGCCTGAACATAATGGAGGAAGCTCTGAAAGAATCTGATATAGTTGGAAAAGCGATAATTGATCATGCCGAGAAAAATAATATTGATGTCATAGTGATCGGTACTAAGGGTATGAGTGCAGTAGAAGAATATTTTTTTGGAAGTGTTGCCAACAAAGTGATTCACGAAGCACATTGTCCGGTATTTGCGATACGTTGAAATATTGAGCAACCATTTGACAGACGATCAGAACAGGACCTTAATAATAATGTACTCGAGGTGAATAATAATGATGACACAAAGACTTTAGCCCACGATAAATACGAAAAAAGAACGAAGGTAAGCGCAACTTGATTAGAAATTCTTTCTTAAAATAGCAGATCCCTATTTTTCTTTCTCTCGTTCGAATGACCATCGACGCATATAAGATTCATCCTTAAGCTCAAGCCCTTTAAACATTTTAAAATATGCTTGTTTTATCTTATTTTGTTTGTCGAATTCAGATTGTATCCAAAGTGTTTCAAATATAGAAATACATGAAGAGACTGTCAATTCACTATTTGAATAGATGGCAGGTCCTGATGCTTCTTCAAAGATTTTCTTTGTGTCATCGTTTATTTCTATGGCCACAGAAGTGGCTTGATCAACCACGACTGTCACAATTTTGGTTTGTAAGGGTTTTGTGATGTATTGAACACGTATTTGTCCATGACTTTGTCTAAGTTCTTCCTGAATTGTGTCCTTTTCAAGATCATCTCCTGCTTGGATCAACACCTTAATAATTACATCATTTGGTACTTGCCGTAATAAGCTTAACATACCGCTATACTTCGCCCGATAAAAGGAGTTAGCAGTGGAAAAGAGTAAAAGTATTTCATCTCTAGCTGACATTAATTGATTGTTGACAATTTTTCTTATTTCTGCTGGTTCATTAATCGTATCTGCGAATTCGTTTCTAATTCCTCTTTCAATTTCCTTGATTTTCTCTCTTGCAGGAATCGCATTATTACAAAGGTTATCAAATAGATATTGTTGTATATCTACAAATGATTTGGTCTTGGTATGGAACAGTTGTTGCTCTTGCTTTTGTTTCGGTCCATCCTCGCCTTCATTTTCTGTAATATAACATAGATAATTAATTCCATCTGCTATCTGAAAATTGCCTTTAACCTTGTCATTATGGAAAACCTCTCCACATTTCATCAATTGTCTGCAAGAAGATATATTTCCTTCATTGACGCCAGTAACGAACCTCACTCTTATTCCTTTATTTTTGAGACCCTTTATCACATTCCATAACTTTTCATTCTCTGTTAATCGGGCTACTTCATTTAGCTCGATACAGCAATCAAATGTTTCCTTAATATTTGAAATTATTTCTAATGGTAATTTCGCTATATCTTCACTAGCATGCTGTATTTCTATTTGAGCAGGACGCCAATGTGTAGACAAAGTCAACCAGCTTATAATCGTTGCCAGGATATTTAAAGTCAAGTTTTGCAGCGAATCTCTCTTGTTTATCTTTCGGCATTCCCACAAATATTCAAAAGTGAGATGTTTTCTAATCGACTAGTTGCCGGTATTTCTGGACGTTCATAAAGTCCCTTTTACAGAGGATCACCTAAAGGAGCTTTGTAATTCTCCAGTCGATGAATTCGGTATTCCAAAATCGTCGAATAATTCCTTCGAATAAAAATGGGGACTAAATTTGTTATATAACCAATTCTCTTGACTCCTTTTGGATGCCATTGGTAATTCTGAGGCCCGAGAAGCAAAAACATTAAAGATCCGACTTTACATACCCTGGCACCTGCTTGAAGTAATTTTATGGATGAGGGCAGACTGGTACCGTACATCTGTTTTGCAGTTTTATCGTTATATGGTGGATCACCTCTCCACCGGTTAAATCTAGTGTTCGGTACAGAAGACAACTTTTGAGCATCATCAACAAGATCGGGATTAACTTCTGGGTTGATATCTACGGTATAACATGAGGTAGAACGGTATTTCCTAATCATGCCACTACAAACTTCAATGGTGTTGTCTTCCTTTCCGAATACTGCATCAATCATTTCAAGATAGTTAAATGGATAACTACCATTGTCTCTGCCTCTAACTCTAATCTGACCAGAGATGAATTCGGGATTATTCTGGGTAACGAATAAAATACCTGTTGTTGGACTAGCAGGTATTGTAAAGTATTTTTGATCTCCATCTTCTATCATTCTATGCTTGCATCTTACTAGATTCAAGATATTGAAATTGCTTATGTCTGTCATACAAGTATAATAATAATATTAATAGTAATCTATAAACGTTACTCATCATTAGTAACGAGCTTTCAATCCTATACTTTGCTACCTTCCACTCGTACAAGGCTCGCTCCCTATATGAAGCAGCTTCTTCCTGTAAGCTCATCCAAGGGTTATGTGGTTTCTATAGTACCTTTAAGTCCGTTGTCTGGAGAAGTGTTGACGATGGTTTATACTAAAGGCAGCATCGATGCAGGAATAGTGGAGTTTGACATTTCTACTAAAAAATACAAGTCAGTTACTGCGGTTGAACGTGCTGATAAGAATTATTTTATTATTCTGATACCAAAGAGTACCAGTATCTCCGATAGTGCAATTGCACAGTTGGAATCTAGCAAAACCCTAGATTTCAGACTAAAATTTCTTTGTGATCTAAATCTACTGCGAGTAGTGTTCATCCTACAGAAGATTAAAGACAAGGAATATTTGGTGATTGAGACTACGACGCTAAATGAAGCAATTATGCATACAATAGTGACAACTACAGGAGATCCGAATCTAGCCATGCTTACATCGTAACATTATATGAAGTGTTATGCAGAATAATCCATGTCGTCCCCAAAATCCTCTTGTTGCTTATTGCTGCAGGTATGATTTTCATGGGTCGCTACCTCCATTGGTATTAATTTACCCGAACGAGACTTATTATTCGGGTCAAAATAAACTTCTGTACCACAGCCTTTATTGCATCTTAGTACGGCCGCACATTTGTGTCTCCATTCAGCGACTTCATCCATGTTTACATCTTCTGGGTTATCGTATTCAAGATCGCAATCGGACTCTAATGGCATCCATTTGTCATTTACAGGATCCTTAAACCATTTGATTGCTTTACCACAATTCTTGCATATAGTCATATGTATTTGACTAGAATCTGAAGTGGTTGCCAGCTCTTAGACTTTTCTCTAATTGGATTGTATTAAAATCATAGTAATTGTCTGACATTTTCGATTTTGCCTTTCCTTTAGATTTGGGTCTAGACAAATATTGAAATGAAAGTCCTTTGTTTAGTAGTAGACCAGACTTATTGATAGCATGTTCAAAATCAAGGAACAAGATGTCAGGATAAATCTTCAACTCCAAATCCCCATCCTTATCAAAAGTATATCCAAGATGTTCTCTCGGTCTTTGTAATTTAACAGCGACATCCAAATATCGACCATAATCAGCACCAGTCAATGTTTACCATAATCAGCACCAGTCAAAGTTTACCTTTATTTAAATCAACTATTATTTGCTGATATTGATGTGCAAGTCCGTGTCTGATGAGATCAAATAGTGGCCAGAGCAATGTTCTGCCACTCTTATCCCCTATATGAGGAAGAATGAATTCCTTTGTGGTTGCACATGATGCAGGAAGCAGTGTAAAGTATTTCGGTTCAATTTTATGTAGCTCACTTGAAAAGTTTGTATGCATTATTCCCGTGGCGTCGTTAGTATAGAGCCTTGATGCGAATTCAAGGAGAGCCATCGCTTGACGACCGAAAATGAAATTTCCTCTGCCTATAGTTGTGTCATTGTTAGCTGCGATAGAATTACAAGCTCCTCTGAAGTCACTGACAATAAATTGGTGAATCTCCTCCGGGGTAAGGTTCCTGACCATATTACTTAATTTATTGGAGTCAGATTAATATGATTAACATTAGCAGGCATATCCAAAAACTCCTGTGACGATGGATCATAGTTTCCAAAATACAATACACGGACTAGTCGATATTTTGAAAATGACTCGTCCTGTTATTGCTTAGCATTTCCAATCCTATTTGGAATAAGGATGCAGAGTTCTGGGTTCTCTTCCTTTAAATCATTGAGGCTAATTGGAAAATATCTGACTTTGATGGTTCCTTTTAATTTGTCTTTGATTGTATGGTCTGGATTATAGTTCAATCTTTGTATCGAACCACATTTGTTTAGCAAATCTTTTATTATTATGAATGCTCTAGTAGAGATTATTTTTTCCTACCAAATACATGTTCAAGATTACAAGTATGGTCAAAAACTCTATTAATGTCAGAAGCTGCTATCATTTGTGGATGGGCCTGAACTCACTGAACTGGTAAAGAATATTGAGGGGGAAACTAGGAATATCGAGCTCAAGGCCTCTATGTCTTGGAGTGATCAAGCAACTAAGCTCAAGATAGTTAAATCGATCTTAGCAATGAGTAATATCAGAAGTGGAGGAATGGTCATAATTGGGATTAATGAAAATGGCGGCAAGTTGGACCGCATAGGGATGACTAAAGAACATCTCAAATCATTCGATCATGATAAAATGTCGGCGTATATTGCTACATATGCCGATCCCCACGTCAGATTTTCCCTGAGACGTGTCACACTTGAAAGCAAGATCTTTATTGTCATATCTATAGATGAGTTCGAGCGAGTTCCGGTGTTGTGTAAAAAGGATTTTGTAGTCAATGGTAAGACCCAACTTAGACAGGGTAAACTTTATACTAGAACCTGGAGAATGCCAGAGACTGTTGAAGTGTCTACTTCAGACGATCTGACGGAGATCATAGAGTTGGCTACCGAGAAAGGAGTAGCCAGATTTGCAGAACTTGTCTCTAAGAGTGGACTAGTGCTAAGAACCTTACGCCAGGTCAGGAAGCTCAGTTAGATGGTGTCCCCTGCCAAGGATGTGCAAAGGACTTTGCACCAGGACAAGAGGGCCTGAACGCTGGAATTATTGGACCTGAGATTAAAAAGTAACCGACCCATCGGCACGGGCTGTTGTGAGTCATAGCAGTAGATACCTTCACTATTCAACAAGTAGAGGCTAAAGGTTGTTGCAATGGAATAGCATTTAATGCAAGTCAAGGATGCATAAAAATCGATACTCGTAATTCTTCGGGGAAATTTTAGGTCACAAGTGCCGCTAATCAAGGGTAATGTTCAAGTGTTAACATAGGGACATAAATCATTGGAATCTTATCCTAACTCTATTACAAGCATTACATGGAAGGATTTACTAAGTTTGGAACCTTCGCATTAGCCGTGGAAAGCAGTGCTCCTCTGTTTCTATTCATCGTAGGCAAGAATCTAAGGGATAATTAGAGTTGACGCCGATATATCAAACCATTCTCTCCTCTCGTATTCTTTTTCTTTTCCAAATACCTTGCATATAAAATATCCATAGGCCAGCAATCAATGCAGGAAGTACGAGTGTTAGCATTATACCTTCAATTGAGTAAGGATCAACCTTTGTATTCATAGCAATTTGCTTCTGCTCAATATTATAGGGTTGGCTTGTAATCGGATTGAGAAGATTTTCAACAGGAGCAAACTGGTCGGTAAGTAATGGAACATCATCCGTTCTTATCTTTGTAGAGTCATAGAGATGCTCTGAATAATCAACAGAATTATTGCCACCAGTTGTTGTTAGACTAATGTTGTCATTGTTGCGGTTATTTTTGGGTACAATCATTATTTGGTCTTGGTAGAGTTTTTGTTGTTGTTGCTGCTGTTCTTTCTGTCTTATATCATCTTGGTTATATCTAATATCTGCTGGTGCATTCTTCGTAGCCACCAAGATAATATTTTGTACTGCATCCGTAGAAAACTGATTCATCGGAAAAGCATAAACCGTGGGAAAAACTTGCGACATAGTCTTGTATGCTGCCCTATAGAGATTAGACGTATCTCCTTCAAGAGAGCCTACCTGATTTGATACAATAACGCCGTTTGGTGTTGTCAGTTTGTTGTACAATAATTGGTAGTATTGTAAAGTCATTAAATGAAAGGGAACATAGTTTTTTGAAAATGCATCCAATACTATAATATCATATTTTTGATTACTAGTTTTAGATAGAAAATCCCTAGCATCGTCATTATAGATATTCAATCTTGGGCTTTTTGTGACATTGAAATATTTTTGTGCGACATCAATTACCACTGGGGTCTATCTCTACTACATCTACAGTAACATTAGGATATGTGGCTAGAAAGTATTTTGGACCAGAAAAGCCACCACCACCTACAAACAAGATATGTTTGGCAGCAGGATTGAATACAAATCCAATAGGAAAGTATTTTGTGTAAATTAGGAGCTGACTTGGAATGTTTTTGTTCATTATGCTATGAATATTACCGTCCAAAAGTAGTGCTCTCTGGGTATTGTCTAGTGAATCAACTACATCCAGATGGCTATAAGGCGTCTCCTTCTGATATACCAAATGACCAGAGTAGTAGTATGGAACTGGATTTACTACCAAAAATGTATTTGAGAGAAAAAGTACCAACACAATAGAACCTGCAAGCATTTTGGGAACTCTCCCTAGGCCAGTGATAGATGCCAGAATTATTAATGTCAGACCAAGTCCAAATATTATGTATCTAATTTCAAAAACAGGTATCAAGACAAAGACAGTAACAAAAGTGCCGATTATACTTCCTATTGTAGCTGCCGAATAAAGGTTTCCGGCTATATTACCTAACCTAGTTAGAGTGTTTGTTGCTAATTTTACTGCATAAGGAGAAATAATTCCAAGCAATAATGTGGGTATTATGAGAAGTATAAAACTAGCAATTAATGAAGCATATTGAGTTTGATAGTTATTTGTTGTTGCTGCTGTTGCTGTTACTGTTGTTATAAACGAAGAGTATGTAGAAGACAATATCACAGGTGAAATAAACGGTATAAAAACAATATACAATCCAGCCGAAAATATGATTGAACAGAACTTTAAAAAACTGGGATCTTTCTTATCAGCCAGTCTTCCCCCAAGATGATAGCCTATACTCAAACCAGCCAATATCACACCAATCAGGCCGCCCCATGTGTATATCGAACTACCAAATATTGGAATGAGTAACCTACTTGCTGCAAACTCCAAGGACATGGTAACTGCGCCAGAAACTAAGACCAGCGCAATCAAAAGTAGGGAAAATTTTTTGTTATTAGTAGAAATAAACATTTTAAGAATCATAAGTTTGCTTACATATTAGGTCATATCTTTTTTTATAGGTGTGACACAGTCGAGTATTTAGATTTCTTTTCGGGTGGTTATTGGTTTGATTCCATGATTCCGTGATAAAAAGGAAAAAATAAAAAGAATGTTTCTTAATCACATACTAAAGTTATTGGGGTTGATTACTTCTTCAATTGTTGTCCAGGTGCAAAATCTTTAGCACATTCATGACAAAATGGTACTGGTATCTCTGCTAACTGTCCAGGAGCAAATGACTTGGCGTTATCAGCCTTAGGGTCGCTCTGGAATTCTTGTCCAGGTGCAAAGTCTTTGGCACATCCGTTGCAAAATATTGGAACTGCATTAACCCGTTGCACTGTCAACATCATTGTAGCAGCGCCTGCGAATATTAACATAGCTAAGATCGTGCTTAAGATTACAAATTTCGGGTGGTTTCATCTTTTTGTATAAATAAGCACCCCTAATTAAACATATCAACAAAGGGTTCTAATTATTTTCCTTAGATTGCTAATTTAATAGCATACTCAACCCAAATCTTAACGCATCTATTAAAAAAAGAAGCCTCGGTCTTTAGTTATGGATGGAAACAGGGAGAATTTATTAATAATACTTTTAGGGTTTAGAATGAGGAAGAATTAAGTCGTATGATCAAAGTGAAACTGGATTCTAGGCTATATTAATAGTTTTTACCACAGTGTTTGTTTTACCATCTATAACAGAAACTGTATTTGATTTTTCATTAGTCACATATATGAGATTTCTAGTTTTATCTATAGCTACCCCAGTCGGACCTGATCCTACTTTGACGATTTTAAGTATCATGTCTGTTTTACCATCTACAACAGAAGTTGAGTTGGAAAATGGATTAGCTATGTACACCATATTCGTGTTAGGATTAACAGCCACACCCTCTGTTACTAATCCTGTTTTGATAGTCTTTAATAATTTAACCGCACCGTTTGGTCTGCCATCTAAAACAAAGATTCCAGTAGGCTCAGTGCTAGATACATATACTTTGTTTGTGGCTGGATTAACATCTAAACCACCTGGACCGTATCCTACTTTTACATTAGCCACTACCTTATTTATCTTACCATCTATAACAGAGGTTGAATTGTCAAAGTAATTAGCTACATATGACATATTCGTTTTTGGATTAACTGCTAAAGCATGAGGTGTTCCATGGACAAAGATGCTGTCTACCACAGTGTTTGTTCTACCATCTATTACAAAAGTTGTATTGGACTCCTCATTGCCTATGTACACCATATTCGTACTAGGATTAACAGCCACGCCATAAGGCACTCTATCTACCTTGATTGTCTTCACAACAGTGTTTGTTTTACCATCTATAACAGAAACTGTATTATAATAATAATTGGCTACATATACGATATTCGTATTTGGATTAAGACCTATACCCGAGGGTGCTTCTCCTACTCTGATTGTCTTCACCACAGTATCTCTTTTACCATCTATGACAGAAACTGCACCTGAAGGACCACCAGACACATATACCAAATTCGTATTTTGATTAACAGCTACACCGATAGGACCAGAATAAGACTCAGTCATGGAGGATACTTTAACTGAAGATTGTTCTTCTGGAGGTGATTGCTGCATAGAAGCCGAAGTTATCTTATAACATGATAGCGATATTATTATAGAAATTGTCGCAACAACAATCATATAAGATCTTGATTCAGTCATATTAGGTCCGACAAACAATTACGATGCTAACATGTATGCTTCTCCAATAATTAAAGTTATAATCATCTGATTCCTGATATTACAATCAGGACTACTTCTTATTGGAGAATTTTATTATGCCAAATCTTGTGATATCCTGTATGGATTGTAAATTAATGCAATACCTCCTATCTACTTGCAATTAACGGATCTGCAACCAATGTCACATGCTTAGTCAGTTCTTTCACTATTTCCTTCGTGAAATATGAGCAAGTTTCACATTAACTTTTAAGACTTACTGTGCTGAGACCTCATGTAACTTGACATTATGTTATGTTATATGATGTCCTTTTGGCTCATTAATCCGTGCGTAAGAGATAGCAAGATATAATCAGCAGCTTAATCAGGTATTCGTTTTTATTGATTGTAATCCTGCAACACTTCGATTGCAAGCCTTTTCATACAGTTAAGTACGTACCTTATCTACCATAAATAGATCTAGTTTTGGAACACTACTACCTGATGACAGAAACACATTTTAGGGTTTTATTGGTTAATCTTTTTGTAGATTAATTCGTCTCTAAATTAGGGAGTGTTTCCAATTTGAAGTACTCGGAGCTGAGGAAATAGTATTTCTTTTCTCTTGACGTTCTGTCCTTGCCAATAGGTTAAGGTACCGATGATGCAGTTACAGCACCAGCAACACTTGGTATGAGAACGGATAGTTGGTCTACCACAATTGCTACTCAATAATGATAATTATAAACATAATATAGTTATTGAATAACTATATTATGACAAATTTATCATCTATTCACTCCACACAGATAATAATTTTGCATGGTTACGATCAACTATATATGGAACCTTAATCCATCTTGGATCAATCATGAAAATGTTTATCCCAAAATACGTACACAAAATCTCAATTTCACGACAAACTATTCTGAACTTTGTGGGAGCACATCCAAAGTTAATTGCAGTCCTAGCTGGCTTTGGAATTTCAGTTACATTTGCCTCTATAGGTAGGTTTGCAGTTCACGAAGCTTTTGCAATTACTGCATCGTCACCTACTTCTGACCTAGTTTATAATGTTCCAAATGATCATATTACAAATGTTGTAGATAAACTGCCACAAGGAGCTCAATACCATCAAGTAGTTGCTGTCTTTTGCCATAATTGCGCCAAGGACTTTGCTCCAGGACAAGAAGCTATAGCCCCAGGTGATGCTCAAAACTTGGCTCCAGGAGATTTAGCTAAATCTCCAGGTGATGCTAGTAATTTTGCTCCAGGTGAGCTAAAGAAAAAAGGCTTTTGATTGATAATGTAAAAAATATTATTAATACAAGGTACATTTTATAGATTCTATTTGCCTTGTAAATCATCGCCTAAGAATACTAAAAATAGTAATAATAACTCAACCAACAAGAGAGGATCACTAACAACTGTCGGAAGTGGTATTCAAGCAGTTTGACAATTCACATGGGAATCAAGACAAGCAGTCGAACGAGCTGATAAAGTATTATTCCTTATACCAGATGATCTAATTTCTGAGATATGGCTCAAAAAGATAAACCCTAACTTAGAATCATTAATGGATTGTTATAGAGAGGGTAAATCTCGTCCTGATATATATGATGAAATAGTTAAACGAACACTAAAATTCGTCAGAGAAGGTCTAAACGTATGTGTAGTTTACTACGGTCATCCTGGTGTTTTTGTTACTCCTTCGCATGAATCTATAAGACAAGCTCGTGCTGAAGGATATACTGCTCGTATGTTACCAGGAATCTCAGCTGAGGATTGCTTATTCGCAGATCTTGGTATTGATCCAGGCGCCATTGGTTGTCAGAGCTTTGAAGCTACTGATTTTCTTCTCCATAGACGGAAATTTGATACATCTTCACATTTGATATTATGGCAAATTGGGCTCATTGGTGAATTCGCATGGAACTCAGCTGAGCACAATAAATCTCGTTTGGATATTTTGATTGACTTTTTGAAAAAACATTATGGCACACATCGTGAGGTATTTGTTTATGAGGCAGTTGAATATGCTATTTGTAAACCCATTATTCAGCGTCTTCCTTTGTCTCAACTTGTTGATAGAGCTTATGTTAGCCATGGTTCAACTCTTTATATTCCGCCGATTATATCATCTTCAGCAACATCTACAATAGATTACAGTATGGCTCATAAGTTGGGCATAAGCTCAAATTTAAAACAAGAGACTCATTTTTCTATTAGAGGACTTTTTCATTTGAAAGACAAAAAGTAGTGATTTCGTTCTTATTATTATTTACGACAGATGCTATCGTTTCGTCATAGATTTTTGAACTATTGCTTTTCTTTTGCAAGTAGCTGACGAACCTTAAAAATATCTCTGCTCTTGAGTATCTTTCTATCTTCCTCAGAAGTTATTCCTGATTCAATCATGACCTTATCAGGATCTTTATTGAATTCTGCTAATAATTTGGAATCTTCTTGCAACTTTAGCAAAAGGTCAGCTACCTTAGAAGGTTTATGTTCACGTTTTTCAGAACCAGAATCAGACATTGCGTCTAACTAACTTTCCTGGTGTACAGTGTAACAGCAAAGACCAACTGCCAAAAGATGATCGGGTGCCTCTCCTGTTTTGGGATCATCGACAAGCTTTAAAGATTTTTCAATATCTGCAAACATGAATTCTCTGTTTAGAGTTCAGGCTTGGATAATTCAGCATTCTTTCTTCTTTGGTAACAAAGGATTAATACTTTCTGATTAGTTTTAACCTTGTTTCTATTATGTTCCGCATGACTTGTTGACGTTTCCGTGCTTCCTGTTTTAGGATTTTTATATATATTTTTCCATGTCATATTTGAGTCAACTTGGGATCTCTGGCTCGACTGCCAACTCTCGTATTGTTCCTTATTGAGTCGCATTTGCTATGCGAATCTTTTATTTTATAAAAGGCCCTTATAGCAATTTAAATATCGACACCGGGGTTTGTCATCAGAAGAGGAGGCAACACAACTAATTGATAATAGAGTAAAATTCAAGTTGTATGCCGCCGGACAGCATTTAAAGAATCTTTTTAATTTTTAGTTGGTGTTTACGACTCGTTGCTGGCTAAAATAATTGAATTGAAATTAAAGCGAAGGCATGTTGAACTGGTCATGGCATTTCGTTACCAGTTCTTTTAACTTTTGAAAGTATGCTTCACAGAGAACAATAACATCTTCATTTGGTTTATCCGTAAAGACGTATTTGCTAGTTGTTGAACGTTTTATATTGGTTGCAGGCTTGCCGTTAATAGTTACAGGGCTATTATTATCAATAACCAAATTGCCCCTATCATCCACCCTGCCTAGAGGAATCTCGGCTGTCTTGCCTCCAGATAGCGTCATTCCCTCTGGAAATGAGGTAGTGATTTTAGACACGGCGTTAAAGGGATGGACGTGCGTAGTATCAACCCTCAACTTGTTAAAAAAATGAAAGTTTGAATTATCTTTCATTTCTTGCTGCTTGACACTATACCCATTCTTTGAACCCTTTGATTGAATCAAATTCCGTCTGCATAATAAGCGTAACACTTCTCGCATCGGTAACGAAGGAATCGAGATTTGCCATAAACATGGCATAATCATTAGAATATTGTTTAGCCTGTTCAAGCATTATTACTTTTGTTGAGTATATGTCATTCAACCCCATGTAAAGAGACCAAGACTTAAGAATATGGAGGTCTACACAAGGTCTGAGTCTTACTCCCTTATTGGACTCCCTTCAAGTGAGGAATCCTTTAAGGTTCATCTTTTAACAATTCGTTATGAAGGAAAAACCACCCTTAGGGGTTATTATCGTAGCAATAACTCTTGCAGCAACGATAGCAGCAACTCCTACGTTAATACAAATACAAACTACGCAGGCATCAGTCATAAGCAGCACTTCACGTATTGCGGTAGGAGGGACTATTGCAGTATCTGGAAGCAATGTCTATGCCGCATGGTGGAATAATAAGACCGGTGATTTTGAGGTAATGTTTAGAGCATCAGCAGATAATGGACATACATTTGGGCCAAAGATTAATCTGAGCAATTCTCCCGGAGTTGATTCAACAGCCGCTCAGATAGGCGCAGAAGGAAAGAATGTCTATGTTATATGGTGGGAAACATCATCATCAGGACATGCAGCCGAACCCTTCTTAAGAATTAGTTACGACAATGGCAAGACATTTGGAGAAAAGGTAATTCTAAGTAATGCCACTGCTGTCAGCCCTACTCCCTCTCCTTCCTGAATTTCTAAACAGAATACTCCCTTATCGGACTCCCCTCGAGTGAGCAATTCTTAAAGATTCGTGTCCACTGTATTGTTACACCTAGGCATATCTCACCTAAGTCAGACATGTAGAAAGCAAGTCTTGTCGGTCAGTGCCGGCTCAGAAAAAGTAAATCTAGCATCCAATCAAGCAAATAACTCACGTCGCTGACGGATAAGCCTTGCTTGTTATCTTCTTTAGATTTGACTTGATAAGATCAAATGTCACATTGCTAGATGAAATTGGTAGAGTCGGAGAAAAGCATTTTGCAGCGAAGGATCGCA
>WNFX01000287.1_pt1 | contig 46461 bp, 46 predicted proteins | sample 5400111 | NCBI WGS metagenome assembly WNFX01 (sample SAMN13153363, study PRJNA577476) | soil metagenome | isolation source: 40 cm soil or saprolite under grassland replicate 1 | place: USA:California | collected 2016-06-15
GGCCGGAGCTGGAGCTGGGCGGTGGTCTGGACCTTCTGGATGACCACGTCCGGGTCCTTCACGTCCGGGATCGACACCACGATGTTGTTGCCTTCGCTGGTCACCTCGGACTCGGCCACACCGCTCGAGTTCACCCGGTTGCGGATGATGTCGATGGTCCGGTCGATCTGCTCCTTGGTCGGGGCGCTCCCGTTCGGGTTGACGGGCTCGAAGGTGACGCTGCTGCCGCCGCGGAGGTCGAGCCCGAGCCGAGGCTTGATGTGCTGGAAGGCGATCGTCCCCCAGATCGCGGCGACGATCGTCAGCATGACGATCATCGGGACGACGAGCCGACGGTTTCCTGGCACTGCGGTTCGCGCTCCTTTGTCTCCGGGGCCGCTGTCTCCGGGCCGCTGCCCGTGATGACGCCTCAGCTATAGCAGCGAGTTGCCATTCACGGTCATGCGGAACTTGCAGCCGAGGCCCTCGGCGGACCTGCGGCACATCATCATCCTGGTCAGGAAAATCTCGAAATACTCGAGGATATCGGACACGGTCGTGTCGATCTCCAGCTCAAGCGTAATCGTCTTGCGTTCGGGATCGACCCGCACGAACGAGTGGGTGGCCGAGAAGTTCACCCGGTCGTGGATGTCGAACTGGACCTGCGCGCGGGCATCCTTGCGGACCCGGGAGCGGTGCACGTCGGACTTGTCGGCGATGATCACCGCCCCCGCGATCGGCGAGACCGGCAGCCCGAGGGTCTCCTCGTGGTTGCCGATCGCGCCCATCACCAGGCCGATGTCCTCTGGAGGCAGGCCCGCCTCGGCCAGCAGTGGCTGGGCGATCAGCGCGCCGGTCTGCGGGTGGTGCTCGCGGCTGACCACGTTGCCGATGTCGTGGAGGTACCCGGCGACCGCGGCGAGCTCGGCGGCGTGGTGGTCGTATTCCAGCCGGTCCAGGATGTTGTAGGCGATCGCGCCGACTAGGCTGGCGTGCCGCAGGCCATGCTCGGTGTAGCCGAGCTGGCCGGTGAACTGGTCGGCGAGGGTGAGGTAGGTCTGCACCACCCGACTGCTCGCCACTCGGTCGAGGAGGCGAGGTTCGGCGACGGGAGGCCGGCGCTCAGCCAGGCTCATGGCTCATGTTCCCTGGTTCCCCGCCTCGTTGTCGTGGCCGCCGTTCAGGTCCGAGTGCTGGTCCAGCTCGTCCAGCTCCTCGGCCTGGGGCGGGGGCACCTTGCCGCTGATGGCCCGCCGCACGACCCGCGCCTCCACGCCAGGCGACAGCTCGATGGTGACCGTCTCGCCGTCGAAGCGGCGGATGGTCCCAATGAATCCCGCGACCGTCAGGACCTCATCGCCGAGCTGCAGCGACGACTGCAGGGCCGCCTGCTGCTGCGCGCGGCGGCGCTGCGGCCGGATCATCAGAAAGTAGAGCGCCGCAAACAGCAGCCCGAACAGCACGAGCTGCGCACCAGCACCGTTATTCGCGGCAAGCACGATTCCCAGCGCACCAGCACCGTTCCCCATAGCGTGAAGACCTCCGAAGCGCCCAGGTAGATCCCAAGGTCTGCATCCCACCCGGGAAGCGGTGGGGGCACGTCAACGCAGCGGCTTCCGGCCACGGCGCAGGCGCCATCCTAGGGATGGTTCCCACCGCGGTCAACTGCCGCCGATGCCCCGAACCTGTGGGCTGAGCTGCGGTTTCCGATATCCATCCTAACGCACGGCCCAGCTATCGGTCCGGGTCGTCGAACAGCGACCCGGTGGCAGGGGCGCCGGGAGCCTCGCGCGGGACCGGGAGGGCGAGGTGGGCGAAGGCGGCGGCGGTGGCGAGGCGGCCGCGGGGAGTGCGGATCAGGAAGCCGAGCTGCAGCAGGTAGGGTTCGGCGACGTCCTCGACGGTGTCGGGCTCCTCCCCCACCGAGACGGCCACGGTGGCGAGGCCGACCGGCTGGCCGGCGAAACGCTCGCAGAGCACCCGCAGCAGCGCCAGGTCGAGCTTGTCGAGGCCGAGCGGGTCGACCTCGAACAGGTCGAGGGCGCTGGCGGCGGTGGCGGCGTCGATGGTGCCGTCGCCGCGCACCTCGGCGTAGTCGCGGACGCGGCGCAGCAGCCGGTTGGCGATGCGAGGGGTGCCGCGGGAGCGGCGCGCGAGCATCGCGGCGCCCTCCGGGTCGATGTGAACCCCGAGGATCGTGGCCGAGCGGGTCACGATCGCCTGCAGCTCGCCGGGCTGGTAGAAGTCGAGCTTGGCGGAGAAGCCGAAGCGGTCGCGCAGCGGCGAGGTGATCAGCCCGGTGCGGGTGGTCGCCGCGACCAGGGTGAAGCGGGGCAGGTCCAGGCGCAGGCTGCGGGCGCCCGGGCCCTTGCCGAGGACGACGTCGATCTGGAAGTCCTCCATGGCCGGGTAGAGGACCTCCTCGACCGCGCGGGGCAGGCGGTGGATCTCGTCGACGAACAGCACGTCGCTGGGCTCCAGCCCGGTGAGGATCGAGGCGAGGTCACTGGCGCGTTCCAGCGCCGGGCCGGAGGTGATCCGCAGGCCCGCGCCCATCTCGGCGGCGACGATCGCGGCCAGGCTGGTCTTGCCGAGGCCGGGCGGCCCGGAGAACAGCAGGTGGTCGGGCGGCAACCCGCGGCGCCGGGCCGACTCCAGCACGATGCCGAGCTGCTCGCGGGTGCGCGCCTGGCCGACGAACTCCTCCAGCTTGCGGGGCCGCAAGCTCCCCTCGCTGGCCCGCTCCTCCGGGGAGGCGCTCGGCGCCAGCAGGTCGCTCACCGCGCACCGCCCCGGGCGGTGCCGCCAGGACCGAGGTTGCGCAGCGCCAGGCGCAGCAGCTCCTCGGTGGACAGCTCCCCAGCGTCGGCGGGCAGCGACTCCAGCGCCGCCTTAATCTCGGCGGGGGCGCAGCCGAGCGCGGCGAGCGCCTCGCGCACCTCGGCGTAGGCGGCCCGGCCGCCTCCCCCCTCGGCGGGCAACTCGTAGGCCCCGTCGCCGCCGAGCTTGCCCTTCAACTCCAGCACCAGGCGCGCGGCCCCCTTGCGGCCGACGCCGGAGACCAGCGTGAGCGCGTCGGCGTCGCCGGCGCTGACCGCTCGCCGCAGCGCGTCCGGGGAGTGCACCGACAGGATCGCCAGCGCCAGCTTCGGCCCGACCCCGGTGGCCGACAGCAGATGCTCGAAGGTGCGCCGCTCGTCAGCCGACAGGAACCCGTACAGCGCCAGGGCGTCCTCCCGCACATAGGTGACGGTGTGCACCAGCACCTCCCCGCCACGCGGCAGCGCCGCCAGTGCCTTGGGCGTGAGGAAGACCCGGTAGCCCACCCCGCCGACGTCGATCACCGCGCCGTCGGCCAGCACCTCGACCAGCCGCCCCCGAAGACTCGCGATCATCGCCGCAGTCCCGGCGAGGTCGGCGCCGCCCGCGCGAGCCAGTCGACGGCACTGGCCGCACCGACCCCACCCGACCCGCTCCGGCCGAAGGCGGCGGCGGTGCCCGCGTGGTGCAGGTGACAGAGCGCCACCGCGATCGCGTCGGCGGTGTCAGCCGGCCGCGGGATGGCATCCAGACGCAGCAGTGCCCGCACCATGTACCCAACCTGCTCCTTGGGCGCGGTCCCCGTCCCGGTCACCGCCTGCTTCACCTGGGAGGGGGTATAGGTCGACAGCGGCAGCCCATGCTCGGCAGCCAGCAGCAGCGCCACTCCCGACGCCTGCCCGACCGTCATCGCGGTCCGCACGTTGGCGTTCACAAACAGCCGCTCGATCGCCACCTGCTCCGGCCGGTACTCGGCGATCACCCCCCGCAACCGCGCCGCCAGCGTCGCCAGCCGCCCCGGCACGTCCTCCCCCTTGGTCACAACCGTCCCATAGCCGAGCGCCCCAACCGGCCCCCCCGCCTGCTCAAGCACCGCCCAACCACAACGGCTCAACCCCGGGTCGATCCCTAGCACCCGCACGCGGTCCCCTCGTCTCGTCCCGAACTAGTGTTTGCAGCCTATCCCGTCCCGCCGCACCGACTCAATCATCAACTCCCATAAGAAGTGCGCACACCCAGGTTCCCCGTTCGCATACTGGCGGCATGCTCTTCCAGACTCCGCCACTGAACGCCCATGACCGGGCGGTCCTGGGCGAACTCGACGACTACCGCCGTAAGCTACGAAATGCGCTCCGCGAGCCCGGGCGCGGGACTGACAACCTGCGGCGTAACCTGCAGGCGCGCGCCATCCGCGGTTCCAACACGATCGAAGGCTATGAGGTCACGCTCGACGATGCGCTGGCGGCCGTCGACGACAGCGAACCGCTGGAAGCCGACCAGGACACCTGGACCGAGATCATCGGCTACCGCAACGCGATGAGCTACGTCCAGCAACTCGCCCACGCGGAGCACTTCGAGTACAACGCCACCCTGCTCAGCAGCCTGCATTACATGATGCTCAGCCACGACCTCGCCAAGCTGCCCGGCAGGTTCCGGCCCGACCCGATCTACGTTCACGACGATGACACTGGTGAGAACGTGTACGAAGGCCCCGACGCGGAGCTCGTCCGCGGTCTTATCGACGCCCTGGTCGCGCAACTCTACGCTGCTCGCTCCGAGGCAGTCTTTGTGCGCGCCGCCATGGCGCATCTCAACCTGGTGATGATCCACCCGTTCAAGGACGGCAACGGGCGCATGGCCCGGGCGCTGCAGACGCTCGTCCTGGCGCGGGAAGGCGTCCTCGCCCCAGAGTTCAGCAGCATCGAGGAGTACCTCGGCTCCAGGCGCAACACCCAGGAGTACTACGCCGTGCTCGCCCTGGTCGGGGCGGCAGCTGGCAGCCAGCCAATGACGCTGGTCCCTGGATCCGGTTCAATCTGCGAGCGCACCACATCCAGGCCCAGACAGTCCTACGGCGCATCGAAGAGACCGCCAAACTCTGGGACGCGCTCGAAACACTCACCGACCACAAGGGCCTCCCAGCGCGAGCCGTGCCCGCCCTCTACGACGCCGCGCTCGGCTTCCGCGTCCGCCGCTCCAAGTACGAGGACGACGCCGACGTCGAACCCGCCACAGCCGGATGCGACCTGCGCCGCCTGGTCGAGTCCGGCCTCCTCCTCACCCGAGGCTAGGCCCGAGCACGCCACTACGTCGGCAGCGACCGCCTCCGCAGCATCTATAAGGATGTCCGCACGGGGCGCTCCCCGGTCGCCGACCCCTACGCGTAGCACGGGGCATCTGCGCGGGGCCTTGGCTAGATCTGCACCGGTCCGGCGGGCGACAGGAGCTGGGTGGAGGTGCGGAGGCACCAGTCACCATTGCCGTAGGGCAGTTCGGGGCTGGAGTGGCTTGGGTGCCCAAGGTCGTAGAGGTAGGCGGCGCCGACGGTTTGGATGTGGTCGGCCATCGTGCCGACCTGGTTGAAGCGGGACAGGAAGATGGCACGTTCGTTGGCCGGGGCCGTGCTCATCTGGTGGGCGAACACCAGCCAGATGCGCCGGCCGTGCCAGGGTGCCATGGCCTCTGCCGTGGGCGGGCAGGGTGTGCTGGAGTGGGCGAAGTACATGGTGCCGTCGCTTCGCACCCCCGTCATGGGTCGGTAGTAGGAGAACGCCGGGGTGGCTGCGAACTGCACCCAGACGAGATCGCCCTGCTGGCGGTGGTCCCGGATGTACTGCAGCACCGGCCGCAACTCTTCGTAGGTCATCGGGTGGACGACCAATGCCACGGTGCTGGTGGCGGGCGGGACGACCAGTACCGCCAGCAGCACCAAACCCGTCACACGGCCGATCAAGGCCGGGCGGCTGCTGCCGTGCCAGGCGGCCGCCGAGGCAAGGACCACAAGCAGCATGGGGACCAGCACCAGCGCCAGGCGGCCCTGCAGCGGGAATAGATGCAGCGCCGCTGCCGCCAGGAATGGCGGCCCCATCGCCAGCAGCAGCAAAGCGGCTCCCGGCAGCGGCCGGCGGCGCAACAGCGCCACGCAGCCAGCCAGCAGCAGCAACCCCACCAACAACAGCGGCCCGTAGCCGAGCACCGTGTGCACCAGGTCCCGCCAGACGGCCGCAAGCCAGGACGCCAAGGTTGATGGTCGCAGCGGCCAGGGGGCGAAACCCGAACGCCAATAGGCAGCTAGCTTGTCGTTGCCGCGAAGCGCCCGGAGCGACACCAGGTCGAAGGCGACGAAGCTCCCGCCCCAGATGGCTGTGGCCCACACCAGCATGGTCAGCCTGGGCCAGTCGCGCCGCGCCAGCAGCAGCACGCAGAGGACACCGGCGAGGCCGCCGAGCACTAGCACCGCAGGATGGGAGCACCAAACCGAGACGGCGCCGAGCCCGCCCCACAGCAGGAAGCGACGCCAGGAGGGCCGCTCCCCCTCCTTGCCCGGGGCCGGGGAGCAGCGGCAAGGCCGCGGCCAGCAGGACCAGCCCGGCGAACCCATCGGACTCGTACTGCTTGGCCTCGTTGGAGTAGCGGATCAGGCTCGGCGAGGTGGCGGCAAGCAGCAGCACCACCGGCACCAGCCACCGTGGGAGGAGCTGCCGGGCCACATGCCACAGCAGCACCAGGACTCCGATGCCCGCCAGCAACGACACCAGCCGCTGGCTGTACTCGTTGTTGCCGAACAGGCGGACAAGGCCGTGCTCCAGCCACAGCCAGCCGACCGGCGCGGCCTGGTTGAGCGCGAGCGGGCGAAGCAGCCCCCGGAAGCCGCGCGAACCGATGTTCAGCGCGACCATGGCCTCGTCCAGCCACAGGGAACGCCGGAAGGCGTACTGGCGCACCCGAACGACGACGCCGAGCACCACCATCGCAGCTGCAAGCCAGTCCAGATAGCTCCGCGCAAGCATGCACCGGAGTAGATGCGGTGCTGAGCGCCCTGATCGCTCCGACGCACGCGCGGCGTGCAGCCCGTCAACCTGCTCCGCTTGCTCCGGTTCGACTTGAACCGCAGATCTGTCAGGAGACATAGAGGACATAGGCGAGATGTTATCTCAATCTCGCTGCGGCGACGTGCAAGTCGCGCTCAGGTCATCCGATCTCCATCACGACACGCTGGTCCATTCGCGAGGCAGCGGCCCGGATACGCGAGCCGCGCGGCAGCTGGTTGCTTACGCCTAACGATTTGACCAGTAATATCAGATCATGCACTAGTTCTGCGGTGTTACACTTAATGCCGGTGTTGGAAAGCCGCAGGGGAGTGCAGGCGCGGCCCCGTCAGCCACATCGCGGTCGTCCGGCAGCGTGGCCCATGGCATGCCTTGGTATCCATGAAGACACCAAGCCGCAGGGTAGGAGGGGTCTTGATGCGCCTTCGCGTTCTCGTGCTAACTCTGGTCGCCACCGTGGGAGCACTGCTGTCGCCAGTGGGGGCAGCCCATGCGGCAGTCGGGCCGGTGCGCGCCTCGATTGTCTGTGACAGTGCCACCAACACCATCTCGACCAGCGCCTCCGGGGGTGGAGGTTGGTTCACGCCCAACTCCCCCATCAACGTCCAGTTCCTGGTGTACTACGGCAGCTACGTTACGGCCACGGCGGAGAACCTGATCAGCGCCAAGGGCAGCACTATCACGGTGCAAACGACGAGCGCGGCTGATGGGAGCGTGTCGGTTGCTGGCTACAGCAGGAGCTGGAATGCCAGCACCTACATTTTCTACACCGAGACGGTGCGGGTCACGGCGACCGACCCGGCCACTGGCCATACCAGCGGCGGGGACGCGACCTGCACCCAGGACCCTCGCACGACGGTGACCCTCACCTGCGACCAGCGGGCCCAAACCATCACCGCCGGGGCCGCCGGAGACGGCTTCACTCAGCTCGCCTCCCCGCTCGCTTCTAACGGATATGTGCGAGTCGAGTACACCTGGACCGGAACCTCCCAGGCGACCGCGGACAGTCCCGCCTTCACCCGGCAACTTCCATCCACTCCGGACGTGACCCACTGGGTGAAGGCGACCGCCGGAGCGTGGTCGGACGTTGGCTTTGTCCATAGCGTCACAACCAACCCCTACTACCTCGACCAGACTGTCGTCGTCACGGTCAGGGACAACTACAACAGCTTCGTCATCGGCCGAGGCACCGCCTCCTGCGTCTACGCCGACCAGCGGCCAAGCTGAACCGCCCTCGCGTGCACCCAAGGAGAGTGGGGAAGGATCAGGACCGATGAACAAGAGGGCCGTCATGCGGGCCATGAGCGTCGCTGCCCCGTTGCTGCAGGACGACGAGCGAGTGGTTCTCGCCACCAGCGCCAAAGTGCGCAGAGAGTCGCGGGTGAAATCCGCCGCCAGGCAAGCGACGACGATCGCAGGATCGCTCGCTCTCAGCAGCGGCATGGTCGGCGTGTTCGTTACCGCGAGGTTTTTCTATCTGGTGCTGACTGATCGCCGCCTGTTGATTCTTGAGACTTCCCGTCTCCGCCAGTCGCGGCGCCCTCTGTTGGCGGAGTTTCCGCGCGTCCAACTACGGGCGGCGCCGGCACCGAGCCTGCTGTACAAGACCTACCGCCTGACCGCTGCCAACGGCACGCCGATGCTCAGGCTCAGCTTTCCGCTGCCGACCCGCCGCGACGCCCCGCAACTGGCCAAGGAGTTGGGCTCGCCCCAGTCCTAGCCCATAGATGAGGTGACGTGATGTCGATGGTCGCTGTTCGTGAGCGCCCTCCGATGCTCCAAGCTCCGGCGCGCCACCTGGGTGTGACCTACAGCAGCGCGACGCGTTCGTGGAGGGCGCGCACCTCGGGCGTAGAGCGGTGACGGGCGACGAGCTTGGCGTCGAGTTCCTGGAGATGCTGGACGGTCCGCCTGGAGCTGACCTGTTTGAGGAGGTCAACTACCTCGTTGCCTACGCGACACGCCTCCGGGATTTCACCGGCATCCGCCAGGCTCGTCGCAAGCCAGATCGAATAGAGCGCAATGTCCCGGGGAAAATCGGGAGATGCTGATGCGATCGCTTGGTGCAGTGCATCTTGTGCTGGCGCGTGGTCCCCTAGCAGGGTGAGGTAGATTCCGCGGCCTGCGTCAGGGGTCGCGGCCCTGGAACGCCTCCCGGAGATGGGTCAGGAGGCGCTGGTGATCAGGGTCAGGGATGCCAGGGGCCTGGGTGCACAGGAAGGTGCCGAGGTCGACCTTGAGGGCTTGGACCACGTGGAGGAGGTCGTCGAGGCGGTAGAGGGGACGTTTGCCGGTCTCGGCAATCTGGACCCAGGCGGCGGAGCGGCCGACGAGGTCGGCCAGGGTGCGCATGGGAGAGTCTGCGCTGGTTGCGCCAGTAGCGGAGTTTCAGGCCGACGTACCAGGGATCTCGCATGGCCGTGCCCCCTCTGCCTCTGTTGCTGCTCGCGGCGTTGTGAGGGTTTTACACAATTGGCGTTGAACAAGCCAATCACACGTTGTATGACCGCTGCAGCTTGATCGTGTGAAGATCCTGCTCGGCCGGTAGGTTGCGGTGGTTTTGATGGCGTTTGGAGAGCCATGTGATCGGGTTCGGGCACGAGGTGGAATCGGCTGACAGATCCCGTTCCTGGGCACGGATTCGAGTGCGGGGCTCGGGGGTGCCGATTACGGTGGTGGTTGTCGCCGGGGTCGCGCTTCGGGTGGAGCAGTATTTGCATCGGCGGTCGTTGTGGTTTGACGAGGCGCTGTTGGCGCTCAATGTGGTCGGGCGGCCGTTGCGGCGGTTGGTGTTGGGGCCGTTGGCGTTTCATCAGGGGGCGCCGCCGGGGTTTGTGGTTGCTGAGCGGGTTTCGGTGCACCTGGTGGGCGACGGTGAGTATGGGCTTCGGCTGGTGCCGCTGCTGAGCGGCTGTCTTGCGGTGGTCGTCTTCGCCCATCTCGCGTATCGGGTCGTGTCTGGGCCTGCGCCGTTGCTGGCGACCGCGCTGGTCGCCTTCTCTCCCCTGCTGGTCTATTACTCCGCGGAGTGCAAGCAGTACTCGACCGACGTCCTGTTCACGATGCTCATCCTGGACCTTGCCGTGGGGCTGCTGCTGGGTCCGCCGGGGCTTGGGAGGGTGGCGGCGTTTTGCTTGGGGGGACGTGCTGGTCTTGCGTCGGCTGGCGGGCGACCGTGCCCTGCTTGCGTACTGGCGGGCCGGGTTTCCGCCGCAGCCGGTGGCGCTTGCCTCGCTGCCGGCCTGGGCTGCCACGGCGTCGCTGTGGGTGTTGCGGATCACGACGGGAGTTCCAGGCGCGGCTCTCGCCGCTGCGGGATGCCTGGGCCTGGTTGGGGTTGTGGCGCTCGCCCGGCGGGGGGTGGCGTTGCCCGCCTTGTTGCTGGCGTTCTTTCCGCTCGCGCTCCTGGCGGCGACGGTTCGGCCTATCCGCTGGACGGCCGCCTGGTGCTGTTCATGATCCCGGTGGTGCTGCTGCTGGTGGCGGCGTCGATCGACGCTGTCCCGCGCAAGGTCCGAGGGGTCGCTGTCGGCGGGTGGGTCGCGGCCCTGCTGGTCGGGACGGTCGCCTTTCAGCCGGTCATGCTCGCGGTGCGGGCGTTTCCACGGCCGATGGAGGTGTCGGAGCTGCGCCCGCTGCTGGAAGCTGTTCGGTCGCGATGGCAGCCCGGCGACCGGGTCGCGGTGGAGACCAGCGCGGAGCCGGTGTACCGGTACTACGCGCCACGCCTCGGGCTCGATCCCGCTCCCTACGTTGTCGCGCTGCGGTCAGGGCGGTGCGACAGCCCGCCGGTCGACCTGCACTGCGCAAGGCCCGCCGGCTGTGGATCGTGCTGTCGGCGTGGCCGCATTCGACCCTGGCGCCGACTGCCTTTGGCACGCCGCTGGTCGCAGACGCGCAGCCTGGGGAGCAGGCCGACCTTGCCCAGCTTCGGGCGGTTGGACGTCCCCTCGATGTCTCGCGGGCCCCAGGCGCCGCCGTCTGGCTCTTCCAGCTGCCTGCAACCCCGCAACCAGTCCAAGAGCAGCCGGCACCACCCTGCCAGCGGCTCGCCAGCGTCAAGCCGAGAGCCCCGCTCGACGCACTTGCCGCCTAGCACCATCGAACACGTCGGTGCCGGCGGGTCTGGATGGCGGGGTGGTAGATGGTGCGGGTTTGGGGTGGGATGCCACCCGGGTCGTCGTGATCCTTGGTCTGGTGGAGCGAGCTGGTCGAAGCTGGCGAGCATGACCAGGGTGGTTACCATATATGGCATGAGTATGATGCGGACCACCGTGTATCTGACCCAGGAGGCCAAGCATCTGCTGACCCTGGCCGCGAGGCGGCAGCACCGTAGCGAGGCCGAGTTGATACGGGAGGCCATCGACCGGCTGCTGCTGGCCGAGCCCGCCCGACCGGCACCGGAGCTCCCCGTCTTTGACGACCTTGACGCCTCGCTGCCCGATCAGGTCGATGAGGTGCTGGCCGCGGGGTTCGGCGCTGACGGCTTCTCGTGGGACGACACGGAGCGCCCCGGTGCCGCATCTGATCACTGACACCTCCGGGCTGCTGGCCGGGATGGCCGCGAAACATCCGCTCCACAACGCAGTGCGGGCAACATCGTCCTGGCCGGCCGCTATTCGACCGACCGCGTGCTGACCCTCGACGAACGGCATTTCCACACCGTCCGTCCGCTGACCCAGCGCTACCCCGCCTTCTGCCTCCTGCCCGCCGACGCGTGAGTTCGCGGACCGACCGATGATCTGACGATCTCGTCAGGTTTGGATGGCGGGATGGTAGTCGGCTGGGGCAGACCCTGGAAATCCGCGGGTGGCGGCAGCCGCTGCGTTGTGACCCGGAAGCGCGCATCCGGCTACTCGTAGTGGTAGCGCGCTTGGAGGATGACGATGTCGTCGCCATCGACCAGATAGACGAGGCGGTGCTCCTCGCTGATTCGTCGCGACCAGCAGCCCGCGAAGGCGTGCCGCAGCGGTTCGGGCTTGCCGATGCCCTCGAATGGGTTCCGCAGGACGTCGTCGATGAGCTTGTTGATTCGTTTGAGCGTGGTGTGGTCGGCTGACAGCCGGTACTTGTAGTCGATCCAGCCGTTGGGCGTGAAGACCAGCCTCACCGGGCCAGCTCGTGTTCTTCGCGCTCCCCTGCGCGAGCCTGCGCCAGACTCTCCAGGAGGTGCCGTGCGTTGGCGGGCGAGCGCAGCAGGTGGGCGGTCTCCTCCAGCGCCTCGAAGTCGGCGCGCGACATCAGCACGGCGTCACCGCGCTTGGACATGATCTCGATCGGCGTCCGGTCATTGTTGACCTGCTCGATCAACGGAAACAGATTCTTGCGTGCTTCTGAAGCGGTGATGGCCATAGCCGTTCCCTTCACTGGTACGAAATCTCGTACCAGTCTACACAGTCCATGCTGCTTGAAGGGTACGAAAAATGGTTTGTGCAGCTCGCCGGTACTCGTCTGACGGTTTCGTCAGGTTTGGATGGCGGGGTGGTAGTCGGCTGGGGGCAGGCCGAAGGTCCAGGCGACGGCTTCGTGGGCGGTTTGCAGGGCTGGGGGGACTCGGAGCCAGAAGGGCTCGTGGGTGCCGTCGGGGGTGGGGGTGGCGTTGTGGACCTCGACCATGACGACGGGTTCGTCGTTGGGGAGGTCGGCGCGCCAGAGGTGGCCGGTGTGGTCGTGGTGGATGAGGGTGGGGTTGGCGTCGTGGAGGTAGCGGGTGGGGCCGTAGCGGTCCAGGAGGGCGTGGCGGAGGGGGCGGTCGATCGTGGTCTGGATGGCTTGGAGGGTGATCGTCTCGGGGTGCTCGATGACGGCGCGGGGGACGCGGGTGCCGTGCCAGTGCCAGAGGGCGAAGCCGTCGGGCCAGGCGACAGCGGGGCCGTCGTCGGCGTGGAGGTTGTTGCGGTCGTCACAGAGGAGGCGGGAGGGCCGTTCGGTGAGGACCACGGTTTGCTCGAACGGCCAGCACCAGCCTGCGCTTCGCGCCAGGGTCAGCAGCCCTTCCAGGCGTCCGCAGGATTCCGTCGCGCCCGTCCACCGGAAATGGTCGCAGGCGATCAGGAGCTCGGCGAAGCTCCAGGAGTGGAACATGCGCTCGCGCAGCTCGGCCGCACGGTGGATGCCGAGCCGCGTCTCGATCTCCCCCGCGACCTCGCGCTCCACGGAGGCTCGCAGCCACCCGGCGCCAAGAGGCGGCAGGTAGCTGAACAGCTTCTCGTACTCCCCCTCGATCTGGTCGGCGGGGACGCCTTCGTTCTCGTGGAGGGCCACCTTCAGCGCCCACTCCAGCCGGTCGGCGAACTGGCTGCTCAACGGCACGGTTGTCGGCTGCTCGGTGGCGAGGATCTCGGCGGCTGCCTGCGCGCCGGTCAGCGGGGAGTCACACCAGATGATCCCCTTGGGGGGCGCCAGGCCGATTGCTAGCCAGGCCTGCTGGACGGCGCGCTCGGCGGCGGGGCGGTCGGCCGGGGCGGTTGACCACAGGACGCGGCGCCAGTCGGCGCAGAGGGCCTGCAGCTGCTGGTAGCGGACGCCGGTGTAGAGCCAGCCGAGCACGACCACGCACCTCAGTCCGCCACGAAGGTGATCGCGCTGGGGGTGTACTCGCGCTGGCGGCGGACCTCGTAGAGGCCGGGGGCGATGGGGATGGCGGCGTGCTCCTCGTGGGTGAGGGGGGCCTCAGTGGGGACGCGGAGGAAGCGGCGCTCGGACAGGGGGTCGAGCAGCAGTTCGGCGTCGGGGGCGGCGACGGCATGGGCGTGGCCAGTGGTCTCGCCTTCGGCGAGGACCAGGCGGCCCCGGCGGTCGCGCTTGGCGCGGAACATGGCGCAGAACAGGTGGCCGGCGGGGGTCACGAGCACGTCGCCCTGGCGGTACTGCCGGGGTGCGGCGGCGGTGGGCATGGGGGCAGCCTCCTCTTCGGATCAGCGTTCTGATCGGCGTGTGGGATCAACCAGGTATCGAACATATGTTCGATTTGCAGTCTGATCCAAAGAGGTCCCGGCGTCAAGCCAGCAGCGGGGCAAATCCCAGGTGGCTCAGCTCACCTCGGCCATGATCTCGTCGGGGATGTCGAAGTTGCCATAGACGTCTTGGACGTCGTCGATATCGTCGAGGGCGTCGAGCAGGCGCAGGACCTTGATGGCGCCGTCGCGGTCGAGCGAGACCGACAGGCTCGGCACCATGGTGACCTCGGCGGACTGGTAGGCGATGCCAGCGGCGTCGAAGGCGGCCCGGACCTGGCGGAGGTCGCTGGGGGGGGTGGTGACGGTGAAGCCGGACTCGTCGCCCTGGACGTCCTCGGCGCCGGCCTCCAGCGCGACCTCCATGACGCGGTCCTCGTCGGCGGCGTCGCTGAGGACGGCCAGCTGGCCCTTGCGGTTGAACAGGTAGGCGACGCTGCCACTGTCGGCGAGGCTCCCGCCGGCCTTGGTGAAGGCGTGGCGGACCGCCGCGGCGGCGCGGTTGCGGTTGTCGGTCAGCGCCTCGATCAGGACCGCGACACCGCCGGGCGCGTAGCCCTCGTAGGTCACCAGTTCCAGCTGCTGGCCGCCGAGCTCGCCGGCGCCGCGCTTGACGGCGCGGTCGATGGTGTCGTTCGGCACCGAGTTGTCCTTGGCCTTCTGGATGGCGTCGGCCAGGGTCGCGTTGCCCTCCGGGTTGGAGCCGCCGCTGCGGGCGGCGACCTCGATGGCGCGGATCAGCTTGGCGAACAGCTTGCCGCGCCGCGCGTCCTTGGCACCCTTCTGGTGCTTGATGGTGGCCCACTTCGAGTGGCCTGACATGGCAGCTCCCTTTTCTCAGTCTCTTTGCGCGGCGGTGGCAACCAGGTCGGCGAACCAGCGGTGCAGGCGGGTGTCCCCGGTCAGCTCGGGATGGAAGGCGGTGGCCAGCAGGTTGCCCTGGCGGGCGGCGACCACGCGGCCGTCGAGCTCCGCCAGGACGTCGACGTCCGCGCCCGCCTCGGTGATCCAGGGGGCGCGGATGAAGGCGGCGGCGACCGGGCCGCCGTCGATCCCCTTGACGTCGACCTCGGCCTCGAACGAGAAGACCTGCGGCCCGAAGGCGTTGCGCCGTACGGCCACGTCCATGACCCCGAGGAGGTCCTGCGGCGGGCCCTCGACCGCTCTGGCCATGAAGATCATGCCGGCGCAGGTGCCGAACAGCGGGAAGCCGGCCCGGGCGCGCTGGCGCAGCGGCTCCAGCAGGCTGTAGCGGCTGGCCAGCTTGCCGATCACGGTGGACTCGCCGCCCGGCACGATCAGGCCGTCGACCTGGTCGAGGTCGGCGAGCGTGCGGACCTCGCGGGCGTCGACCCCAAGCGCGGTGAGGGCCAGCAGGTGCTCGCGGACGTCGCCCTGGTAGGCCAGGACGCCGATGGTGACGGGAGCGGGAGCCATTGCTATGCGACCGCCTACCAGCCGCGGCCGGCCAGCCGCTCGCTCTCGGGGACCGAGGAGATCCCGACCATCGGCTCGCCGAGGCCGCGCGAGACCTTGGCGATGATCGCGGGGTCCTTGTAGAAGGTGGTCGCTTCGACGATGGCGTGGGCGCGGCGGGCCGGGTCGCCGGACTTGAAGATCCCCGAGCCGACGAACACGCCTTCGGCGCCGAGCTGCATCATCATCGCCGCGTCGGCGGGAGTGGCGATGCCGCCAGCGGTGAACAGCACCACCGGGAGCTTGCCCGCGCTGGCGACCTCGGCGACCAGCTCGTAGGGGGCGCCCAGTTCCTTGGCGGCGGTGAACAGCTCCTCCTCGCGCAGGCCCGCCAGGCGGCGGATGCCGGCCGAGATCGAGCGCATGTGCCGGACAGCCTCGATCACGTTGCCGGTGCCCGCCTCGCCCTTGGAGCGGATCATGGCGGCACCCTCGGCGAGGCGGCGCAGGGCCTCGCCGAGGTTGGTGGCGCCGCACACGAACGGGACCGTGAACTGCCACTTGTCGATGTGGTGGGCCTCGTCGGCGGGGCTGAGCACCTCGGACTCGTCCACGTAGTCGACCCCGAGCGCCTGCAGCACCTGGGCCTCGACGAAATGGCCGATGCGCGCCTTGGCCATCACCGGGATCGAGACCGCCTCGATGATCTCATGGATGAGCTGCGGGTCGCTCATGCGGGCCACGCCACCCTGCACGCGGATGTCGGCCGGGACCCGCTCCAGGGCCATGACCGCGACCGCCCCGGCTTCCTCGGCGATCTTGGCCTGATCCGCGGTGACGACGTCCATGATGACGCCGCCCTTGAGCATCTCGGCCAGGCCGCGCTTGACCCTGGCGGTGCCGGTGACGGCCCCGGTGACGTGGTTGGTCGACTCCATGTGGTGGCTCCTCGTCCTGCCGCTCGCCCCCGTACCGGCGCCCATCGCCGCGCGTTTTCCCTGCTCAGAGGCCTATTCCAGAGAGAGGCTACACCACGGCGGAGCCCGGCTTCAACGCTGTGGCGGGGTGGGGCCGGAGGCGCGGAACTTCCATTCCAGGCGGTAGCGGGCCTGCAGCAGGGGCTGGTCAGTGGCCCAGTCGAAGCGCACCCTGTCCCCCTCCTCGCGGCGCCGGATCGGGGTCGGCAGCGGCAGCTCACCGAGGGCGAGCGAGGTCTCGGTGCCCCAGACGACCGGCTGGAGGGCCGCCAGGAGGTTGAGCTGGACGCTCAGCCGCACGGTGGGCAGGCGCACCGCACGCTGGAACCAGTGTCCCCATTTGTCCGCTCCGACGGTGTAGCTGTAGGAGATCCAGGTCGCTTCGCCTGGGTAGAGCGGGAACTTGCCCTGGGCGTTCTCGAACAGCAGCCACAGCTCTTTGAAGGAGTCGCGGTCGTGCTTGGCCTCCCAGGCCATCGGCTCGGCTCCCCCTGATGGGTCGGGCGCCTCCCCACACCAGGCCCGCAGGTCCAGCTCGGGCAGGGTGAGGGGGTTGCTGCGGTAGAGCCGGTTGGAGCGGTCCGCCTGCCCGGGGTAGCGGTCGACCGCGATGCGGATGAGGAAGCGCGTCACCACCGAATCGCTCGCGTTCACCAGGCGCTTGCCCATGCGCAGGTGGTAGTCGCCACCGCGGTGCTCGAGGGTGGCCTGGTCCTGCTCGATCACGAGCTGGCCCGGGCGGGCGCCAGCGGCGCGGGTGAAGCCGCCGACGCGGGCAGCGGCGAACTCGCGCCAGTGCTGCCAGATGGAGCCGCCCGCCCCCAGCACGGTCTCGGCACGGCGGGCGAACCCTTCGGTGGGATGCAGATGGCCGCCTTCGATATGGCTGACGTAGGAGGGGTCGTAGCCCATCTTGCTGGCGAGCTGCTTCTTGGGCAGGCGCCGCAGCTCGCGCCAGTGCCGCAGCTCGGCCGCGAAACGGTTCTGCGCCAAGCGGAGCGGTTCTGAGGGTGACGGCGGGTGCTGCGGATGAGGACTTGAGTGAGCCATGAGTGATTCGCCCTCACTCTCGACTACGACAAACACGGTCAGTTTCGCTTATCGGCAGGACCGGTCGCTAGGGGTCTAGTCAAAAAGGACTAGTATTGTGCAGGAGGATGTCCGAAATCATCTTGAGACTGCCGCCGCGCTGCTGCGCCAGGCACCACCCGACCCAGAGCTGCTGATGCTGGTCGCCCACGACCTCGCCACCCTGGTCGGGGTGCTCGGCCGGGGTGCGGCACGCGCCGGCGCGCCGCTGCCGTTTGCCGCTGTCCAGTCCATCACCGAGCTGCGGCGCTGGGCGCTCGACCTGCGGGCCAGCCTCGGCCGTGGGCCACGGTCCAGCGGCAGCGGCAACAGCAACGGGGGCTCCGGCAGCGAGCCAGGCGCAGGCCCCCCGCCCCCGACCCGCGCATGACCGGCGGGGAGCACGACCAGACGGCGCGGTTGCAGGCGGCGCTCGGCTACGCCGCCCGGGGCATCGCGGTGCTGCCCACCCACTTCCCGGTCAACGCCCCCACCGCCATCGGGCCGGTCCGCTGCTCCTGCCGGCGCCACGCCTGCCCCGCGCCGGCCAGGCATCCCCTGGGCGGTCTGCGGCTGGATGACGCCAGCACCGGCGGCCTGGCAATCCGCCGCTGGTGGACGGTCTATCCGGAGGCGGGCGTTGGCGCCCCGACCGGCTGGACGTTCGACAGCATCCGCCTGCGCCACCCCGCCAACTCCGGCGCTGTGCTGGCCTGGCTGGCCCGCCACGACGCCCGGACCGGACCAGTGCTGCGCTGCGGCGCCGCCCACGAATTCCTGGTGCGGCCGGCTGGGCGCGGCGGCTTCCTGATGCCGCTCGGCCAGGGCGAGCTGCTTTACTCGGGTCAGGGCGGACTGGTGCTGCTCGCGCCCAGCCGGACCGCCGACGGCGGGACGGTGGCCTGGGTCCGCGACCTCACCCTCCCCCTGCCCGACGGTGATCCGCTGTTCGAGACACTCCTGCACATCCCGGACACCGACCCGGACGCTCCCGGTGGCGACCTCCCCGAACCCGACCCGGACACCGACACCGACTCCGGACCGCCCGGATAGCGGAGCGGAGCGTCAAAGCTCCCGCAGCGCCTCGATCCGCTCGTCGAGCGGCGGGTGGGTGTCGAACAGGCGCTGCTGGCGTAAGCCACCCGCCGCTTGGCCAGGACTGGGGCCGGGGGCGACGATCCAGAGGTGGTTCAGGCCCAGGTTGCTGGCCTGCGCGGCGTTTGGGTCCTCGCGCAGCTTGGTCAGCGCCCGGATCAGACCGGGCGGGTAGCGGGTCAGGTAGGCGCCGCGCTCGTCGGCCTGGAATTCCCGGCGGGGCGGCGCGGCCAGCTTGAGCAGCGGCGCGAGTGGCAGCAGCGCTACCCCGAGCAGCCCCAGCAGCGGGTTGCCGCCCCGGCGCCGCGCCTCCAGCGCCAGCCCCGGCAGGCCGCCGAGGATCACCGCCATCGACCCGAGCCGCGCGCTCAAGCTGCGGATATGGGCGAGCTCATGGGCGAGCACCGCCTCCAGCTCGATCCGGTTGAGGCGGCCCAGCAACCCGCTGGTCACCACGATCGCCGCCTGCGCTGGCCCACGGCCGACCGCGAAGGCGTTGGCGGCCTCGCTCTCGACCACCCACAGGCGCGGCGGCGGCAGTTTGGCCTGCTCGCACAGGCCCGCAACCAGGTTGTCGAGCCGCGGGTCGCGGTCTTGCTCGGTCGGCCGCGCTCGTACTACCCGCAGGGCAAGGCGCTCACCGAGCCCGGGTGCCAGCGCCACCAGCAGCACCGCGACGGCGAGCCCCAGGCCAAGCCCCCACAGCCCCAATCCGGCCAGCACCGTCGCGGCCAGGCCGACGACCCCGAATACGGCCGCCACCAGCGCCGCGACCAGCCAGTAGGCGCGCTGGTTGGCGAGCCGCTCCTCCTCGTCAGCGCTCACGCTCATGGTGGTCTCGGTTTCGGTATTGGGATCCACGCGCATGTCCACTGGCGTCAGGGCAGCATGACCAGGCCGACCCACAGGCCGAACACCACCGACGCGACCAGCACCGCCACCGGCGTCAGCTCCCCGTACCCGGACCCCGCGAAACGGGGCCGGGGTTCGTCGCCAGCGCGGATATTGCGGTTCACCAGCCCAAGCAGCGGCAGCAGCAGGAGCGCCAGCACCCCTTGCGTAAGGCCGAACAGGGCACCCCAGCCGACGAAGCTGGCCGAGCCGAGGTGCTCGAACAGCTGCCGGTAGACCAGCGCCAGCACGCACCCGGCGACCACCTGCAGCACGCCGCCGTAGACGTAGACCATGCCGGTGCGCTCGCGCATCAGCAGCCCGCCCTCGAACCGCAGCAGGTCCAGCCGGGTCCAGCCGAGCGCGAGGAACCCCAGGTACACGAGCACTGCCGCGATCGCCCCGATGATCCCGCCCCAGAGGGCCGCTGCCAGGTCCACGTCGCCTCCCACTCGCACTTCGACCGAGCCGCCACGTCGTCAGGCTGCTCGCCAGCCGCAAATGTATTCGCCAACCGCCCAGAGTCTAGCGGACGCCACCCGCCGGCGTGCCGGGGCCGGGGTCGGTGCCGGTGACGCCGTGGTACACCTCGGCGACCTGCGCGGCCACTGCCTCCCAGGCATAGCGGGTCGCGGTCGCCCGGGCAACCTCGCTGAGGGCGGAGCGACGCGCCGTGTTGTCGAGCAGTGCGCCGATCGCCAGCGCCAGTGCCTCCGGGTCGCGCGGCGGCACCAGCAGGCCCTCGTGGCCGTCGCGGACCAGGTCACGGTAGCCGCTGATGTTGGAGCACACCACCGGCAACCCCATCGCCATCGCCTCGGCCAGCACGATCCCGAACGACTCCCCGCCCAGCGAGGGCGCGCAGAACACCTCCGCCGAAGCGTAATAGGAGAGCAGGTCCTCCTGCGGCACCGAGCCGACAAAGTGGAGATCTGTCCGCAGACGCGGCGGCACCATCGCCATCATCTTGTCCTGCTGGCCCTTGTGGTCGCGGCCGACCACCAGCAGCCGCAGCCGGGGATACGACGGCTTCAGCCGCAGGAACGCCCGCACCAGGTACTGCAGGCCCTTGCGCGGCTCCAGGCGCCCCACGAACAGCAGCGTCGGGCCGTCCTCGCGGTAGCCGGGCAACGGCTCGTGCTTGGCGAAGAACTCCGGCGACACGCCGTTGGGGATCACCACCATCGACCCCCCGAAGTGCCGCTGCCAAGTCTCCCGCGCCGAGTTGCTCACCGCGATCCGCGCCGCCAGGCGGCGGTAGGTCCGCCCCAGGACTGGCTTGCCGACGCTCAGCGCCACCGACGAGCGGTCCAGGTTGGCGTGGAAGGTCCCCACCACCGGCACCCGCGCCGCGTTCGCCGCCAGCATGCCCACGCTCGGGGACAGCGGCTCGTGCACGTGCACCAGGTCATAGCCGCCCCTGGCCAGGGCATGGCGCACCCGCACCGCCACCCGCGGGCCGAACGCGATCCGCGCCACCGAGCCGTTGTACGGCACCGCCAGCGAGCCGCCCAGCGCGACGAAGCCAGCTTCGCGTACCGGGTGCTCCGCCGGCTGCGCCGACCTCCCGTGGACGGCATTGCTTCGCTCGCTTGCACGCTCGGCCGGCGCCAGCACGTCCACCTGGTAGCCGCCCCGGCGCAGCTCGGCGGCGAGGCTGCCGATGTGGTTGCCGACCCCGCCGGGGACCGTCCAGTCGTAGGGGCAGACAATCGCCACCTTCACAGCAGCCCGTCCCTCAGGTCCTGGCCCTGGTCAGCATCGGAGGCGCGGCGTTCCCGCCTGGGTTCCCGCTCGCGCCAGTAGTCGCTCAGCACATGCCACTGCTCCGGCGCCCGCGCGATCAGCCGCTCGAACGCCGCTGCCAGCGCCTGGGTCAAGGCGGCCACGTCGGCGCGGTTGTCGCCGCTCGGCTCGACCTGCAGCGGCGGCAACACCACCGCCTCCCACCAGCCAGCTCGCCGCGACTGGTAGATGGCACACGGGAGCAGCGCCGCGCCAGTCCGCAACGCCAGCGACGCCGGCCCGCCCGGCATCGCCGCCCTCCTGCCGAACACCGTCACCGGCACCCCCCCGCCGCTCAGATCGCGATCGCATACCAGCGCCGCCAGCTGGCCCGCCCGCAATACCCGGATCACCTGCCGAAAGGTCTCAGACCCGTGGTCCAGCGGCAAGAGCCGCATGCCGAGATTCTCGCGGTAGGTCACAAATCGCTCATACACCTCTGTCGGGCGCAACCGCTCCACCACCACCGTGGTCGGATACCCGTTGGCGGTCAGCCACGCCCCACCAACGTCCCAGTTCCCGAGATGCGGCGTGGCGAACACGATCCCATGCCCGGCAGCCAGCGCCTTCTCCAGGTGATCGCGGCCCTCCAGCGACATCCGCCGGCACACCTCCGCCTGCGACAGGTCCTCCAGCCGGAACGCCTCCACCCAGTAGCGCCCATAGCTGACAAATCCCTGGCGGACCACCCGCTCCAGCCGCCGCGGGGGCACCTCCGGGCCCAGCACCTGCCGCAGGTTCGCCCGCAAGGCACCACGGCGCCGCGCGTCAAGCCGGTAGAAGAGCAGACCGCCAGCCCAGCCCAACAACGTCGCCGCCGGTGCGGGAAGACGCCGGACCAGGCGCCAGGCAGCCAGCCAGCGCCGACCGGCGCGCTGTTCCCTGCTGGTCACCGGCTGCTGTCCGGCCTACGACCTGAGGTCCTGCTGCCAGACCGTCAGGATCCGCTGCACCACCGTGATCGCCGCCCCGACCGCCAGCACCCACAGACCAGCCAGCGGGTGGCCAAACAGCAGGGCGATACCCAGCACGATGACCCGCTCCGGCCGCTCGGCGATCCCGACATTGCAGTCATACCCCAGCGACTCCGCCCGGGCCTTCACATACGACACCAGCAGCGACAGCGCCAGCACCAGCGCCGCCAGCACCGCCACCTGGGCCTCCTGATGCTCGGCCGCCAGCAGCACAAGCCCGCTCAGCACGGCGGCATCCGAAACCCGGTCCACCACCGAATCGAGGAAGGCGCCGCGCCGCGACACGCTCCCTGACGCCTTGGCGACGGCGCCGTCCAGCATGTCGGGCAGACCAGAAAGCAGACTCACCGCCCCACCCACCTGCGGGTAGCCGGCGGCGATCAGAGCACCGGCGCCGAGGCTGCCGGCAAGACCGATGACGGTCAGGCTGTTGGCGGTGATCCCGGCCTTGGCGAGCGCTTGGCCGGCCGGTTCGGTGACGTGGCGGAGCGTGCCACGAGCTTTGGACGAGAGCACTGGGTTCCTGACGAGAGCGGCGGGCACCTCCCGGTACCCGAGGACGACGCGAGGCTAGCACCTCATCTAGACCGGCAACAATCATCGCCGGTTTCATCACGATCCGGTCACAGCACCCGCTCCTGCTGCTTCCGACCACGACAGCCAGGGTTAGAAGGGCGCGAGCAAAAGCCACGATTCGACCGGCTTTTGCGCCCTGGCCGGTGATAGCATCGCTATCTCCGGCAGGGTGGCAGGGCATGCCTAGCTCCGGCCCCCTCGGGCACGTGTGATGAGGGAGGGCCGAACCTTGAAAAGGTATCCCACAGACCACATCCGCAACGTCCTGGTCGTCGGGCACGGTGGTGCCGGGAAGACGTCGCTGGTCGAGGCGCTGGCATACACGACCGGGGCGACCAACCGGGTGGGCCGGGTCGAGGACGGCTCCACGCTGACCGATTTTGAGCCGGAGGAGGTCCGCAAGCGGATCTCGGTGTCGCTGGCGCTGGCGCCGGTCGAGTCGCGGGGCTTCAAGGTGAACCTGCTGGACGCGCCTGGCTACGCGGACTTCGTGGGCGAGGTCCGCGGGGCGCTGCCGGCCGTCGACGCGGTGCTGTTTGTGGTGAGCGCGGTGGACGGGGTTGAGATCCAGACCGAGGTGGTCTGGACGATGGCCGAGGAGCTGGGGCTGCCGCGGGCGTTTTTCGTGAATAAGCTGGACCGGGACCGGGCATCGTTCACGCACACGCTGGACAATATTCAGGCGGTGTTTGGCAAGGGTTGCCCGCCGCTGTATCTGCCGATCGGCGAGGAGCAGAGCTTCCGGGGGCTGGTCGGGCTGCTGTCGAACCGGGCGTTCGAGTATGCCGACGGCAAGCGCACCGAGGGTGAGGTCCCGGCGGAGCTGGCGGCGCCGGCGGAGCGGCTGCGGGAGCAGCTCATCGAGACGGTGATCCAGGAGTCCGAGGACGAGGAGCTAATGGACCGCTACCTCGGCGGCGAGACGATCACGCCGACGGACCTGATCCCTGACCTGGAGAAGGCGGTGGCGTCGGGGCGGCTGTTCCCGGTGCTGGCGGGGTCGGCGACCAAGGCCATCGGCACCGACGAGCTGCTGGAGGTGGTGACGCAAGCGTTTCCCTCCCCCGCTGAGCGGCAGCCGTATGCGGGTGTGGTGCCCGGCAGGGACGGTGAGGCCGTGACGCGGACCGCGGACCCGTCGGCGCCGCTGGCGGCCTATGTCTTCAAGACGATCAGTGACCCTTACGTGGGACGGATGAACCTGTTCCGGGTGGTGTCGGGGACGTTCCTGCCGGATTCCACAGCGCTGAACGCCACCAAGGGCAAAGATGAGCGGGTCGCGCATCTGCTGACGGTTCGGGGCAAGTCGCAGGAGCAGGCGGAGCGGGTGGAGGCGGGCGACATTGGCGCGGTGGCGAAGCTGGTGGAAACGTCGACCGGCGACACCCTGAGCGCCAAGGACAGCCCGGTGGTGCTGGCGGCGCCGGCGATGCCGGACCCGCTGCTGCCGGTGGCGATCGCGCCGAAGTCGCGGGGAGACGAGGACAAGCTCTCCTCCGGGCTGGCGCGGCTGGAGGCCGAGGACCTCACCTTGCGGGTGGACCGCAACGTGGAGACACACCAGACCATCCTGTGGGGGCTTGGGGAGAACCACATCGACGTGACCCTGGAGCGCCTCAAGCGCAAGTTCGGCGTGGAGGTGACCCCGGTCGCGCTGCGCCTGCCGTACAAGGAGACCTTCAAGACGTCGGTGAAGGCGCTCGGCCGGCACGTGAAGCAGTCGGGCGGGCATGGCCAGTACGGCATCTGCAACATCGAGGTGGAGCCGCTGCCGCGTGGTGGCGGCTTCGAGTTCGTCGACAAGATCTACGGCGGCGCGGTCCCCCACCAGTTCATCCCCTCGGTGGAGAAGGGCGTCCGCAAGGCGATGGAGGACGGCCTGGTCGCCGGTTTCCCGGTGGTGGACATCCGGGTGATCCTCTACGACGGGAAGTACCACACGGTGGACTCCTCCGACATGGCCTTCCAGATCGCCGGTGGGATGGCGCTGAAGGAGGCGGCGGCCCACGCGCAGGTGGCGCTGCTGGAGCCGGTGCTGGAGCTGGAGGTGCTGATCCCGGACGACTACGTCGGCGACGTGCTCGGCGACCTGTCGTCGCGGCGCGGCCGGGTGGTCGGCACCGACCCGGTGGGGACCGGCCGGACGCTGGTGCGGGCGACCGTGCCCGAGGTCGAGGTGGTCCGCTACGCCATCGACCTGCGTTCGATGACCAGCGGCAAGGGGTCGTTCGCGCGGCGTTTCTCCCACTACGAGGAGCTGCCGCCGAACCTCGCCGCCAAGGTGATCGAGCAGGCCAAGGGCGAGCAGAAGTAGCCGCAGCAGGCGGCGGTCGCGAGCTTCAGCCGCTTGTGGCAGTGGAGGAGCCCGGGCGTGCTGCCAGCGGCAGGGTGATGCTGACGACGGTGCCGCCGCCGCGGCGTTCCCGCACCAGCGAGCGGCCGCCGCTGCTGTCGAGCAGGCGGCGCACCAGCAGCAGACCGATGCCGTAGCCGCCGCCGTGATCGGGGAGCTTCCCGCCGCCGCGGCCCCTGCCGTAGTCAGCGACCAGAATTTCGACTTCGGCGCGTTGCTGGTTCGCTTGGACGCGGACGCTGGCCTGGTTCCGCCCGCCGTGGGTGACCGCATTGTCGAGCAGGTTCTCAATCGCCTGACGGAGCATGGCCGGGTTGGCGCTCACCCACAGCGGTGTGGTTGGCGCGGTTACGGCGACCCTGGCCTTGCGGGCGGCGGTGATGGTCTTGGCAGCCATCCGCAGCGCGGCCACAGCATCGGCCGCGCCGCCATCGCGGCGCTGGCCGAGCACCTCGCGGGTCAGCTCGTCCAGATCGTTCAGCTCGGCCCCGAGCCGGGCCACCATCGTCGAGAGGTCGGCGCCCTGCTCCCGCAGGACGGCGATGGCCTCGCCGACGACCCGGAGTGCCGCGACGCGGCGGCGCAGCTCGTGGGCAAGCAGGTGACTGTCGGCAAGGTCAAGGCCGAGGTCGAGATCGAGATCGGTGGTGACCGCGCGCTGACGCCCTGGTGCCTTCACCAATGGCGAGTCCCCCCTCCTGTGCTCGCGGACAGTCACGCTACTGCCGGGAAGCTACCCGGGCCCATCTGAAGAACTGACGAGACGACCTGCGGATGCATGAGGCAATAGTGGCATACCTTTTCATCGTCTCGAAGAGAGCGTAATACTTATCCGGTACAAAGGTGGGTATCAAGTTCGCTCCAGGGATCAAGGGTCCACGTGACGTACAACGACTTACTGCAGCTGTAGTACGTCAACCCGGCGCTGATCAGCCAGAGTTAGCACCCGTGAGTACGGGATGTGCCCGGCGGGATCACGTCCGCGGCGGTCGCCCGCGGTGTTCGGAGGTCAGTGGAGATGGCACGGGTACTGCTCGCCGATTCGCAGCCGCTGTTCAACGAGGCGCTTGAGGCACTATTCACGCGCGAGGGGGAGCACGAGGTCGTCGGGCGCAGCTCCTCGGCCGAGGAAACCCTGGCGATCGTCCGACGCCTGTACCCTGAACTGGTGCTGGTTGACGCAACCCTGGCGCTGGGCGACACACCGAGCCTGGTCAGCCAGATGTTGGCCGACAACCCCGACATGCGGGTGATCATCCTCGGCAATGACCGCGACGTGGAGTTGCTGCTGCTGGCCATCCGCGCCGGCGCCGCCGGCGTTGTCGGCAAGACCTACGGCGCCGGCACGGTGCTGCGGGTCGCCCGCGCGGTGCTGAACGGCGAGGGCGCGATCCCCCGCGCCATGCTGCTCGAGCTGGCCCGCCGCCTGGCCGCCAAGGAGCGGACCACCGCCTCGCCCCTGGCCCGGCTGTCGCCCCGCGAGCGCCAGGTCCTGGCCCTGCTGAGCCGCGGCTGGGACAACACCCGTATCGGCAACGACCTGTTCATCAGCCAGCACACCGTCCGTACCCACATCCAGAACATCCTAGAGAAACTGGGCATGCACTCCAAGCTCGAGGCAGCCACGTACGCGATGCAGCGCTCGCTCGAGCTTGCCAACGTCAGCATCGGCAACGGTGGGATGGACCACGACCAGTGATCGTCCCATCACACCAACTGCACGCGCGGGGGAAGCTTCGGCACGCCCCCGCTGTTTCCATTTCCAATGCGCCTTGATCGGCAAAGCAAGCAATAGGAGGACAATTCACGGTGTCTACCAGCGAGCAGCGGTTGACCACGGAGCCAGGACCAGCGCCAGGGAGCCTGCCTCACGGCGGGGAGCTCATCGACCGGCGACTCGAACAGGCGGAAGCCGCCCAGCTGGCAGCGGCCTCGCTGCCGTCGCTGACGCTGACGCCGGCCGAGACCGCCGACCTGCGCGCGCTCGCCACCGGGGCCTACAGCCCGCTCAGCGGCTTCATGAACGCCAAGGACCACCAGTCGGTCACCGAGTCGATGCAACTGGTCGACGGGACCCTGTGGCCGATCCCGGTGTGCCTCGGCCTGCCCGACGACGCCATCGCCGGCGCCCACGGCGGGGACGGGCAGGTCGCCCTGCGTGACCAGGCCGGGACCTTCCTCGGCATGCTGGAGGTCGAAGAGGTCTTCGAGCGTGACCGCCAGACCGAGGCCGAGCTGGTCTACGGCACCGCCGACCCGGCCCACCCGGGCGTCGCCCGCGTCCTCGGTGCGCCCGTCCGTGCGGTCGCCGGTGCGATCCGGGCCGTGGTCGAGCCACTGAGCGGCGCGATCGGCCCCTACGCCCTCACCCCCAGCGAGACCCGCGCCGCCTTCGCCGCGCGCGGCTGGAACACCATCGTCGGCTTCCAGACCCGCAACCCCGTCCACCGCGCCCACGAGTACATCACCAAGTGCGCGCTGGAGATCGTCGACGGGCTCATGCTGCACCCGCTGGTCGGCCCCACCAAGGACGGTGACGTGCCAGTCGAGGTGCGCATGCGCGCCTACCAAGCCATCCTCGAGTACTACCCGCAGCACCGCACCATGCTCGCCGCGCTGGTCGCGCCGATGCGCTACGCCGGTCCCCGCGAATGCGTCCTGCACGCCCTGGTGCGCAAGAACTACGGCTGCACCCACTTCATCGTCGGCCGCGACCACGCCGGCGTCGGCAGCTACTACGGCACCTTCCAGGCCCAGGAGCTGATCACCTCCCTGCCCGCCCACGAGCTGGGGATCACGCCGCTGTGCTTCGACAACGCCGTGTACTGCCGCCGCTGCGGCGCCATGGCGACCGGCAAGACCTGCCCGCACGACGGGGCTGACCACGTGTCGCTATCCGGCACCGCGGTGCGGGCCATGCTCAGCGCCGGTGAACTGCCTCCGCCCGAGTTCAGCCGGCCGGAGGTCGCCGAAATCCTGATCGCCGCCTACCGCGAGCAGGCACAGGCCGACAAGGGCAAGAACTAAGCCCCCCCAACGCTATCGACCACTACCTTGACCAGGAAGGCTCTCACCGTATGAACAACGACACTGGCTTCGTCGTCTGGCTCACCGGCCTCTCCGGCGCCGGCAAGTCCACTGTCGCCAACCTCCTCGTCCCCAGCCTGCTGGAGCGCGGGCACCGGGTCGAGCTGCTCGACGGCGACGAGGTGCGCACCAACCTCTGCCAGGGCCTCGGCTTCAGCCGCGAGGACCGCGACACCAACATCGCCCGCATCGGCTACGTCGCCGGCAAGCTCGCCAAGCACGGCGTCGCCGTGGTCGTCGCGGCGATCTCCCCCTATGCCGAAGCCCGCGACAAGGTCCGCGCCGCCGCCACCAACTTCGTCGAGGTCTACGTCGCCGCTCCGGTCGAGACCTGCGCCGAACGCGACGTCAAGGGCCTCTACGCCAAGGCGATCGCCGGCGAGATCAAGCACTTCACCGGCATCTCCGACCCCTACGAGCCCCCCGCCGATGCCGAGATCGAGCTCCACACCGAGCACGAGACCGTCCACGAGTCAGTCGCCCAGGTGCTCACCTGGCTGGACAAGAACGGCCTCTCCACCACCGCCGAGGACGAGGAGCTCACCCTGCAGCCCGCCCGCGCCTCCCGCTAGCGCAGCAACGACGCGCGCCTCCCGGCGCCAAACCGTTGGCCCCCCAGACAACTTCTGGGGGGCCAACGGTTAGTTGTGGTTGGGTTGGTTCGGCCGATCAGGTCCGGGCGCTCAGGCTCAGTAGGCGCCGCGGGCGGTGAGCAGCATAGGGATCGTCTTCGCGATCATGAACAGGTCATAGGCAATCGACCAGTTCTCGATGTAGAAGAGGTCGAGGCGGACGTACTCGTCGAAGGAGAGCTCGCTGCGGCCGCTGACCTGCCACAGGCCGGTGATGCCTGGGCGGACTTCGAGGCGGTCGAGTTGCCAGTCTTCGTAGGCCTCGACTTCGGTTGGGAGAGGCGGGCGGGGGCCGACGAGGCTCATCTCGCCCTTGAGGACGTTCCAGAGTTGCGGGAGCTCGTCGAGGCTGTAGCGGCGCAGGATACGGCCGACGCGGGTGATGCGGGGGTCGTCGCGGACCTTGAAGAGGGGGCCGTCGGCTTCGTTTTGATGGAGGAGGTCGGCGAGGAGGAGTTCGGCCTGGGGGACCATGGTGCGGAACTTGAGGACGGTGAAGGGCTGGCGGTGCAGGCCGACACGCTGCTGGCGGAAGAGGACGGGGCCGCGGTCGGTGAGTTTGACGGCGGCGGCGATGGTGGCCAGCAGCGGGGCGAGGGCGATGAGGCCAAGGGCGGAGACGACCACGTCGAAGGTGCGTTTGGCGACGGCCTGGCCGCGGGTGAGGCGGACGGCGTTGACCGAAAGGGTCATGAGGCCGCCGACGGATTGGGAGGTGACGCGGCTGGAGGAGGGGACGGCGGGGAAGTTGGCGGTGACGCGGATCTCGACGCCGTCGAGCCGCCTGGCTTTGACGACGTGCTTCATGGCTTCGGCGTCGACGGCGGTGGCGGCGACGAACAGGCAGTTGGCGCCGGTGCGGCGGACCAGCTCGCGGAGGTGCTCGATGGAGCCGACCACTGGGAGGCCGCGAATGGTGCGGCCGCGGGTGCCTCGGTGGCCGTTGGCCGCGATACCGGTTGCGGCGATGTTGGCGGCGATACCGCTGGGGACGCTGCCGTTGTCGCTGCCGTGGGTGCCGGTGCTGACGAAGCCAAGGGGGCGGAAGCCCAGTTTGCTTGCCTGGAGGAGGTTGGCCAGGTGCTCGGCTTCGCGGTTGCTGCCGACGATGAGGGTGTCGAAGGTGAGCTTGCCTTCGACCCAGTTGTGGCGCATCTCGCGGTGCCACAGGCGGCGCACGATGCCGGTGAAGGTCAGCGCGAGCAGCCAGGCGGTGCCGATCCACAGCCGCGAGTAGGAGACCCGGGACCAGAACGCGAGCATGACGATGGTGGTGATGGTCATGCTGTTGGAGATGATGATGCGGCGGAACTCCTCCAGCGAGGAGAACTGGTGGACGCGGTAGAGGCCGAAGCCGAGGCCGAAGGCGACGGTGACGAAGGGGGCGACGAACAGCACCAGCCAGAAGTCGTGTGACGGCCACAGCCGGGAGAAGCGCAGCTGGTAGGCGATCAGTAGTGCTGCGAGCACGCAGATCGTGTCGGTCAGTGCCATCCAGCGGTACAAGGACCGGTACAGGCGGCGAATGCTCGTTGCTGGCGCCGCCGATCCTGCCGCCTCCATGCGCGGGAATAGCGGCTCTGCCGCCCCCGTGCGCTCTGTCGGTCTGGCCAAGCCCTGCTGCACCCTTGGTTCCCCTCCCCCATGACCCTGCCCCACCGGGCGTTCCCCGAAGCGCCTCGCCGGTACCGCTAAGCGTTCAACATTCGCTGAATCCCACCAACCTCCCGCTGCAGTAGGCCACCCTCACCTGAATGCCGTAGTCGCAGGATTGGCCGGCTACGCAACGCCACCCGGACCGCGTCGTGATGCCCACTGCCTTTCTCCTGTCGAGTCCCCATGTCAGGACGGCTGGGAGCCTACCGCGTCAGCGCTACCGCTGTTGTGCAATAGGCATGGGGAAATATGCGTAGTGATCGCTGGTGGCAATGCGCCGGCCAGGCGCGAATGCCCATGTCAGCGGGTTGTTAGGTGGCCTGAGATCCGGACGAAGGCCGCGAGCGGATTAGGGTTGCGGGTGGTTATGCTGTGGCTGCGCATTCGGCTGGCAAATTTCTTGATGAGAAATTGCAGGAACTGTTATACGTTCGTTGCCAAGCTGTTTCCGCCCTCCCCCAGGCGCACCCAGCACCGCATATCGGCAGCCGAGCGGCGGCACGCTAGGAACAGCTACGGCAAGTGAATCACTCGCAACTACGTCGCTTGTGGCGGTGGCTCATGCGGTTGCTGTGCGATCGTTGCCGCCAACCGGAAGAGCTATCGGGAGGACGACGATCGGACCAATCCTGCTATGAGGGTCCTATGAGGGTCCTGCACGTCAACAAGTACCTGTACCGGCGGGGCGGCGCAGAGGGCTACATGCTGGACCTGGCCGAGCTGCAGGCGAAGGCCGGCCATGAGGTCGCCTTCTTCGGCATGGAGCACCCGGAGAACCCGCCGCTGCCGCTGGCCGCCCACTTCCCCCCGTACGTGCAGCTCGACCCGCCGCCGCCAGGCGCCTACCAGCGCGTCGCGGCCGGGTTGCGCATGATCTACTCGACCGACAGCCGCCGTGGCATCGACGCAGTGGTCAGGCACTTCCGCCCGGACGTCGCGCACCTGCACAACATCTACCACCAGCTGTCGCCGTCGGTGCTGCGGCCGCTCGCCGCGCATGGCGTGCCCATGGTGATGACGCTGCACGACTACAAGCTGGCCTGCCCGTCCTACCAGTTCCTGGACCACGGGCGCATCTGCGAGGCGTGCCTCGGCGGCCGCTTCCACCACGCGGCCCTGCGGCGCTGCAAGGGCGGCTCGCTCGGCGCCAGCCTGCTGCTGGCGGTCGAGTCCACCGCGCACCGCCTCACCGGCGCCTACGACCCGGTGCACACCTTCGTGTGCCCGAGCGACTTCATGGCCGGCAAGATGACCGCCGCCGGCATCGAGCCGGCACGGCTGCGGGTGCTCAACCATTTCATCGATCTCGCCACCATCGAACCCAAGCAGCGGCCCGGCGGCCCGGTGGTGTTCGCCGGCCGCCTCGCCCCGGAGAAGGGCGTGGACGTGCTGGTGGAGGCGATCGGGGCACTCGGGCCAGCGGCGCGGCTGGAGGTGGCCGGCGACGGGCCCGAACGGGAGCGCCTGGAGGCGCTGGCGGCAGCGCGGGCGCCCGGGCAGGTGCGGTTCTGGGGCCGGCTCAGCAAGGCGCGGCTGCTGGAGCTGCTGGGCGACGCGACGGTCTGCGTGATCCCCTCGCGCTGGTACGAAAACCAGCCGTTGGCGGTACTGGAGGCGTTCGCCTGCGGGGTACCGGTGGTCGCCACCGGGCTTGGCGGGCTGCCGGAGTTGATCGAAGATGGCCGCGATGGCGCGATCGTCGCAGCCGACGACGCGGTCATGCTGGCGGAGGCGGTCGGCGGGATGCTCCGCGATCCGCAGCGCGCCTTCGAGATGGGCCGCGCCGGCCTGGCCAAGGTGCGCCGGCGCTTCTCCCCCGACCAGCACCTGGAGCAGCTCGACGGCATCTATCAGAGGGCGGGGCGATGAGGATGAGGGGGGAACGCAGGCCGCTGCGGATCGCCATGATCGGCAGCCGGGGGGTGCCTGCCACCTGGGGTGGCATCGAGCGGCACGTCGAGGAGCTCGGCGCGCGGCTGGCCAGCCGCGGCCACGAGGTGACGGTCTTCTGCCGGACCAACTACACCGGTCCCGACACCGGTCCCGACACCGGTCCTGGCGCGGGCGGCGGCTCTGGCACAGGGAGCGGGGAGGCGCGGGGACAGCTCTACCGCGGCATGCGCCTGCGTCACCTGCCGACCGTCGGCACCAAGCATCTGGACGCGATCGTGCACAGCGGGCTGTCGACCGCGGCGGCGCTGGCGGGCCGTTTCGACGTGCTGCACTACCATGCCCTCGGCCCGGGCATGCTGGCCCTGGCGCCCCGCTGCCAGCCGGGAGCCAGGGCGGTGCTCACCGTCCATGGGCTGGACGACGAACGGGCCAAGTGGGGGTTGGTGGCGCGCAGCGTGCTGAAGACCGCCGGCTGGCTCAGCGCCCGCGTTCCCGACGCGACCATCGTGGTCTCGCGGGACCTGCAGCGCCACTACCAGGAGCATCACGGGCGGGCGTCGATGTACATACCGAACGGGGTGGTGGTCACCCCAGCCCCTGCCACGCCCAGCGGCGTGCTGGCGCGCCTTGGCGTGGAGGCTGGGCGCTACCTGCTGTTCGTCGGTCGCCTGGTGCCCGAGAAGGCTCCTGACCTGCTGCTGCGCGCCTTTCGGCGGCTGCGGGGCGAGTGGCGGCTGGTGATTGTCGGCGACTCCAGCTTCACCGCGGACTACGTCAAGAGCTTGCGCGAGCAGGCAGCGGCCGACCCGCGGGTGGTGCTGGCCGGCTTTGTCTACGGTGCGGAGCTGGCCGAGCTGTATGCCAGCGCGGCCTGCTTCGTGCTGCCGTCGTTGCTGGAGGGCCTGCCGCTGACCTTGCTGGAGGCAGCCGCGCACGGCAGCCCGGTGATCGCCAGCGCCATCCCGCCGCACGTCGAGGTGCTGGGGGCGGCCGGGCCCGGACGGCGGCTGGTGCAGCCAGGCGACGAGTACGGGCTGGCCACCGCGCTGGAGGGCGCCTGCGACGATCTCGCACGGGAGCGCGGCGGCGCCGTGGCGCTGCGCCAGCGGGTGCTGGCCACCTACCAGTGGGAGCAGGCCGCCGCGACCACCGAGGACGTCTACCGCTGGGCGCTCGACCGGCGCCGCCCGCGCCTGACACAGGACCATCCCGCCGCCAGCGCAGCCATGGGCATGACCCCGGCGCGGCTGGCCGCCAGCGATACCGGCGCTGGAGCCGTGGGCTCCGGCAGGGCGGGCTGAGCGCGTGGCGGGGATCCTCGGCCTCGGCCGGGTCCGCAGGGCGCTGGCGCGCCGGTCGGCCGCCGAGCTGCCCGGCGACGGCCCGGCCGACCTCTACGAGCTGGTCAGCCCGCTCCGCTACGACGTGCTGGTGCGGGCCGAGTACTTCGCGTTCCTGGCCGAGCACCTGGCGCTGTTCGAGTCCGACTTCGAGGCGTATTTCGCCGCGGCGCTCGGCCACCCCTACTACACCTGGTTCACCACCATCGCGCTGCCTCGCTTCCGCCCGCGCGACGCCGCCAGCGAGGAGCGCCGCCACGCCGCCTACCGGCAGCGGCTGCGGGACGCCGCCAGCCTGTACCGCAGCGTCCAGGAGCACGGCTTCGACGGAGGCCGCTACCCCTTGCTGCTGCGGGCGGTCCCGCCGGGCGCAGCGACCGCCAGCGGCAAGCTGGTGCCGCGCCGGCTGTACGGCGGTGACGGCTGCCACCGGCTGGCGCTGCTGCTGCACCTCGGCCACCGCACCCTGCCACCGGCGTGGTACCGCGTCCGCACGGTGGCCGCGCCGCTCGACAACACCGGCCAGCTGCTCGGCCCGCTGCGGGTGCCGGCGGCGGCCTACTACCGCTTCCTCGCCCTCGGCTACGCCGGCGGCGCCCCACTGGACGACCGGGAGGCGCTGCTGCGCCACGTCGCCACGCAGGCCCCGGAGCGGCTAGAGGAGCTGCGCCAGGTGCTGGCCGCCGACGAACCCCTGCTCGCCCCGCGGCCGAATCGTGATGTTTCCAGACCGTGACCGAAGCTGGGCTTTACCTGCATCTCACCTGGGTTACATAGGATGAGCCGACCTACGAGACTCGATCGGGAGAGATTTTGATGCGCTGCCGAAACGCCCGTCCGGCTGCCCTCCTGCTGCTGCTCGCGCTGGCCGCAGCGGCCTGCAGCGGCGGCGGCAAGGGTGGCAAGAGCACCGCGCAGAGCGGGCAGCTCCCAGCGGCCGGGATCTACAACGGCGGGACCGTCCAGGGCGTGGCCAACCCGCTCGGAGCCAAGTGGGACCTGGCGGGATTCGCCAGCTACGCCCCCTACCTCAGGAACCTCGCCGGCGGCGCCAGCTTCTTCGAGTTCGAGTGGTGCCAGGTGGAGCCCCAGCAGGGGCAGCGCACCTGGGCCCAAACCGACGAGGCCGTCAGGCAGGCCCGGCAGGCCGGCTTCAACCTGTTCCTGAAGATCCGGGTCGGCTCCTGCTGGGTGACCAATGGCCGGGTCGGCCAGACCCGCGGCACCAAGCAGAAGAGCGTCTCGGCGATGCCGACCGACCTCAACGCCTATCAGGCGTTCGTGCGCGACGTGGTGCACCGCTACAGCCCGCTGGGAGTGCACGAGTACGCCATCGAGAACGAGGTCAACGGCGCCGGCTTCTGGGACGGGTCGGTCGCCGACTACGTCAAGCTCGTCCGGCTCGGGGCCCAGGCGGTCCACGGCGCCGACCCGAGCGCCAAGGTGGCCGACGCCGGCATCTCCAGCACCGCCTACGGGGTCGCGATCGCCGACCGGCTGTTGCGCGAGGGCAAGGACACTGCGGCAGTGCAGGCCTACCAGCGCTACTACCAGCGCCGCTTCGCCAAGCGTGCCAGGGACTACCCGCAGGTGCAGAGCGCGCAGGAGCTGCGCTCGGCACTCCAGGGCCAGCAGGTGCGCCGCAACCTCGACATGCTCACCGCCACCGACCAGCTCGCCGCCCAGCACGTGGTGGACGTCTACCAGCTGCACTTCTACGAGTCCTGGGACAGCGTCCCGGCGCTGCTGGAGTACCTGCACGCGGTGCTGCCGCAGGGCTTCCCGATCCAGGGGTGGGAGGTCGGCCAGTTCTGGATCGGCGGCAGCAGCGACCCGCAGCAGCGCGCCGGGGAGGTCACCAAGACGGTCACGCAGCTGCTCGCCGGTGGGCTGCACCCGGTGATCTGGCTGCCGCTCAGCGGCAACGGCGGCGCCGACACCCAGGGCGAGAAGCGCTACGGCCTGGTCGACACCGGCGGGACCGTGCGCCAGTCGGGGCAGGCGCTGGCGCAGCTCGCGCAGGTGACCGCCCACGCCTCCTCGTGGCAGACGGTCGACACCGGCAACGTCCAGGGGGTCGCGTTCAACGCCGCCGCGTCGAGCACCCTGGTGGTGTGGAGCAACCAGGGCGCGGCCACCATGAAGGCGCAGCCAGGCGCTAGGGCCGCGGCGGCGGGCGGCGGCACGCTCCCCTACGGGTCCAGTGGCCTGCAGATCGGGGCCAACCCGGTGATGGTCACCGTCAACGGCGGGCTCCAGGAGGCCCTGAAGCTGCTACGCTGAGCCACCCTGAGCGGCTGAACCTACCCAAGGACGCAGCGTGGCTGGACGGCTTGTGGTGCTTGCCTGGCACAACGTCGAACCGACCTGGTGTTTCCCGGCCCCGCCGGGGCGGGGTGTGGCGGGCCTCGCGGAGCAGCTCGCCTTCCTGAAGCGCACCTGCAACGTGGTGTCGCTCGGGGAGGCGCTGCAGACGCTCGGCGAGGGACGCCCGCTGCCGCCGCGGGCGGTCGCGCTGAGCTTCGACGACGGCTACCGCGACAACCTGGACCGGGCCCTGCCGGTGTTGCGGCACTTGGAGCTGCCGGCCACGTTCTTCCTGGTCCCGGAGCTGCTGTCCGGGCAGGCGCCGCCGTGGTGGGAGACGATCGCCTGGGCGCTCAGCCGCAGCCGGCGCGACACCATCGCCTGGGAGGGCGACACCGTCAGCCTGCCTGACCAGGCCGCCCGCCATGCCGCCGGCCTGCGGATCGCCGCCCAGCTCAAGCGCCGCGACCAGGCCACCCGGGTCGCCGCGGTCGAGGAGCTCGTCAGCCGCTGCGACCCGGACGGCGACAGCGGCACGCGCTCCCTGTTCATGGACTGGGACGGCGCCCGGGAGCTGGTGCGCAGCGGCTTCGAGGTGGCGTCGCACTCTCATCGCCACGCCGTCCTCGCCATGGAGAGCCCTCAGGAGCAGGCCCACGACCTGGCAGCGTCCCGGCTGCAGCTGGAACGCGGGCTCGGCGTGCCGATCGACCTGCTCGCCTACCCCAACGGCTTGGAGGGCGACTACGACGACAGCACCATCGCCGCCGCCAACACGGCCGGCTACCGCCACGCCCTCACCACCATCGGCGGCTGGAACCGGCCCAGGACCGCCCCCTACGAGATCCACCGCTTCGTGCAGCAGCCCGAGCGTGGCGTCAAGGGACTGGCGATCGTGCCGCTGCACCCCGTCTGGAAACACCTGCGACGCTGGCGCGACGGCCTCAGCGGTAGCCCAGGTCATGCAGGGTCCGAGCAGAGATCAGCATGAACAGCATCCGCAGCAGCGGGTTCAGCTTCTTGCCACCGGCGCCGGCGCGGGAACGGTAGATGGCGGTCCGCTCCTTGGTGGCGGTGCGGCGGGAGGCGGTGAACTGCTGGTACTTCGGCGGCACGTCGTGCGGGTGCCGGTCGTGCTCGAGCACGGCGTCGTCCCACGGCTCGCCGAGGAAGTCGAGCAGCTTGCGCAGCGACCCCTCGGTGTCGCCGACCAGCGCCTCGTAGCGGATCTCGTAATAGCGGTCTGCGGGCAGGGCCGCGCCGGCCTTGCGGGCCGTCTCGATGTACAGCGGCCACTTCTTGATGCTCTTGACCGCCGACCACCAGCCGAAGCGGTCCCGGTGCGAGGCGACCACGTCGCGGCCGTCGCGGATCACGTGGACCACCTGGCAGGTCGGGAACGCCTGGGTGATGAAGTCCAGGCAGAGTGCGTAGCGAGGGGTCTTGTCGGCCCAGCGGGCCTTGCCGCGGCGCTCGGCGTAGTCGCGCTGGAAGGAGTCGAACATGGCGCCGAACTGGGCGAACCAGTACTCCTTGGGGAAGCCGTACTGCGCCATGTGCGGCCAGAACGGCTCCCTGGTGACCTTCGCGAGGTCCTCCAGGAAGCGGGTCTCCGGGCCGCAGCTGATGTTCGGGTGCGAGTCGAGGATCAGGCGCAGCAGGGTGGTCCCGGACCGCTGGCAGCCGACAATGAAAATCGGCCCCCTGGTGGAACGCTGCGCCTGCTCGCTCTGGCTCATCCAGCGTATGCAACCCTGTGGGGGGTATGGCCGGGTACAGGCAGATGCATCATGGGGGCCTCGTCACATAGTCGTAGTCGGGCTCGTGCGCCTAGCGGCTTGCCTCCATCAACGATCACGCTATACCGGCTACGGAGGCAACATCGGCGGCAGCCTGGCCTGGCCTCCGCTCCGAACCGCCCAGTCCCACCTCGCATCGATAGGAGATCCGATGACCGCCCCTGGCGGCCACCGCACCAGCGACTACCTGCGAAAGATCGGCGTGGCACCGCTGCCTCCCACCACCTGCCCCTTTGATCCCGGTTACGACCTCGGCACGGTCCAGCACCATCTGGAGCAGAGCGCCCACCTGATGGCGATGCTGAAGCTCTCGATGGCCTGCTGGCTGATCGCCGACGAAGCCACCAGCCGGCGCAAGATCGCCGCAGCGGCCGCGCACGGCGTCCCGGCGGTGGCCGGCGGCAGTCCCTTCGAGATCGCGGTCGTCCAGCGCCACCTGCTCGACTACCTGGACCTCTGCGCCGACATGGGCTTCACCCGCATCGAATGCGGCCAGGGGTTCACCGACACCGACCTGGACCCCGTCGCGACGGTCGCCGCCGCCCAGCAGCGTGGGCTGGAGGCGCAGTTCGAGCTGGGCGCCAAGCACGCCGGCAGCTTCACCGGCGCGACCGTCGACCGGCTCGTCGCCCAGGGCCAGTCGTGGCTCGACGCGGGCGTGGTCGACCTGGTGATCGAGGCGCGCGAGAGCGCCGCCGGGGTGGGCCTGTTCGCCCCCGACGGCAGCTTCGACGCCCATCTCGCCGACCGCTTCGCCATCGCGTTCGGCCTGGACCGCGTGGTGTTCGAGGCACCGACCAAGGCGAGCCAGTTCGCGCTCCTCGACCACTTCGGCGTTGGCGTGCGGCTCTGCAACGTCCGCCTGGAGGAGCTGCTGCGGGTGGAGATCTACCGGCGCGGGCTGCATTCGGACGCGTTCTCCAAGACGAACCTGCGGCCACCGGGGGGTTCGGGGGGCACGGTCCCATGGCCGGAAGTACCGCGAGCCGATACCACCGTCGCCGCGGGGCCCCCCGATGAGTCGGTCCCAGTCGCATGACCGGGGTCGCTCCTGAGGTGGTCATCGACTGCCTTCCGCAGAGCCTGGCACGCTACGGTGAGGGCTGGACGATCGTGGGGGTGGACGTGATCCGGGCGACCACCAGCGCCGTGGGCGAGGTCGCGCGTGGCCGCGAGGTGTTCCCGGTCCCGACCCTGCAGGCGGCGCTGCTGCGGGCACGCCAGCTCGACAACCCGCTGCTCACCGGCGAGCTCGGCGGCAGCGTCCCCGCTGGATTCGAGGAGAACAACAGCCCGGCGGCGCTGGCGCTGCGCAGCGACCTGGAGCGGCCCATGGTGCTGCTGTCCAGCTCGGGAACCAGGCTGCTGTCCCAGGCCCGCCCCTTCGAGGCGGTCTACGCGGCCTGCCTGCGCAACTGGCGCGCGCAGGTGGCGCGCCTGGCCGGCCGCCACCAGCGGGTCGCGGTGATCGGCGCCGGCTCCCGCGGCGAGTTCCGCCGGGAGGACCAGCTCGCCTGCGCCTGGATCGCGGACGGGCTGCTCGAGGCTGGCTACCAGCCAAAAGACCGTACTGCCGAGATCGTCGCCCGCTGGCGCGGCGCCCCGGCCAGCGCCATCGCCAGCGGGCACAGCGCGGCCTACCTGCGGCGCAGCGGCCAGGTCGCCGACCTCGACTTCGTCCTCGGCCACATCGACGACCTCGACACCACCGTGGAGCTCTGCGGCCAGCGCCTGGTGTTGCGGGCCCCCGGCCCCGGACCCGGCGACGAGCTGGGCGAGGACGCGACCGCTGGCGAGGAGGTCGTCAGCGCATGATGAAGGGCTCGAAGCTGGCGGTGGCCGACACCAGTGTCCCGGTGGTGGCGCTGACGATGTCCCCCAATCCGCTGCTGCACGGCAGCCTCAACGTGGTGCGAAGCCTTGGTCGGCTGGGGGTGCCGGTCCATGTCATGCACCCGCGCGCCTGGACGCCCGCCGACCACTCCCGGTACCTGGCCGGCAAGGTGATCGCCAGCTACGACGACGACGCCCCCAAGCGCTTCCTCGACGACCTGCTGGAGGCCGGCCGGCGGATCGGGCGCCGCTCGATCCTGATCCCCCAGGACGACCGCGCCACGCTGTTCGTCGGCGACCATGCCACGGCGCTGCGTGAATGGTTCAGCTTCCCCGACCAGGACCCGGGGCTCGCCCGGCGCCTGGCCAACAAGTGGGAGCTGTACCAGCTCTGCAACCAGCTCGGCCTGCCCGCGGCCAAGACCGAGCGTCCGCTCTCGCGCGCCGATGTCGAGGTCTTCGCCGGCCGGGCGCAGTTCCCGGTGGTGGTCAAGGCGATCGACCCGTTCCTGCTGCACCGGCGCGCGGCGGCCAAGAGCGTCGTGATCGTGGCGGATACCGCCGAGCTGCTGGCGGCCTACGACCTGATGGAGGACCCGCGGCAGCCAAACCTGATGCTGCAGGAGTACATCCCTGGCGGCGCCGACTCGATCTGGATGTTCAACGGCTACTGCGACCACCAAAGCGACACTCTTGCCGCCTTCACTGGCACCAAGCTGCGCCAGTGCCCCCCGCACACCGGGGCCACCTCGCTTGGGGTCTGCCGCCGCAACCAGACCGTGGAGCAGCAGACCCGGCGGCTGCTGCGGGAGATCGGCTACCGCGGCATCGTCGACCTCGGCTACCGCTATGACGCCCGCGACGGCCGGTACAAGCTGCTCGACGTCAACCCGCGCATCGGCGCGACCTTCCGCCTGTTCGTGGCCGGCAACGGCATGGACGTGGTGCGGGCGCTGTACCTGGACCTCACCGGCCAGCCGGTGCCGCCGTCGCAGGCGCGCGACGGCCGCCGCTGGGTGGTCGAGCACAACGACCTGCTCGCCAGCGCTCGCTACTGGCGGCGCGGGGAGCTCTCCCCCGCCGCGTGGCTGCGCTCCTTCCGCGGCGTGCGGGAGGGCGCCTGGTTCGCCTGGGACGACCCGGTGCCGTTCGCCACCATGTGCTGGTGGTCGCTGCGGCTGGCGCTCGGGCGCTGAGGCGCTGCGGCGAGCGCTGCGACAGCCGGCCGCAAAACGCTCACCGGGAGTTCATTGTTGACTCATCCGGGTCTCATTGGCGATTGGCTAGGCTTGCTCCATGGATGGGGTGGAAAGCAACGCGCTAGTGGATGTGGCCGTGGACAGTGGGGACGCCGGCGAGTCGCCAGGCGCCGGCGAGCAACGGCGCGTCACCCAGCGCTTCGGGATCCGCGCGGAGTTCTGGGATGACGTCTACCAGCGGAGTGACGTCTTCGCGCGCGTCCACCAGTGGCGTCTGTGGCTGGCGCTGGCGCTGATCGAGCGGCTCGGCATGCCCGAGGGAACGCGCGTGCTGGAGGTGGGCTGCGGCGCCGGGCACACGGCGGTTGCGCTGGCGCAGCGCGGCTTCCAGGTCGAGGCGATCGACCCGACGCCGGCATTGCTGCAGATCGCCGGGCAGCACGCGGCCGAAGCGGGGGTGGCGGCGCGGGTCCACACGCTGCTCGGCGACGCGCACCAGCTCCCGGTCGAGGCTGCGAGCGTCCCGCTGGTGGTGGCGCTCGGCGTGATCCCCTGGCTGCACTCGCCCGCGCTGGCCCTCCAGGAGATGGCCAGGGTGCTAAAACCAGGCGGCTACCTGGTGGTGAACGCGGATCACCGTCACCGCTTCACCTTCCTGTTCGACCCGCTGCGCAATCCCCTGCTGGAGCCGCTGCGGCGGGCTGCCAAGCGGGTGCTGGGCGCGGTCGGCCTGTGGCAGCCGCGCCCAGAGGGCGTCCCCGTCACCTACCACACCATCGCCGAGTTCGACCGGCTCGTGGCCGCGGCAGGGTTGGAGCGCCTCTACGGATCCACCTACGGCTTCGGGCCCTTCACCATGTTCGGTCGCAGGGTGCTGCCGCAACGCCTGGGCGTGCGGGTCCACCTGTGGCTGCAGGGGCTGGCCGACCGCCGGGTGCCGCTGCTCCGCTCGGCCGGCGCCCAGTACCTGGTGGTGGTCCGCAAACCCGAGCGGCTGCACGAACCACCGACAGAGCAGCAGCAGTAGTCGCTACTACGCAATTTGGCAGAGTGCCCTACGACCGTTGACGCTTCGTGCCTATGCCGGATACGGGCTATACATTGCGGCGTGAACGTGTTGCCGGTTGGGTTCGTCCTTGCGACGACCACAAGGGGGGGACATGCCAGACGCGCCTGATCAGCGCGAATCCGCTGTTCGGTTTCTGGCTGGGCAGGTGTGGCGACATTTCCGCTGGGCCCGCACGGAGGGCCTTGGCCGCCTGATCGAGGAGGACCAGCTCAACCCGGTCGAGCGGGGCGCTGTGTGGCTGTCGAAATGGCGCTGGCGGATGGCCAACCCGCGGCCGCCGGGCGCGGCGGCGGTGTTCCTGGTCGGGCTGCAGCGCTCGGGGACCAACATGATCGTGCGGGGGCTGGAACGCTCCCCCGAGTTCGAGGTCTACAACGAGAACCACCGCGCCGCCTTTGACCGCTTCCAGCTCCGTCCCGACCCGGCAATCCGCCAGCTGGTGGAGCGTAGCCGCCACCCCTACGTCCTGCTCAAGCCGCTGTGTGACTCCGACCGGATCGAGCAGTTGCTCGATGGCCTCGACACGCGCCTGCCACGGCGGGCGCTGTGGGTGTACCGCTCGGTCGACGGGAGGGTGCGCTCGGCGGTGGCGAAGTTCGGCGACGCGAACCTGCAGGTGCTGCGCGACGTGGCGGCTGGCGGCAGCCGCGACCGCTGGCAGGCGCGCCGGCTGTCGCAGGACAGCCTCGACCGCCTCGCCAGCCTCGACTGGGCACGGATCAGCCCGGAGTCGGCCGCGGCAATGTTCTGGTATGCCCGCAACCGGCTGTACTTCGAGCTGGGGCTGGCGCAGCGGCCGGACGTGCTGCTGGTCTCCTATGACGCTATGGTGGCCGACCCGGAGGCGGAGATGCGCCGCATCACCGGCTTTCTGGAGCTCCCCTACCAGCCGTCCCTGATCTCGCACATCGCACCGCGCCCCACCGCCAAAGCCGGCGCCCTCGACCTGGACCCGCAGGTCCGGGCCTGGTGCGACGAGCTGACCGCCAGCTTGGATGCCGCTCACCGCCAGCGAATCTGATGACCCCTCCCGCTCCTATTCGCCACATGCGATCATTCAGCGGGAGTTCAACGACTTGGCGCCTTCCAGCCATCAGCCCGCCGGGTGCGCGGGGGATGGTGCACCCATGCCGCGACTGACAGGCAACCCGTGAGGATTCTCCACGTCAACAAGTTCCTGCACCGCCGAGGCGGTGCGGAGAGCTACATGCTCGACGTGGCGGAGCTGCAGGAGAAGGCCGGCCACGAGGTCGCGTTCTTCGGCATGGACCACCCCAGGAACTCGCCGCAGCCCTATCAGGCGCACTTCCCCAAACAGGTCGACCTGGAGCCGCCGCCGCCCGGGCTGCACCACCGTGCCGCCACGGCGGCGCGCATGGTGTACTCCCCCGCCAGCCGCCGCGGTATCAGCGCGGTGGTCCGCGCCTTCCGGCCTGACGTGGCGCACGTCCACAACATCTACCACCAGCTGTCACCGTCGGTGCTGCGGCCGCTCGCCGCCGCGGGAGTGTCGATCGTGATGACGGTGCACGACTACAAGCTGATCTGCCCCTCCTACCTGTTGCTCGACCACGGCCAGGTGTGCGAGGCCTGCCTTGGCGGCAACTTCGCCCATGCCGCCCTGCGCCGCTGCAAGGACGATTCACTCGGCGCCAGCGCCCTGCTCGCCCTGGAGACGTCGCTGCACCGTGTCACCCGGGCGTACGGGCCGGTGCGGCTGTTCTTGTGCCCGAGCCGCTTCCTCGCCGGCAAGCTGGCCGACGGCAGGGTGTACCCGGAGCGGCTGCGGGTGCTCAACAACTTCGTGGACGCGCTGGCGGTGACCCCCAAGGCGGCGCCGGGCGGGGCGCTGCTCTACAGCGGCCGCCTGTACCCGGAGAAGGGCGTTGACCAGCTGATCGAGGCGCTGGGACTGCTCGGCGGCGGGGTCTCGCTCGACGTGGCCGGCGAGGGGCCGGAGCGTTCCCGGCTGGAGGCGCTGGCACGCTCCCACGCCCCGGACCGGGTGCGCTTCCACGGCTTTGTGCCCAGGGAGCGGCTGCCGGAGCTGGTCCGCGCCGCAGCCGTGGTGGTGGCGCCCTCACGCAGTCACGAGAACCAGCCTCTGGCGGTGCTGGAGGCGTTCGCCGCCGGCGTGCCGGTGGTGGCGAGTGACCGTGGTGGGCTGCCCGAGCTGGTCTCGGACCGCTACGGCATGGTGGTCCCTGCTGACGACGCGCCAGCCCTGGCCACGGCACTCGGCAGCCTGCTCGCCGACCCGCAGCGGGCGTTCTCCATGGGCCGAGCCGCCCGAGCGATGGTGGAGGAGGTGTTCGCCCCGGAGCGGCACCTCGAGCGGCTGGAGCGCCTCTACCTGGAGGCGGCCAGCGCCGCCCCGGCGCGCGGCGCCCCGGCCAGTTAGCCGCTCGGCTTAGCCGAGCGGCCAAGCGGCGTTGCCGTATAGATTGGGTCATACCGGTCGGGCACAGTCCGGCCTGAGGAGTACCGCGAACTGTGAACCAGGAGGGACTGTTGCCCGCATCGACGAACCCGCCACCACCGACCATCAAGGTGCTGTACATCGCGGGTTCTGGGCGCAGCGGCAGCACCGTCCTGGACCGGATCCTCGGCCAGTTCGACGGCTTCTTCGCGGCTGGGGAGCTGTGCAACCTGTTCAGCCGAGGCCTGGTGGCCAAGCGGCGCTGCGGCTGCGGCCTGCCCATCCCCGACTGCCCCACCTGGGCGGGCATCCTGAAGGAGGCATTCGACGGCCCCGCCGGGGTGGATGCCAAGCGGCTGGCAGCGCACTCGGCGCGGCAGCTGCGTCCCCGCAAGCTCCCGTCGGTCGCGGCGGCACGCTGGTCGGGTCGCCCTCCGGGCACGCCCGAGCATGAGGAGATCCTCGCGGCGCTGTACCGGGCGGTATGGCGGCAGACCGGCTGCCGGGTGATCGTGGACTCCTCCAAGTCGCCGGTCTACGCCACGCTGCTCGCGGCTATCCCCGGGATCCAGGTCCACGTGGTGCACCTGGTGCGCGACCCGCGCGCCACCGCGTTCTCGTTCCTGCGGAAAAAGCAGCTCCCCGACTTCGGCGACGACCGTGTGATGATCACCCAGGCGCCGCTGGTGAGTGCGCGCCGCTGGGCGCTGTGGCAGGTGGTCGCCGAGTTGTTCTGGCGCCGCTCCGGGCGCTACCTGCAGCTCCGCTACGAGGACTTCACCCGCGCGCCGCGCGCCGCCGTCGAGGAGATCCTCGCGCTGGCCGGCGAGCAGGCGGCAGCAGACTCGCCGTTCGTGGACGACCACACCGTGCGGCTGGGCGCGACCCACTCGGTCTCCGGCAACCCCAACCGCTTCGGCACTGGCGACACCGCCGTCCGCGCCGACGACGAGTGGACCCGCCGGATGCGCCGCGCCGATCGCCGCAAGGTGACGGCCGCGACCTGGCCGCTGCTGCTCCGCTACCGTTACCCGCTCCGCAGCGGCAAGCCGCAGCCACCCTCGTCGCCGTAGCGGCGGTCTTGTCTGCTTGCGGCAGCTCGGTGTCAGCGCCAGCGTTCGTGGCGCCGCCGCGGTCCCGGTCCCGGCGCGGCGCCCTGGTTGTTGCCGTCGTGGTGGCCGTTCTCGTGGCCGTTGGAGTGTCCGTTGGCGTGGCCGTTAAGTTCAGCATGGGGCTGCAGGGCGATCGGTGGCACGGCGACTGGCGGCGCTGCGGCCGCTGGCGGAACGGCGGCCTCCACCTCCGCCTCGACCTCGAACGGCGCGGAAGCGGCGGCGCTGGGGGGTGGGTGGTCCTGGACGGCGCTGCGGCGCTGCCGGTGCCGGTGGGTGTCGGTGAGGACCGCGCCGAGGACTGAGAAGTAGTCGCGGCGAAGCTCCTCGGCGATCCCGGCGACGGCCTTCCAGCGGCTGGAGCGCGACCTTGTCACCAGCAGGGTGGCATCGGCCGCGTCGGTCAGGGCCAGCGAGTCCGCCGACCAGGGGCCGCTCGGCAGCTCCAGCAGGATGGTCAGGCCGAGCTGGCGCAGCTCGTCGGTGGCACGGCCCAGCTCCGCGCTGGCCAGCAGCGGCGAGTGGTGGCTGGCAGACCCGGCCCATCGGGGGGTCCCGCGGCCACCATGGGATTCGCTTGCAGTCGTTCCGGCCGCGGGACTATGCCCCCCGAACCCCCCGGCGGGCAGCAGCATGAGGTTCGGCCGGACGGTGACCAGCAGCGTGACCAGCTCGGCCTCGCTGACGGCGCCGGCCAGGTATTCCCTCAGGCCGGCCACGCCGGCGATGCCGTAGTGGTGCTCCAGGCCGAGGCCCAGGGCGGGCCCGTGCAGGTCGCCGGAGAGCAGCAGCACGGCGTGGCCACCTTCGGCGAGGGCGTGGGCGAGGTTGACCAGGACCGGGGTGGTGGCGCCCTCCGCGTCGGCGGCAGCGACCGCGAGGACCCGCACCTCGGTGCCGAGCCCGCGCCGCTTCAGGGTGGCGGCGAGCTGTTGATAGGCGGCGGCCTCGGGGCTGTGCGGCTTGCGTTCCACCACGGGTGGGATCAGCTGCGCCGCGCCCCGGCGGCGGCGACGGCCACGACCCCGGCGGCGACGGCCACGGCGGCCCGGCACGATGGCGACCACGTCGACGCCGGTGGCCGCCTCGGCGTCGGCGGAGGTGACCACCCGGGCAGCGGACCCCTCGATCAGCAGCGCCGCCGAGATCGCGGCGTCAAGGCCGAGCGCGAGCCCG
>WNFX01000928.1_pt1 | contig 46426 bp, 35 predicted proteins | sample 5400111 | NCBI WGS metagenome assembly WNFX01 (sample SAMN13153363, study PRJNA577476) | soil metagenome | isolation source: 40 cm soil or saprolite under grassland replicate 1 | place: USA:California | collected 2016-06-15
AGGTATAGCGGCGCGGCCCCTCGTCCCGGGCGAAGACCGTCTCGCTGTGGCGTGTCGCGCCGCCGTCGTCAACCCAGTCGAAGGCGACCGGCAGCGGGACGATTTCCGGGTCGAACAGCCCCGAGTCGACCGCTTTGGCGGCGAGCTGGTGGGAGCGCAGCGCGAAGGCGTCCTGGTCCTCACGGCTGATGGCGTAGCGCTCGGCGACCAGCTCACCGGTCAGCCCCATGCCCATGTAGTACTCGGGGTGGGTCCGGACGGCGTCGGGGTTGGGGGAGAACGTCGGCGTGGGCGTCGGCACCTGCGACATCGACTCGGTCCCGCCAGCCACGATGGTGCTGGCGAAGCCGGCCATGATCCGCTCGGAGGCGCTCGCGATCGTCTGCAGGCCCGACGAGCAGAAGCGGTTCACGGTCTGGGCGGGCACCCCGTCGGGCAGCCCCGCCCGCAGGGCCGCGACCCGGGCCACGTTCAGCCCCTGCGACCCCTCCGGCACGGCGCAGCCGAGCAGCACGTCCTCGACCTCGGCCGGGTCGAGGCCGCCTGCCCGTTTGACCGCCTCGCCGATCGCGGCGGCGGCCATGTCGTCCGGCCTGGTCGCCCGCAGCGTCCCCCGGGGCGCCCGCCCGACCGCGGTGCGGGCGCCGCTCACGATGACAGCTTCATGCATCGCCATGACTCCTATTCCGCTCCCAAAGGTTCTAGTTGCGTAGCGGTTTGCGGGTGGTGAGCAGTGCCTGCATCCGGTCCAAGGTCTTCTGCTGGTGCAACAGGGCCACGAACGCCTCCCGTTCCAGCTTGAGGATGTGGTCCTCGTCGACCCACTGGGGCTGGGAGAGGTCCCCGCCGCACAGCACCCGGGCGAGGGTAGTGCCGATCAGCGCGTCGTGCTCGCTGGCGAAGCGGCCCCACTGCAGGGTGCGCACGCCCAGCTCCAAGGCGGCACGCGCATCCCTCCCGGCGGCGTAGACCGAGCGGTCCAGCGGCGGCCGATACCCCCGAGCGAGCGCTTGCACCTGCCGCTTGGCGGCGGCGAGCTGGTGGTCCGGGTTCATCACGATCGGGTCAGCGTCGGTGAAGAAGCCCAGCTCGCGCGCCTCAAGCGCGCTGGTCGCCACCTTGGCGGTGCCGATCGTCTCCAGCACTCGCTGCAGGTAGGGCAGCGGCGCGGCGCCCTCGGCGCGCATCGCCGGGCTGACCACGCGGCGCAGCAGCTCCTTGCAGCCGCCACCGGCCGGGATCAGGCCGGCCCCGACTTCGACCAGGCCGATGTAGGTCTCCAGCGTGGGGACCACCCGGTCGGCATGCATGCAGATCTCCGCCCCGGCGCCGAGCGTCTGCCCGTGCGGCGCCGCCACCACCGGCTTGGCGTTGTAGCGCAGGCCCGCGAGCAGGCCCTGGAGGGTCGCGGCGGCCTGCCCGACCTGGTCGTAGGCGCCCCCGGCGGCGGCCATGCCGACCTCCATGAGGTTGGCGCCGACACAGAAGTTGCGGGCCTGGTTGGCGATCACCAGGCCGGCCCAGCGGTCCTGCTGGAGTTCCTCCAGCACGCGTCCGGCCATCTCGATGACCCCCGCGTCCACCGAGCTGGCGGGGGAGTGCAGCTCCAGGCACAGCACCCCGTCGCCAAGGTCGACCAGGGTGGCCGAGTCGTTCCCGGCGACCTTGCCCCCGGCTGCCTTGACGGCCTCCAGGTCGATCGTCCGCGGGTCGGTCTCCAGCGGCTCGTAGCTGCCGCTGACCGGGCTGTAGACAGTCCCGTCCTGGTAGAAGTGCTCGTGGCCGGCGGCGAGGAAGTCGCCCACCCAGCTGGCTACATCCAGGCCGAGGGCGTCCATCCGCGCGACGGCGGCCTGGACGCCGAGGAGATCCCAGACACGGAACGGGCCGGCCTCGTGGCCGTAGCCCCACTCCATGGCATGGTCCACCGCGACCAACGAGTCGGAGATCTCCGGCACGCGCCGGGCCGCGTAGGCGAGGCCGGGCAGCAGCAGGTCGCGGATCAGGCGGGCGTCGCGGTCCTCGCCCTGGTCGGCACGGTCGAGGATGAAGCGCAGCCGGGCGCCCAGGTCGGTGTGTTCCCGGGCGGCGGCGATGATCGCCAGCCGCGGCTTGGCCGCCGGGCGGTACTCGAAGGTCTCCAGGTCGATCACGTCGAAGACGGTCTGGCCGTTGCGCCGGGTGCGGCGGTAGAAGCCGCCGCCGGTCTTGTTGCCGAGGCGGCCCGCCGCGCGCATCCGCCGCAGCGGCTCTGGGGCGCGGAACTCCTCGCGGCTCTCGTCGTCTGGGACCAGCTCGTAGAGGTTGTCGGCCACACCCAGCATCACGTCGAGCCCGACCTGGTCGGCGAGCCGGAAGGTGGCGGTCTTCGGCCGCCCCATCACCGGCCCGGTGAGGGCGTCGACCTCCTCGATCGAGTAGCCCTGTTCGAGGGCGACGCGGTAGTCGCGCATGGCGAAGCTGCCGAGGCGGTTGCCGATGAAGTTCGGCGTGTCCTTGGCGATCACCGGCCCCTTGCCGAGCACCTCCTCCACGAAGGTGCGGATCCGTGCCAGCACCGCCGGATCGGTGTCGGCGGTCGGGATCAGCTCCACCAGCTTCAGGTAGCGGGGCGGGTTGAAGAAATGGGTGCCAACAAAACGCTGGCGAAATTCCATGCTGCGGCCCTCGGCAATGGTCCGCAAAGGGATTCCCGAAGTGTTGGAGCTGATGATCGCGCCCGGCGCGGCGGCCTTCTCGACCCGGGCCATGATCTCCTGCTTCGGCTCCAGCCGCTCGACGATCGCCTCCACGATCCAGTCCGCCGTGCCGACCCGGTCGAGATTTTCCTCGAAATTGCCGAGGCGGATCGCGCTGGCGAGCCGGGGACTGGCGAGCGCCGCCGGCCGAGCCTTGGCCATCCGCTCGAACCCGGCCCGCACCACCGCGTTGCGGTCGGGACCCGGCTCTGCCGGGGCGATGTCGAGCAGGTCAACCTGCAGGCCGGCGTTGGCGCAGTGTGCGGCGATGGCCGCTCCCATGGTCCCGGCGCCGAGCACCGCGACCCGGCGGATGGGCGATTCGCTCACAAGGCTCCCTCCATTGGTCGGTCGCCGCCTCCACCACACCATAGCGCACCAAACACGCAGGGTGCCCACGATGCTTTTGACACCGACGTCGATGTCAATTGGCCGCGTAATTAGCTGCTACCTTCGCGGGGAAAGCTCATAGGAGCTGCCTGAAAGGGACCGTCAAATGGATGCGCGAGTGACTGAACGGGATGTGACCGACTTCTACCGTATGAACGACCTGCTGACCGAACAGGAGCGCGACGTCCGCGAGCGCGTGCGGACCTTCTGCGACAAGGAGGTCACGCCGATCATCAACGATTATTGGGAGCGGGCGGAGTTCCCCTTCGAGCTGGTGCCGAAGCTCGCGGAGCTGGGCGTCGCTGGCGGGAACATCGAAGGGTACGGCTGCCCCGGCCTGTCGCCGGTCGCCACCGGGTTGATCGCCATGGAGCTGGCTCGTGCGGACGGCAGCGTCTGCACCTTCTTCGGCGTGCACTCCGGCCTGGCCATGCAGTCGATCGCGCTGCTCGGCTCCGAGGAGCAGAAGCAGCGCTGGCTGCCGGCAATGGCCCGTATGGAGAAAATTGGCGCCTTCGCCCTCACCGAGCCGGAACACGGCTCGGACGCGGTCGCGCTGGAGACCCGCGCCCGCCGCGACGGCGACCACTACGTCCTGGACGGTGCCAAGCGCTGGATCGGCAACGCCTCCTTCGCCGACCTGGTGATCGTCTGGGCGCGCGACGACGCCGGCAAGGTCGGCGGCTTCGTGGTGGAGAAGGGGACACCTGGCTTCAACGCCAGCGTGATGACCGGCAAGATCGCCAAGCGGGCGGTGTGGCAGGCCGAGATCACCCTGGAGGGCGTGCGGGTCCCCGCCGCCAACCGCCTGGCCGGCGCCAACGGCTTCGGCGACACCGCCAAGGTCCTGGCCGCGACCCGCTTCGGCGTCGCCTGGGAGGCGGTCGGCCACGCCATGGCAGGTTTTGAAGCCGCCCTCTCCTACGCCAAGCAGCGTGAGCAGTTCGGCGCCCCGATCGCCAGCTACCAGCTGGTCCAGCACAAGCTCGCCACCATGCTGGCCGAGATCACCGCGATGCAGCTGCTGTGCCTGCGCCTGTCGCAGCTCGCCGCGAGCGGGCAGATGACCGACGGCATGTCGTCGCTCGCCAAGATGCACAACGCCGCCAAGGCCCGCCGGGTGGTCGCCGACGCCCGCGACATCCTCGGCGGGATCGGGATCCTGCTGGAGAACCACGTCGCCCGCCACCAGGCGGACATGGAGGCGGTCTTCACCTACGAGGGCACCGACTCGATCCAGAGCCTGATCGTCGGCCGCGAGGTCACCGGCGTCAGCGCCTTCACCAGAAAGGGCTGAGCCCGCCCGTCCTTTTAGGGGCCAGGCTGGAGGGTCGGCGTGGCACACTCGATCGGTGAGTCACGATCATGAGGATCAGGTCCGGATGCGGAGCGCTGCCGGGGCGCACCGCGGCCGGCTGGTCGCGGTGCTGGCGATCACCCTCGCGATCCTGGCGGCTGAGGTGGTCGGCGGGGTGCTCGCCGGGAGCCTGGCGCTGCTGGCCGACGCGGGGCACGTGGCGGCCGACGCGGCTGGGATCGCCATGAGCCTGCTGGCGATCGCCTTCGCGGCGCGGCCGGCCACGCAGGAGCGGACCTACGGCCACTACCGGCTGGAGATTCTGGCCGCGGTGGTCAACGGCGTGCTGCTGTTCGGGGTGGCGACGCTGGTCCTGGTCGAGTCGGTGCGCCACCTGCTGTCCCCACCCGAGGTCGAAAGCGGCGTGATGGCCGCCTTCGGCGTGCTGGCGCTGATCGGCAATGCCGCATCGCTGCTGCTGCTGCGCCGTGCCCAGGGCGAGGCGCTGCCACTGCGGAGTGCCTTCCTGGAGGTGCTCGGCGACCTCTTCGGCGCGGTCGCGGTGCTGGTCGCCGCCGCCACCATCGCGGCCACCGGCTGGCAGCGCGCCGACCCGATCGCCTCAGCACTGGTCGGCCTGCTGATCCTGCCGCGCACCTGGCGCCTGCTGCGCGACGCGGTCGACGTGCTGCTGGAGGCCACCCCCAAAGGCGTCGACCTGGCCGAGGTACGCCACCACCTCATCACCGCCCCCGGCGTGGCCGACGTCCACGACCTGCATGTCTGGACCATCACCAGCGGCATGAACGTGGTCTCCGCCCACGTGGTGCTAGCCGAGGGCGCCACCGCCCCGGCGGTCCTCGACCACCTGTGCGAGTGCCTCGGCGGGCACTTTGACATCGAACACTCGACCTTCCAGCTGGAGCTGCCCGAGCACCGCGGCCACGAACGCACGCTCCACCAGTAGCGGGGCCCGGGCCCCATCCCCATACGCCCGGGTTTTGTGTAGTCTCCTGGTGGACGACAGCGAGAGGCGCAATGCATAAAAGGGACGATGCAGGCGCGATGAACACCGGGGTGCGGCTCACTCCCGACGCCATCAGGGACAAAACCTTTACCAGGGCACGGCAGGGGTACCGCCCAACCCAGGTCGACCAGTTCCTGGCCCGGGTCGCCGACGACATGGCCCGGCTGCAGGAATGCTACGTGACGGGCTCCCGGGCGCCGGCGGGGCTGCTCGGCCCCGAGCAGGTCGAGACCAAGCTGTTCTCCCGCGCCTTCCGCGGCTACGCCATGGTCGAGGTCGACGACTTCCTCGACCTGGTCGCCGCCGACCTCGGGCGCATGCATCAGCAGGTGGCCGAGATGACGCGGGTGTTGCAGCCACAACTGGAGCTGACCCCGCGCGTGGAGGCGCTGCCGGACCAGATGACCGCCAGCGAGGTGGCCTCCACCACCTTTACGCGGATGGTGCGCGGCTACCGGATGGACGAGGTCGACCGCTTCGTCACCCTGGTCGCCAGGGAACTGGCCCGGGTCGAGGACAACCCTGATGACGCCCTGCGCATCACCGCCCACGACATCGGCGCGACCCGCTTCACCCTCGGCCCGCGCGGCTACGCCATGTACGAGGTGGACAGCTTCCTGGCACGCCTCGCGGCCCACTTCGCCCGCACCGAGGCTGAGAACGGCTATCCGCCGTTCGGCTGAGACGTAATTTCCGTAATTGCTGGCGGAATAGGACTCGGGCTCCGACTCAAAAGAAATCGGACTGGACCGTTGGCCCGTATTGGGGTACACGTTGGGCCTGCCGGGCGGCTACCGGTTTTTCGCGCTCGCAGAATTCTGTGAAACAGGATGGGCGCGATTATTGGTAGCAGACCGCGGCTGTCCGTTTTTTTCGCAGGAAGGGACTATCGGGAGGCGCGTATGCGAACGGTGAAGGTGCTGGCAGCCGGGGCGCTGGTCGCCCTGGCCCTGGCGGCCTGCTCGTCAGGGAAGGGAGGCGGCGCGGCGTCAGGGAATGGCTCGGACGCGGCCGCCAACAGCGCGGAGCTGCGGATCCAGCTCGACAAACAGCTCGGCGAGCACGCCATTCTGGGTGTGACCTTGCTGCAGGACATGATCAACCGGCAGCCGGCGGCGGCGCCCGAGGCGGCGTTGCTGATCGGCAAGAACACTGACGAGCTAGGCGCCTCGGTCGCCGCGGCCTACGGCGCGAAGGCTGGCGACCAGTTCAAGCAGCTGTGGAAGAACCAGGTCGGCATCCTCGTCCGCTACACGGTCGCCAGGGGCGCGGGCGACCAGGCCGGCGCCGCCAAAGCCAAGCAGGACCTGACGGCCTACCAGAGCCAGTTCGCCACCTTCATGGCCGGCGTCGCGCCCAAGCTGCCGAAGCAGGTCGTGGCAAGCGACGCGAAACAGCGCCTCGCCGGGATGGTCGCGGCGATTGACGCGACCGCGACCCACAGCCAGCAGCAGGCGGCCAACCAGTTCGCGGCCGTCTACGAGCACATGTTCAGCAGTGGGGCGACGCTGGCCGCCGCGACCGGGGCCGCCCCGGCCGCCAGCGCCAGCAAGGCGAACGACCTGCGCTCCACCATCGACATGCAGCTCGGCGAGCAGGCGGCGCTCACCACCCTGGTGCTCGACAAGGCGGTCACCGGCGCGCCCGACGCCAAGGCGTACGGGGCAGTGCTCGGCAAGAACACCCAGGCGCTGACCCAGTCGATCGGCTCGGTGTACGGCCGCCCGGCCGGCAGCAAGTTCAAGAGCCTGTGGAACGCCCACCTCAGCGCCCTGCTGAACTACACCGCCGGCAAAGCCAGCCACAACCAGGCCAAGGTGCAGGCGGCCCAACAGGAGCTGAAGGGCTTCAGCGACAACCTCGCCGGCTTCTTCGCCGGGGCCAACCCGAACCTCTCCAAGTCGGAGCTGGCCGGCCTCCTGACCACGCAGGTCAACCAGGTGGTGGGTGCGGTCGACGCCAGCCTCGCCAAGAACCCGATCGTGGCCACCAACAGCCTGACCGGTGCCTACGAGCAGTCGTTCGCCATCGGCGACAAGCTCGCCGACGGCATCGCCAAGCAGTTCCCAGACAAGTTCGCACCCGCGAACTGAGCACAGCAGTAGATGACGGGGACCGCGCCGCGGCGATAAGGCGCGGCCCCCGCCAATATGCGCCCTCACCCCGGAACGAGGACGCATGCCCTCCTGGACTCTGTAGTGCTGACCATCCCCCGATGAAGTCCCCCGATACCAGTACAACCCTGTCGGGGCCCCGCTGGTTCCCGGATCGCCGCCAAATCACCAACTTCGAACTTCCCGGCCCGGCTCGTCCGTATCCAGTGGTGTGTTCCTACCGCAACCGTCGTAGCGCAACGAATCCAGGTAGATATGCCTTGTCAGGAGGATCTCCCGCGCGGTTCACTTTCGGATCGTGGCAGAACGCATGCTCGACGTCGCCAGGCGTACCGCCGCGGACGAGGCGGACCTGCTCGCCAGCGTCGCCGCCGGGGACCGGGGCGCGCCGCTGGAGGAGCTGTACCGCCGCTATGGTCCGCGCCTCTACGGCCTGGGCTTGAAGCTGCTCGGGGACCGGGGCCTGGCCGAGGAGCTGGTGCAGGAGACTTTCGTGCGCCTGTGGCAGCAGGCCGGCCGTTTCGACCCGGCGCGCGGCACGGTGAGTGCGTTCCTGTTCACGATCGCGCGACGGATCGCGGTCGACCTGTGGCGGCGGCCGTCCTCGCGGCCGTTCGACCCGCCGCCCGCCGAGAGGCCTGCCGCTGGCCACGACCCGGTGGAGGGCGTGATCGAGGGGCTGGCCGTCCGCGACGCCATGCAGTCGCTGTCACCGGCCCACCGGCAAGTGTTGGAGCTGTTCATCGGCCAGGACCGCAAGCAGGCCGAGATCGCCCAGCTGCTGGGCCTCCCGCTGGGCACTGTCAAGACGCGCGCCTACTATGCGTTGCGTGCCCTCAAGCTCGCGCTCCAGGAGCGTGGGATCAATGCCTGACCACGTGATGCCGCACCCCGACCTGGCCGGCTACCTGCTCGGCGCGCTCGACCCTGACGAAGTGGCCGCGTTCGAGGCCCATCTGACCGGCTGCCCGGCCTGCCGGCAGGAGCTGGCCGAGCTGGAGGGCCTGCCAGCGATGCTGGAACAGGCCGCCCCGCCGCTCGAGGTCCCTGCCGGGCTACGGGAGCGGACCTTCGCAGCGGTCGAGCGGGCCGCCGCCGAAGCCGAGACGGAGACCCAGGTCGAGGTCCCGGGGAGAGCGCGAGCCGCCCAACCCCGGCCCAGGCGCTCGGTGCGCTGGTTGGCGCTGGCGGCCGCTGCGGTGGTGGTCCTCGCCGCCGTGCTGGTGGTCAGCAGCAACCTGGTCAGGCCGAGCGGCGGCACCGCCTTCGCGCTGGCCGACCCGAGTGGCGGCCCGGCCCGGGGCGTCGCCCACGTCCACCGCACCCGCGACGGGCTGTCGGTCGACCTCACCGTCAGCCACCTGCCGCCCACCGACGCCAACCATGTCTACCAGTGCTGGTTCGTCGGACCGGGCGACAGCCTGCAGAACCAGAACCGGATCTCCGCCGGGACCTTCACCGTGGGATCGGACGGCAAGGCGTCCGTGCACATGATGGCCGCCGCCGACCTGGCCCGCTTCCCGAAGATGGGCATCACCCTGGAGCCCAACGACGGCATCCCGCTGCGCCGGGGCCCCAAGGTCCTCGGCTCGCCCTGACACTTGAACCTGGGCCGGTAGAGTAGGGTCGTGGCGATGACCACGCCACCACCTGCGACCTTCGGAGTCTGGACGGAGCTGCGGCCTGCGCCTGGCCGCCAGCCCGACTCGGCCTACTATCGCCAGCGCCTCGACGAGGCGGTGCTGGCCGAGCAGCTCGGCTTCACCGCTGTGTGGGGCAGCGAGCATCACGCGGTCGAGGACGCCCACCTGTCGCAGCAGTTCCCCTATCTGGCCGCCGTCGCCGCCCGCACCGAGCGCATCCGGGTCGGCACCGGCGTGCTGCTGCTCCCGCTGCAGCGTCCCCGCGACGTCGCTGAGCAGGCGGGAGTGCTGGACCTGATCAGCGACGGCCGGCTGCTGCTCGGCTTCGGCGCCGGCTACGTCGAGCGCGAGTTCGACGCCTTCGGCGTCGCGCGCTCCCAGCGCGGCCGCCTACTGGAGGAGAAGCTCGCCTGGCTCCGCCGCGCCTTCGCCGAGGGGGTCGCCCCTGACGGGCCGGACGGCACCGACCTGCCGGTGGGGCCGCGCCCAGCCCAGCCAGGCGGGCCGCCCATCTACCTCGGCGGCAGCGCCGCGCGGGCGCTCGACCGGGTCGCCCGCCTCGCCGACGGCTGGTTCGCCCTGGCCCATTTCCGCTGGCAGAAGACAGCGGAGCAGTACCCGCTGCTGCGTGCGGCCCTGGAGCGCGCCGGCCGTTCCGCCGAGGGCTTCCCGATCGTGGTTGGCGTCCACCTGCGGGTCAGCGACGACCCGGAACGCACCTGGGCCACCGAGTTGGCCCCGGCGCTCGCCTACCAGCTCAGCCGCTACAACGACTGGGCCACCGACCGCCACCTCCCGCGCCCTGCCCCGGTCGAGCCAGCCCGCTTGAAGCGCTCCGCGGTCTTCTGCGACACCCCGGACGGCGTCGCCGCCGCCCTGCGCGAGTTCCAGGCGCAGCTTCCTTTCACCCACGTCGCGCTGTGGAGCCGCCCCGCCGGCACCAGCCACGAGGCGGCCTGCGCCAACCTGGAACGCGTCGCCCGCGAGGTCGCCCCCGCCTTCGCCGCTGCCGGTCCGGAGCCGGCCTGGCGCTAGGCGCTCGCGCTAGGCGCTCGCGTGAGGCAAGCAAACGCCGGAAGCACCAGAAAAGTCGGAAAAGCCGGAAGCGCCAAGGCGCATATCCGGTGGCGCTGTCGCAGCACTCCCCTACACTCGCCCTATGTCCACGGCGATCCAGGCAACCGACCTCGTCCGGCGTTTCGAGGAGGTCGAAGCTGTCCGCGGCGTCAGCCTCGAAGTCGAAGAGGGTGAGATCTTCGGCTTCCTCGGCCCCAACGGCGCCGGCAAGTCCACCACCGTCCGCATCCTGACCACCCTGCTCGAACCGACCAGCGGCTCGGGTTCGGTGCTCGGCCACGACGTCGTCCAGCAGGCGGCCACCGTGCGCCGCTCTATCGGGGTGGCGCTGCAGGACGCCGGCCTTGATCCCAAGCAGACCGGCCGCGAGCTGCTCACCCTCCAGGCCCGCCTGTACGGGCTTCGTGGCGGGGTGCTGGCCGAGCAGATCCACGAGGTGACCGAGCTGGTCGGCCTCAGCGACGCGCTCGACCGGCGCATCAAGGGCTACTCGGGTGGCATGAAACGCCGCCTGGACCTGGCCTCGGCACTGCTGCACCGGCCCCGCGTGCTGTTCCTGGACGAGCCGACCACCGGGCTGGACCCGACCTCGCGGACCCTTATCTGGGACCGGGTGCGGGAGCTGCGCCGCCGCTACCAGACCACGGTCTTCCTGACGACCCAGTACCTGGAGGAGGCGGACCAGTTGGCCGACCGGGTGGCGATCATCGACCGTGGCCAGATTGTCCGCCAGGGCACCCCGGCCGCGCTCAAGGCCGAAGTCGGCGCCGACGTGATCGACGTCGCCGTCGATGAGCGCGAGTGTGGCGCCGCCCGCGTCACCATCCTGGAGATGCAGGGGCGCGGCGAACTGCCAGCCGGCGAGCTGAAGGGCACCGCCACCGGGTACACCTTGTTCGTCCCGGACGGACCCAGCAACGTCGCCGTGCTCCTCCGCGGCCTCGACCGGGCAGGGATCACCACCGGGCCGATCAGCGTCTCGCGGCCGACCCTCGACGACGTGTTCCTCGCCGCCACCGGCGGGCGCATGGCCGCCCGCGCGGCCGAGGACAGCCAAACCTCCGATGCTGACCAGCGTCAGGACGGCGACCAGGCCAAGGCCAGCGCGACCAGCGGGAGGCGGCGCTCATGAGCGCCAGGGTGAGCGCGGCAGGGCGGCGAACGATGAAGCGGGTGCGCCCATGACTTCGGCGGCCACGGAGACGGGGGATGTCCGCACCCTGGCGGCGCCAGCCGGGTTTGCCTCCGACGTGGCGGCGCTGACGACCCGTTCGATCCGGGCGTTGCTCCGCGAACCGGAGTCGTTCATCCCGGCGCTGGCGATCCCGCTGTTCTTCTTCGTGGTCCAGATCGGCGCGCTCGGCAAGATCGCCGGGCCAGCCTTCGGGATCAAGAACTATGCCGCCTTCCAGCTCCCTGTGGCGGTGCTGTTCGCGTCGGCCAACACGGCTGGCGGGAACGCCCTGGTCCTCGACATCGACGGCGGCTACTGGGACAAGCTCAGCCTCACCCCCGTGCACCGCTCCGCGATGGTGATCGGCACCCTCCTCGGCGAGATGGTCTCGGTCATCAGCTACAGCGTGCTGCTGACTCTGCTCGGGCTGGCGATGGGCGTCCGCTTCGTAGGCGGTGAGGTTGGGGGCGCGCTCGGTCTGCTGGCTCTGACGGTCCTGTTCGGGGTCGGCTTCGCCGCCGTCAGCGTGGCGGTGGCGCTGGCTACCGGTTCGGTGCGGGCGACCCAGACGACCTTCGTGATCTTCTTCCCGCTGCTGTTCCTGACCCCGGGCACCTTGCCGCGCGGACTTATGCAGGGCTGGTTCAAGACGGCGGTCTCGGTCAACCCGATCACCTACGTCCTCGAGGCCGGTCGTGGGTTCATCCAGTCGACCGGTGTCGCGTTCAACGCCGCCACTGTCTCCAAGGGCTTCATCGCGGCGCTGGCGTTCTGCGCGTTGACCTTCAGCCTCACCGTGCTCGCGTTCCGGCGCCGAGCCCGGATGGGCTAGAGATCGTTAGCCAGACGGACATAGGTATGAGAGAGACAGGTCGCTCTCATTTGTAGTACCTTTGGACCATTCATCCTCTGACGCCGTCGTTCTGGGCGAAGTACTGCAGTGGGGAGTGCGAGTGGAGCGACGCGCACTCGGGTCGAGCGGGCTCAAAGTACCGGTCATCGGCATGGGGACCTGGCGGACGTTCGACGTCCGCGGGGTGGCGGCGGAGTCCACCTGCCGGCGGATCGTGGCCGAGGCGCTGGCGGTAGGCGCCTCCTTCTTTGACTCGTCGCCGATGTACGGGCAGGCGGAGCGGGTCCTCGGTCTGGGCCTGCAGGGCCGCCGCGCCGAGGCACAGGTCGCCACCAAGGTGTGGACCCCCGACGACGCCGAGGCGGAGCGCCAGGTGGAGCAGTCGCTCCACCACGCTCAGGGCCATCTGGAGTTGCTGCAGGTACACAACCTGGTGGCCTGGCAGCCGCGCCTTGACCTGCTGGAGCGCCTGCGCGACGGCGGCCTGGTCACCGCGATCGGCGCGAGCCACTACGACAGCCACGCCTTCGACGAACTGGCCACGGTGATGTACAGCGGCCGGATCAGCGCGGTCCAAGTGCCCTACAACCCGTTCGAACGCGAGGTCGAGCGCACGATCCTGCCACTGGCCGAGGAGCTTGGCCTCGGCGTGATGCTGATGCGCCCGTTCGCCCGCGGTGCCGCCCTGTCCCGCTGGCCGAAGCCGGCGGACCTCGCCCCCTTGGCGCCGTTCGGGGTGCGGACCTGGCCGCAGGCGCTGCTCAAATGGGGCCTTTCCGACCCGCGCTGCTCGGTGGCGATCCCAGCGACCTCCCGCAAGGGCCGCATGACCGAGAACGCCGTCGCCGGCGACCCGCCCTGGTTCGGTCCCGACGAGCGGGACCTCGTTACCCGTCTGGCAACCCGTACCCTGTGATTTCGGGTGAGGGATCCGGCGCCAGCCGCTAATGGCCGCGTCGGTGACGCGGGTCTGCGGTAGTCTCGTCATTTCGAGCTTCCCCCTTGGCGGCAACAGGCTCGCGCGAGCAGCAGGAAGGAAGGAGATCGTCGTGCCCGGATATGCGGCTGCGCTGGCGTCCCTGTCGGACGCGCAGCTCGGCTGCCTGCTGCGTCGCCGTCCCGACCTGCTGGTGCCCCCGGCGCCCGCAAGCTTCGCGGAACTGGCGAACCGCGCCGGCAGCCCCGCCTCGCTGGCCGCCGCGCTGCGCTCGCTGGACCTCGCCGCCCTGCAGCTCGCCGAGTTGCTCGCGGTCGTCGGCCTGCCGACCACCGTCCAGGCGCTGGCCGCCGCCGCCGGTCCTGGCCTCAGCCCCGAGCGGCTGCGCCATAGCCTTGCCGCCCTCACCGAGCTGGGACTGGCGATCCCTGCCGGGGATCAGGCGGAGAGCCTCTCGGGCCCGCGCGGGCTGCATGCCCCCTTCGGGAACCCGGGCCGGCTCGGGCCCTCCGTGGTAGAGCTGGCCAAGGTGGGGGTGCAACGTGAGCAGCTCGACCGCATCGCGACCCACCTCGACCTGCCGATCGACCGCCCCGCCCGCAAGGCCGACCTGGCCGCCGCGGTCAGCGCCGCGCTCGCCGACCCGGCGCTGGTGACCCGGCTGCTGGCCGAGGCCGAGGAGCCCGCCCGCACACTGCTCGACCAGGCGCTCACCACGCCCGGCCCGCTCACCATCCTCGGCGTCGGCGACGGCCGCTTCGCCCGCAACCCTGACGCCGAGCCGGCCACCTGGCTGCTTGACCACGGCCTGCTGCTGCCGACCACCTACAGCCGCTACGTGGTGCCGCGCGAGGCGGCGATCGGCCTGCGCGGCGGCCTGGTGTTCCCGCAGTGGCCCGTCGCGGCCACGCCGCGGCTGCTCGACCCGGTGCCCGACCCCGCGGAGCGGGCCACTGCGGCGGCCCTGCGCCTGGTGGTGGCGGCCGAGGGCGTGCTCACCCGGCTCGACCGCGACCCCCTGCTGCTCACCCAGGCCGGCACGGTGGCCGTGCGGGACCTGCGCCGGCTCGCCCGCGAGCTGTCCCTGGCCGATGACGAGCTGGTCTTCCTGGTCGATCTGCTGGTCGAGGCCGAGTTGCTGGCGGTCGGCGGCCCCTGGGACCAGCGCAGCCTGGCGCTCCGGCCGGAGGCCGACGCCTGGCTCGCCGGACCGCGCGCCCGGCGCTGGGCCGACCTGGCGGTGGCCTGGCGCGACCGCGACCTCGCCTTCGAGGACCACCTGCTGCCCCGCCACGACCCGCCCGTCCCCGGTGCTGACCGGGTCCGCCCCCTCGGCGGCCACCGCCTCGCAGCCACCCGCGACCGCCGCCGCAGCCTGCTCACGGTCCTGGCGCGCCTCCCGGCGGTCGCTCCTGACGATCTCGTCGAGCTGCTTACTTGGCAGGAGCCGTTGACCTGGCCGGGGGGTTCGGGGGGCATGGTCCCGCGGCCGGAAGTACCGAGGCCCCATCCCACCGTGGACGCGGGGCCCCCCGATAGGTCAGGGACCGTGCCGCAACGCCTGACGGCGACCGTGCTGGCCGTGGCCGACCTGGCGGAGCTGCTCGGCCTCGCGGTCCGTGACAGCGGCCGGCTTGCGTCCGGGCCGGCGGCCGCAGCCTGGGCAGCGGGGGCGGGCGCGGGGGAGCTGGCCGCGCAGCTGCAGGGGGCCCGCGCTCTCCCCGAAGGGTCAACCCGCTTTCTGGTCGCCGGCGACCTCACCGTGGTGGCACCGGACGGCCTCGCCCCGCGCATCGAGGCTCGCCTGCGCTGCCTCGCCGACCGCGAGCCGAGGAGCACGGCCGCCTGGCGCATCCAGGAGCCGAGCCTGCACCGCGCCTTCGACCAGGGGCTCAGCCCCGCCGAGGTGCTTGGCTTCCTGCGCCAGCACTCCTCCACGCCGCTGCCGCAGGCGCTCGAGTACCTGGTCGACGACGCCGCCCGGCGCCACGGCCGCCTGCGGGTCGGCGACGCTGGCACTTACCTGCGCGGCGACCCCGCCCAGGTGGCCCAGATGGTCCGCTCCAGCGCCGGCCGCAAGCTCGGCCTGCGTGAGCTGGCCCCCGGCGTGGCGGTCACCGACAGCCCCCAGCGGAAGCTGATCGAGGCGCTGCGCAAGCTCGGCGAGGCGCCGCTGGCAGAGGAGCCGGACGGCACCGCGCGCCTGGAGACCGGCAAGGCCGTCCGCCATGCCCGCCCGCTCCCCGCCCAGTTCCGCTCATCCTCCGGCCCTGGCTCCGTGACGGGGGAGGGGCATGCCGACCCGGCAGAGCTGGTGGCGCGGCTGCGCGTAGGCGCGGGGGAGGCGGCGCAGGGTGGCTGACGCCGGCGGTGCCTTGATCGTGCAGAGCGACCGCAGCGTGCTGCTGGAGGTCGACCATCCCAAGGCCGAGGCGGCCCGCGCCGCCATCGCGCCCTTCACCGAGCTGGAGAAGAGCCCCGAGCACGTCCACACCTACCGGCTGACCCCGCTGGCGCTGTGGAACGCCCGCGCAGCCGGGGTCGAGCCCGCCCAGGTCCGCGCCGCCCTTATCGAGCACTCGCGCTACCCGGTGCCGCCCGCCCTGCTCGTCGACCTGGTCGAGACCATGGACCGCTACGGCCGGCTGGTGCTGCGCGCCGACCCGGCCCATCCCGGCCAGCTGGTGCTGGAGGCGGCCGACGCGGCCGTGCTCGTCGAGGTGCTCCGCGCCAAACAGGTCGCGCCGCTGGTCGCCGAGCGCCTCGGCCCGACCCGGGTGCTGCTGCCGCTGGGCGAGCGGGGACGCCTCAAGCAGGCGCTGCTCGGGCTCGGCTGGCCAGCCGACGACCAGGCCGGCTACGTCGAGGGGGCGCCGCTGCCGCTGGCGTGGAGGGAGGCGGACACCCGCAGCGGCGAGCTGTTCGGTCTGCGCCGCTACCAGCGCGAGGCGGTGGCCGCTTTCGCCGCCGCCGGCTCGGGCGTGATCGTGCTGCCGTGCGGGGCGGGCAAAACCCTGGTCGGCCTCGGCGCGATGACCGCTGTCCAGGCCCGCACGCTGGTCCTGGTCACCTCCACCCTGGCCGCGCGGCAGTGGCGCGACGAGCTGCTGGCCCGCACCACCCTGGAGCCAGGGCAGGTGGGGGAGTACTCCGGGGCGCGCAAGGACATCGCCCCGGTGACGATCGCGACATACCAGGTGCTCACCACCCGGCGCAAGGGCGTCTACCAGCACCTCGACCTGCTCGGCCGCCACGACTGGGGGGTGATCGTCTACGACGAGGTGCACCTGCTGCCGGCGCCGGTGTTCCGCATGACCGCAGAGATCCAGGCGCGGCGCCGCCTCGGCCTCACCGCCACCCTGGTCCGCGAGGACGGCCGCGAAGGCGACGTCTTCAGCCTGATCGGCCCCAAGCGCTACGACGTGCCCTGGCGCGACCTGGAGGCGCAGGGCTGGGTCGCCACCGCCGACTGCGTCGAGGTGCGCGTCACCCTGACCGACGACGAGCGCATGAGCTACGCCACCGCCGAGCCCGAGGAGCGCTACCGGCGCGCGGCCACGGCCCGCTCCAAGCTGGCGGTGGTGCGCCGCCTCGCCGAACTGCACCGCGACGACCGGGTGCTGGTGATCGGGCACTACCTCGACCAGCTGCAGACCCTCGGCGTCGAGCTGGACGCCCCGGTGATCACCGGCCAGACGCCCAACGTCGAGCGCGAGCACCTCTTCGCCCAGTTCCGCTCCGGCGAGCTGGCGCGGGTGGTGGTCTCCAAGGTGGCCAACTTCTCGCTCGACCTGCCCGAGGCCAACGTGGCGATCCAGGTCTCCGGCACCTTCGGCAGCCGGCAGGAGGAGGCCCAGCGCCTCGGCCGCATCCTGCGGCCCAAGGCCGGCGGCGGCGGCGCCCGCTTCTACACGGTGGTCAGCCGCGACACCAACGACACCGAGTACGCCCAGCGGCGCCAGCGTTTCCTCGCTGAGCAGGGCTACGCCTACAAGCTGGTCGACGCCACCACGGTCCTCAACGGGGCCGCCCCTGCCTCCCTCGGCATCTGACGCAAAGAGAACAGCGCCCCGGTGGTCGACCGGGGCGCTGTTCCGGCCCGGGAGTGCCGGGCCGGAGGCGGAGGCTGCGCGTCGCTACAAGCGCCGTGGGCGGCGGCTGCGGCTGGCCACCAGGGTGGCGGTGCCGGCGCCGAGCAGGCTGACGGCGGCGAGCAGCAGCGGCCCGGAGTTCGAGCCGGTGAACGGAAGCGCCTGCGTCGACGTGACCGTCACGATGCTGGTGCGCGGCACGCTGCTGACCGGCGCGGTCGTGGTGGTGGCATGGGTGTTGCGGCAGTGCGCCAGCCGCACGGTGACGCTGTTGGTGGCGTCGTCCCGGTCCTGCCAGTGGGTCACGGCAGTGAGCGTCAGCGTCTTGTCCTGGCTGCGGTTGATTGGCAGGAGGAAGTAGTCGCTGACGGTGTCACGCTGCGGGGTGAAGACCCCCTCGGGCAGTAGTTGCGGCTTGCTACCGTCCACGGTGTACGACAGGTCCGCGGTGCCGGCGTGCCCTGGTTCGGATGCCTGCACGGTGTAGTCGACTCGCAGCTTTTCGAGGACCCGGTCGCAGGACGAGCTGACCTGCATGGTGCTGTGCCGGGCGAACGCCGGGGCGCTGAACGCCGCCGCGGCGGCCACCAGCCCGAGCAGTGTTGCCGCGAGCGTCACGCTGCGGCGGCGTTTCGTCATGAAGATCGCGCTCCTTGTTGTTCCACACCCTGGCCTGCGTTCTGTGCCCTACGCCCCGAAGTGAGGCCTCGGGACTGTATCTGAGGCATACGACCGTTTCGAGCGGATGGAACAAAAAGTGAAGCGCCCTGCGGTATCGGTTCAATAACTTGCGGCATATTGGGGATAAACGAGCGTCGAGAGTGGTGTGCCCGGTTCGCGAGCGCTCAGGCGAGCGCTCAGGCGCTGGAGGTGGGGGTGGGGGCACCACCGGCGAGGGCCACCACTTCGTGGATGGCCTGGGGGTTGGCCAGGGCTCCCTCGCTGACCGCGCGTTCCAGGGGCACACCGGTGAGGATCCGCTTGACCGGGACCTCGAGCTTCTTGCCGCTCAGGGTCCGCGGTACGGTGGCGATCGCGTGGATCTCGTCAGGGACGTGGCGCGGTGACAGCTCCTGGCGGACAGCGGTGCGGATGGTCTTGGTCAGCGCGGCATCCAGCTCCGCGCCGGGGCGCAGCACCACGAACAGCAGCAGCCGGCCCTCGCCGCCCGGGTCGCTGATGTCGACCACCAGGCTGTCGGTGATCTCGTCGAGCCCCTCGACCACGCGGTAGAACTCGCTGGTCCCCATGCGCACGCCGCCGCGGTTCAGGGTCGAGTCCGAGCGCCCGGTGATGATCAGCGAGCCCCGTTCGGTGACCTCGACCCAGTCCCCGTGCCGCCACACCCCCGGCCAGGTGGAGAAGTAGCTGTCGCGGTAGCGCTCGCCGTCCGGGTCGTCCCAGAAGTACAGCGGCATCGACGGCAACGGCTCGGTGAGCACCAGCTCGCCGACCTGCCCGACCACCGAGTGACCCCGCTCGTCGAACGCCTCGACCTTGGCGCCGAGCATGGCGCACTGGATCTCGCCGGCATACACCGGCAGGACCGGGCAGGACCCGACGAAGGCGGTGCAGACGTCGGTCCCGCCGCTGATCGACCCGACCAGCACGTCGTCGCTGACGTGCTGGTACAGCCAGGCGAACCCCTCGGGCGGCAGCGGCGAGCCGGTCGAGCCGATCGAGTGCAGCGCCGCCAGGTCGGCCTCGCGCGCCGGCTCGATGCCGGCCTTCATGCAGGCGAGCACGTAGGCGGCGCTGGTCCCGAAGTAGGTCATCCCGCTCGCCGCCGCGAAGCGCCATAGCGTCCCCATGTCCGGATGCCCGGGGCTGCCGTCGTACAGCAGCACGGTCGCGCCACGCAGCAGCCCGCCGACCAGCAGGTTCCACATCATCCAGCCGGTGGTGGTGAACCAGAAGAAGCGGTCGTGCTCGCCCAGGTCCAGGTGGAGGGCGATCGCCTTCAAGTGCTCCAGCACGATCCCGCCGTGCCCCTGGACGATCGCCTTGGGCAGCCCGGTCGTTCCCGACGAGTACAGCACCCACAGCGGGTGCTCGAACGGCACCCGCTCGAAAGCGAGCCCGTCGTCGCCGCCGGCGCATAGCTCCTCCCAGGTGAGCAGCTCTCCATCCCCGGGCGCCGCCGCCGCTGGCGCCTCCCCGCTCAGACCTGAATTGACGAGCACGGTCGCCCGCAGGGTCGGCAGGCGGCGGCGGATCGCGTCGAGCGCCTCGCCCCGGTCGTGCCAGCGGCCCCCGTAGCGGTAGCCGGAGACTGCGAGCAGCACCTTGGGCTCGATCTGCTGGAAGCGGTCCACCACGCTGGAGACGCCGAACTCGGGCGCGCAGCTCGACCAGACCGCGCCGATGCTGGCGGCGGCCAGGAAGGCGATCGCCGTCTCCGGCACGTTCGGCAGGTAGGCCACCACCCGGTCGCCTTTTTGGACCCCGAGGCGGCGCAGCCCTGCGGCGGCGGCTGCGACCGCCCGGCCCAGCTCCGCGTAGGTGAGCGTGCGCAGGCTCCCGTCCTCGGCGCCGGCCACGATCGCTGGATGGCCGTCCCGGCGGCGCAGGGCCAGCTCGGCGTAGTTGAGCCGCGCCTCCGGGAACCAATGCACCCCCGGCATCCGCCGCCCGGTCAGCACCGGCGCGGGCGCTGCGCCCGCACCCCCGCCATCGCCGACCCCGAAGAACTCCCAGACCGACGCCCAGAAGGTGGCCAGGTCCGTTACCGACCACTGCCACAGCGCCTGGTAGCCGTCGAAATCGAGCCCCCGCATCCGCGCCAGCCAGCGCCGGTACTGCGTGACCCCCGACCGCTCAACCCGCTCAGCCGACGGCACCCACAGCGGTTCCACTTTCACCCCCGCCGTGCCGCGCTTGCTCATCCACACCCTCCACAACCATACGACCCGGTACTGCGGCGGTGAGCAGCACGCTACCACGGACCCGGGCGTTCCTCAGAAGCGTCCACAGGCCAGGGCGGGGTGTCAGAGGGCGTCTCAGCTTGCCGCGACGATCCGCTCGATCAGGTCGATCCCTGCGGAATCGGCGTCGACGGGGGTTGGGGGCAGATCCTGGCCGTTCTCGGTGAGGAGCAGCTGCCAGCCGTCCATGGACTCGACCAGGGCGACCTGGTGGAGGGTGTCGCGGCCCAGCAGCAGGCGCCCGCGGGGGGCAAGCAGGCGGCTGTAGTGGCGGCGCTCCAGCCAGCCGGCGGGGTGCAGGTCACGGCAGGCGGGGCAGCGGGGTGCGCGGTCGCCCGGCGTCTGCGCACAGTAACCGCAGACGATGATCTGGCAGACGCCACAGGGCCAGGCGGGGGCGCTGCACGACCCGCAGCTGGCGGTGAGGCAGTAGCGGCAGGTCAGCGCCGCCGCGACCAGGTGGCCCTCGCGGTCGCGCATCACGGTGGCGGTGGGGGTGCCGGTCTCCTGGCAGCGGAGCCGGCCAGCCTGCTCTCCGGGCGCCAGCTCGTAGACCAGCGGCACCGAGTCGCCGCCGAGCTGCCAGGTCTCCTCCACCAGCAGGCCGAGGCCGACCTGATAGCGGGACACCTGGCTCTCCACCCGGTCGACCCTGGCGAGCAGCTCGGCCGCTAGCGCGCTGGGGAGCGAGAGCCGCTGCCCGTCCCGGTCCGCCAGCACCGGCACCTGCTCCGGGACAAACGCCGCCAGGGCCTCCCTGGCGAGATCCCCTCCAGGCCCGGCCTCCATGCGCCGCAGCACCACGCTGGTCCGGCGCTGCAGGAGCTGGCCCCCGACCAGCACCGGGCCCACAATCGATTCCGGATCGGTCAGCTCGGCAACCTCCAGCAACATCGGCCCCTGACTCGGGCAAAAGGCGACGCCAGCAGCCAGGCGAGCCAACTCCTCCGGCCGGTCCTGGACCGTCCCCCAGCGGATCGGCCCCTCCGCATCCTGGATTCCGAGCGCCACATGGCCACCAGCCCGCACCACCACTGCCGAATCATTCCCGAGGGTCGCGCGGAAGACCACCTCAGGCGGCGGCGACCATCCCACTGACGCCCATGCCGGCTCCGCCGGCGCCGACCAGGCGGCGTCAACCCGGCGCACCTGTCGTCCGTCGAAGTCGCTCCGGTGCAGGCCGCCGGCGTCCACCCAGAGCAGCTGCTCACGCCGCCGCGGCTCCACCACCAAGGTCATGCCGCCGCGGGCCGCGTTGGGCCCTGGCCCGGAGCCTGCGGTGACCGCGTCAGCAGGTTCCTCGGCTGGGGTGGGTTTGGTTGGGGTGGGCAGGTCGCGGAGCAGCTCCGCCAGGCCTGGCGCGGCCGGGTCGGGGATCACCACCCTGCCCCAGCCGGCCTCCTGCAGCAGCCAGCCGAGCGCCGCCGCCGACGTTTCGGCGTCGGGATCGTCGGTGGCCATCGCCTCGGGCTCGCGGTTGCCGTCGATCATGGTTCCGGTCCCGTCGAGCAGCGCCCAGTGCAGCACGTCGTCCCGTTCGCGCCGCAGCACCAGGCCCGGCTTCTCGGGCTGTGGCGGCAGCGCCACCCGTGCCTGGCGGATCTCGACATCCCCGCTGCCGGAGATCCGTGCGACGGCGATGCGGGCGCACAGCAGCTCCGGCTCGTCGGGCCGGACCGTCTCCCAGCGGACCAGCCGCCCCGAGCGGAGCACGGCCAGCTCCCGGCGGTGCCGTCCCAGCAGCACCGCCACCGTCAGCCCGTCCTCCACGGCCAGCAGCACCCGCAGGCCGCCGGCGGCCAGCTCCGCCGGCAGGGCCGCCCGCTCCAGCTGGTCAGCCTCGTGCAGCTCCGCACAGGTCCGGCAGCGTCCGTCCCCGGTCTGCCGGCAGCGGCGGCAGGTCTCCCGCCGGCACAGCCCACACCGCTCACTCCGCACAACCCGCCCGCACTCCCCGCACGACCGCGCCGAGCAGCGCTCGCACCACGCCTCCTCGTCCCAGGCCGGCGGCGACTGGACCCCGACCCCACCGCCTTCGGGGAGCAGCCATGGAACCCCCTGCTCGGTCTCGGTGTGCGTCGGCCCCGTTCCGCTCCCGCTTCCCATGTCGATCTCGTCGGCTCGGGCCAGCGGCGGCATCCGGGTCGCCGCGGCAGCCGCATGGCACGACCGGCAGACCGGCTGCCCGCATCCCGTGCAGGTCTCCCGGGCCGCCTGCGGCCCGCAGGCCAGGCAGCGGATGCGCCCGCACACGGGGCACTCCCAGACAGCCTGCGGGTCGTAGAGATGGCCGGCCTCGTCCACGCCGAAGTCCTCGGCCTCCTCGCCGCTGTCGTCCAGCGTGGGCCACGGCCGGTTCCCGGGCGCGACCAGGTATAACCGATCGGCGCTGGCGCGCCCCTGCCAGCGTTCGCTCACCTCCAGGAAGCGTGCCAGCGTCACCCGCTCACCCGCGGCGAGCCGGTCCAGGCGCCGCGCGGCACCGAGCAGCCCGTCCGGGAGCGCCCTGCCTAAGGTCAGCGGACCAGTCGAGGACGCCCACCCTGCACCGTCGCCAGCCTCCTCGCCCGCGAACAGGAACGGCGCGGCGGCGATGTTCGCCCCGCTCGCCGGCTGCTGCCCCGCCCGTGCCGCCGGGTGGCCGACCAGCTCGAGTTCCCTGGGCCCGGCGACGCCGTCGTCAGGGAAGTGCGGCACCAGCCGCCACGACTCCCGCACGGTCCGCTCTATCAGCGCGGCGATGTTCGGCTGCGCGAAATCCTCGTCGGTGATCCGCGGCGCCGCCTGCTGCCGCCGGATCTGCGCCCCCGGAGCGAACCCTGCCGCCAGCGCCAGCGACGCCCAGGCGATCTCACTGCCCAGGCTGAGCCCCCGAGCACCCGGAACGAACCAGGAACGCGACCCACCCGCACCGCCAGTGGCGGAGGCGACCCGGCCAGCGGCGCTGGGCGTTCCCACGCGAGGCTCACCCGCAGCGCGTGGCGGACTGTCGCCGCCGGGCGCGCCGCCGTCGGCGCCCTCCGCGATCGTGGCGGTGACCATGTAGGAGGCGTGGACCGCGTCGAGGGTCGCCCGCACCGGCCCGAGGGTCGCCTGCGCCACCGCGCGGGCGGGCCGGTCGGCCGCGTGGTCGCTGCGATCGAACGGCGCGCGGCGCACCTCGACGACCTCGACGTCGCCGCCGCTCCAGTGCCGCTCCCGCCGCCACTCCAACCCGTCGGCCACCAGCTCCACCCGGGTGACCGCCACGAACGGCCGTACCTCCAGCGAGCCGACGGGCGGCGGGGGAGCCTCCTCCCGCAGGCGGGCCAGCAGCCCGGCGATCCCCGCCGCGCCCTCGCCGTCGACCGGCGGCGGCTCGGCATCGGCAGGGGGTTCGGGGGGCATGGTCTCGTGGCCCGAAGCCCTGCGAGCGGATCCCACCGTGGCCGCGGGGCCCCCCGATGGGTCGAGCGTCTTCACCACGAAGCGGTCCACCTGGCTGCCGGTGTCGGGCACCCAACCCCACTCCACCTCCGCACGGGCGTGCAGCCACGCGGTGAGCGGGCCCGGCGCGGGCCGAGGAGGCGCCCCTGCACTGAGGAATCCGGTCTCCGGTGGCAGCCGCAGCGCCGCAGCGAGCGCGCGAACCCGCCGCCGTACCGGATCGTCCAGGTCGACGTCCGGGACGAACACCCGCGGCTCGCCATCCCCGCCGGCCAGCATGGCGGAGCGCTCGCCGACCAGCAGCCAGCGCCCCCCGCCGATCACCCAGGCACGGCAGAAACGGCGGTCCGCCTCCGGCAGCCGCACTGGCGTCGCGCACTCCACGCAGCAGGCTGCTGCCTGCAGCGCGTCGTCGCGCCCACGGCAACGCCGGCACACCGGCCGTGCACACAGCACGCAGGTGGCCACGCCGACCTCACGGTGGCAGGCACCGCAGGAACGCGCCCCACAGCGGGCGCAGCCCGCCGCCGCGACCGTCACCGCCCCACCGCCCCGGCAGCTCCCGCAGGCCGCCTGGCCGCAGGCATCGCAGGCAGCTAGCTCCCCGTCGTCGCCGCAGGCACGGCAGCGGCGCCGCTCGCACGCCGGGCACACCCAGGAGCCGTGGGGAGCGTGCAGGTGCCCGAAGTCGTCCACGCCGAAGTCCGCCGCCAGGTGCCCGCCGTCGTCCAGCACCGGCCAGGCCATCTCCCCCGGGCCGACCCGGTAGCTGCGGGTGGTGCTGCTGGTCGCGCCCGCCCAGGTCTCGGTGACCTCAGCCTCACAGGCCATGGTCCAGCGGCGGCCCTCCGGCGCCCGGTCCAGTCGCCGGGCGACCGGGAGCAGCAACCGCGCCAGCACCGCCAGCACCTTCGCGGGGCTGAACGCCACCGGCGGGATGCCCAGGTCGCGCAGGTCCGCCGACTGCACCGGCCGGGCCCACGGCAGCTCCTCGGCCGGGAAGGGCCGCCAGCGCTCGGTCACCTGCCGCTCCACTAGCCGGGCAGCGGCCGGGCACGCGAACCGCTCCGGCCCGGGCGGCGCCCCCGCCGGGCTCACCCCCAGGTGCGAGTCCGGGCCGAGCCCCTGCGCCACCGCGAAGCGGGCCAGCGCCAGCTCGGTGACCGGGTCGGTGCCCGGCTCGGCCGCCAGCCAGCCGCTCTCGGTCCCGTCCGGGGTGACGCAGGTCAGCACATAGGACCGGTGCAGCCCGTCGAGCGACGCCCGCACCGGCCCCAGCTCCGCCAGCGCCACCGGCCGGGTCGCCTCCGCCGCCGCCTCGTCACTGGCCGTGAAGAGGGCCTCCTCCACGGTGAGGCGCTCGCATTCCCCGTCCGGCCAGTGCCGCTCCAGGGTCCGCCGCAGGCAACCGCCGGCCGCACCGCCGGCCAGGCCCTCGGCCAGCTCGAAGCGCTCCACCTCGCGGCTCTCGACCGCCACCAGCCGGGGCGGTTGCGGCGGCGGTGCCTCCGCACGGAGATACCCAAGCAGCGCCGCAACCCCCACCGCCCGCTCGCCGAACACCTCCGGGCTGGGTGCGTCCGGCAGGCGGCTGGCCAGCGTCGCATCGACCCCGTCCCCGCCTCCGCCCTCCAGCGACCCGGTCCAGTCCAGGCCATGCCGCTCCCGCTGCCACACCATCCCCGGCTGCGGCTCCGGCACCCGCACCGGCCCCGCCGTCCCAAGCCCGGTATCCAGCGGCAGCCCAAGCCGCGCGGCCACACCCCGCAGCCGCCGCCGCGCCGGGTCGTTGACGTCCTCGTCCGGCACGAACACCACCCCGCCACGCGGCCCGCGCAACTCCGCGGCCCGCTCCCCCACCAGCAGCAGGCTCCCCCCACCAACCCGCCACGCACGCCGGAAGGCATCGTCCGCATGGTTCAGCCGCCACGGCGCCGCGACCTCACTCTCACCGATCCCGATCCCAGCCTCGGCGCCCCCGAGATCCCCCCGGCAACTCTCGCACGCGGGCCGCCCACACAACGGACACGGCACCAGCCGCAACAACGCCCCATACGCCGCCACCACCTCTGGCGGCAGCGGTCCAAGCGGCCCCCCCATCACTCCAACCACCCAGACCACCTCCCCCGCGCACCCGAACCCACCCAACACAAACCGACGGCCGGGCCGCGAGCGTTACACGCCCCAAACCATAACCACACCACGACCAGCCGGGATCCTCAAACCTGCCGAATTTTACGGTGATTCACCGCTGCAAGCATCGCACGGATGGAGGTCAGCCCGAGAGAGTTATCCACAGGGCGGAACGGGCCGGGTGCCGTCGCTGTGCGGGGGATGGATAGAGTGTCATCGACTCGACCCGGCCCAACGAACGAAAGGCATCCGATCCGATGCGGTACCGACAGCTCGGCGCTTCTGGCCTGACCGTCTCCGTGGTCGGGCTCGGCTGCAACAACTTCGGCTCCCGAGCGGGGCTCGACCAGACGCGGGCCGTGGTGGACGCCGCCATCGACAGCGGCATCACCCTGCTCGACACCGCCGACGTCTACGGCTGGCGCAGCGGCAACCACGGCGGCTCCGAGCGCCTCCTCGGCGAGGTCCTCAAGGGGCGCCGCGACCAGGTCGTGATCGCCACCAAGTTCGGCTCCTACATGGGCCCCGAAGCCGGCCCGCCCGACGAGGCACGGGGCTCGCGCCGCTACATCTACCGCGCCGTCGAAGCCAGCCTGCGCCGCCTCCAGACCGACCACATCGACCTGTACCAGCAGCACCAGCCCGACCGGAACACCCCGATCGAGGAGACCCTCGCAGCCCTCGACGACCTCGTCACCCAGGGCAAAATCCGCTACAGCGGGTCCTCCAACTACGCCGGCTGGCAGATCGTCGAGGCCGACTGGGTCGCCCGCACCGACCACCACGACCGCCTCATCTCCGCCCAGAACCACTACAGCCTGCTGCAACGCGACGCCGAGAACGAGATCGTCCCCGCCTGCCAGCGCTACGGCATCGGCCTGCTGCCCTACTTCCCCCTCGCCAACGGCATCCTCACCGGCAAATACCACCGCAACCAGCCCATCCCCGAAGGGACCCGCCTCTCCCAGCGCGCCGCCGACGACAGTCCCTTCACCGACGACCTCTTCGACCGGCTCGAAGCCCTGGAGAAGTACGCCACCGAGCGCGACCAGACCCTCCTCACCGCCGCCATCGCCGGCCTCGCCGCCCAACCAACCGTCAGTTCCGTCATCGCCGGCGCCATGACCCCCGACCAGGTCCGCGCCAACGCCACCACCACCGACTGGGAACCCACCCCCGATGACCTCGACACCCTCGACACCATCCTCCCCCGAGGCGCCACCCTGGTAGCCAACGCCTGACCGAAGGAAATGTTTGGCCCCCAGAGGCGCAGGAGTCGGCGCTGCACCACGCCCCTGGGGGGTCCTGACCGGGATGCCCGTGCTACCGGTACCGGTGATAATTCGCCCGAACCCGATACCCCACCCGCACCAACTCCCGGCTGGTCGCCCCGGCCTTCACCAGCTCCCGCCGAGCCTCCCGCACCCGCCTGCGCCCCGCCCGCCAGTCCGCCACCAAAAACCCACCCACGATCGCCACCACCGCCACCACATAGGCAACCATCCCCACCACCAGCAAGGTCATATCCCCGTCCGCGTCCATGGCGACCAGCCTCCCTCATCCCGCTCGTCGTGATGCGATTCGAAGTGCGCAAACCGATGAGTTGTAGGAAATCGGTTACAGTCGTTGCCGAGAAGGTCATTGGTGGTCGCCGGACTGGCAATCTTCTGGCAACTCAGGGGAGGCGCTCATGGCCAAGCACGCCAGGAGAGGGACTCCGAATCCGCTCCTTCGCCAAGCGCGTGAAGAGCTTGGCCTCACCCAAGACGAGCTTGCTGATCAGCTGATTCAGCTTGGCGCCAAGGGCGTGACGGGCGGGTCGGTAAGCAAGTGGGAACGTGGCGTCTGCCGTCCAAACAGCTTCCACCGCCGCTTGCTCTGCGGATTCTTCGACGCCACTCCCGAGCAGCTTGGGTTCCATCGGGGTCGCCGCAACGGCGGGCTGGACACCGAGGCCGAAGAGGCCATTCGTGCTGTGCTGCTCGAGCCCGCACGGGCTACGGTCAAGCTTTCATGGCTTGTCTGGTACGGCAACGCCGACACCTCTGTCGTCCATCGCGTCGCCAGCCTCACGGCCACCCTCGCCGACTTGGCAGATCGTTACCAAGGCGCGCTCCGTTCCTCCATCTTGGAGCTGATGGCCTACGGCCACGAGATGATCGGCAAAGTCGCCTTCGACCAGCTCGATTACCCGACCGCGTACCGTCACTTCCTCGACATGCAACGGCTCGGGGAAGAACTGGCCGACGCCCGTATCATCGGCCTGTCAGCCATCCATCAAGGCGACCTTCTCCGCCGCCGTGGCCAGTACGACCTCGCCGTCCAGCGTCTCGAAAGCACCGCGTCACATACGGCGGACGTCGCGCCGACGATCGAGGGGCTACGCCAGCAGACACTCGCCCGCGCTCATGCCGAACAAGGGCATCGAGAAGACTTCGTGCGCACGATCGAGGCGGCGCAAGCCAGCGCCGCCGAGCTTCAGGGAAGCGAAGAGGATTGGGGCAACGAGTTCAGCGCGATCGCCGTCCTGCATGAACGAGCGCACGGGCACACGCTGCTCTGGGAGCCCGAGAAGGCGCTCGACATTTACGAGGGCTCCGAATCCAGGCTGCAGATCGCAGCGCTCAGAGACCTCGGCAGCTTCACCATCTTGAAGGCACAGGCCCACGCCTACGCCGGCAACGTCGATGTGGGCGTCGAACTTGCCATCGAAGGACTGAGATTCGCCCGGCGATATGACTCCCCGCGACACGTCTCGCGCGTCGAGCGCATGTACGACCGCCTGAGCGCCACACCAATTGGGTCCAGCGCCAGGATGCGCGATCTGGCAGAGGCGCTGCGGGTAGCGTAGGTCGCATGCGGCAAAAGCGGACCCTCTACGTCGTCGTCTGCGGTGCTGGCCCCGCCAGCGACATTGGCACGTTTGTGAAGTTGGCCCTGAATCGAGGCTGGCAGGTCTGCGTGGCGACGACACCGGCAGGGGCGCCATTCGTGAACATGCCCGAACTGCAGGAGCTGACCGGCTACCCGGTCAGGATCGAGTTCCGCCAACCGGGCGACCCAGAATCACCCTGGCCACCAGCCGACGTGATCGTGGTCGCCCCAGCCACCATCAACACGATCTGCAAGTGGGCGGCGGGGATCGCCGACAATCTGGCCCTGAGCATCCTGTTCGAATGCATGGGTCTTGACGTCCCGATCGTCGTCGCACCAAACGTCAACCCCGCACTCGCCCGTCACCCGGCGTTCCGCCGCGCCATCCCCCTCCTCCGCGAATGGGGCATCCACATCCTCTACGAACGCACCGCCCCGCCCCCGATCTGGATGGCCTCGTGGGAACACATCCTGGAAGCAGCCACACGACACGGCGAAGAGCCTTCCGGGTAATCGCCAGAGTGGACATTCCGGCTCCCCACAGGTTTGTCCACAACCTGTGCATTGCTGGTTGTGTCCACCTTAGGTCGCCTACTACGATCCGGGCATGTCCACCGAACGGCCTTCCCCGCTCCCCAGGCGACTCCCCGTCGTCACGAGTCTCGTCGTCCTGTTCGCAATCACCGCAGCGGTGACCGGGTGCTCCAGCCAGCCATCCCGCTCTACTTCGTCAACGGTTTCCCCGAAGGTTGCACGCCTGCAAGAGATTCTGAAGGTTCGGGAAGAAGCCCTTCAGCGCCGTGACGCTAGCCTATTCGATGAAATATATACGACGGATTGTTCCTGCCTACAAAGCGGGCGTGCAGCGATAGCTGAGCTGCTCAAGAACATGTGGTTTGGAAAGGAAGGTCCGTTTCAATTCAGGTCGAGGATGCTTCGCGTGTAAGCCAAAGGCTGTGGCTGCTAGTCGCTGTCTTCGATTCACGCGCTTTTAGGATTGAAACTGAAGGAGGTAAGCTGATTCGGCTTGTGCCCTATGAGCACCAACGCTATCGATTTGCTCTTGCGAAGCCAGAGGGTAGTTCAGACTGGCTTCTAGGGGCCGCAGCCCTATTGAACGGCGGTTAGATTGAGATTCCTTTCGACCATTCTCTTGGCGGCTTCGGTGATATGTGGGGTAATAGCGATTGTCGACTCTCGAGCTGAAGCTGCGGGATGCAGTAGCTCTGGGGTGGAAGGTGATCTTGCAGGATCGAAGGACACGGCGGTCGTCTCAGGGCGAGAGGCGCCTCATTGTTTGCCGAACGAGGGGTCGGTTGTTTCATCTCCTGGTCCGTACTACACCTTCGAGATAGCTTGCTCTACGGATCGAGCCGCCGCGTCCAACGGCCTGTGCTCTACTACTCCCTGTTCTGCCTCCGGGAAGTTCTTTGCATTTCGAACCATCCATTATCCGAACGGTACTACCAAGCCTGCTGGCTACACATGCGTCACAGCGCAGCAGGCGGCTGCCAGGCCGGGGTTATCGCTGGCGCAGGTGATTGCGGCGGTTCGGAGAGTCAAGTTGCCTGGGGGGGAGATTGGGGGTTCGCCGGGTCGGGGGTTGGCGAACCTCGAATCGTATTTTTGGTTGAAGGGGGCGGTGCAGGGGCCGGTGGATCTCAGAGTATGAGTGGAACTTCGGGGATGGGGCGACCCTCGTGACGGGTGGGCCGGGGACGCCTGGGCAGGGGAGTGAGGTGCATGCGACCTACACGCGGCGTGGCAATTACACGGTCGGTGTGCGGGTGGTGTGGTCGGCGGTGGCGTTTCTGAACGGGAGTCAGGTTGGGCAGGTGGGCGGGCTCTCGTCTGGGACGAGTACCAGTTATCCCGTGTCGGAGATCCGGACCGTCCTGACCGGGTGAGTGGTCACTCGGGGGCGGACTGTTCGAGTTCGAGGCCGACGGTTTCGGGGAGGCGGGGGTAGAAGAGGCTGGCGGCGATGACCGGGATGCAGATGATGGTGGCGGCGATGGGGAAGCTGGAGAGGGTGTCGGCGATGCGGCCGAAGGTGATGAGGCCGCAGACGGCGCCGAGGACGTTGGCGGCGACGAGCCAGCCGGAGATGGTGGCGCGGATGCTGGTGGGGAAGAGTTCGGCGGCGAGGGCGCCGTAGGCGGGGGCGTAGGAGGCGGCGGCGACGAGGCCGAGGAGGTAGCCGGTGATGGCGCCTGGGGTGGTGCCGCTGTAGGTGATGATGCCGGCGAGGGCGACGACTGCCTGGGTGATCATGGCGGCGCGGCGGCGGCCGAGGTTGTCGGCGGCCCAGCGGCCGCTGAGGAGGCCGAGGAGGCCGAGGGGGCCGGCGGCGAGGACCATGAGGGTGGTGGCGGATTTGGCCATGCCGAGGGCGTTTTCGGCGTAGAGGAACACGAAGGTGATCATCGGTCCGCTGACGAAGGAGAATGAGAGGACTAGCGCGGTGAGGAGCCATAGTCTGGGTCGTAGTTCGGTGCGGAGGCGGCCGGGTGCCCAGAGTTGCCGGAGGCTGCTGGGGGGGATTACGGCTATGCCTGGGTCGGTGTGGCTGAGGCGCTGGTAGCGTTCGGGTTCTTCGAGGCGCCGGGTGAGTAGGGGCATGAGGGCGAGTGGGATGAGGGCGAGTGCGAAGAGTCCTCTGAAGCTGAGGTGGCTGCCTGCGGTGCCGCGGGCGATGGCGGTGAGGCCGGCGCCGATGCCGTATCCGGCGGTGACTATGGCGATGGCTTTGGCGCGGTCGCGGCTGCGGGTTTCTTCGGCGGCGACGACGCCGGAGAGGGCGTTGGTGGCGGAGAGGAGCGGGCGGCCGGCGGCGAAGAGTGCGACGAACCACCAGTAGGTGGGGCTGAGCGAGGCGGTGGCGGTGAGGGCGAGCCCGAGGGTGACGCAGCCGATGAGGGTGCGGCGGCGGCCGTGGTGGTCGGCGAGGCCGGTGAGCGGCAGGCTGAGTAGGGAGGCGAGCCGGATGACCGCGAGTCCGAATCCGAGGGTGGTGCCGGAGAGTCCGACCTGCGCGGCGATCGACTTGCCGGTGGTGCCGGCGGCGCCGAAGGTTTTGGCGACGTCGCCGAGCGCGGCGGTGGCGCCGAATTGTGCGAACCCGGCTGCGATGGTGAGTCCGGCGGCGGTGAGGATTGCCGGGTGCCGCCAGCCGTGCAGTGTGACCGGGCGGGGTGTGCCGTCCGTGGGTGGTTGACTGGTGGCGCCGGTCGAGGTCAATGGTCGTTCCCAGAGGTAGAGTGCCAGGCGCGATACGCTGGCTGGCACTCTACGCCACGGCTATGGCGGGTCGGTTGCTCAGGGTTCGATGCAGGCTTTGGCGCAGTAGGTCGTCGCGCTGGCGACTTGCATGCTTCCTGGGTTGTCCATTTCGTCGTCTGAGACGAATAACTCCCAGGTGAGCGTGCCTTGGCCCGGCGGCGCGTGGAGCTGGAGCGATCCGGTGAGTCCGACCGGTTCGGTGCCGTAGAATCCAGGGCCCCGCATGTAGGCTAGGAGCCCTGTGTCGCAGTAGGACGACACACTCCATTGCACGGTGATGGACTGCCCGATGAACACTGGTGACGGCGGTGCTGTGATGTGGCCTGTCGCGGCGTAGAAGCACGGCGCCCCCGGCTCGTCGGCTAACGCTGGCGCTGGCGTGTTCACCGCGACGACTGTGGCTATCGTCACGATCGCCATCGCGATCGCCAACAGCGCCGCCGTTTGGGAGCGCCACCGCAGTGGGGCGTAGGTGCGCTCGACCGTGTAGCGAGGCATGCTCTCTCCTGTCCTCTGCGCGCCGGGATGTCCGGCTGTTCAGGAGTGTCGAGCAGACTCTGATCGGGTCACATCCGGAGGGCGACCTGATCCTTGCGCCGCCGGCTGCCTATTTCCGTGCCGCATGCTCCCTATCTGCGTGAGGGATTTCGGTTGCTGCCGGGGCCGACGCCTCAGCCGGGTCGCCGTTGCGGTCGGGGGCGGCGGTAGCGAACCTGCCTGTGTGGGGGCGGTTGGTCGGGTCGATGCCGGTGATGCCGCGGGCTGCGGCTGGGTTTTCCCGCAGGGCGATCATCAGGTCGGGGACGCCGGGGATCTCGTAGGCGACGCCGCGGACTACGCCGTCGTGTTCGTCGGCGAATTCCATGATTAGCCGCAGGCCGAAGACCCGTTCGTACCAGGCGCGGCTGCGGGTGAGGTCGGTGACGGGGAATTTGACGTGGTGGATGCCGACGAGCGCAGGATCGGGCATGCGGGACGGCCGCCGCGCCCTCTCCCTCGCTGTTGATTACGGCACCGCTCTGCTGGAGCGGGCCGGCCGGCTGATCATGACCATGGTGGAGGCGGCGGGCGCCGACCCCACCTGCGCCAGTTCGCCGACGAGGGCGCCCGCGCCACCGCCGCCAACCTCGGCGCCCTCGCCCGAGCACTCGCCGGCCACGGCGCGCTGCGCCCGGGTCTGGACGCCGAGCAGGCCGCCGACATCCTGTTCGTGCTCAGCTCCCCCCACGTCCACCACCTGCTGTGCCACGACCGCGGCTGGACGGCGACCCGCTACCGCGACTGGCTCCTCGAGCTCCTTACCCGGGAGCTGCTCCCCAGCCCGGACGCCTCATAGGAAAACGGGGTGCCGGAGGTGCGGGCCGCGTGGGACGCTTTCGGGATGGACGAGAGCGATGCGCGGGAGTATCTGGCGTCGAACCGGGCGCTGTGGGACGAGTGGACGGGGGTCCACATCCCCTCGGAGTTTTACGACGTGGCGGGGTGGAAGGCGGGGCGGGAGCGCATGCGTGCGTTCGTGCTCGAGGAGCTTGGCGATGTGAGCGGGAGGGACCTGCTGCACCTGCAGTGCCATTTCGGGCAGGACACCCTCACGCTGGCACGGCGGGGGGCGCGGGTGACGGGGGCGGATTTCTCGGAGCGGGCGATCGCGGCGGCGCGGGAGCTGGCAACGGAGGTCGGCCTTGAGGGCGTGTCGCGGTTCGTGTGTTCCGACGTGCTGGCGCTGCCCGCCGTGCTGAGCGGGGACTTCGACGTGGTGTTCACCACCTTCGGGGTGCTGGGCTGGCTGCCGGACCTGGCTCGGTGGGCGCAGGTGGTGGCGCATTTCCTGCGCCCGGAAGGGTTCCTCTACGTCGCCGACGCGCACCCGTTCGCGCAGGTTTACGACGACGAGGCGGACGAGCTGCGGCTTCGCTACCCGTACTGGGAGTCGGCGGAGCCGATTGTGAGCGAGGTGTGGGGTTCCTACGCTGACCCGGACGCGCCGGTCCAGCATCGGGTGGAGTACGCCTGGGCGCACTCCATGGGCGAGATCGTCACAGTGCTTGCCGAGGCGGGGCTGCGCATCGAGTTCATGCACGAGTTCCCGTTCGCGGTCTGGAAGATGCTGCCGTTCATGGTCGAGCGGCCAACCTCGGACGGCGGGACCGACTGGCGCCTCCCGGACAACCAGGAGCAGCGGTTGCCGCTGACGTTCTCCCTGAAGGCGAGCAAGCCCGAAGGAACCGGCTGAACCGGGAGGTGATCGCGGACGCTGGGCGCGTTACCCTGGTGGCGCTCGGTGACGCGGGGGCACGTGGGAACTTTGCCCTTTGACCGGAACCCAAGGTGCGTTTCGGACCCAGGATCCCAGCGTATGGCCCCCGCTCACCGAGCGGGACGGCTTCCTAACCCCTCAACCCAGGGTGGCGCGGACTGCGGTGGCGGCGCCGACGAGGTTGCGGAGGGCAGGGACGATCTCCTGGTAGGTACGGGTCTTCAGGCCGCAGTCGGGGTTGACCCAGACCCGCGCGGGGCCGAGCGCCTCGACGGCGGCCTCGATCAGGGCGCGCATCTCGTCGCTGGAGGGCACCCGGGGCGAGTGGATGTCGTAGACGCCGGGGCCGATCTCCTGCGCGTACTCGACCCGTTGCAGGTCGTGGAGCAGGCCCATGCCGGAGCGGGCGGTCTGGATGGAGGCGACGTCGGCGTCCAGCGCGGCGATCGCGGGCAGGATCTCGCCGAACTTCGAATAGCACATATGGGTGTGGATCTGGGTCGCATCGCCGACGACGGCGGTGGCGAGGCGGAAGCTGTCGAGCGCCCAGGCCAGGTAGTCGCGGTGGCGTTCGCGGCGCAGCGGCAGGTGTTCGCGCAGGGCCGGCTCGTCGACCTGGATGATGGCGGTGCCGGCGGCCTCCAGGTCGGCGACCTCGTCGCGCAGGGCGAGGGCGACCTGCATGGCGGTCTCGCGCTCGGGCTGGTCGTCGCGCACGAACGACCAGGCCAGCATGGTGACTGGCCCGGTGAGCATGCCCTTGACCGGCTTGGCGGTGAGCGAGGCGGCGTGGCGGGTCCATCTGACTGTCATCTGCTGGGGGCGTGAGGCGTCGCCTAACAGGATCGGCGGGCGCACGTAGCGGGAGCCGTAGGACTGCACCCAGCCGTGCTCGGTGATGGCGTAGCCGTCGAGCTGCTCGGCGAAGTACTGGACCATGTCGTTGCGTTCCGGCTCGCCGTGGACCAGCACGTCCAGGCCGACCTGCTCCTGCAGCTCGATGACTCTGGCGATCTCGGCGTGCATGCGGGCCTCGTAGCCGGCCTGGTCGAGTTCGCCGCGGCGCCGTGCCGCCCGGGCTGCGCGGACCTCCGGGATCTGCGGGAAGGAGCCGATGGTGGTGGTCGGCAGCGTCGGCAGGTGCAGCCGGTCGCGCTGGGCCTTGTGGCGTACCTCGTAGGGGCTGGTGCGGCGCAGGTCGTGCTCGCCGACGCGGGCGAGGCGCTCCCGCACGGCGGGGTCGCGGGTCCGTGCGGAGGCACGGCGGGCGGCGAGCACGGCGCGGTTGGCGTCCAGCTCGGCGGCGATCGCTACCCGGCCGTCCTCCAGGCCACGGGCGAGGGTGGTGACCTCGGCGACCTTCTGCTTGGCGAAGGCGAGCCAGGGCCGCAGCTCCGAGTCGAGCTTGCTGGCGCGTCCGGCCTCCAGCTCCAGGTCGATGGGGACATGCTGCAGCGAGCAGGAGGTGGACACCACCACCTCGGTCTCGGCGGCGAGCCGCGGCAGCCTGCCGAGCAGTTCCAGGGAGCGCTCCAGGTCGTTGACCCAGATGTTGCGGCCATCGACCACCCCGGCGACCAGCCGCTTGCCGCGCAGGCCACCGGCTGCGGCGAGCAGCTCCAGGTTGTGGGCGCCACCGCGAGTCAGGTCGAGGGCGAGCCCGTCGACCGGCGTGCCGGCGAGCACCGCGAGTGCCTCGCCGAGGTGGTCGAAGTAGCTGGCCACCAGCAGTTTTGGTCGCCGCTCCAGCCGCCCGAGCCGGTCGTAGGCGCGGGCGAGCGCGTCCAGCTCGGCAGGGGTGCGGTCCAGCACGTAGGCGGGTTCGTCGAGCTGGACCCACTCGGCGCCGGCGTCGGCAAGCCGCGCGAGCAGCTCGGCGTAGACGTCCAGCAGGGGGTCGAGCAGCGAAAGCGGCTCGAAGCCAGCGGGGGCATCGTCGGCTGCCTTGCTGAGCAGCAGGAAGGTGAGCGGGCCGGGCAGCACCGGCCGGGTCTGGATCCCGAGCGCCTGTGCCTCGAGGTATTCAGCCAACGGCTTGGGCGCGGCGTCGCCGGTTCCGTCCGCGAGGCGGAACTCGGTGTCTGGGCCGAGCTCGGGGACGATGTAGTGGTAGTTGGTGTCGAACCACTTGGTCATCTCCATGGCGGTGGCGTCCGCGCGTCCACGTGCCACGGCGAAATAGGTATCGAGGCCGAGGCCGGGCTCCTGGCCGTGGCTCTGGTTGAACCGGGCTGGGACCGCTCCGACCATGAAGGCGAGGTCCAGGACCTGGTCGTACAGGGAGAAGTGGTTGCTCGGGATCTCGCCGAGGCCGGCGTCCCGCAGCAACGTCCAGGTCTGGCGGCGCAGGTCGCGGGCGGTTTGGTCCAGCTCCTCGGCCGTCACCGTGCCAGCCCAGTAGCCTTCGGTGGCGGCCTTCAGCTCGCGCCGTGCGCCGATGCGCGGGAATCCGTGAATGGTCGATGTCATGCGCCCTCCCTCGAGACGTTGGACGGCTGCGCGCAAGCAAGCCTACGGGCGATGGCAGGTCTTCGGACTCGTGGCGTGGGCGGCCAGGATTGTCCCGGCGGCGAGAGGCTGTCAACCGCCGTGCCACAGGGCCGCGCCGGAGCGCGGGTCGAAGTAGGAGAGGCGGGCCACCTCGACGGCCAGTTCGAGCTGCTGGCCTGCGCGGACCTGGTGGCGGGCGTCCAGGCGGGCGGTGAGGATCTCCTCCGCTAGCTCGCAGGTGGCCAGGATCTCGGCGCCGAGGTGGTCGATGCGGCGGGTGGTCACAGCCAGGCGCCGTTCTGGCGGGGTCGCCGGGCCGGCGGTGTGCAGGTGCTCCGGGCGGATGCCCACGGTGACCGGCTGGCTGGTGTAGCCGCGCAGCAGGCCGGAGGGGACACCGGGGAAGCGGAGCCGCTGCTCGTCGGTCCCGGCACCGAGGACGATCCAGGCGGCGCCTGCTCTGCCCTCCACCTCCAGGCGGCCGGCCAGCAGGTTCATCGCGGGGGAGCCGAGGAAGGTCGCCACGAAGGTGTTCGCGGGCCGTTGGTAGAGAGCGCGCGGGGTGTCGACCTGCTCCAGCCGGCCGGCGCGCATCACGGCGACCCGGTCGCCGAGCGCCATCGCCTGTGTCTGGTCATGGGTGACGTAGATGGTCGTCACCCCGAGGCCGTGGAGGAGAGCGTTCAGTTCGGTGCGCAGCCGCACCCGCTCGGCTTCGTCGAGGTGGGTGAGCGGCTCGTCCAGCAGGTAGACGGTGGGGACCCGCACGGTGGCGCGGCCCAGCCCGACCCGCTGGCGCTGGCCGGCGGACATGGCTTTCGGCAGCCGCGCCAGCAGGTGGCGGATGCGCAGCACCCGCGCCTCGGCCTGGACCCGCTGGTCGATCTCCTCTTTTGGCAGGCGCCGCAGGGCGAGGCTGAAGCGTAGGTTCTCGCCGCCGGTCAGGTGCGGGTATACCGAGTTGGTCTCGAAGACCATGGCCACATCGCGTTCGTGCGGCGGCAGGTTGCTGACGACCCGTCCGCCGATGGTGATGGTCCCGCTAGTGAGCGGCTCGACCCCGGCGATCAGCCGCAGGGTGGTGCTCTTGCCGCACCCCGACGGGCCCAGCAGCGCCAGCAGCTCGTGGTCGCGCACGTGGAGGTTGAGGTGGTCGACGGCGACGGTGCCGTCGTCGTGGACCCGTGAGAGGTCCTCGAGCAGCACGTCCGCCATGCCGGCTCCTCGATCCGGGCACTCAGCCCGCTTGCTCTCCGCCTCGATGGTAGGCGTGGCCGAGGTTCATGACCAGAGAAGGACAGAGAAGGACTTGGACTGGGCTCTTGCCGGTTTGCGGTTAGGGCGTCACACTCGATCGTCGTATTTCTCCCGCTTCCTGACTGATTCGAGTGCTGGGGGTCAGCGATGGTCAACGTCGGGGATCGTGTCCAGATCGAGTCCGAGAAGGTGGGCAGCGTGACCCGGATCGGCACGGTGACCGGGATCGAGGGCCGCATGATCACCGTTCGCTGGGACTCGGGCAGCCAGTCGATGTTTGTGCCGAGCGCCGGTTGCCTGCAGGTCATCGGCCACGAGGGGGTGGCGCAACCGCAGGTTGAGCGGAGCTAGCTCTCCGAGTCCTCGAAGGCCAGCAGGTCGTCCCAGGTCTCGCGGCGGCGGGTGACCCTGGCCGTGCCGCCTTCGACCACGATTTCGGGGGGCCTGGGGTGGCTGTTGTAGTTGGAGGCCATGGTCATGCCGTAGGCGCCGGTGTCGAGGAAGGCGAGCAGGTCGCCGGGGGCCAGGTCGGGGAGGTCGGCGGCGGGGGCGAGGACGTCGGTGGACTCGCAGATCGGGCCGACGACCTCGGTGGGGCCGGCGGAGGGGGCCTGGCGGAGCGGGACGACCCGGTGGGTTGCCTGGTAGAGGGCCGGGCGAATGAGGTGGTGCATACCAGTGTCGACCACCAGCATGCGGCCGGCGCTGCGGTGCTTGCGGTACAGGACGCTGGCGACCAGGGCGCCGGCGGCGCCGACCAGGTAGCGGCCCGGCTCGATCACCAGGGTCACCTCGCGGCCGGCCACCACCGGGGCGAGGGCCTGGGCGAACACCTCGGGGCCGGGCAGCATGGCGCCCCGGTTGTCGCCGTCGTAGCTGATCGGGAGGCCGCCGCCGACGTCGAGGGCATGCAGTTCCAGGCCGGCGGCGCGGCCTGACTCGATCATCCCCAGGCCGGTGCGGGCGGCGTCGACCAGGCCGTCCGGGTCGGGCAGTTGCGAGCCGACGTGGACGTGCACGCCGACGGGGTGCAGGTGCGGGTAGTCGCCTTTGGCGGTGCGGCCGAAGAGTTCCTCGGCGACCTCGGCGGGGACGCCGAACTTGGCCTCGTCGTGGCCGGTCTGGATGTAGGCGTGGGTGTCGACTTCGACGTCGGGGTTGACGCGCAGCGCGAAGCGGGCGGTGCGGCCGGCGCGGGCGGCGGCCATCTCCAGTGCGTCCAGCTCGTCGGCGGACTCCACGTGGACGGTGACGCCGTGCTCGACGGCGAGGTCCAGCTCGGCGGCGGTCTTGCCGACGCCGGCGAAGACGGTCGCGGCCGGGTCGCCGCCGCTGCGCAGCACTCGCAGCAGCTCGCCGCCGCTGACCACGTCGAAGCCGGCGCCGAGGCGGGCGAGGCGGGCGAGCACGGCAAGGCTGGAGTTGGCCTTGACCGCGTACAGCACCCGGCCGCCGAGCGGGGCGAAGGCGCGGGCGGCCCGCTGGTAGGCGGCGGCGACCGCGTCGAGGTCGTAGACGTAGGCCGGTGTGCCAGTGACAGCGACCACCTGATCGAGCGGCAGGCCACCGACGTGAAGCACCCCGCTGTGGTAGCTGAAGGGGTGCTTGTGCTCGCTCATGGGCGCGAGGTTTGCATAAGAGCGCAGATCTGGCAACTCTTTAATTCCGCAGGATAGGAGGTCTACGCAGAAGTGCTGTTGTATATTTTCATTAACTCATGCATGGTTATGCCATGAGCGCGACGGTGGGCATCCTGGGCGGCTCCGGCTACGCCGGAGGGGAGCTGCTACGCCTGCTCGCCCGGCACCCGCACCTGCGGGTCGTCTGGGCGGCGGCGGACTCGGCGGCGGGCCAGCCCGCGACCACCCGCTACCCAGGCCTTGCGGCCGCCTACGGGGCGCTCACCTTCTGCACTGCCGACGAGGGTCTCGACAAAGGCGCGGACGTGCTCTTCCTGGCGCTGCCACACGGACAGGCGGCGGTGCTGGTCGCCCGCATCCTGGACGCGGCAGGACTGGTGGTGGACCTCTCGGCGGACTTCCGGCTGCGCGACGCCGCCGCCTACCCCGCCTGGTATGGCGCGGACCACCCCGCGCCCGAGCAGCTCGGCGCCTGGCCCTACGGATTGCCCGAACTGCACCGCGACGAGCTGCGCGGCGCCACTAGGATCGCGGTGCCCGGGTGCTACCCGACCGCGGCGCTGCTGGCGCTGGCGCCGGCACTTGCCGTCGGGCTGGTCCGGTCCGACGGCATCGTGATCGACGCCAAGTCGGGGCTCAGCGGCGCTGGCCGCTCGCTCCAGGACCCGAACCTGTTCGTCCAGGCCAACGAGAACGTCACCCCCTACGGCATCGGCAGCCATCGCCATACCCCCGAGATCGAGCAGGAGCTGAGCCGTCTCGCCGGGCGGCCGCTGCGGGTCAGCTTCACGCCCCATCTGGTGCCGCAGAGCCGGGGATTGCTCGCCACCTGCTACGCCACCTTCGCGGACCCGGACCTGGCCGCGCCGCGCGGGGTGGCCTCCTGCTACCAGGCCGCCTACCGGGACGAGCCCTTCATCGACCTGCTCGGCGAGGGCCGCTGGCCTGGGACCCGGGCGGTCGCCACCACCAACCGGGTCCAGGTGGCGGTCACCGCCGACCCGCGCACCAACCGGCTGGTCGTCGCCGCCGCGATCGACAACCTCGTCAAGGGCGCCGCCGGCCAGGCGGTGCAGTGCGCCAACCTCGCCCTCGGCCTGCCGGAGACGGCCGGCCTCGACCTGGTCCCACCGGGACCGTAAGGCGGTGATGTACCCGATGACCGATCGGCTCAAGGTTGACCGCGATCTTGGTGTCTGTGCCTCCAGCGGGTTCAGCGCCGCCGCAGTCGCCTGCGGCATCAAGCAGTCCGGCGGCCCCGACCTCGCCCTGGTCGTCGGCGTGCCGGGCACGCTCGCGGCGGGGGTTTTCACCACCAATCAGGTGGTGGCCGCGCCAGTGGTCTGGACGCGGGCGCGGCTTGCCGCCTCGGCTGACGCCCGCGTGGTGGTGCTGAACGCCGGCAACGCCAACGCCTGTACGGGCGCGGCGGGCGATGCGGCGGTGCTGGCCACCGCGCAGCGCGCCGCCGCCGAGCTTGGCTGCCATCCCGACCAGGTGCTGGTCTGCTCGACCGGTGTGATCGGCGTGCCGATTGAGGTCGACTGCCTCACTGAGGGAGTGGCGAAGGCCGCGGTCAGCCTCGACCCGGGCGCGGCGGCCGGTACTGGCGCGGCCGACGCGATCCGGACCACCGATACGGTTGTGAAGCAGGCCGGTGTCCACCTCGGCGCGGTCACTGTCGGTGGCATGGCTAAGGGCGCGGCCATGCTCGCCCCGGCGCTGGGCCCGCCGTCCGGGCCGCCCGGGACGCTGCTGGGGCCACCGCACGCGACCATGCTGGCGGTGCTCACCACCGACGCGATCGTCGACCAGGCCACGCTGCGCGCCGCCCTGACCTCGGCCACCGCGGCGACCTTCAACCGGATCACCGTGGACGGCGCCCAGTCCACCAACGACACCGTGCTGCTGCTCGCCTCCGGTACCGCCGGGACGCGGCTGCAGCCGCGCGACTTGGCCGACGCGGTCGAGGCGGTCTGCTTCGACCTGTCCGGGCAGATGCTGGCCGACGCCGAGGGCGGCACCAGGGTGGTCGCCGTCCACGTCGGCGGTGCCGGCACGATCGCCGCCGCGCTGGCGGTGGCCCGGCGGGTGGCGGACAGCCCGCTGGTCAAGGCCGCCGTCTACGGCGGCGACTCGAACTGGGGCCGCATCCTGCAGGCGGCCGGCACCGCCGGGGTCGCCTTCGACCCCAGCCGGGTGCGTCTCGAAGTCCGGGGCGGCCCAGGAGCGGCCGGCCTGGAAGCGGCCCCGACCCCAGCCCAGGACCCTGGCCAGACCCAGGGAGCCGCGGGTGAGCGGGTCGAACTAGTCCGGGACGGTGCCCCGACCGGGACCGATGGCAGTGCCGCGATGGCCGCGCAGGAGATCGAGTTCCGCCTGGATCTCGGCGGGCCCGGGCCGTGGGCGTGCGTGCGCACCGCCGACCTCACGCCCGAATACGTCCGCCTCAACTCGGCGTACACGACATGAGCGGCGCCGCAACGGCCGACCTGCAGGCCAAGGCGGACGTGCTCCACGAGGCGCTGCCGTGGATCAAGCGGTTCGCCGGGCGGACCGCGGTCATCAAGTACGGCGGCGCAGCCATGAGCCACCAGGGTGAGCGCACCACGGAGGCAAACGATGACAAGGGTGCGCCAATCAACGATGCGGGTTCGTTCGTCGACGACGTGGTGCTGCTCCGCTACGTGGGCGTGGACGTTGTGGTGGTGCACGGCGGCGGGCCAGAGGTCAGCCACGCCATGAAGGAGCTTGGCCGCGAGCCGGTGTTCGTCGACGGTCACCGAGTCACCGACGCCGACACCATCGACCTGGTCCGCATGATCCTGGTCGGGCGTATCAACAAGGGTCTGGTGGGACGGTTCAACCGCCACGGGCGCCTGGCGGTCGGGCTCTCCGGGGAGGACGGCCTGCTCGTCAGCGCGGCACCGCGGCACGACCCGGGCGGGCGCGAGCTTGGCTTCGTCGGCGACGTCGCCGCGGTCGACACCACCGCGCTGCGGGCGCTCACCGGCGCCGGGCTGATCCCGGTGATCGCCACGGTCGCCGCCGGTCCGGACGGGCGGCCCTACAACGTCAACGCCGACGCGGTCGCCGGTGCGCTGGCCGCCGCGCTCGGCGCCGAGAAGCTTGTCTACCTCACCGACGTGGAGGGCCTTTACCGCGACATCGCGGACCCCCGGTCGCTGCTGCGGCGGATCACCCTGGCCGAGGTCGAAGCACTGCTGGAAGGCAGCCAGGCGCACAGCCGCATGGCGCCCAAGCTGCGCGGCATCGTCACCGCCCTCCGCGCGGGCGTGGGCAGCGCCCACATCCTCGACGGGCGCCTGCGCCACGCCCTGCTGCTGGAGCTGTTCACCGACCAGGGCGTCGGCACGATGGTCGGCCCCAACGGATGGGACCAGTCCGAGTCATCGGACGCGAAAGAAGGAGTCGCATGACGATCGCGGAGCGGGAGGCGGCAGTGCTGTGGCCGACCTACGCACGGCCCGAGGTCGAGTTCGTCCGTGGTGAGGGCGTGTACCTGTGGGACGCGGAGGGACGCGAGTACCTCGACTTCCTCGGCGGCATCGCGGTGGTCGCGGCCGGCCATGCCAACCCCAAGGTGGTCGCTGCGGTCGCCGGGCAGCTCGCCACGCTCGGCCACACCTCGAACCTGTATTTCACAGGGCCGCAGGTGCGCCTGGCTGAGCGGCTGGTCGAGGCGTTCGGCGGCGGCGCCAAGGTGTTCTTCTCCAATTCCGGCGCCGAAGCCAACGAGGCCGCCATCAAGGTGGCGCGGCGCTGGGGGCGTGCCACCCGAGGCGAGCAGGCCATCGGCATCGTCTGCGCCGACGGCGCCTTCCACGGCCGCACCCTTGGGACCCTGGCCGCGACCGGCAAGCCCGCCATCAAGACCGCCTTCGAGCCGCTGCCGGCGGGCTTCACCCACGTGCCCTTCGGCGACACCGACGCCCTCGCCGCCGCCATCGGCCCCGATACCGCCGCGGTGCTGCTGGAACCGGTCCAGGGCGAAAGCGGCATCCGCGTGCCGCCGCCCGGCTACCTGCGGGCGGCACGCCAGCTCACCGCCGACGCCGGCGTGCTGCTGATCCTCGACGAGATCCAGTCGGGCATGGGCCGCACTGGCCGCTTCTTCGCCCACCACCACGAGGGCTTCCGCCCCGACGTGGTCACCATGGCCAAGGCGCTCGGCAGCGGCTACCCGATCGGCGCCACCATCGCTACCGACGAGGTGGCCGACACCATGCGGCCGGGCGACCACGGCACCACCTTCGGCGGCAACCCGGTCGCCTGCGCGGCGGCACTGGCCACACTCGACGTGATCGAGCCGCTGCTCAAAGGCCACGTCGACGAGGTTGCCGGGCGCCTGCGCGACGGCCTCGACGGCTTGCGGGCGGGCTTCGCCCACGACCACGACGGCGCAGAAGTCCGCGGCCACGGCCTGTGGCTCGCCCTGGAGCTGGGCAACGGCGGCAACGCCAAGGAGGTGGCCAGGGCCGCGCTCAGCCGCGGGCTGGTGGTCAACCCGGTCACCGAGTCCGCCCTGCGGATCGCACCTCCGCTGGTGATCGAGGCGGCCGCAGTCGACGAGGGCCTGGCCCGCCTGGGCGGCGCGCTGGAAGAGGTGGGCGCATGACGACCAAGGCCGCCAGACAGCGGGCGCTCGCCGCGCTGCTGCGCGGCCGCCAGGTCGGTAGCCAGGCACGCCTGCTGGAGTTGCTGCGCTTGCAGGGCTTCGACGCCACCCAGGCAACGGTCTCGCGCGACCTGGAAGACCTCGGCGCGGTCAAGGTCCGCGACCCGGAGGGACGCCTGGTCTACACCCTGCCGGACGCCGGTGAATCCGAACCTGGCCAGCGTGAGGAGCTGGAACGGGCGCTCAGCCTGTGGCTCGAATCGGCGGTGCCCGCCGGCAACCTGGTGGTGCTGCGCACCCCGCCGGGCCACGCGCACGCGCTCGCCGTCGCGCTCGACCAGGCCGACATCGACGACATCGCCGGGACCGTGGCTGGCGACGACACCGTCCTGGTGGTCTGCACCGACGGCATCTCCGGCAAGGCCATGGTCCGCTGGCTCCGTGCCATCGGTGGCGCCACTACCTCCGCTGGCAGCGCTGCCGAGCGCCGAAGCCAGGCCGCCGGGCACGACGAAGGCTCCCAGTCCGCGCGGCCACCCGCCACCACCAGCGCTCTCGCAACCGTGCATTCGATCTTCCGAGGAGCATCAGCATGACCGGTCCGACCGTCCCCGCCCCCGCCCCGTCCCAGGCCCAGCCCAACGCCGATCCCGAACTCGTCGTCCTCGCCTACTCCGGCGGGTTGGACACCACCGTGATCGTGCACCGCCTCACCCACGAGCACGGCCGCCGGGTGGTGGCGCTGCTCGCCGACGTCGGCCAAGGCGGCGAGGACCTGACCGCCTTGGCGGCACGGGCACTCAAGGTGGGCGCGACCGATGCGGTCGTGGTCGACGCCCGCGAGCGCTTCGCGCGTGAGTTCCTCACCCCCGCGATCGCCGCCAACGCCCTCTACGAGGGGCGCTACCCGCTGGTCTCGGCGCTGTCCCGGCCGCTGATCGCGCAGCTCCTGGTCGAGGAGGCACGCCGCCGCGGCGCCGGCGCGCTCGCCCACGGCTGCACCGGCAAGGGCAACGACCAGGTGCGTTTCGAGGTGAGCTGCGGCGCACTCGCCCCGGACCTTGAGGTGCTCGCGCCAGTGCGCGACTGGGCCATGACCCGGCCCGAGGCGATCGAGTACGCCGACAAGCACGGCATCGACCTCGGCTGGATCAGCCTCGACAAGCCCTGGTCCGTCGACCAGAACCTGTGGGGCCGCACCATCGAGGCAGGCGTGCTCGAGGACCCCTGGGTGGCCCCGCCCGAGGATGCCTTTACCTGGACCACCTCGCCCACGCGCGCCGAAGGCGTCACCGAAGTGGCCGTCTCCTTCGAAGCCGGCGTCCCGGTCGCGACCGGCTCAAATTCGGCCTCGGACTCGGTACGCGGGCTGACCGCGGTGCTGGGGGAGCTGAACCGCGTCGGCGGCGCGGCCGGGTTCGGGCGGGTGGACATGATCGAGAACCGCCGCGTCGGCATCAAGAGCCGCGAGGTCTACGAGGTGCCGGGGGCGCTTGCCACCATCGCCGCCCACCGCGAGGTGGAGGACCTCACCCTCGATCGCGACGTGCTGCACGAGAAGGCCAGGGTGGAGCTCCGCTACGCCGAGCTGGTCTACGACGGGCTGTGGTTCTCGCCGCTCCGCTCCGCCCTCGACGCCTTCATCGCCGAAACCCAGAAGACCGTCACTGGCGAGGTCCGCCTGCAGTTCTCACCCGGCCGCTGCCAGGTGACCGGCCGCCGTGCCGCCCACCCGCTCTACCGGCCGGACCTGGCCACCTACGCCGAAGGCGACACCTTCGACCACGACGCCGGCCGCGGCTTCGTCGCCCTGTGGGGCCTCCCAGCCCGGACCTGGGCCAAAGTGCAGCAGGAGGCCATCTCCTGAACGAATCGGAACGCGGAGCCCGGGGCGCAGGCGGCGGGGGAGCCGGGCCGCTGTGGGCCGGCGGGTTCGCCGGGCGGCCCGACCCGTCGATGTGGGCCTACACCTCCTCGCTCGGGGTCGACCGGCTGTTGTGGCGCGAGGACGTGGCCGGCAGCCGCGCCCACGTGCGCGCGCTGCTGCGGGCCGCCGTCCTCGACCAGCCGGAGGGCCAGCGGCTCCTCGACGGCCTGGCCGCGGTCGCGGCCGAGCTGGCCGGCGGCACCTTCGCCTGGCACGACAGCGACGAGGACGTCCAC